>PPYE01311113.1_pt1 | contig 125612 bp, 107 predicted proteins | sample 1559881 | NCBI WGS metagenome assembly PPYE01 (sample SAMN08240022, study PRJNA423297) | Human gut metagenome, whole genome shotgun sequencing project.
CAGTTAAGCCCTCACGCGCCGATGGTACTGCGATTCGCTTCGCGGGAGAGTAGGTCGTCGCCCGTGTCTCTGTTTTTTTGCGCCTGTTTCCCTTTTCCCTTTTCCCTTCTGTTCCCTGTTATCTTCTTTAAAATATTGTTTTTAATATTGTTGCTGTCGGCGGAGGGGCCCCTTCAAAAGCCCTTCCGCCGATCTTTTTTTGCTCTGCCCTTTGAAGATTGAGTTCACTGTGATGAGTTCACTGTGTTTATGCTTTCTATTTAGAGTCGCTGTGAGGGCTTACAGAGGGCATTTTGCACCGGGACGAGATGATTTTTCGCCTGCTGCAAGAATACAACTAACCTGCATCAATGAGATGAAAATACAGTATACACTGTGAAGATTTTACTCAATTATTTTTTTTCGTTGTTTTTCTTGGCGATAAATCGCAAACTTTTATGACATTCGTGATAGAATTTAATTGCTTCAATAGGGGATTCCTGTGTATTTGTCTTGTGGCGCGCAGTTTGCATTTTAGTCAGGGGTTTCAGCGTAGATGGGGTTAGAAGGAAAAGGGAGACCTTTTCGATTTTATCGATACAGCAGGTCTTAATTATCATCAAGGGGGAGTTTCGAAATGGCAAAACATTGGAAGACAATGGATGGCAATATGGCTGCCGCGCATGTCAGTTATGCGTTCACCGAGGTTGCCGCGATTTATCCCATTACGCCTTCTTCGCCGATGGCTGAAGATTGTGACGAATGGGCTGCGCAGGGGAGAAAGAATATTTTTGGCCGGGTCGTCGAAATTTCGGAAATGCAGTCCGAAGCGGGCGCGGCGGGCGCTGTTCATGGATCGCTGAGCGCCGGTTCCCTGACGACGACTTTTACAGCCTCTCAGGGGCTGCTGCTGATGGTCCCCAACATGTACAAGATCGCCGGCGAACGCCTTCCCGCCGTTTTCGACGTCAGCGCCCGCGCTCTGGCGACCCACGCTCTTTCGATCTTCGGGGACCATAGCGACGTGATGGCCTGCCGCGGCACGGGATTTGCGATGTTGGCTTCTTCCAGCGTACAGGAGACCATGGATCTGACCGCAGTTTCTCATCTGACGGCCATTAAGGCGCGCGTGCCGTTCCTGAACTTTTTCGACGGTTTCCGCACCTCTCATGAGGTTCAGAAGATCGAAGTCCTCGACTACGACGATCTGGCAAAGCTGGTCGATTATGACGCCATTGCCGAATTCAAAGCCGACGCCATGAATCCCGAGCACCCTTACACCAAGGGGACCGCGCAGAATCCCGATATCTTCTTCCAGGCGCGCGAAGCCTGCAATCGTTTCTACGACGACTTGCCCGAGACGGTCGCGCAGTACATGGAACAGATCTCCGATCTGACGGGGCGCGAGTACCATCCGTTCAATTACTACGGCGATCCCGAGGCGGAACGGGTGGTCGTCTGCATGGGCTCCGCCTGCCAAGCGGCCGAGGAGACCGTCGATTATCTGACCGCCCGCGGCGAGAAGGTCGGTCTGGTTATCGTCCATCTGTATCGTCCTTTCAGCCCCAAATATTTCTTCAGGGTTCTTCCGGCGACTGTCAAAAAGATCGCCGTGCTTGACCGCTGCAAGGAACCGGGCGCGCTGGGCGAGCCTCTGTATCAGGATGTCTGCTCGCTGTTCGAGGAATACGCCGAAGCCGAGCGTCCGCTGATCGTCGGCGGCCGTTACGGCTTGGGTTCCAAGGACACGACGCCGACGCAGATCAAGGCGGTGTTCGACAATCTGAAGAACTACAAGCCCGTCAATCATTTCACGGTCGGCATCAACGACGACGTGACCTACCACTCGCTGCCTTTGGGCGAGACGATCAACGCCGCTCCGGAAGGGACGATCCGCTGCAAGTTCTGGGGGCTTGGTTCCGACGGCACGGTCGGCGCCAACAAGAACGCCATCAAGATCATCGGCGACAACACCGACCTCTATGCCCAGGGCTATTTCTCCTACGATTCCAAGAAGTCGGGCGGCATCACGGTGTCGCATCTGCGCTTCGGCAAAAAGCCCATCAAGTCGACTTATCTCATTGAAAACGCCGATTTCGTAGCCTGCCATAAACAGGAATACCTGCACCAGTACGACGTGACCGCCGGTTTGAAGAAGGGCGGGGTCTTCCTTCTGAACACGCAGTGGACCAGCATGGATGCCCTCGAAGCCAACGTCCCGGCCAAGGTCAAGCGTTATCTGGCCAAAAACGGCATTCAGTTCTACGTGATCGACGGCACGGATATCGCCCAGAAGATCGGCCTTGGCAACCGTACCAACATGGTCATGATGTCGGCGTTCTTCAAGCTGGCGAACGTCATCCCCATGGAAGACGCCGTCAAGTACATGAAAGACGCTATCCAGAAGTCTTACGGTCGCAAAGGCGAAGATATTATCAACATGAACAATGCGGCGGTCGATCAGGGCTATGGCGCTCTGAAGAAGATCGATATCCCTGCGGCCTGGGCCGAGGCGGTTGACGCTCCCAAGACCGAAGCTGCCGGTTGCAGCGAGGAGCGTCCTGATTTCATCAAGGATATCGTCGATCCGATCAACGCCCAGGAGGGCGACAAGCTGCCCGTCAGCGCCTTTGTAGGCATCGAGGACGGGCGGTTCCCCAACGGCACTTCCGCTTTCGAGAAGCGCGGCGTTGCCGTTTTCGTCCCCGAGTGGAATAAGGACAAGTGCATCCAGTGCAACCAGTGCTCGATGGTCTGCCCTCACGCGACCATTCGCCCCGTACTGCTTGATGAGGATGAAGCCGCTCGCAGGCCGGCCGGTTTCGAGACGCTGCCGGTGAAAGCGCCCAAGGAGCTTGCCGGGCTTCAGTTCCGCATTCAGGTCAGCCCTCTTGACTGCCTTGGCTGCGGCAACTGCGCCGACATCTGTCCGGCGAAGGCTCTTGAGATGAAGCCTCTCGCCTCTCAGATGGATCAGGCGGAGAACTGGCATTTCGGCATTGAGCACGTCAGTGACAAGTCCGACCGCGTCAACACCCACAACATGAAGAACAGCCAGTTCGCCACGCCCTACTTCGAATTCTCGGGGGCCTGCGCCGGCTGCGGTGAAACGCCCTACGCCAAGCTGGTCACGCAACTTTTCGGCGACCGCATGATGATCGCCAACGCTACAGGCTGCTCGTCCATTTGGGGCGCTTCCGCTCCTAGCATGCCCTACACGACCAACGCTCTTGGACAGGGCCCCGCCTGGGCGAACTCTCTGTTCGAGGACAACGCTGAGTACGGCTACGGAATGGCCATGTCCGTCAAGAACAGCCGCAACGATCTGACGGCCAATGTCGAAGCGCTGCTTGCGTCCGACAAGCTGCCCGAAGAGGTTCGCAAGGCGCTGCAGGGGTGGTACGACGTTCGCAACGACGCAGCCGGCAGCAAGGCCGCAGCCGAAGCGGTGTACGAAGTGCTCGATTGCGATCTCGGCGACGAAGAACTGAACGCCAAACTGGCTCGCGTCGGCGACCTGGCCGACTATCTTGTCAAGAAATCCATCTGGATCTTCGGCGGTGACGGCTGGGCGTATGACATCGGTTTTGGCGGTCTGGATCACGTCCTTGCCAGCGGCGAGAACGTCAACGTCCTTGTCTTCGACACCGAAGTGTACTCCAACACGGGCGGTCAGTCTTCCAAATCCACGCCCACTTCTGCCGTCGCCAAGTTTGCCGCGGCGGGCAAGAAAGTTGCCAAGAAGGATCTTGGGCGCATCGCCATGACCTATGGTTACGTCTATGTGGCTCAGTGTGCCATGGGCGCCGACAAGAACCAGCTGGTCAAGATCCTGAGCGAGGCGGAAGCTTACGACGGTCCGTCGCTGATCATCTGCTACGCGCCCTGCATCAACCACGGCCTGAAAGCCGGCATGGGCAAAAGTCAAGAGCAGGAGAAGAAGGCGGTCGAAGCCGGTTACTGGCATTTGTATCACTACAATCCCGAGCTTGAAGAACAGGGGAAGAATCCCTTTGTCCTCGATTCCAAGGAGCCCAAGGCTTCGTTCCGTGATTTCCTGATGAGCGAGAACCGCTACACTTCGCTGGCCAAGACCAATCCTGAAATGGCCGAGCAGCTCTATGCAAAGGCCGAGCGAGACGCCAAGAGACGTTATCGCGTGTACAAGAGCCTGGCGGAAGCCAAGCCTCTTGAAGCGGAATAACTTTAACGAATCATGAGACGCGCAGAGGCAGGAGCCGAAGATCTTCGGTTCCTGCCTCTGTTATGATTGGGATCGTTTTTTTGCAAAACGGTTTATACTGTGCCGATTTTCGACCAATCACGAGTTTCTGCCGCGCCTTTGGGAGCTATGAAGGTATTGACATCGCTTCATTGGCGAGTAAAATGACTCATTACGGAAAGCAAGCGAAATGATCTGTCAATATTTTATTTCGGGGATAAATTTTGAAAAAAATGTCTTCAATAACTTTTGAGAGGAACGCTGAGTGCTTGTCGGCAAATTTCCCCGGTTGTGCGGAGACACGTCTCATTTCAAGGAGGAGTTTTGTATGGCGATTGTGGCGCGCTGGGAGTGGCGGACCTTTGGCAAGGGAGATTTCGGCGTCGGCGAAAAAACGCTGCGGGCCCTGACGGTGGATTCGAACAAGAGGACCGACGAAGAATACATCCTTTCCAGAAACAGCGACGAAAATGTCAAGATCCGCTTCGACCTCATCGACGTCAAGTCTCTGCAAAGAGTCAATGCCGACGGCCTGGAGCAATGGCTGCCGGTTCTCAAGACGGGCTTCCCGATCGCCGCGGACAAACTTTCCGAGCTGGCCAGAATCCTCAAGGTGGAGCTGCCGGAGCTTGAGCGTGCCGAGTACACTCACGACCAGCTTATCGGGGAGCTTGTCACGCCTCATGAAGATCTGGAGCTTGTGCGGGTGAAAAAGAACCGCGACATTTACAAGATCGACGGCGCCACGGCCGAGATCGCCGCAGCGGAATTCAACGGCGTGGCGTGGCGGACGATGTGCGTCGAGCACGAAGATCCCGCTTTGATCGTGAAAGTCGTGGAGAAGCTCGGCATGAAAGGCGTGAAGAACATGAATTACATCCAGGCCATGAAGAAGTCGGTGGGGATCAAATAAGATGCTTTCAAGAAAAGCGATCATCGACATCGGCACCAACTCGATCAAGTTCTGTCTGGCGGAAGGCTCCGGGGCCGGCGGTTACAAAGTCATCAAGGACGTCAATGATATTGCCCGTCTTGGCGAAGGTCTGAAAGACGCTGGGCGCATCGGCGCGGAGGCGTTGGAGCGCAACGCCCGTTCCGTGGCGAATTTTGTAGGCGAGGCGAAAGCGGCGGGGGCCGACGAGATCGTCGCCGTGGGGACGATGGCTTTGCGCGTTGCAGGGAACGCCGCGGATTTCATCGCCCGCGTCAAAGAACTCTGCGGCGTGGAACTGCGCGTGCTTTCCGGCGAGGAAGAAGCGCAGCTTTCCTATGTGGCGGTGATGTCGGGCATCGAAGGGGCCGCTGAGGCCGATCTGATGACGATGGATACCGGCGGCGGCAGCACGGAGTTTGTTTTTGGCAAAGCCGGCAAGATTGTGAGAAAGTTCAGTCTCAACGTGGGGGCCGTCCGCTTTACCGAGCAGTACCTCGCGGCAGTGCCCGTCGCCGCGAACAGGCTGGCGGAGGCGCAGGCGGCCATCAAAAAGGAACTGGCCGACGGCGGCGTTACCGGCCCCGTCGCGTTTCTGGTCGGCATGGGCGGCACGGTCACCAGCATGGCTTCGGTGAAGCATAAAATGCCTCAATATGATCCCGATGTGATTCATGGATCCACGCTGAGTCTCGACGACGTGAAGGCTCAGATCGCGGACTATGCGGCCAAGACGCTGGAGCAGCGCCGCGAGATCGTTGGCCTTCAGCCCAAGCGGGCGGACGTGATCCTGGCCGGCGCCTGCATCGTCAAGGCCGTTCTCGAACTGACCGGCGTCGGGGAAATGACGGTCAGCGATCGCAGCCTGCGCCATGGCTTGCTGCTTCAGCTCTTTAAGGTTTAAATTGCCTCTGTTCCTTGGGAATGGTCTCGGGGACGGAGAGGCGACTGATAAGGAGGTCGTTCCATGAGATTCCGTAAGGCAATGTCATGCGCGCTTGCTCTGAGCGCGGTCGTTTTCACGGCGGCCGCGTGGGCGGCTTATCCCGAGCGTCCCATTCGCGTGGTGAATTACGTGGCGCCGGGCGGACTGATGGACGTGACCAGCCGCAAGTTCATCTCTGTCGCCGCCAAGTACACCGACGCGACCTTTGTGGTCGAAAACGTGACCGGCGCCGGCGGGCTGGTGGGGCTGGGGCACGTGCTTCAGCAGCCGGCGGACGGTTATACGGTTTTCGCCCCTACGACCGCCGTCGTCAACAAGGTCCTGTCCTCCAAGAAAAACGAGGACGAGATGATCTGGAGCATGGAATGGGTCGCGATGCTGATGCGCGATCCCGAGTGCGTCATCGGCGCCGCGGAAGGCGATTTGGACACGTTCGAGAAAGTCGTCGCCGACGCCAGGGCCAAAAACGGCGCCCAGCTATGGAGCGGTCCCGCCCCCGGCGGCAACGATCATGTGCTGGCGACCAAAGTTTGGCGCATCGTCGGCATGAAGGCCAAGTGGGTTCCCTACAAGAGCGGCCCCGAGGCCATGATGGGAACGCTGAGCGGCCAGAGCGTGGCCTACGTGGGCAATCCCGCCGATATGGCCGGCCGTCCCGGCTACAAGATCCTCGCTTTGTGCCGAGCCGAGCGCCTGCCGCAGTTCCCCGACGCGCCGACGTTCAAGGAACTGGGCTATGAAGGTCTGGACAATGAGATCATGTGGCGCGGTTTCGCCATTAAAAAGGGCGCTCCCGAAGAAGCCTATGCGTGGTGGGAAGCGTTGAACAAAAAAGTTGCCGCCGATCCGGAATGGAAAGAATATCTTGAACGCGACGGCATCGACGTGGTCGACTGGGGACGCAATCAGTTTACCGCGCAGGTCAAAGCTGACGTGGAGAACGCTAAGACCGCCCTGCGCGAAGCCGGGATGATCAAGTAAACGGGCGGCACGGTTGAAAAAGCGGTTCCTGTTTTGTGGTTCACGAAACGGGGGCCGCTTTTCAAAAAAGAGAGGTGTCGATATATATGCAGTCGATGCAGGAACTTGTCCTGTCGCTGAACAATCCTCGTGGCCTGGGCGTGATCGTCGGCGTCTGTGCGGCGGTTCTCGCGGTATCCGCGCTGTTTTTCGTCGTCTGCGGCAAAAAGGGCCGGCTGGGTTCGCTGCTGGTGCCGACGGCTTTTGTCGAGCTGTCTGCCGTGTTTGTCTTTCTCACGAGCGGCCTTGAAGAGATGGAAGGCATGGACAGCAGCGCGAAGCTGATGCCCTATCTGTGGTCGACGCCTCTGCTGGCGATTTCTCTGTTTCATCTGTTTCGTACATGGCGGGCCCCTGCCGTCAAGGCCGTTGGGTATGGCCGCATCGATAAGGTTTTTCTGGCTTTTGCGATTGTGGCAGCGGCCATTTCGCAGTTCAACACCTTGGGGTTCTTCGTCTGCACGGCGGCTATGCTGGTGTTGCTGATGCTGCTTTTGGGCGAGCGGCGGGTCCTGCTGATCCTGGGAACCGCGGCCTGCTGGGTTCTGTTCACGTGGTTCGTTTTCAACAAGGTGCTTCTGCTCGGCCTTCCGGCGGGAACGCTTTTCAACAAGTTGTTCGGGTAAGGGAGCTGACGGTTGTGGAATTATTGACGAACCTTGGGGCAGGGCTTCGCAATTTGCTCGGCGTCGGGCCGTTTCTCATTGTTACCGCCGGCGTCGTCGTCGGCATTCTCGGCGGAGCGATGCCGGGCATGTCGCCTTCAATGGCGGTGGCGATTCTGCTGCCGTTCACGTTTGGCATGTCGCCGACGATGGGGCTGGTGATGCTGTGCGCGATTTATTTGGCCTCGAATTACGGCGGTTCGATTACGGCTGTCATGATCAACACGCCGGGAACGCCGTCGGCGGTCGTCACGGCTTTTGACGGGTATCCTCTGGCGAAAAGCGGCAAGCCGGGCTATGGGTTGGGAATTTCCCTTGTCGCCTCCGTGTGGGGCGGTTTTATCGGCATTGTCATTCTGGTCCTGTTCTCGGCGCCGCTGGCGAATTTTGCGCTGACGTTCTGGCCGGCCGAGTACTTTTCGTTGGCGCTGATGGGGCTATCTACGGTCTCGTCCATGGCCGGCCGGAAGTGGGCGGAGTCGCTGATGGCGGTGCTGCTGGGGCTCGTGTTGAACACGATCGGTCTGGATCACGTCAACGGCGTGAGCCGTTTTACTTTTGACATTCTCAATCTGTACGATGGATTTTCCTTTGTGCCGGCGCTGATCGGTCTGTTCGCACTCAGCGAAGTCTTCGCCAACATCGAGGAAAACGATTATCGAGCGTATGAAGCGGCGCAGGAACGCGTGTCGGAGTGGCCGTCGCTCAAAACTTACCTGAGTCTGAAGTGGTCCATTATCCGTTCGGGCATTCTGGGAACGCTGATCGGCATTTTCCCCGGCGCCGGCGGGACGATCGCTTCTTTTCTGGCGTATGACATGGAAAAAAGGTTGTCCAAACGTCCCGAGACGTTCGGCACGGGGGCTTACGAGGGCGTTGCGGCTGCGGAAGCGGCCAACAGCGCCTCGGTGGGCGGCGCGCTGGTGCCGCTGCTGACGCTGGGGATTCCCGGCAGCGCCTCCACGGCGGTGTTGATCGGCGCGCTGATGATCCATGAATTGCGTCCTGGGCCGGAGCTCTTTGCGAAGCAGCCCGAACTGGTATATACTTTGTTCTCAAGTCTGCTTGTTGCGAATATGGTGCTCTATTTTCTGGGGACGTGGGGCAGCCGCCTGTGGATCAAAGTAACGAGAATCCCCAAGACCGTGCTTTATCCGCTGATCTTTGCGTTCGCCATGGTGGGCAGTTTTGCCGTTCGTTCGTCGGTGTTCGACGTCGGCGTGTGTCTCGGCTTCGCCGCGCTCGGCTGGATTCTGAAAAAATTTCATTATCCGCTGTCGCCGATCGTGCTTGGGCTGGTACTGGGAGCGCTGATCGAGACGAATCTGCAGATGACGCTGATCATGGGAGGCCCGCAGCTCCTCTATACGCGCCCTCTGAGCGCGGCGCTCCTGGCGATCGCGGGCGTGATGCTTTTGGCGCCTGTTTTCCCCGAGCTGAAGCGCAAGAGAGCCGCAAAAGCGGATAGTTGAAATAAAACCGCCTCCTGCCGTGAAGAGGCGGAGGAGGCGATTGTGCTTGTTGTATTTCTCCAGCTTTGTCAATATCTTGGGAGGCTTGGCGCTGTTCCTTTTCGGCGTCGACCAGAGCTCGCGTTTTTTTCGTGAGAATATGAGCGCGAACGCAAGAAACGCGATGGCCCGTTTTACGAAGAGGAAAGCGCAGGCTTTTTTGCTGGGAGTGGTCCTTTCTGCGCTCACGCAGAGCAGCACCATCGCGACGTCGTTTGCCGTCGGATTCGTGGATGTCGGCATGCTGAGCTTCGCCGGTTCGTTGATCGTGATGATGGGGGCCAGTTTGGGCGGCACGTTCGTGTCCTTCCTTTTGAGTCTGAATCTGTTCGATTACGCGCCGCTCATGTTCGGCGTGTCCTATTTCCTCTGCAAGGTCGGGAATAAATGGATCAGTTCCGGATTCGGCCTGATTCGCTGCCTGGCGCTGATCTTCCTCGGGATGCAGGTTCTGGGGTGGGGCACGAAAACGCTTTTCGCCGATCCCGAGTTCAGCCGTCTGGTGACGCTCTGGGCCGCAAATGCGCCGGCGATGGGGTTGATCGCCTTTATTGGCTCGGGAGTGCTGCAAAGCAGCTCGGCCATCATGGCGTTGGGGATCGCCCTGGCCGCGTCGAACGCTTTGCCGGCGACTTCCGCGCTGCCCATCGCTCTGGGAGCGCACATCGGTTCCACGACCATGGTGGTGTTGGCGGGCATGGGCGGTTCGCTCAGCGCGCAGCGTCTCGGCTATGCGACGTTCTTCTTCAAGCTGTTGGGAGGGCTGATTTTCTTGTGCCTCTTGCCCTTCGTCCACAGGATGTTCGTCTCCCTTGGTCTCTCCGCCGCTCAGGAGCTGGTGTACGGTCAAGTGCTGATTGCGGCGTTGAACATTCTCATGTTTCTGCCTTTTCCTCAATTTCTCGCGTGGATCGGCGTCCAACTCGTATCGGGCAGCGGCAGCCTGAGCGAACCCCGTTATATCGACGAGGAGATTCTGGATGTCCCCGAGCTGGCGGTCATGCTTTTGTCAAAGGAAATGGGGCGCCTCTCCAACTACATGGAGGCATATCTGCAGATGCTGCTCGAACCGCAGCAGCGCAACGGCGCGCTTTTTGAAAAACTGCCTCGGGCAATCGCCGATTTGTGCGAATCCTGTCAGGAGTTTGCCTATCATATTCGCGTTCCTGCCGAAGAAGAAAAAGTGTCGGAGGATTTTACGATCATCAGTTACACAATGTCGATCCTGCGCGGCATGTCCAAGCTGCTGACAGGATCGATCCGGTCCCATCTGGAGTCGACGGCGGTTCATGACGCGCTTCGCGCCCTTCTGGGGAACGGCGTGTGGGAACGCTGGTGCAAACTGTCGCGCAAGTGTATGCGGTCCGCTCTGTGCGCCTTTGTCATTGGCGAGAAAGGGCAGGTTCATGCGCTGGAGAGCCAGGAGGCGGAACTTGCCGGCCTGAGCAACCAGATCCGCCGCGAAGTGGGCGAAAGCACTTCTTACGACCGCAACGCCTCCCGGGCTGTCCGGCTGGTGTCCCTGATGCAGGGGTTCCTGGCCATGGCGAAAGAAGTGGCCGAGGGCGAAGAGTTCACCAAGAAGCAGGCAAGATATTCGACCGGAAGAGCCTTTCCCGAGTGGAAGGAGGGGACTGTGAGTGGCGACTAAAAAGAGCGAATCAAGCGAGCGCAGCCTCGAAAATTATCTTTATTCCTCCGACAAGGCGCGCATATACGCGCTCGTCCAGCAGATGACGATCGGCGCCAGAGAGGCTCTGGCCAAAGCCGTGGCGGGGCTGCGCACGCTCGACGTCGGCGCGGAAGAGGATGTCGTCTGCGGTGACGACGCGATCGACGAGCTGGAAGAGCAGATCGATCAAGAATGCCTTTATTCCATCGCCATGCGTCAGCCGATGCGCGAGGATCTGCGCTATGTCTACGCGGTCATGAAGATCATTACGGATATCGAGCGCATCGGAGACCAGGCGGTCAACGTCGCCGAGCGGCTGAAAGAGTATGTCAACGATTACCACGGGCGCGCGCCGTTGCCCAAGATCGACGATCTGCTTGACGTTTCGCGCCGGTGCGGCGAGATGATCGACGACTTTTTGGCTGCCCTCGATAAGGAAGACGGCGGCGTGCTCGCCGTGATCCGCGAAAAACGCCGGGAAACCGTGCGAATTTGCCGCAAATGCGCCGAGTCGTTGATGCAGCGTCTTTCTTCTCCCTATCTGGCGGAGACGCCTGCGGAAATCTTCATCACGATTGATCTTTTTCGGCATCTCAAGCGCGTGGCCGATCACCTGATGAACTTGGGAGAAAAAGTTTACTTTATCGCGACGGGCGTTTCTCCTTTGACTTTGAAAAGAGAGCTCGTCAGCCGGGGCTGCTCTCATGAAGATTCGCATCCTACTGAAAGCGCAAAATGAAGATGCGCCCTTGCACTGAACTTCCGCGGAGCTTTGGATCCATCTGTGTTGAACCGCTCCATGAGAAATCGGTATAAAATATGGGGTGAGGGGAGACGATCATCGTTCCCCTCACCCCATATTTTATACCGATTTTCCTGCAAACATTCCGCGTTCTCCCGGGAGCGTTCGCTCCCGGCGCGTTTGGGGCGCGAAAGGGGGGCGCTGAAATTTCTTGGAAGGAATAGATGAATTCACCGTCCGAAACGAGTATAATAGATGCGTTTATAATGAGATGTATTGTGTCTTTCTTGATATGGAATAAACGTTCCGCGTGATTGGCACCCTGAGAAAAGTATCTATCGAGGAGTTGACGATTACTCTTGGACCGATTGGACAAAAAAAACAACCGCAGAGTTTTTTGGAGCCTGATGGGCTCGATGATTTTGGCGACGGCCGGCGCGATCTCTCTGGCAGTTTTCAAAGCCGAAGATTTGCCCGCCTATAAGGATTTTCCGCTTTCCGCTTTTTTCCCTTCTTTCGAAGCGCGTGCGGCGCTGGCTCATGGGCAAATGGTTCAGCTTGAGCGGGAAAATACCAGTGGCGTTATCTCGCCCCTGCTCCCGGATTCTCCTGAATTCGAGGAGAGCGGTTTGATGCTGGATGAGGTCGTTCCCGAGGAAGATCCTCTTGGCGGCGGGAGGTTGGCGATCCTTCCCGCGATGAATGAAGACCAGTCCTTTGATCAACCGTTGCCGGTGCATGACCCTTTTATGACGTTGTCTCTTTCGGAGTTGAGCAATCAGAAAGCCGACGACAGCAACGTCATTGTCCGGCTGCTGGGTGAGAAGGACGAGATGGACGAAGATATTGATGAGCGTCCTTGGCTGGAACACACTGTTGGTCAGGGCGAACGGATGGTCGATATCTCGCGGAAGTACGGAATTCTCGTCGCGACGATAAGCAAGGCGAATAACATCAGTAATCCTGACAGGCTTTCGTCGGGACAGGTTCTCTTGATTCCGCGCACGGAAGATTTGCTGGAAGACGTTTTGGAAGAACAAAAGAGCCGCGCCGAGGAAAAACTCGCTTCCAAACAGAGAGCGGATCCGGTAAAATACCGGAAGTATACGGTAAAACCGGGCGACTCTCTGTGGACCATTGCCAGCGCAAATAACCTCAGCATCGATTCTCTTTATGGAACCAATATCCTCCGCACGCCGGACCGCCTTTCTCCCGGTATTGTCCTGCGTATTCCCAATCAGGACGGATTGAGCGTCAAGATTGCCAAGGGGCAGACTTTGAACGCCCTTGCCAAAAAATACGGCGTTGCCGAGAGGGCGATCCGCATGGCGAACGGATTGGCCGATAAAGTGGAATTGAATGCCGGTCAAGAGGTATTTATCCCTGGCGCAAGCCAGTCCATTGCCGTGTATCGGGGCAGTTCAAGCGGCGGCGGCATGTCGCGTACGGCTCCGCCTGTTGCCAAAGCCGCCACCGGGGCGGCGGGCCGTTTTTCCTGGCCGGTGGTGGGAAAAATCTCCAGTCCGTTCGGCTGGCGCCGGCATCCGATTCGGCGGGCCAGGCTTTTCCACGCCGGAATAGACATACGCGCGCCCCGGCATACTCCGATACGCGCCTCGCGAGGAGGCCAGGTTATTTTCTCCGGCTGGATGAACGGTTATGGAAGGACGGTCATTATTCGTCATGACAGCACGTATACGACTTTATACGGCCACTGCCAGTCGTTGATGATCCGCAAAGGGCAGAACGTGAAAAAAGGGACTGTGATCGCCACGGTGGGATCGAGTGGGCGCGCTACAGGGCCGCATGTTCATTTCGAAGTGCGCCGCAACGACAGCCCGACGAATCCGATGAGCTATCTGCGCTGAAAAATAGAGAAAGACAAGAGGAGCGAAAGACATGAAAAAAGCAGGGATTGTTTTACTTTTGTGCAGTCTTCTGGGAAGCGCGGCGGGCGCTGCCACGGACACGACGGCGGCGCAACAGATTGATCGGCTGGAAAATGCGATTTATGGTTCAGTGCGTTCAGGCGGTTTGATTTCAAGGCTCGACAGCGTAGAGAAGGATCTTTACGGCACGAAACTGCAAGGCACGTTGGCGGAACGCGAGTCCGCCCATGTCGATTACCTCGAGAAGGGAACCGAAGGGCAGCCGTCGCTTCTGTACAAGATGAGCGTAGCCGAATGGGGCCTTGAGATTTTCAATAATGCCGATAAGCCGCTTGTCGAAAGAATTCCCGTTGTCGAAAAAAGGCTCGAAGGAAGTTCCATGGAAGACAAGCCCATGGCGATGCGGGTGGAACGAGTGCTCGGTACGGTCGTCTCCGATCCTGTCACTTCCGAGCCGGTCGAGGTTCCCGCAGGAACAGTCGTTCGCTTGCAGTTGATGGAAACCCTGAAACCTTCGGTAACAAAAAAAGGCGATCGGGTTTTGTTGAAGCTCACGCATAATCTTATCGTGAACAATAAACTTGTCGCCCCTGTGGGCGCTCCTGCGGAGGGGATCGTCACGTCAGTCAAGAAACCTCGCAGCTTTGGCCGTCCTTCGGAGATCAGGCTCTCGGTGAAATCTTTGAAAACTCTGGGGGATCCGACTTTGCCTCTGAGCGAAGGCGAAGCCTCCAAAAAGGCGACAGAGTTTGAGGCCAGTTATGCGGCGGCAGCGGGAACGAGCCTTGTGGGCGCACTTGCGTTGGGGCCGTTGGGGCTGGCGGGCGGATTCTTTATCCGCGGCAACGCCAAAGAAGTGCCGGCGGGGGCCATCATGTACTCCGAGACCGAGAAAAACGTCTCGGTTCCCGCATACCCGATCCCGGCCTCTTTGAGAGCGCTGGCGAGCGATAAATATGTCGATGTTTTGAGCGGCAAAACCGTGAATTTGCAGAAAGTGAACGAAGAAAAAACGAAAGTGGAGAACGCTGCTGAGCCCCCCAAAAAGGCAACCGAAATTGACAGCCTCTGAACCGTAAGGGACTTTGGAAAGGAATGGTCATGTGCGGCGGAATTGCATAAGAGCCTTGGTCATTGTATCCGTTGCGCTTGCACTGGCCCTCTGGGGAAGAGCCCTGAGACGCGATCTCGATGCCGTAAGACTCCTCGTCGATGCCGGCAAGGAATTGAGCTGGGAAATAGGAGGAGTCACGGCAGTTCGCAACGTCGGCAAGGACCAGTGGAAGATCAGCGCGGAGAGCGTTGTGCGCGACCATCCTGTGGAGCATTTGAACAAAGTTTCGACCCAAATCGTGGGGCCATCCGGTTTGCGCACAATCAACGCGCCCAACGGAGCTTACGATCATGAAAATGGTACGTTGACGTTGTGTGATGCCGACGGAATATGGCAACGCTCTGAACATCCTTTTGAATGGAAAACGCCGGAAGCTCGCTGGGAGCAAAAAAACGACGTGTGGGATTTTCCTCGGGGAGTGACCGTAAGCGGCGACGTTTATACGTTGGTCTGCAAGAATGCGGTTATGGACGGGCAACGTAAAATATTTGTCAAAGATGGATGCATACGGTGGTGGAGCGAATGACGAAATATTCGACGTGTCTCGGGGGGCTGTTGCTTGTTTTCTCTCTGCTGGCGCCGACGAATGACGTCCGGGCGGCGCAGAAGAAGCTGCCCGAGGTCACGGACACTCTGCCTGTCGTCCTCGAGGCGGACAGCATTGATTTTGACGAGGGCAACCATCTCGCCACCGCGCAGGGACATGCCGTCGTGCGCTATACTGATCTGGTGTTCCGCGCGGACCGAGTGACGCTTGATTCGGAGACGAATGTGATCAGAGCGTTTGCCTCCGCCGGGAAAAAAATCAAGTTCCAGCGTCACAATACGGACACGCTGACGGGGGACTTTCTTGAGTATCATCTGAACGATTCGACCGGATATATCGAAGGAGCCGAAGGCTCGTCAAAAGTCCCTTATGGTGCCGTTTACATTAAAGGAGCGCAAGTTGAAGTTGCGGATCCGCAGACGGCGCACGAGAAAAAATGGCTGCGGGGAAAATATCTGCTTGGAAGCGCTCCGGACAGCGCCGTCGTGCGTTGGAACGGCGCTTCGTATACGACCTGCAAGCAGGATCATCCCCATTATTTACTTCGTTCCAAGAAAATCGTCATGGTTCCGGGGAAGTATATCGTGCTTTATCATCCTCGAGTTTATGCAGGTTCCGCGTACCTGTTCACGATACCGTTCAATATGGTCGTCAATCAAAAGCCAAAGTCGAAAAACGTCGTGACGATCATGCCGAACTATGACAGCGACAAACACTTGGGGCTGGAAGCGCGTTCGACCTTTTTCTGGAACAACGGACAGCTTGCCCTCGGCGCGGGGATCTGGCAGGAAGGCATGTTCGAATATCAGGCGCGCGTCGATCAACGGGTGGCCCCGTGGCTGTCTCTGTATGCGGGAGACAATCATCAGTACGACAGCAATACGGACGAGACAAAGTCCCGTCCTTTCTGGGGAGCGGCTCTGGCGCAGTCAGGCTGGGCCATGGACATCGGCTGGGCTGAGAGAGAAAAGCGCTCGGTCGTAAGAAAGCCCGGTCAGAAAGAATATGAAACGACGCTTTGGCGCGATCCGGAAGTGGAACTGACCTCTCCGTGGGTCGGACTTCATATCGGCGACTTCTCTCAGTATGCCCGCTTCAAGGGAAACTGGGGAAGATTTCAGGAAACGGGAGTCAATCGGAGGGATTATCAGGGCGATTTTATCGAGCGCTATGGCTGGGGAATCGATTACTACACCGAATATCCCTTTCGGCTCGGCGCCTGGACCATTTCTCCCTTCCTCAAAGGCGACTACTGGAATTACGGCTATAAGAACGACGGCAGCGATCGCCAGATCGTGACGATCGGGACATTGGGCGTCAGGGCGTCCTGCGGCGGTTTTGAGATCGGCTCTGCATTCGAGCAGAAAAGGGTGTCGGGGCGTTCCGCATTCGGCAACGGCTGGGATCGCAATTACGATACGGACACCTTTTATCAGCGCGTGGGCGTAAAAATCGGACCTTCTCTTACGTTCGCGGTGCAGGGAGTTTTTGATCTGACCGGCAATAAGAACGAACTGTCTTCCATGGGATACGTCCTGACTTACGACAACAGCTGCTGTACGCGCTGGGAGCTGACGGTGAACGACGATCTGACGGACAGCAACAACAACGACTGGATCACGTTATCTTTTGCCATCACGGCGTTCCCTGACAGCCGGTTCAAGATCGGCAGCGAGAATTTGAGCAATCCCTTTGGGCGTCCCGGCGGTTTGGCTGTGCGCCGGCAACGCTACGAACCGACCCTTATGGAAAAGGACGGCACGGAACAGGCGGAAAAAGCGGAAAAAGCGGAGATCGCAATGCCTCAATTTGATGTTTAGAGAGCGCTTTGTATATAGAAACGACAAATCAGGCCATGTCGGGTACGGCTCAACCGACATGGCCTGATTTGTCGTTTGCGATCGGTGAAATCCGAAAAAACGACGCGAAGCGGTAATACTTTCTCGCCACAAAATTTACACAAACGGAAACGAGTGGGATATAATAGAAAAGAGGCACAGCTCATCATGCTGAGCCTCTCAGCGTTTTTGCATTGCGATCCGCAAAGAACTTGGCAGCCGGAACTATTTGACTCTGATCTTGCGGATCCTGAGCTTGCGGATTCCCATCGGGACCTTGACGGGCACTTCGTCGCCCACTCGTTTGTTCATCAGGGCCCGCCCTACGGGGCTCACGGAAGAAATAAGCCCCTTTTCCGGGTCGGATTCTTCCGAGCTGACAATGGAGTAGACGAACTCCTTGTTGTGGGTGATATCCATGATGGTCACGGTCGTTCCCACCGAAACGTGCGAATTGTCCAAGCTGGCCGAATCGATGATTTTGGCGCGTGAAAGCTGGTACTCCATGACTTGGATCTTGCCTTCGAGTTTGGCCTGATCGTCTTTGGCCGCGGCATATTCGGCATTTTCGCTGAGATCGCCGAAAGAACGAGCTTCTTCAATTCTGCGGGCGATTTTATAACGTTCTTCGCTTCTGAGCTGTTTTAATTCAGTGCTCAGTTTGTCATAGCCTTCCTGAGTCATTAAAACAGTATCGTCGTTGTGTTTGTGTTCAGCCACTTTTATACCTCCAGTTGGGGAAAGAAAGATTGAGATGCAAAGATGCCTTATAAAACGCTATTTTAGCAGAATTGTTCTTTCATTGCGAGAGTCATCGCAAAAATCATAGACAAGGAATGTTGAAATGAAAAATAATTCGAAAAGTGCAATATCAACGCAGCCCGCAACGGTGTCACCCCAGAGAAAGGGCAAAGGCGGCATGCGCAGCCGACGTACGATCGGCGAAAAAGGAACGACAGTGAACGTCTCACGCGCCGCCTATGCCCACAGAAGAAAAATCGCCTCTGCGCCGGCTGAAACGCTGAAGTTTATTCCCTTGGGCGGGCTGGGGGAAATCGGCAAGAATATGTACGCCATAGAATACGAAAATGACATTGTGGTGATCGATGCCGGCCTGATGTTTCCCGATGAGGAGATGCTGGGCATCGACTTTGTCATTCCCGATATCTCCTATCTTGAAGAGAATCGAAAAAAAATCCGCGGCATCCTGATCACCCATGGCCATGAGGACCATATCGGCGCGCTGCCGTTCGTGCTGCCCAAACTCGACGTTCCCGTGTACAGCGCCAAACTTACTCTGGGGATGATCGAGGGGAAGATGTTGGAGGCCGCGCCGAGATACAAGCCGCGGTTGATGGAGGTCAAAGCGGGAGAAACGATCTCTCTTGGCGTCTTCAAGGTCACGTTCATTTCCGTCTGTCACTCGATCCCCGACGCTTTGGGGATTGCCGTCGAGACGCCCCTCGGCATCGTGCTTCATACGGGAGATTTCAAGTTCGATCCCACGCCCGTCGACGAGCATGTCACCGATTACGCCGCTTTCGCCGAGCTGGGGCGGAAGGGCGTGCTGCTCATGGCTTCCGACTCCACGAACGCCGAACGCGAGGGGTTTACAAAATCCGAAAAGTCGTTGAGTGGAGCCATCGACAATCTTTTTCGCACCTATCGCAACCGGCGCGTCATCATTTCCGCTTTCGCCAGCAACCTTCATCGCGTTCAGCTGGTTCTCGACGCGGCGGCACGCTTTAACAGGAAAGTCGTCTTTGCCGGCCGCAGCATGGTCAACAACGTCGAGCTGGCCATACGTCTGGGGTATATCAAGGCCGAGCCGGACACGATCGTCCCATTGGCGGAAATGGATTCTTACAACGATTCCCATCTTGTCGTGATGACGACCGGCAGCCAGGGAGAACCCTTTTCCGGGCTCGTTCTGATGAGCAAGGGCGCTCACCATCGAGTCAAGCTTGACAGTAAGGATGTCGTGGCTCTTTTCGCCAATCCCATTCCCGGCAACGAAAAACTGGTCAGCAACACCATCAACAGACTTTTCGAGCTGGGGTGCGAAGTCCTGTATGGGCGGGAAGCGGGGCTGCATGTTTCCGGACACGCCTCCAGAGAGGAGCTGAAAATGCTTCTCAGTATGGTGAAGCCTAAATATTTTGTGCCCGTTCACGGCGAATACCGCATGCAGATCCGTCATTCGCAGCTCGCCGAAGAAGTGGGAATTCCCGGGAAAAATATTTTCATCATGAACAATGGCGACATCCTTTCGATCGCGCGGAATTCGGCCGGAGTCAAAAGCAAAGTGCAGGCCGGCGCCGTGCTGGTGGACGGCATGGCGTTGGGGGAGAAAGAAGGCTCGATCCTGAAGGAGCGCCAGGAACTTTCGGAGAACGGGGTGCTCGTGGTTTCCATAACGCTTGACAAGAAAGGACTTCTTGTCGGCGAGCCTTGTTTCGAAAGCTACGGTCAAATCCATTTCAAGGACGCGGAGGGGATGCGTCAGGAGTTTTCCGAAGCTGTCCGCCGCGCTTTGAAACGCGAGCCGTCGGAAGACGACGAGCTTTTGAAAAAACAAATTTCCCTGCGGTGCAAGGAGCTGCTGAGGAAATATATGCGCAGCGCGTCCGCTGTGATTCCGTTGATCGCCAGGTTATAATACGATGTCGAATTTGTTCAGAGCTTTAAAGCTCTGAACAAATTTTCTGGCGGATAAATTCTGTGAAGCAGGTGAAGACGATGACTCCATTTATTTCCACCCTTTTGCAAGGCGCATTGCAGGGGCTGACCGAGTATCTGCCGATCAGCAGTTCCGCGCACTTGGCGATATTCCAGCATCTGACGGCGAGCGGCGAAGTGGGGCTGGCTTTCGATCTGGTGTTGCACGTGGCCACGGTCTGCTCTACGCTGGTCTATTTTCGCAAGGACATTCTGAAACTGCTCTGGGAATTTTTCCATGGATTCGGAGCGCCGGAAAAACAAAAACCGGAAGGATGGTACTTCGGCTGGGCCGTCATCTTTGGATCCGTTCCCACGGCGATTATCGGTCTGCTGCTGAAACCTTTCGTGGAAAAAATCGGTACTTCGATGACGGGCGTCGGCGGTGCGCTTTTGGTGACGAGCGCCTTGATGTCGATTCTTGCGGTCGTTCCTGCCGGCACGCGTAAGATTTGCGTTTCCATCGGTCTTGTCGTCGGCATCGCTCAAGGGATCGCGGTGATCCCCGGCATCTCGCGTTCGGGGGCGACGCTGGTCGCAGGCATTCTGTGCGGCCTGGGCGCGGCGGAAGCGTTTCGCTTTTCGTTTTTGCTTTCTCTCCCGGCCATAACGGGCGCGGCAGTGCTCGAACTGCGCCATTCCGCCGGGGCGGGCGTATCCCTTCCGGAAGGCTGGCTCGGCGGCGCTTTGTTTGCTTTTGTCTTCGGATTGATAGCGTTGTATTGGCTTCATCGCACGCTCCTGCGCGGACGCTGGTGGATTTTCGCTTTGTATTGCGGGGTGCTGGGACTTGTCGCGCTGATCTGGCTCTAATGCCCATGAGAGATGTTCGCATCATCCTTGCCTCGGCGAGCCCCCGACGTAAGGAGCTCCTCGAGAAGATCGGCCTGAACTTCGACGTTATCCCCGCCGATGTCGCCGAAGAGAGAATTGCCGGCGAATCTCCCGCACATTTGGTGATGAGGCTTTCCGAATTGAAAGGGCAATCCCTTGCCGCGAAATATCCGCAGGCGTTGATCATCGCTTCCGACACGGCGGTGTCCTTGGACGCAAAGATTTACGGCAAGCCGCACGACGGCGCGGAAGCTTTTGCCATGCTTTCGTCTCTTTCGGGGCAGGAGCACACGGTGTACACCGGCCTGGCGCTGTTCTGGAAAAAGCGTCGGCTCTCTCGTTACGATTGCACGAGGGTGCAGTTCAGAGAACTGACCGCTTCGGTCATAGAAAGCTATGTTGCGACAGGCGAGCCTTTCGGCAAGGCTGGCGGCTATGCGATCCAAGGGGTGGGCAGTCTTTTCGCGCGGACGATCCGCGGCGATTACTCGACGGTCGTGGGGTTTCCGGTGTGCCTGTTCGGCTCTATGATGGAAGAGCTGGGTTTTTCTTTGAATCAGCTCTGGGAGGTGTCTTCATGATGATAAAAACTAGAAATAACGCCGGCGCGTTTGTCTGTTTCCTGTTCCTGGCATTGGCGCTCGCCACGCCGTCTCTCATATGGAGATTGTTTCAGGAACGCGCCAATCGCTCGTCGCTGCTTGTGTTCGACCTGATGGAACTTCATGCCCTAAACGCGGACGAGGGGCGGAATAAATTTGCGGCGCTGATGGAGGCGGGAATCTCTGCGTTCATGGTTCCCGAGTGTACGGCGGAAGAGCTCGGCAAAGGGGCCGTCGATCAGGTGACGGCGGTTCCGGCTGCCGATTTGCCCGATTCGGTCCTCAAGCGTTTTTCTTATCCTTCGGGGACCGTCGTAATTCTTAGGGACCCTGCGTTGGCGGAACTGCAGCAGGAATATTTGAAGAGGCGCTTCAAGAACGGAGAGGGCGTTGCTGACGGTCAGACCGTCTATTTCAAGATCCCGCACCCTTATGTGCAACTGGAAAAAGCGGGAGTCTTGCCCGATCTGCGTTCAATGCAGTACCTTTCGGCGGCGGGCGTGCCGTTGGTTTTCGCGCCGTCGCCCAGTATGGGCAGCTCAGGCGAAGAACTTGAGGAGAGCTTGACGTTTCTCTGCGGCAGTTTCCCCAGCGTCAAAGTTCTCTGTCCTACCGGAGAAATTGCCGCGGCCTACCCTGATACAGAGCTGTTGGGCAGCTTTGCCAAGAGGCACGGTTTGTTGATGGCGCAGGTGGAATTTTCGCGGCAGTACGGAGCGGCCAGACAGGTCGCCGCCGCTTGGCCGAACGTCGTGTCGCTGCATGCTGTGGATCGCGAGGAAGTTCTGAAAAGGAATATCATTCGCCCCCTCATGCTGAATCGCCTTTATCGCGCCGCGGAGGAGAGAGAAGTGCATCTCCTGGTGCTCCGTCTGGATCCTTTGCGCGCCGTTGCCCCTCAGCTTGCCGAATATTGCGGGGACGTGAAGGCCCTGCGTGCGCGCCTCGACGAAAACGGCTTCAAGCGTCTGTGGCCGGTCCCCGCTCCGTCCAGCCCATGGATCAATTCATTTTTTTCGGCGATCGCTCTGCAGATTTTGTTTTTGCTGCTGCTTGCGAGATATGTCGAGCGTTATTTCGACATTTCGCTCCTTTCCCGGAGAAGATTTTTGGGCGTTCTGGCGGCGACGGCCGTCGTCCTGGGCGTGTTCTCCTTGTACGCGGGAATTCTTTCTCGTCTTGGCGGAGCGTTTGCCGCCGGATTCTTGGCGGCGGAAGCTTCGCTGGTGTCCATGGAACGCTGGAAGGTTCCCCTGCGCGGGGCGGCGGAAGGTTTCCTGCTTGTGCTTGTCGGCGGTCTCGTGATCGCGGGCCGTTTTTCCGTGCCTCTCTATATGTATCGCCTGAGCACGTTCAGCGGCGTCAAGCTGAGCTTGCTCTTGCCTCTCGTCCTCATTCTGCTGATTGACGTGCATAAGCGCGAACATCCCGAATCATTGCCCGAGATTTTGTCGCGGCCGCCGCTCTGGGGCGAAATCGCGCTGGCGGGAGCGCTGCTGCTGGCTGCCGTGGTGATGTTGCTGCGCAGCGGCAATTACGGGTTCGTCGGGACGTCCGAGATCGTGTTCCGCGACTGGCTTGAGAAGATCCTCGGCGCCCGTCCCCGGACCAAGGAATTCCTCGTGGGCTATCCAGCCCTGGTCGTCTGGTACTATCTTAAACGTCAGGAAATGTGGTCTCATTGGCGGGAAGTTCTTCGCCTGGCCGTGACGCTGGCTTTCTCCTCCGCGGTGAACAGCTTCTGCCATTTCCATACGCCTTTGCCGCTAACGCTGCTTCGCGGCTTCAACGGATGGTGGACGGGCCTGCTGCTGGGCAGCTTGTTTCTGTTTGTCGGCGTACGTTTTGGACGGCCGGTCTTCCGGCGGCTGCGCAGCCTCTTGTAACAATGGCGCGGCGCTGGAAAGTTCTGCTCTGCGGCTACTACGGCATGGGAAATCTCGGCGACGAGCTGTTGGCCGCCGCCGCCATTCAGCTCTTGAAGAATTGCGGGCTGAAGGAAAACGAAATCGCCATGCTGTCAGGAGCGCCGGAAGAAAGCAGGAAAAAACACCATATTTATCCAATCGATCGCTGGGCCCGCCGAGATGTCGTCCGGGCTTTGAGGCAAAGCGAGACCTTGCTGCTCGGCGGCGGCGGAATTTTTCAGGACAGCTCCAGTTTTCGCAGCCCATGGTATTATTGGTCGGTAGTTAGATTGGCTAAACTCTGCGGCTGCAAAACATGGGCGGTCGCCCAGTCCATCGGCCCCCTGTCGCGCCGGGGCAATCGCCTTTTGGCTCAAGATGCCTTCCGAAGCTGCGAGATCGTTTCGGTCCGCGATCTTCATTCGCAGGCTTTTCTCAACGGACACTGCCTTCTTTCGGATGATCTGGTCCTGACGCTTCCCTTCGCGGAAGAGCGTCGCCCCAGCGAATATTTCCTCATAAATTTTCGCCGTTACAACGGGGATCTGGAGTATAAAGCCGCGACTGCTTACGCCCATTCGCCCTTTGCCGGGAAACTGAAAACCGTCGGAGTCGCGATGGACAGGAGCGATCTCCAGCTGATGCGGGAAATTCAGGAACGCGGCGCGTGCAGAGTCGACGAGCTTATATATCCCGACGCCGAGCACCTGTCGAAGCTTTTCAGCGGCGCCGCGGGGGCATTTGGCATGCGCCTTCACTTCGGCGTGCTCTCGCTGAAAGCGGGAGTCCCGTGCACGCTGATTCCGTATGACCCGAAAGTGTCCGACTTTGCCGAACGCTGGGGAGGAACTCTATGGAACGGCGGCGATGTCCCCTTTCCTCGTCCATGGCAAAAGCGGGCCGGTCTGGGAGCGGCGTGCGCGGCGATCCGATCCGACTTTGCCCTCTGCTTCGAAAGAACAATGCGTTCGTGATTGTGGTATGATAATCAGCGGCGCTTTTGATTGGAAATGGCGACAGGAGGTGCATTGCTATGGAAATCCACATAAACGGTCTGACGAAAATCTTTTCGCCGAACATCCAGGCTCTCAGCGATATCTATCTGGACATTTCGGAAGGAGAGTTCGTATACCTGATCGGCACTACCGGTTCCGGAAAAACGACGCTGATGCGGATGCTGACCCGGGAAGTGCTGCCAACAAGAGGGCAGGTCAGCCTTGACGGAATCGACTTGCGTCGACTTTCATCTTCCAGTTTGCCATACTTTCGCCGCGACATCGGCGTGGTGTTTCAGGATTACAAATTGCTGCCGAATCTGACGGCATGGGAGAACGTGGCCTTTGTTCTCGAAGTGTGCGGAGTGCCGCGCGCGGAGGCACGCGAAAGGACCGATGACGTCATCGATAAAGTCGGCCTTTGGAACCGCAGAGGCCTCAGGCCTGATCAGCTCTCCGGCGGCGAGCAGCAAAGAGTCGCCATCGCCCGGGCGATCGTCAATGCACCGCGTCTCTTTTTGGCGGACGAACCGACCGGCAACCTGGACGTGCATACGGCGGAGTACGTGATGAAACTGCTGTTGTCCATTCATGCCGCGGGAACCACCGTGATCGTGGCGACGCACGATCAGCACTTGGTCGATACGTATCGTCAACGCGTGGTGGAGCTGCACATGGGACGCCTGGTTCGCGACGAGCGGGAAGGGAGGTACAGCATCAGTGGGGACTTATAGATATATTCTGCGCGATACGCTCCGGCTGTTTTTTCGTCACTGGGGGTTAAGTCTCCTGACGCTGGTCACCGCCGCCTCGGTATTTTTCCTTGTCGGGGCGAGTTCCCTCCTGGCGCTGAATATCCGCAAAATTGCCGTGAACATTCAGAGCGACCTGGTAATACAGGCTTATGCTTCCTCGGAAGAAGCGGTGCATCATATCATCGACGCTCTGAAAGATAACCGCGACATTGCGGAGCTGAGGTACATTTCTCCTCAGGAGGGGCTGGATCGTCTGCGCGCGAAAATGGGCGCTCAGTCGAAAGCGGTGACGCTGTTGGGAGATAATCCGCTGCCCTGGACAATTGAGATCAAGGTGAGGCAAGCTCCGCTGGTGACTTCGATCGTCAAGCGACTTTCGGGGATGAGCGAAATCGACGACCTGATGTACTCCGGAGCGCTTGCCGAACGCCTGGTGAAACTGTCCTCGCTGATTTCCAAAATCGCTCTGACAGTCCTCGTGATCGCAATGCTTGTGAGCGGACTGGTCTTTTATAACACGATTCGTATCAGCATTTATTCAAGGCGTCAGGAGATCTCGGTGATGCTTCTTGTCGGCTCGACCCGCTCATATGTGGCGTCCCCGTTCGTCCTCAACGGAATGCTGCTGGGACTGCTGGGCGCCGTGACGGCAGTGATCCTGCTGCATTACGGACAGATGTATGTCATGGGAACGGTTGATGCTGTGCTGCCGTTTCTGCGCCAGCAGTTGCAATGGAGAGAGGTCGTTCTGCTTGATCAGGTCCTGCTTTGCGCAGGCGTGACGATGGGGTGGCTGTGCAGTTTTATCGCTGTGCGCCATTATATAAAAAATGCGGTTGCCCCGCTTTAGGAGTTGTGCCTTGCCGGGCTCGAAACGCTGTTTGCGCTCAGGAAAAGCTGTCTGGCTTTCCCTTTGTCTGGCGCTCGCTCTTGGCGCTCCGGCCTTGAGCGCGTCAAGCCTCGACGACAAGATCGCTGAGCAGAAAAAACAACTGGATCTGCTGAATAAACGCATTCAATACCATACGCGCGAGCTTGCGGAAGCGAAAGCAAAGGAAAAAGGGTATCTGCGCGAACTGTCTGTGTTCGATCATCGCGTCCAGCAGTCCGAAGAGCAAATTGCCCTGCTCGATCTGCAGATCGAAAAGAACGAGCGCGAGCTCAAAGAGGTCGGCGAAAGCATTGAAGAGCACAATAAGCGCATCGGAACTTTGCAGGATATCCTTTCGAAGCGGTGCGTCGCTATTTACAAATACGGCGGTGCGGCCGATTTGAACGTAATGCTCTCGGCGGCGGACTTGGCGGAGCTCAACAACCTGACGTATCTCATGAACCGCTTGAGTCGTCAGGACGAGAGAGACATCGAGGCTCTTGAAGCGGAAAAGTTGGCTCTGAAAAGCGACGAATTGAAGCTTCAACAGACGCGCGGGCAATTGGCGCAACGCCATAAACAGCGCACACGGGAACAGCAGGCCAATAAGCAGGCCGGAGCTCATCGCAGGGAACTTTTGGCCCGCGTGGAGAAAGATAAAAAAGCTCACGAAGCGGCGATGCGGGAAAGCGAGGAAGCCGAGAGGGCGCTGCAGAAAAAGATTGACGAGTATCTTAAGAAAAAGGCCCTTGCCGCTCGACAAGGAAACAACAAAGGCGCCCGTATCCCCGCTTATGAAGGCAACGGCAAGTTCGACTGGCCGGTTCCGGACAGAAAGGTAACGAGCCGCTTTGGGATGCGGGTTCATCCTCGGTTCAAAACGAAACGTCAGCATACGGGCATTGATATCGCCTCGTCTCTGGGGACGCCGATCAAGACGGCCGGAGCGGGAGAAGTCATCTTCGCCGGCTGGATGAGAGGGTATGGTCAGGTTGTCATCATCGATCACGGCGGCGGTTACGCCACTGTTTACGCTCATATGAGCAGGATTCAGGTTGACGAAGGGGACATCGTAAAAAAAGGAGCCATGATTGGCAAAGTCGGCATGACCGGCGTAGCGACCGGACCGCATCTCCATTTCGAAGTGCGCGTCAATGGAGAGGCTCGCAATCCGTTGAAATATCTGTAGTGGAAGGAGTAGAAGAGCCCTTTTGGGGAACTCATGAAAATACTGAAAAAATATCGCGATGTGGTGCTGGGGATTGTGATCGGCGCGGTCCTCATGACTCTTATCCCCGTGGGATACGCCAGCAAGGGGGAATTGTCACAGGTTGCTCCTTTCTCGACTGATTCGCTGTGGCTCCTGAAACAGGCACGCGTTATTGTCGAGGCTTATCAGGTCGATGCGGCAAGCAATGACATTGATGAGAGTGAAATGGTTCATGGGGCCATGCGCGGAATGCTGGGCGCGTGGAAAGACCCGTATACGCGTTTTCTCGATCCTCAGCAGTTGGAAGACGAGAAAACCTCCTTGGAGGGATCCTTCGGCGGTTTGGGAATCAATATCGCCAGCCGCGACGGGAAAATCCTCGTTATAAATCCTATTGAAGGCACGCCCGCCGATAAGGCCGGGCTGCGTCCCATGGACGAAATTGTCAGAGTGAACGATGATATCGTCATCGGCTGGGATCTCGACAAGGTCGTCAAATTGCTTCGCGGCGATCCCGGTACGGAAGTCTCCGTGGGGATCCGTCGCGCCGATACGGCCAGGCTGATCGATTTCAAGATTGTGCGTGACACGATCAAGATCGAGACCGTGCACTCGGAAATCCTCAGCGACGATATCGGTTACATTCGTCTGCGTCAGTTCATCAAAACCAGCGCGCCGGATGTCGGCAAGGCAGTCATCGATCTCAAAAACAAAAAGGCGAAGGGATTGATTCTCGATCTCAGGAATAATGGCGGCGGTTTGCTTGACTCCGCGCGCGATATCTGCGATCTGTTTATCGACGGCGGACTTGTCGTTTCGACGAAGGGGCGCGTTGATTCCGCGAACGAAGAGTTCTACGCGCATGAAGGCGTCCTCACTCAATTGCCCCTGGTCGTGCTGATCAACGAGGGCAGCGCCAGCGCCTCGGAGATCGTCTCCGGCGCTCTGCGCGACCGCAACGGCACGTTGCTGATCGGCGCCAAGAGTTTCGGCAAGGGATCCGTTCAGGTCCTTTTCAATCTTTCCGATGGGTCGGGGATGTTCGTGACGACGGCTCGTTATTTCACGCCGAAGGGAGTTCGCATTGACCACGTCGGGCTTTCTCCCGATATTTACGTGAAGTCCCTGTGGAGCGACGAAGACCGTGACGCGCCAGATTCAAACCAGGAAAACAAGGACAAGACGGAAAGGGCCGGCACGTCGAATGGGAAAACGGAGAATAGCTTGGGAGAAGAGAAAGACGCAAAAGGCGCCAAACTCCGCGATCCTCAACTCGACAAAGCGAAGGAGACTCTCTTGAAGCTGATTGCGGGAGAAAAACCGGAGACGCTGAGGGATCCCGTTCCTGAGCCCGTATCTTCCGATGTTTCCGTCATTTCCGCAGATCAAGGCAGCGGTGACGTTGACGTGAAGAGCGAACGCGACGATAAGAGTTCGAATCCCGACGAGAAATCCGTTCTTGGCAAATGAAGAATCCCTTCTGGGTTCTGGCGGCGGCGATCCCTTTTGCAGTCGTTTGCGTTTTTACAAACATGATGCACAATGGAGAGAGCGTACGGCGTCGAGAGGCAAGAAACGCGGAGAACGCGGTCGTCTTGTCGGCGGAGGAACGGTTGTGGCGCCCAGGGGCGTTCCCTTCTCTGGAAAAAGCGCTGTCCTCGACGAAGAAAACGATTCTCGTGGCGGCCTCTTGGGTGGCGCGGCTCCAGTCGGCGGCGCTGCCAAAGACAGGGAAGCCCGCCGCGGCGTCCCGACCTGGACTGGCCCTCGTCATTGATGACTTCGGCTATAATTACGGCATGGCCGAGCGTATCGCTCGTTTGAAACTGCGCGCGACGTGGGCGATTATTCCCGGCACGCCGCACAGTCTCAAGATCGCTGAATATGCAGCTAAACAAGGGCAGCCCTTTCTGCTGCACGTGCCGATGCAGGCGCTGGGGGATCCGAACGGCGGACGCAATTATGTTATTGGGATTGACGTGCCGGAAAAGAAAATGGCCGAGTACCTTGCGTCGCTGCAGAAAGATTTTCCGCGTGCGATCGGCATTAACAATCACAGAGGGTCAAAGGCGACTTCCGACGCGCCGACAATGCGCCGATTTATGAAGGCGCTGTCGGCGACCCGGTGGGGTTTTCTGGACAGCCATACCAGCGGCAAGACGGTTGCCCAAAAAGTCGCTCTGGAATATCGTATCCCGGTCGTTCAAAACAAAGTTTTTATCGACGGAACGACAGATTTATCCGCGATGAAGGCACAATTCAATGCTGCGCTTCGCTTGGCGAGAAAATATGGCAACGCTGTCGCGATTTGCCATGCGCGCGAGGGAACGCTCCCTTTTCTGGCTTACCTGAGCAAACTTGACCTAAACCCGGTGAAGCTGGTGACGGTAGACGAGATCTGGAATTCGCAGCAGTCCGTTAAGGAGGAAAAACAATGAAGGGCAAGATCGAGGCGCTTATCGGCGCTCAGTGGGGAGACGAAGGAAAGGGGCGCGTCGTCGACTCCATCGGCTCAAGAGTGGATATTTTCGCCCGCTATCAGGGCGGAGCGAACGCCGGCCATACCGTGTACGTCGACGGAGAGAAATACGTGTTTCGCCTTTTGCCTTCGGGAATGCTTTATCCCGGCAAGACCTGCGTGATCGGCAACGGCGTCGTCATCGACCCCGAGCAGCTGTTGAAAGAATTGGGCGAACTGCGCGCCAGGGGAAAAGACCGCGCGTGCCTTCGCGTCAGCGGAGCGGCTCACGTGGTGATGCCGTACCATAAGCTTTTCGATCAGCTCCAGGAGGAATCCCGCGACAGCGAACATAAGATCGGCACGACCGGACGCGGCATCGGCCCCTGTTATGTCGATAAATACACGCGCATTGGCGTCCGCGTGGAAGATCTTTTGGACGAACATGTCCTGCGCGAAAAACTCGGCGTCGCTCTGGCCGAGAAGAACCGAATCCTTGCCGGCGTGTACGGCAAGGAGCCGTTGGCCCTCGATCCCATTTACGAACAGGCGTTCCAATGGGGCAAAGAACTTTCGCCTTATGTGGCGGACGTCTCGCTCGAGGTCTTCAACGCGCTCGAAAACGGCCAGACGGTGTTATGCGAAGGCGCGCAGGGCACGCTGCTCGACGTCGATCACGGAACGTATCCCATGGTGACGAGTTCCAATCCCGTTTCCTCGGGCGGCTGCATCGGTCTGGGAGTCGGCATGAAGTACGTGGACCGCGTCATCGGCGTGGCGAAAGCGTATCTGACCCGCGTCGGTTCGGGGCCGTTCCCGACGGAAGATTTCGGTCCCGAGGGAGAGGAGATCCGCCGCAGGGGCGGCGAATTCGGCGCCGTGACCGGACGCCCGCGCCGCTGCGGCTGGCTCGATCTCGTCGCGCTCCGTTACGCCGTGCGGGTGAACGGCTTCACCTGTCTGGCTCTGACCAAGCTCGATATCCTGACCGGCTTCAAAGAGCTCAAAGTCTGCAATTCGTACAAGGTCGGCGACAAAATCGTCGCGGATTTTCCGTCCGCCATCGCCAAGCTGGCTGAAGTCGAGCCCGTGTATTACTCGCTGCCCGGCTGGAGCGAAGACGTTTCGGCGGCGCGCGCCTTCGAAGATCTGCCGGAAAACGCCCGCAAATATGTGCAGCACATCGAGCAGGTCATCGGCGTCCCCGTCGTTCTGATCGGCGTCGGCCCCGATCGCGAGCAGTTCGTGCTGCGCGGATTGTGAAAGACTCATAAAAAATAAAATTGGGATGAGAAAACGAGTTCTCGTTTTCTCATCCCAATTTTATTTTTTTTCGAAAATCAACTCAGCGCTTCTTCGGGAGCCATGGGCAAGTCGGCGAAGGTTTGGGCGTCGCGGCGCGACGAGCGCACCTTGGCCGCTTTTTCGTCGGCGTACGACTGCAGCTTTTCAGCGACGGCGCTGTCATGGGTGGAAACGATGCGCGCCGCCAGCAGCGCGGCGTTGGCGGCGCCGTTGATGCCGACGGAGGCCACGGGCACTCCGGGCGGCATCATCGCCGTGGAAAGCAGCGCGTCCATGCCGAGCAGCGTGCCCGATTCGACGGGGACCCCGATCACGGGCAGCGTCGTCTGCGCCGCCACGGCGCCGGGAAGGGCCGCGGAAAGTCCGGCCACGGCGACGATCGCTTCCAGGCCGCGAGGGCGCGCGTTTTGGGCGTAATGCGCCGCGTCTTCCGGCGTGCGGTGAGCCGAAGCGACGGTGACCTCGAAAGGGATGCCGAGCTCGCGCAGCGTGGCGCCGATTTTTTGGGCGTGCGGCGCGTCGCTGGCGGAGCCGAGGATGATGCCGATTTTGGGATTGCTCATCTCAGTTCTCCTTGGGAGGAATTTTTTGCGAAGACCTGGTGACCGATGTCTTTTCGATACTGCATGCCTTGGAAATGAATTTTGCCGACGGCTTCGTAAGCGCGCTCCCGGGCCTGCCGCAGCGTGTCGCCGGTCGCCGCGACGCAGAGCGCGCGGCCGCCGGTCGCCATGATCTTGCCGTCCTGCGCGGACGTTCCCGCGTGGAACACGGTCACGCCCTCGACGGCGCCGGCGGCGTCAAGCCCGTGGATTTCCGCCGCGGCGGATGCGGCGGCGGGGTAGCCGGCGGAAGCGAGGATCACGCAGAGGGCGTTTTTCGTTTCCTTCTGCCACGGGAAGGACGCCAGATCGCCATGGGCGACGCGCCAGCACAGATCGACCCAGTCGCCTTCGAACAGGGGCAGGAGCACTTCCGTTTCCGGATCGCCGAGGCGCACGTTGTACTCCAGCACTTTGGGCGTGCCGTCCGGGGCGATCATCAGGCCGACGTACAAAACGCCGCGGTAATCGAGCTTTTCTTCTGCGAGGGCGGCGACGGACGGCTCGATGATTTCTCTGCGAACGCGCGCCATCAGCTCTTCCGTGACCCACGGCGCGGGCGCGTACGCGCCCATGCCGCCGGTGTTGGGGCCGAGATCGCCGTCGAGAAGGCGCTTGTGGTCCTGGCTGGTGCTGAGGAGCCGGTAGGCCGCGCCGTCGGTGACGACCATCAGCGACAGCTCGCGCCCGGGAAGCGCTTCTTCGATGACCAGCGTCTCGCCGGCGGCGCCGAGCTTTTTGCCGACGAGCATCTGCCGCGCCGCCTCGCGCGCGCCGTCGAGCGTGGGCTCGACGAAAACGCCCTTGCCGGCGGCCAGCCCCGAGGCCTTGACGATATAAGGACCGGAAAAATGGGAGAGGGCCTTTTCCGCTTCGTCCATCGTGCGGCACACGTAAAAGTCCGCGGTGGGAATGCGATGGCGCGCCATGAAATTCTTGGAGAATTCCTTGCTCGCTTCCAGCCGCGCGCCCGCGCCCGACGGGCCGAACACGGCCACGCCGCGGGCGCGCAGCGCGTCGGCGACGCCGGCGGCGAGCGGGCCTTCCGGGCCGACGATGGCCAGGTCGATCTGACGATCCTCGCAGAACGCGGCCAGCGTTGCGCCGTCTGTGACGCTCAGCGCATGGCACTCCGCTTTTTGGGCGATACCGGGATTGCCGGGGACGGCGTAGAGTTTCCCGCAGCGGGGCGAACGGGCGCAGGCGGATACGAGCGCGTGTTCGCGGCCGCCGCCGCCGAGAACGACAATGTTGAGTCTGCTGGTCATGGCTTAATGGCGGAAGGTGCGGTGCCCGCTGATGAACATGGACACGCCGAGTTCCCGGGCGCGCGCGGCGACCTCTTCGTCGCGGACCGAGCCGCCCGGCTGGATGACGGCGGCGATCCCGGCGGCGGCCGCTTTTTCGACGCCGTCGGGGAACGGGAAGAACGCGTCCGAAGCCATCACCGCGCCCTTGGCCTTCTTGCCGGCCTGACGCGCCGCGAAATCGACGGCGAAGACGCGGCTGCAGAATCCCATGCCGATGCCGACGGCTTCGCCGTTTTTGACCATGGCGACGGCGTTGCTCTTCGACACGGCCGCGACTTTCCAGGCCAGCACGAGATCGTCCCAAAGGTCGGGACGGGGCGTGCCGATCCATTGACCTTTTTTCTGATCGGGAAGAGGGGCCAATTCGTCGCTTTGCACGAGCATGCCGCACCAGGTTGAAACCATCTGCCGGTCGAAAACGCGCCCGCCCTTCCACGTCATGACGCGCAGGTTTTTGCGCTTCTCGGTCAGGAGCTTCAGCGCCGCGTCGTCGATGGAAGGACACAGCAGCACTTCGGTGAAGTGTTTGGAAATGGCTTCAGCCGTTTCGAGGTCGATGTGGCGGGTGACGCCGACGACGCCGCCGAACGCCGACAACGGATCGCAGGAGAAGGCGCGGTCGTAAGCTTCCGCGACCGATTTTCCGACCGCCATGCCGCAGGGCGTGGTGTGCTTGATGACGACGGCGCCGACGTCGCTCTGCAGCATGGCGGTGGCGCGCATGGCCGTGTCGAGGTCGAGCAGATTGTTGTAGGAGAGTTCTTTGCCGGCCAGCTGCGTCACGGGGAAGTCGGCCAGCGGCGGAAGGTAAACGCCGGCGTGCTGATGGGGATTTTCGCCGTAGCGCAGTTCCTGCTTGCGCACGAGCGGCAGCGTCACGGAATCTTCACCGCTTTCTTCGCCCATCTCGCGGCGCAGCCCAGCGCCGATGGTCGCGTCGTAGCGGGCGGTGGCGTCGAAGGCGCGAAGCGCCAGGCGGCGGCGCGTTGCTGGCGTCACGTCGCCCTCGGCCTTGAGCTCTTCGAGAACGGGCGCGTAATCGGCCGGATCGGTCATGACCGTTACGTAGCGGTAGTTCTTGGCGGCCGCGCGGATCAGCGCCACGCCGCCGATGTCGATGTTTTCGATCAGCGCGTCGAGGGCGGCGCCGGAGCGGGCCGTCTTTTCGAACGGATAAAGATTGACCGCCACCATGTCGATGCCGGCGATGCCATGATCTTTCATGTCCTTGACGTCGGCGGGCAGATCGCGGCGGGCCAGGATGCCGCCGAAAACAAGCGGATGAAGCGTCTTCACGCGCCCGCCGAGGATATGAGGGAACTTGGTGACGTCGGAAACTTCGACGACGGGAACGCCCGCGTCGCGGAACATCTTCGCCGTGCCCGAGCTCGACAAAATCTCCCAGCCCAGTCCCACGAGAGTTTGGCCGAGTTCAAGCGCTCCCGACTTGTCGGCCACAGAAATAAGCGCTCTGCGTTTCATGTACAGACCTCCTATGAAATCCGCTTGATGTAGTCTTTCAACGCTTGCCAGTAGATCTGATGCTCCACGGCGTGAATCTTGGCCGCAAAAGTCTCGATCGTGTCTCCGACTTCGCGGGCGACTTCGTGCTGCGCCAGGATCGGGCCGTGATCCATCTTCTCGTCGACGAGGTGGACCGTGACGCCGCTGACCGGTTCGCCGCTTTTCCAAAAGTCCTCGATGCCGTGAGCGCCGGGAAACTTCGGCAGCAGCGCCGGATGGATGTTGAGGATGCGCCCTTCATGGCGGCCGACGAACTTGCCCGTCAGCAGGCGCATGAAGCCGGCCAGGACGAGCAGATCGATCCCGCGCTCCTGCCAAAGCTTTTCGAGGGCGGCTTCGCCGGCGGCGCGTCCGTCTCCATAGGGCAGCACGGCCGTGGGAATGCCGCGCTGCCGGGCGAGGCGTAGCCCCGCCGCGAAAGCGTTGTCGCTGGCCACGAAAAGCGGCTGCACGTCGGCTTTTTCCGCGGCGATGCGATCGACGATGGCCTCCATGTTCGTGCCGCGGCCGGAGACGAGAATGCCGATTTTGCAGGTCATGCCCTGACGACGCGCCCGACGCGGCGCGGTTTTTCGCCGAGAGATTCGAGGACCGCGACGACCCCGGCCTCGTCTTCGGGCGAGACGATGAAGACGTAGCCGATGCCGAGGTTGAACACACGGCGCATCTCCTCTTCGGGAACGCCCTTGGAGGCGATCAGATCGAAAACGGCCGGGCGCGGCCAGTCGTAGCTCAGCTTGCAGACGCAGGGGGCGGGGATGACGCGGTTGATGTTGTCCTCGAGGCCGCTGCCGGTGATGTGCGCCATGGCCTTGACCTTGCCCGTCTTCGTCGCCGCGACGGCCTGGGGAACGTAGAGGCGCGTCGGCTTCATCAGCGTTTGTCCCAGCGTTTCGCCCGCGACGGGGCCTTCTTTGTCCAGACCGTGGGCGATCTCATCCTCCAGCGCCGAACGGACCAGCGTGTAGCCGTTGCTGTGGACGCCGGAACTGTGCAGGCCAATGATGACGTCGCCCTCTTTGACCTTGGAGCCGTCGATGATCTCCGATTCTTTGAGCGTGCCGACGGCGAAGCCTGCCAGGTCGAAACTTTCCTTGCCGTAAACGCCGGGCATTTCCGCGGTTTCGCCGCCGAGCAGCACGCAGCCGCAATACTCGCAGGCCTCGACGACCGACGTGACCACGGCGGACATCATCTCTTCGTTCAGCGCGCCGCAGGCGATGTAATCGAGAAAGAAGAGCGGCACGGCGCCGCCGGTGACCAGATCGTTGACGTTCATGGCGACGAGGTCCTGCCCGAGACCGTCGTAAATCCCCGAGGCGCGGGCGATTTCCACTTTCGTGCCCACGCCGTCGCAGCAACCGGCGATCAGGCGGTCCCCGTCGAGGCGCATCAGCCCGCTGAATCCGCCGATGCCGCCGACCACCCGCGGATCGGATTTGTGGCGTTTCATAATGCCCTTGATCGTTTCAACCCAATGGTCGCCGCCCTTGATGTCGACGCCGACCTTTTCGTACGTCAGATTGCCCATGGTCTTCTGTCCTCCAATTAGTCAAAGCGAGATATTTCGATTGCAGACGGTTCAGCAGCGTCCGTCAGCTCAAACTTCGGCGCGGCGCGAAAAAAACGCCGCGGTCGCGCGAACCGCTGCCGGTGGAGGGACGCGGCTCGCGCTGGAATTTTAAAGATTTCTGAACGCCTTGTTCAGCGCCTCGACGCTGCGAAGGCATTTTCCGCCGACGGCGAGGCATGGACCGCCGACAACGCCGATCTCTTCGAGGGGCACGTCCTTCCAGCAGCGCCGGAACTCTTCGACCTTCGCGGCCGGCACGGCGTAGATCGCCGCGGTCGCTCCTTCTCCGAAAAGATCGGCGGCGCTGTAATCCTTGTCTTTCAGATCGGCGCCGACGCCGCTCTCGATCGCTTCTTTGGCGACGGCGACGAGCAGGCCGCCGCCGATGATCGGACGGGCGCTGTCTGCCGCCCGGGCTTTTGCCGCAGCCAGCGCGGCGGCGTTGAACGCCCGCTCGCGCTCGGGCACGAAGGGAACGGGACGTCCGGCGAAGTCGTGCGCGTAGTGGCGTTGATAGACGCTCGCCGCCAAAGTGCCTTCGTTCCAGCCGGCCAGGAAAAGGATATCGCCCTCGTTCCACCGGCCGCATTTCATGACGGCCGGCGCCTCGACGAGGCCGACCACGCCGAGCAGCGGCGTGGGAAGGATCGCCGTGGCGGACGTTTCGTTATAGAGGCTGACGTTGCCGGAGACGACGGGACAGTCGAGCTCGCGGCAGGCGGACGCCATGCCCTCGATGCTGTGCGAGAGCACCCAGAAGTGCTGCGGATTTTCCGGCGAAGGGAAGTTGAGGCAGTTGGTCAAACCGCCCGGAACGGCGCCGGCGACGGCAAGCGCGCGGCAGGAACGGGCCACCAGATTGGCCGCCGCCCGTTCCGGATCGAGTTCGCAGCTCCAAGGATCGGCTTCCATGCTGACGGCGCACAGCCGTCCCGAGTCGGCGACGCGGAAGACGCTGACCGGCGAGCCCGGACCGACGACGGTATTCGCCTGCACCATCGAGTCGTACTGGACGTAAATGTCTTCTTTGCAGTGCAGATTGGAATCCCCCAACAGATCGACAAGGGCCTGAGCCGGACAGGGCGCGTCGAGTTTCAGCTCTTTGTTCCAGCGAGCTTCGAGGTTCGGACGCTGCTGCGGCCAGTCGATAGTGGGGCAGTCGCTGCCGATCGTCGTGGCGGGAATGTCGGCGACGATCTTGCCTTTCCAGTAAATGCGGTAATGGTCGCCCTCTTCGGTGCGGCCGATCTCCGTGGCGTCGAGCCCCCATTTTTCGGCGATCGCGTAAATTTCGGGCATTTTCGCGTCTTCGACGATCAGCAGCATGCGCTCCTGAGACTCCGACAGCGCGATTTCCCACGGCTCCATGCCTTCCGCCCGCAGCGGCACCTTGTCGAAGTCGATCGTCATGCCGACGCCGCTTTTGGCGGCCACTTCCGAGGAGGAAGAGAGGATCCCGGCCGCGCCCATGTCCTGCATCGACACGAACAGGCCGGCGTCGCGCATCTCCAGACAGGCTTCGGTGAGCAGCTTTTCGACGAACGGGTCGCCGATCTGGATCGAAGGGCGGCTCTCCTTGGTGTTGTCTTTCAGTTCCGTGGAGGCGAACGCCGCGCCGGCGATGCCGTCGCGCCCCGTTTTGGAGCCGAGGATGACGACGGCCTGGCCAGGCCTGGCCGTCTGCGAGCTGACGATCTTGTCGAGGTGGACCGTGCCGATGTTCATGGCGTTGACGAGCGGATTGCCCTCGTAGGTGGAATCGTAACAGGTCTTGCCGCCGATGGTGGGCACGCCGATGCAGTTGCCGTAGCCGCCGACGCCCTTGACGACGCCGTCGTGGACCGGCGACTGCTCGGAGCCGAAGAACAGCCCGTCAAGCGAGGCGACCGGCCGAGCGCCCAGAGCGATGATGTCGCGGATGATGCCGCCCACGCCGGTCGCCGCCCCCTGATAGGGAGCGACCGCCGAGGGATGGTTGTGGCTCTCGACCTTGAAGGCGATACCGATGCCCGCGCCGCCGTCGATGACGCCAGCGTTCTCGCCGGGACCGAGGACGACGAACCTGCCCTCTTTGGGAAGCTTTTTCAGCAGCGGGCGCGTGGATTTGTAGCTGCAGTGTTCCGACCACATCACGCCCATGATGCGCAGTTCGAGTTCGTTGGGCTCGCGTCCCAGCGTTTTTTTCAGGGAAAGATACTCGGACTCGCGGAGTCCTGCTTCTTTGTAATTCATCGGCGAAGGCCTCCTTCAAGCCAGCTTTTTACGGAAGTCCAGAATCCGGCGCCGTCGTTTCCGCCCAGCAGCAGATCGCTGTAGCGCTCGGGATGCGGCATCAGTCCCAGCACGTTGCCGCGTTCGTTGACGATGCCGGCGATATTGTTGAGCGCGCCGTTGGGATTGCTTTCCGGGGTGATATTGCCCCGCGCGTCGCAGTAGCGGAAAGCGATCCGCCCTTCGCCTTCCAGGCGCTCCAACCCTTCGGCGTCGATGTAATAGCGTCCCTCGTTGTGGGCAATCGGGATCGTGAGCACGTCGTTCTTTTTGTATCGAAGCGTAAAAGGCAGATCGTCGCGCTCCACGCGGACGGTGACGGGCTTGCAGACGAAATGCATGCAGTCGTTGGCAAGGAGCGCGCCGGGAAGCAAACGGCTTTCGGTCAGAACCTGAAAGCCGTTGCAGATGCCGAGAACGAGCCCGCCTTTGGCGGCATGTTCCTTGACGGCGTTCATGATCGCCGAATTCGCGGCCATAGCGCCGCAGCGCAGATAATCCCCGTACGAAAAACCGCCGGGGAGAACGACCAGATCGGTACGGTCGGGAAGGGCCGTTTCCTTGTGCCAGACGGTGACGGCCGTCGCTCCTGCGACCGAAGCCGCCGCTTTTACGGCGTCCTGGTCGCAGTTGCTGCCGGGGAAGACGACAACGGCGGTTTTCATGCGCGGGGTGCCTCCGGCTCGATCGTGAACTCTTCGATAATGTCGTTGACGAGCAGATCGTCGCACATCTTCTCGACCTGTGCGACGGCTTCGGCCTCGGAGGCGGCGTCGACGTCGAGATGGATGTACTTGCCGACGCGCAGATCTTTCAGGCAGCCGTACCCCATGCCTTTGAGAGACGCCGCGACCGTTTTGCCCTGAGTGTCGAGCACGCCTTCTTTGAGAAAAACAAGCAGACGGATTCCGTAAGTCATCAGTTCATACCTCTTTCTGGAATTGCATTCCAAATAATTTTCTCCCCGAACGCCGGAGAACGTTTAAAAGCCGTTCCTTAAAAGTTGTTGCCGACAATACAGTTTCAGGTCCGTCCCCAAAATATCCACGGGCCCGAACGCAGAGATTGCACTGACATTATTCTTCATTGCGAGATAAAAGTCAATAAACACGACGCGCGAATTTTTGTCGAAAGAGGAGCCGAATTCTCGTTTGGCGGCCGTTCGTTGCAATAAATCGAGTCGTTGTGTGCGCGTCGAAACTCTTTCTGCAAATAATAACAGAGAAAGGAGCTTTCGCGAAAATTTTTATTTTTTTTGACGGCTGGCATTTGAAAGTCTAAAATCAAAAAAACTTTGTGCTGGCAGGAAAATCGTGTATACTAGCTTGCAGATCAGAAACCGCAATTTTTGTATCACGCAAGAAAGAAGGACGATTTTTGTGACGGCCGATCCTCGAAAAATACGCAACTTTTCAATTATCGCTCATATCGACCACGGCAAGTCCACGATCGCTGACCGGCTGCTGGAATCGACGGGAACGATCGCCAAACGGAACATGAAGGAGCAGATCCTCGACAACATGGCGATCGAGCGGGAGCGGGGCATCACCATCAAATCCGTGCCCGTGCGCATGGATTACCGTGCCGCCGACGGGCAGACGTACGTGCTGAACCTGATCGACACGCCGGGGCACGTCGATTTCGGCTACGAAGTGTCGCGCTCTCTGGCGGCCTGCGAAGGCGCGCTGCTTGTCGTGGATTCCACGCAGGGAGTCCAGGCGCAGACGCTGGCGAACGCTTACAAGGCGGTCGATCACGATCTGACGGTGCTCCCGGTTCTGAACAAAATCGATCTGCCCTCGGCGCGCCCGGAGGAAGTCCGCCGCGAGATCGAAGACGTGATCGGCATCGACGCTTCGGAGGCCGTGTGCTGCAGCGCCAAGGAAGGCATCGGCATCCGGGACATTTTGGAGCAGGTCGTCGCTCGCGTCCCCGCGCCGCGGGGGAGCGAAAGCGCGCCTTTGCAGGCGCTGATCTTCGACGCCGTTTACGACAACTATCGCGGCATCGTCTGCTATGTCCGCATCATGAACGGCGCCATGCGCCCGGGCGACGCGATAAGAATGATGGCGACGGGCACTTCCTATGCGGTCGAAGAGGTGGGCGTCTTTTCGCCGGGCTGGACGCCGGTCGATGCGCTCGGGGTGGGGGAAGTCGGGTACTTTACGGCGAGCATCAAGACGCTTGACGAAGCGCGCGTCGGCGATACGGTGACGAACGTCGCCCGGCCGGCGGAAAAGGCGCTTCCCGGTTACCAGGCGGTGAAATCGGTGGTCTATTGCGGTTTTTACCCGGTGGAGCGCGACGACTTCCCGCAGCTGCGCGACGCTTTGGAAAAATTGAAGCTGAACGACGCCTCGCTGACTTACGATCCTGAGACTTCGACGGCGCTGGGATTCGGATTCCGCTGCGGCTTCCTCGGACTGCTGCATATGGACATTTCGCGCGAGCGGCTCGAGCGCGAATTCGACGTTCATCTCGTCGCCACGGCTCCCAACGTGGTGTACCGCGTCGTCAAAAAGGACGGCGAAGTCGTCGAAGCGCACCGCCCCGGCGATTTTCCTCCGGAGGGCGACGTTCAGGAAGTCCAGGAGCCGATGATCCGGCTGACGGTCTACACGCCCAAGGATTACGTGGGCAAGGTCATGCAGCTCTGCCAGGACAAACGCGGCGTGTATATCAACCTCGACTACATCACGCCCGAACGGGCGCGGCTTGCCTACGATCTGCCGCTGGCCGAGTTCATCGTGGAATTCTACGACAAACTGCAGTCGCTGACGCGCGGCTATGCGTCTCTCGACTACGAGCATATCGGCTTTCGGGCGTCGAAGCTGGTCAAGGTGGACATGCTCATCAATCAGGAGCCGATCGACGCGTTTTCGTTCATCTGCCACGTCGACGACGCCTATCACCGCGGTCACGCCTCGGCCATGAAGCTGAAAACGCTGATCCCCAACCAGCTTTTCGAAGTGCCGATCCAGGCGTCGATCGGCAAAAAGGTGATCGTGCGCACCAACGTGCGCGCTCTGCGCAAAGACGTGCTCGCCAAGTGCTACGGCGGCGACATCTCGCGCAAGAACAAGCTGCTCGAAAAACAAAAGAAGGGCAAGGAACGCCTGAAGCAGATCGGCAAAGTCTCCATTCCGCCGGAAGCGTTCCTCTCGTTCCTCGACGTGAACGATGAAGAGGATGACAAATAACCGCTGCCTCTCGCTTTACGTCCATGCGCCTTTTTGCCGTTCCAAGTGCCCGTACTGCGCGTTTTACAGCTTTGCGCCGCGAAGCGGGCAGATGGAGCGGTGGCTGGCGTGTCTTGCCGCGGAACTGGAAACGATAAAGAGCGGGCTTGGCGAAGGAGAAAGTTTTTCTACGGTCTATATCGGCGGCGGCACGCCGTCGTATCTTCCCTTGGCTCTCTGGCGCAAACTGCTCGGCGCGCTGGGCAAGGTGCCGCGGGAGCCCGCCTGCGAGTTTACGGTCGAAGCCAATCCCGAGAGCGTCGACGAGGAAAAACTGGCGCTCTGGAAAGATTTTGGCGTCACTCGCGTCAGCGTGGGCGTACAATCCCTCGACGATCGGGAACTGAAAACGATGGCCCGACCGCACGACAGCGCGCAGGCGCTGAGGATTCTCGAACTCTGCATGAAAAAGGGTTTTCGCGTCAGCGCCGATCTGATCTTCGGCCTGCCGCGCCAGACGCTGAGGCGCTGGCACGAAAGCATGTCGAAGCTCGTCGCCGAAGGCGTGACGCATCTGTCCGTCTACCAGCTCATGATCGAAGACGGCAGTTTCTGGGGGCGCTGTCGGCCGTCGGGACTGCCGGACGGTTATCCGATGTACCGTTGGGCGCAGTATTATCTGCCGCGCCAAGGATTGAAACAATATGAAATCGCCAGTTTTGCGGTCCCGGGATTTGAAAGCCGGCACAATCGAGCCTATTGGAAGCGCAGCGACGTATATGCCGCCGGGCCTGCCGCCTGGGGCTTCCTGGGCGGCGTCCGCTTCGCCAACTGCCGCAGCCTGGCACGGTGGGCGGAGCGGATCGAGAACGGACAAAGTCCCGTGGAATTTCGCGAGAAACTTTCCGCGGCGCAGGAAGCTTCGGAAGCGGCGATACTGGCGCTGCGCACGAGCGAAGGCATCCATTTCGAGGAGTTTGCCGCGCGCTATGGCAAAAGGTGGCTCGACGCGATAACGAAGCGCCTGCGCGCCCTGCCGGAGGCGGATTTTGTCTGGAGCGGGAACGGCGTGGCCCTTTCGCCGCGGGGAATGCGCGTCGGCAATTCGATCTGGACGGAACTGATGGATTTGGAGCGGTAAAGAGGCCATGGGAATGAACGATTTTTTGCCGGTCTGCCGGCGCGACATGGAGCGCCGCGGCTGGGACCAACTGGATTTTCTGTTTGTCACCGGCGACGCTTACGTGGATCACCCGACGTTTGCCAACGGTCTGATCGCCCGCTGGATGGAATTCCTCGGCTATCGCATCGGCGTGATCGCCCAGCCCGACTGGCGCGGCCGCAGCGATTTCGAAGCGATGGGGGAACCGCGGCTGGCCGTCTTCGTGTCGGCGGGCAACTTGGATTCCATGCTGAACAAGCTGACCGCCTCGCGCAACAAGCGAGGTCACGACGCCTATTCGCCCAACGGCGAAGCCGGACATCGCCCCGATCGGGCCACGATCGTCTACTGCAACCGCGTCCGCGAGATCTGGGGGAGAAAGCCGCTGATCGTCGGCGGCATCGAAGCCAGTATGCGCCGTTTCAGCCATTACGATTACTGGTCGGACAAGGTGCGCCGCCCGATGCTTGCCGACTGCAAAGCGGATCTTTTGATTTACGGCATGGGCGAACTTCAGCTGAAGGAAATCGCCGCCCGGCTCGAGGCGGGCGTGCCGGCGCGCGAGATCGACTCGGTGCCGGGCACCTGCGTGATGAAAAAGTCAAAGCCGGGGGACTGCGTGGAAATTCCCCCCTACGAGGCGGTCGCGGCCGACAAAACGGCTTATGCCGAAGCGTTCCGCCTGCAAAGCCTGGAACAGGACCCCATCCGCGGCACGGCGGTGGCGCAAAAAGTCGGCGACCGCTACATGGTGCAGAACAGGCCCATGCGCCCGCTGACGACGGAAGAATTCGACCTGGTCAACGAGCTGCCGTTTACCCGCGAAGCCCATCCCATGTACGACGCCCGCGGCGGAGTCCCCGCCATTGAAGAGGTGCGCTTCAGCATCAACAGTACGCGCGGATGCTTCGGCAGCTGCGCTTTCTGCGCGATCCACGCCCACCAGGGGCGCATCGTTCAGGCGCGAAGCGAGGAGTCGATCCTGCGGGAAGCCCGCGAGATGACGCGCCACCCGAAATTCAAAGGCTACATTCACGACGTCGGCGGCCCGACGGGGAATTTCCGTTCTCCCGCCTGCGAAGATCAGCTGCGCCGCGGCTGCTGCCGCCACCGGCAGTGCCTTTCGCCGAAGCCGTGCCCTCATCTGAACGCGACTCATCGTGAGTTCATCCGGCTGCTTGAAAAACTGAGAGCCGTTCCCGGCGTGAAAAAAGTTTTTATCCGATCGGGACTGCGTTACGATTATATCCTCGCCGATCCCGAGGGCGGACGGTTTATCGACGCGCTGTGCCGCTATCACGTTTCCGGGCAGCTGCGCGTGGCGCCGGAGCATGCCAGCCTGCGCGTGCTCCGTTTGATGGGCAAGCCGCCCGTCGAGGAGTACGTGCGCTTTAAAAAGCTCTTCGAAGAGGCGACGCGGCGCGCGGGGAAAGAGCAGTACGTTTTGCCGTATCTGATTTCCAGCCATCCGGGATGTACGCTGAAAGACGCGGTCGAGCTGGCGGAATTTCTGCGCGATCAGCGTTTCACGCCGGAGCAGGTGCAGGACTTTATCCCGACGCCGGGCAGCCTCTCGACCTGCATGTTCTATACCGGGCTCGACCCGGCGACGGGCGAAAAGCTGTACGTCCCCCGCGGCGGTCATGAAAAAGCCCTGCAGCGCGCGCTGCTTCAGTATCGGAAGCCCGAAAATTACGACCTTGTGGCGGAAGCGTTGCACAAAGCCGGCCGCGACGACTTGATCGGCTGGGACGAGCGCTGCCTGATCCGCCCGCCGAAGAGGGGCCGGCAGGGGATTTCTGTGAAACGAAAAGGACGGAACGCGTCTTTCGCTTCGGGAGGAGAAAAAAGGAAATATGGCCAACACACTCGCCGAAACCCTGACTGATTCGGGATTGATCTGGAAAGCCGGCGTGCCGCTGCGAAATCTATGTCACTGGAAGATCGGCGGCCCCGCGGATTATGTGATCGAACCGCGTAGCGCGGAGGAGACCGCGTCGGCGCGCCGCCTTGCCATAGAGGCAAACGTTCCGTTTCTTGTCATCGGCCACGGTTCCAACATGCTTTTCGACGACGCCGGTTACCGTGGCGCGATCATAAAACTGGGCAGCAGGATGAGCCGCTGTCGTTTTTCCGGCACGAGGGTCAAAGCGGAAGCCGGGATCTGGGCTCCGGCGCTGGCGCGGGCGTGCGCCGGGCGCGGCCTGACGGGGCTCGAACATATCGTGGGCATCCCCGGCAACTTGGGCGGATTGCTTTATATGAACGGCGGCAGTCTCAGAAAGAATATCGGCGACGCCGTTGTCTGCGTGGACATTTTGGACGAACAGGGGAACAGTGCCGCCGTCTCTTCCGCGGAGTGTCGTTTTTCTTACCGTCATTCGGTTTTTCAGGAGAAGAAGAGCGTTATTCTCGGCGTGGAACTGGAACTTCGGCAGAGCACTCCTGATGAAGTGCGCCGAAATATGTTGGCCGTCCTGAAAGAGCGCCGGGAAAAGTTTCCTCTGGACCTGCCCAACTGCGGTTCGGTGTTCAGCAACGAGCCCCGGCTTTACGAAACGTACGGGCCGCCGGGCATGGTGATCGAGCAGACGGGACTGAAAGGCGTTCGCGTCGGCGATGCGGAGATCAGCGCGCGCCATGCCAACTTTATCGTCAATTGCGGACGGGCTTCCTCGGCGGATGTTTTCGCGCTGATCAGGCACGTCCGGCGGAAAGTTCTGGAGCGGACGGGATTTCTGCTGCACTGCGAGGTCTGTTATGCGGCCCCGGACGGCCGATGCGGGCGTCTTGACGCGTTCCTGTAAATAAAAATGGAAGCTCCTCATTTCCGGAAGAGCTTCCATCATTTTTGGATTCGACGTCGGGAATTTCACAGAGAAAGAGTATTGCAGGCAAGCAAGGTGGAAACGATCTCGAACATGTTGGAGACGATCCCGACCCCGACTTTTTCCATCAGGCCGAAGTGCTTCAGGCAGGTCCCGCAGACAAGCACCGTGCCGCCCCGCGCCACATAATCGCGAAGCGTTTCGGCGCTGGACGTGTCCCGTTCCGCAAGCTTGACGCCCTCGTTCATCAGGGCGATCACGGCCGGGCGCTCGTTTTCGTCGTACTGTACCAGCGTGCCGAGAAACGCTTTCATCAGCACTTCGCCGAGTTGCGGATCGTCGCCGCCGATTCTGCTGTGAGCGATGAAAACGGCGTTCTTCAGTCTGGCCGACGGCATCAGGTCGCAGCCGCAGAATTCGGGAGCCGGCAGCGAACCGTCGCGGGTGCCGGTGACGGTGAAATCTTTGCCTTCGCCGCTGACCACGGCTCTGTAGCCCTTGCTTTCGAAAAAGCGCAAGACGTTCTGCGTGGCGGGGACGTTGTCCACGCGCACGGCGACGGCGTCGGGATTGTCGGCGACGGCGTTTTTGGTCATGATCACGGGTTCGGGGCAGGCTTTGCCTCTGGCATCGATTTGAATCATTTTTCTTTCCTCCAATTCCGATATTCGTGAGATAATAAACGACGACAATAATGATTATAGCATTCAAGGTTAAAAATGCTACTCGAAATTTACTGTGGGAGCGTGTTCATGTTGATTAAGAAGCAGAGTAAGGTCGAGTCCGTTCAGGAGGTAATGCGGTCGCTTCCTTCCATGGAAAAAATTCTCACCGACGGCCGCTTGGGCGAATTCGACGGCATTATCGACCGCGACAGTCTCAAACGCATGTGTCGCGACGCTCTGGAACGCTGGCGCGACATGATTCTCGACAGAGAAGTGCTGAGTTTTGACGGCGACGTTTTTTTTGCGGAACTGCGTCAGGAATTGAAACGTCGGCTGCGTCCCAGTCTGCGTCCCGTGCTGAATTGCACCGGCGTCGTGGTGCACACGAATCTCGGGCGCTCCTGTCTTTCCGCCGAGGCGGCCGAAGCGGCGCGCGCGGCCGCCTGCGGGTACAGCACGCTCGAGTACAATCTCGAAAGCGGCGCGCGCGGGCACAGGAACTTCCACGTGGAATGGCTTCTTTGCCAGCTGACGGGAGCCGAAGCGGCGCTCGTCGTGAACAACAACGCGGGCGCGGTGCTGCTGGTGCTCGCCGCGCTGGCCGGCAAAAAGGAAGCGGTCGTGTCCCGCGGGGAGCTGGTGGAGATCGGCGGTTCGTTCCGCATTCCCGACATCATGAGCTTCGCCGGGGCCCGCCTGGTGGAGATCGGCTGCACGAACCGCACCCACTTGAAAGATTACGAAAACGCGATTACCGACGAAACGGCGATGCTGCTCAAAGTCCATCCGTCGAATTTCCGCATTACGGGGTACGTGTCCCTGCCGCTCCGGGAGGATCTGGCCGAACTGGCCCATGCCAAGGGGCTGCTGATGATGGAGGATTTGGGAAGCGGCATTCTCGTGGACGCGCAAACGCTGGGGCTTGAGGGCGAGCCGACCGTGAACGAGTGTCTCGAAGCCGGCGTTGACGTCGTCACTTTCTCGGGGGACAAACTTCTCGGCGGTCCGCAGATCGGCGCCATCGTCGGCAAGAAAGAGATCGTCGACCGGATCCGCAAATACCCGCTGCTGCGCGCTCTGCGCTGCGACAAAATGACGCTGGCGGCCATGGAAGCGACGCTTCGCCTCTATCTTCGCGGCGACTGGAAAAAGATCCCTTCGCTCGGCATGATCGCCGTTCCCGCGGACGAACTGAAAGCCCGCGCCGCCCGGTTGAAAAAAAGGATCGATGCCGAGCTGGCCGATTTCTGTCTGCAGACGAAAGTCGTGCCGGTCGAAGACGCGGTCGGCGGCGGCGCTTATCCGGAACGTCCGCTGCCGGGCTGGGCGGTTTCGCTGCTTCCGGCCAACGAGAATTTAAACGCCGGCATTCTGCAGGAACGCCTGCGCCGCTGTACTCTGCCCGTCGTCGCCGGAGCGCGCAGCAATGAGCTTTTGCTCCATATGCGCACGCTCCCGGCCGAGAACGAGAGCGTCTTGATGGATTCGCTGAGAGAAGCTCTGGTGACGGAACGATGAGCCGGCGCGAAATTTCGCTCGTGGTCGGAACCGCGGGGCACATCGACCATGGCAAAACGCAGTTGGTCAAAGCTCTGACGGGAATCGACTGCGATCGTTTGGGCGAAGAGAAAAAACGCGGCATCACGATCGAACTGGGATTCGCGCCGCTGGTCCTGCCCAGCGAGCGCGTGATCAGCCTGATCGACGTTCCCGGTCATGACCGTTTCATCCGGCAGATGGTGTCGGGAGCTTCCGGCGTCGACGCGGTCATGCTGGTCGTCGCTGCGGACGAAGGCGTGATGCCGCAGACGCGGGAACATCTGGACATCCTGTGCCTGCTTGGCGTTCAGCACGGCATCGTCGCCATCACGAAAAAGGATCTGGTCGACGAAGAGATGCTCGCACTCGTCGAAGAGGACGTCCGCACTCTGACGGCCGGCACGTTCCTCGAGGGCTGCCCGGTCGTGAGCGTCTCTTCGGTGACCGGCGCCGGCATCGACGAATTACGGCGCGCGCTGGAGCGTCTGGTGGATCAGGTAAAGCCGCGGGAGCGCAGCGGCGCTTACTTCATGCCGATCGACCGAGCGTTTCCCGTGGCGGGATTCGGCACGGTCGTCACCGGTACGGCCTACAAAGGGAGCATTGCTCCCGGCGAGGAGATCGAAGTCTATCCTTCCGGGCGGAGATCGCGCGTGCGCTCGGTGCAGGTCCACGGGAAAACCGTCGAGTCCGCCTATGCCGGACAGCGCGTCGCCATGTGCCTGAACGATCTCGATCTGAATGAGATCCGGCACGGCGACGTCGTCTGCGCGGACGGCGTCTACAAAGCGACATCGTGTCTTGACGTGATGCTCAAACTGCTCGGCTTCGTTCCCGAACCTCTGGAACATTGGCAGCGCGTCCGGCTTCACATCGGCACGTCCGACGTCCTGACCAGAGTTTCCCTGCTCGACGAAAAAAATCTCCGTCCCGGTCAGACCGCCCCCGTTCAGCTGGTTCTGGAAGAGCCGGTGGTCGCTTCGCTGGGGCAGCGCTTTGTGATCCGCTTTTACAGCCCGCTGCGGACGATCGGCGGCGGAGAAGTGCTCGTCCCCTATGCGAGCCGCCCCTCGGGCAGGAAACGCCGCGAATCGGAACGCGACCGTCTGGTCGCGCTCAGCGGGACGTTGACCCGCGAGGAACGGGTCGGCGCGATCGTGAACTTCGAGGGGAGCCTTTCCATGAGCGAACTCATGGTGCAGGCGCAAGAGCGCCGTCAGGACCTTGCCGCGGTCCTCGAGAAGCTGGAAAGCGGCGGCAAATTGGTGCGTCTCCACGTCGGCGACGGCATGATCTTTTCGGCGGAAAGCTATCGGAACGCCGTGGAAAAACTTCGTGCCGCAGCGAAGGCGTTCCATGCCGCTTATCCGCACCAGCGCGGGATCGCGCCGGAATCGCTGATCAATCAGGTCTTCTCTGAGTCGGAACGGAAAATCGGCCGCCTGATCTTGGAAAAGGCCGTCGAGCAGAGCCGGTTCAGAGTTGACGGAGACGTGCTGGCGCTGCCGAAGTTTGCAGCCGTCGACGACTCTGCGTACAGCGAGGCGCGGAAAAAACTGCTGGATCATTGTTCCAGGTGCGGTTTTCAGCTGCCGGAAATCGAGGCTTTGCCGAAAAACCTGAACATGACGGCCGGAGATTTTAGAAAACTGCTGGATCAGCTGAAAAAGAACAATGAAGTCGTCGTTCTTGAAGGGACGTTTGTCCTCGCGGTCGAGATTCTCAATCCGCTTCTGGCCCGGCTGAGCCGGATCGAGGGAGGGTTCACGCTGGCGCAAGTGCGGGATTTGACGGGCAGCAGCCGCAAGTTCGTCCTGCCTGTCCTTGAGTACATGGACGGAAGAGGGATCACGCGGCGCGTCGGCGAAAAGAGAATTCTCTTGAAAAAAGACTAAAAAGCAGAGTCTTCTCCGGAATGAAGAGGCGCTGATTATTTCAAAAAGAGGCTCCGGCCTCTTTTTTTGTCGCAGCGTGCAGGAGGCTGATCGAGGTGGAATTTCGGAACTGCTGGGCCAAGATAAATCTGTCTTTGCGAGTTGTGGGCAGGCTGCAATCCGGTTATCATGACCTGTGCTCCGTCTTTTTCAAAATCGGGCCGGTTGATTGCTTGACAATTAATGAGGACGTAGAGGATAATGTAAGGGTAATTTTTAGCCGGACAAAGTCAGGCATCCAGGGACGCAATATTCTTTTGAAAGCGCTGGACAGGATCCGCGCTGCGGGCATCGCCGTACCGCCGCTGGACATGCGCCTCGAGAAAAGAGTACCGCCGGGAACGGGGCTGGGCGGCGGCAGCGGCGACGCCGCCGCGCTTTTGGATTATCTGGCGTCGGCGGGGTATCCCGTGGGACGATTCGCTGCGGAGATCGGCGCCGACGTTCCGTTTCTGCTCAGCCGGGTTTCTGCGGCGCTTGCGCGGGGGGCGGGGGAAAAACTCTCGCCGCTGCAGGCCTCCCCAGCCCAATGGCGAGTCGTCGTCGCCATACCGACGTGGCGTTGTGTGACGGCCGATATGTTTGCCAGACTGGACGAATACTTTCATGACGAATGGGAAAGCACAAGCGAACGGGCGTGCGCTGAAGCGCGCCACGTCTTCGACCGACTTGCGCGCGGAGAGTTCTGCGGCCTGCTGCCGAACGATTTTTGCGCGCTGCTTCTAAGAGAGCACAGCGAATATCGGGCGCTTTTTGCGGATTTTTGTCGGGCCGGAGCCATTGCCTGGGGAATCAGCGGCAGCGGCAGCTCCGCCTTTGCCTTGTGGAACAAGGACGACTTTTGCGGTTTCAGCGCCACGTTGCCCTGGGTGGAGGACGTGCTTGTTTTTTGAATTGAAAAAGAGAAGGTGTGACACGACATGAAAGGTCAGCGTACGGAACGGCTTATTCGTATAACTTCCAAATTTCTTTCTTCCCCGTCAGGTCAGATTTCACTGACCGGTCTGGCCGATGAGTTCGGGGTTTCGAAGACCGTGATCAGCGATGATGTGTCCATGGTGAACGATGCCCTGACGCAAGAGGGATACGGCCATCTGGTCGTAGACCGTGGCCGCACCGGAGGAGCTTTTCTCGTCCCCGCATTGTCCCCGGAACGGCGCGAAGAGTTTTTGAAGAACGTCGCGAAAATCCTTTCCGCCCCCAGCCGTTTGCTGCCGGGAGGGTTGATTTATTATGCGGATATCCTCTTCAATCCCGTCTATACGGATATCTTGGGATTGGCTTTCGCTTCGGATTTTAAAGGGCTTCATCCCACTTTGATCATGACCTCGGAGGTAAAAGGAATCCCCCTTGGGCTGGCGACGGCCCGGGCTTTGGGCGTGCCTCTGGCGGTGTGCCGTTTTCGAAACCGCGCCAGCGATGGGCCGGCCGTCTGCGTGCATTATCCGACGCAGAGCGGCGAAGTCCGCTCGATGTACATGGGAACGAAAATCCTTTCGCCCGACGACAAGGTGCTTCTGATCGACGATTTCATGCACGGCGGCAGCACTGCGGCCGGAATGGCTCAGGTCGTGCGTGAATTCCGCGCGGAATTGGTCGGGATGGGCGTGTTTATCGTCGTGGACGAGCCGGAGGAAAAAGCCGTCAGCGAATATAAAGCTTTATTGAAGCTCTCTTTGCATGGCGAGGAGCGCGTTTCGCTCTTTTGATGCGCATGGAATGACGGGTTGACTCATGTCGTGGCGCTGGTTATAATTGTGCGTCGTGGGAAGGGGACTGGCTCATGTTTGTGACCCTAGATACGGAGAAATGTATTGGCTGCGGCGTCTGCGTACAAATCGCGCCGGACGTTTTCTCTCTTGACGAAGCGCGCGGCGTGGCGAAAGTCATTCGCCAGGAAGGCAATGCAGCGGTGGAGCAGGCTGTGAAAAGCTGTCCGGTCTCGTGTATTGCGGTTGAATAACGTCGTTCGTCGTCTGGTTGCATGATCTGAGAGGGCCCATAGCTCAAGGGCAGAGCTGCCGGCTCATAACCGGGAGGTTCCAGGTTCGAACCCTGGTGGGCCCACCATTTGTCTGTTACGTGATTGAATTTTTTGCGAAACCTCGCTTGCGGCGAGGTTTTTTTGTTATACTGTGTGTGTCGCTTTGCGGCTCTTCCTCGAAACGCCGCAAGGTTTGAGCTTTTATAAAGGAACACCTTTGTCGAAAATACAAAGCTGCCGTGTACGGCAGCGTTCCAGGGAGGCTGAAGGCATTGAATAAGTTGAAGGGGAAGATCGGCGAGGCACTCAAGTCAGTTACGCCTATTTCTCTCTTGGTCGTTGTGCTGAGCGCATTGATCGTCCCCATGCCTGCGGAGATACTGATGCTTTTTCTTGTCGGCGCGGTGCTTTTGATCGTGGGGATGGGGCTTTTCTCTCTCGGCGCGGACATGGCCATGATGCCGATGGGGGAGGGCGTCGGAAAGCAGATCACTCTGCTGCGCAAACTTTCCTTTGCCGTGCCCGTCTGTTTTTTGCTTGGTCTGATCACGACGATCGCCGAGCCGGATCTGCAGGTATTGGCCGGGCAGGTGCCGGCGGTTTCGGATTTTATGCTGATCATCACGGTTGCCGGCGGCGTCGGCGTTTTTCTTGTCATCGCGATGCTTCGCCCTCTATTGAAGATCGAGCTTGCTCACGTTTTGTTGTTTCTGTATGGAGTGGTTTTTCTTCTCGCGTACTTTACGCCGCAGTCTTTTATTCCCGTCGCTTTTGACGCCGGCGGCGTCACGACGGGACCGATCACCGTCCCGTTTATCATCTCTCTCGGCGTCGGCATGGCGTCGATGCGCCACGATGAATCGTCTCAGGAGGACAGTTTCGGTCTCGTTTCCCTCTGCAGCGTCGGCCCCATCTTGACGGTGATGCTCCTGGGAATGATCTACGGTCCCCAGACGGCAGCCGTATCTCAAACGATTGCCTCGATGGACAAGATGACCTCGATCGACATTGCCGAAAGCTTCTTTGTAAGAATCCCCGCTTATTTGAAAGAAGTCTCGCTCGCCTTAACGCCCGTGGTCGCTTTTTTTGTCGTTTTCCAGGGGATCTTTGCCCTTTTCCGCCGCGGCTCTCTTGTCCGTATCGTCGTGGGGGTTGCCTATACGTTTCTCGGGCTCGTGCTTTTTCTTACCGGCGTCAACGTCGGCTTCATGCCGGCCGGGCACTTTATCGGCAAGTCGCTGGCCATGTCCGAGTACAGATGGCTGCTGCTGCCTCTCGGATTGATTATCGGTTATTATGTGGTTGACGCGGAGCCGGCCGTCCACGTTTTGAACAAGCAGGTCGAAGAGATTACCGGCGGCACCATTTCGCAACGGGCCATGCATGTCAGCTTGGCCTGCGGCGTGGCCTGTTCCGTTGCGTTTGCGATGCTGCGCGCGATTACGGGACTGTCCATTTACTGGATCATCATTCCGGGTTACGCGCTGGCGCTTGTTCTGACCTTTTTCGTCCCTCCCATTTTTACCGGAATCGCCTTCGACTCCGGCGGCGTTGCCAGCGGCCCCATGACGGCGACGTTTCTTCTGCCTTTGGCCATGGGCGCGTGCGAGGGCGCGGGCGGTTCCATCCTGACGGACGCGTTTGGCGTCGTCGCCATGGTGGCGATGACGCCGCTCATCTCGATCCAAATTCTCGGCGTGCTCTATAACATGCGCCTGAGGGCCGCTGCCAAACAGCCGCCGGTCAGTAAGGTTTACGACAACTTCGTTATTATCGAGTACACTCCGGAGGAGCTTGCGTATAATGACTGAGAAATTGCCCGTAATGGAACTCATGGTCACGATTGTCGACCGGACCAAAGCGCTTCAGGCCACAAATTTCTTCAAAGGGAAAAACGTTTCCCTGACGCTTTCCTGCTGGGGGAGAGGAACGGCGAGCACCGAGATTTTGGACATCCTGGGCATTGGCGAAAAGGAAAAAGTCGTGGTGTTCAGCCTGACCCCGCGTTCCTGGATTCCCGCTCTCATCACCCAGATCTCAGACGCCATGCAGCTTCGCAACGCCGGGCGGGGGATCCTTTTTACCGTACCGCTTTCATCCGTGAACCAGGGAATACCGCGTCGTTACCTGTCAGCCATTCGTGAGAAAAAAAACGAGGAGCGCGTCATGTATAAGACTAACGAAAACAAATACGAATTGATCATTGTCAGCACGGAAGATGGTTTCGTCGATTCGATCATGAAATCCGCCCGGAGCGCCGGCGCGCGCGGGGGGACCGTGATGAGGGCCCGCGCTGTCGGCGACGAAAATACGGAAAGTTTTTTCGGGTTGAAGCTGTATGATGAAATGGAAATCCTGGCAATACTGGTTCAACGCGAAGAAAAATTGAAGATCATGTCCGCCGTCAGCAAAACTCTGGCGGAGAAATCCCCGGAAATGGGCACGATCTTTTCGGTGCCGGTCGACGATGTTGTAGGAGTCGGCGCGGTCCTGGAGAGTCCCGACCCGGCGTAGCAACGAGAGATCTGAATTCGATCGTTGGCGGATCGCGCGTGAGGCGCGCGGATAATGGACGGGCATATTAAAACTTTTGCGCGATCCGTCATGTCGATTTTTATGTATTAATATGCTATACTAAAGCCGCGCGGGCCGCTTGCCCAGAAAAATAAAAAAATCCGCAAGACGGTTCGTCTTGCGGATATGCCGGTCTCGATGGTGGGCGATACAGGGTTCGAACCTGTGACCTCTTCCGTGTGAAGGAAGCGCTCTTCCACTGAGCTAATCGCCCTTTTTGTTTGCAACGTATGAGATTATAAATGCTCGGTGCGATTTTTGCAACCCCCAAAAGGGAGAAGTTGCTTGTATACGGCGTTTTGCTTTTGTGGTAAGATTTGAAAGAGTTAGATGGATAAAATGCGCTGTATGCAGTCGAATGGATACCTCATCGTGTGGGAGAGTGGCCAAAATGATCGATATGTCCTATTTAACGGGCGGAAAAATTTATTGGGACGATTGGCGTTTTGAGCCATGGCAAAGCGGCAGCGCGTCGGGGGTTTATCGTCGGGTCGATTTCATAAAAGCGGGATTGCTTGGCGAGGTTGGCCGTTATAAAGCGGATGATTACATCATCTGGAAATATGAGGATGGGGACGTCGAGCATCTGTTCAAAAATGTCAGGCACCAAAAAGGCTTAATGCTTCAACGCTATATTTTCGTCCGCCCAGAAGGGAATACCACTTCAAGGAGCAAATCTTTTCGGATGGGATTCAGCGGCTTTGTCGAGGTCTATCAGTATACGCCTCTGGGAGATTCATTGAAAAGGCTGACCGATCTTACCCAGCTCATCGACGCGGCACACAAATATGCCTTGGCTCATAAGGGGGAGTCGTCGGTATAAAGCGCAAGCGTGGCAAGATTTCATGGGGTGAGTGCCGGTGGGGAAGCAGGTCCTCCCGGTTCACGATAGAAAAACGCCCAAGACGGAAGGGCGCAAAAAATTATATGGAGGTGTGTTTTATATGCTGTTTCCAATGATGTTTGGTATTTCTGCTGTCATATTTATCATCGGCTACATCGTTTATGGGCGCTTTATGGCGAATGTGTACGGCCTTTCCGACACGAACGAGACTCCTGCTGTCAAGTTCGAAGATGGGATCGACTACTGTCCTGCCCATCCGGCCGTCTTGCTGGGGCACCACTTTGCTTCGATTGCCGGCGCTGGCCCCATTACGGGGCCCATCGCCGCAGCCATGAAGTTTGGCTGGCTGCCCACGATTTTGTGGTGCGTCATCGGTTCGACCTTCCTCGGCGGACCGCATGACATGGGCGCGCTGGTCGCCTCTCTTCGCCATGACGGCCAGTCGATCGGCGCGGTTGTCGAAAAATGGATCGGCAAAACGGGAAAATTCCTTTTCCTGAGTTTTACCATCCTCACGCTGATCCTCGTCGTCGCCGTCTTCCTGGTCATGTCCGCCGGCACGTTTGCGGCTGATCCTGTCGTCGCCTTTGTCAGCACTCTCTATATTGTCTTGGCGATCATCGCCGGCTTCATGATCTATCGCTGGCACGTTCCTCTCTGGGTCGTCACGATCGTCATGCTCGCCTTGATCGTCGGCGGTTGCGTCAAGGTCAACGCCGAGACGGCCCCCTGGCTGATCAACACCGTTTTTGCCCATGACATCAACTTCTGGAACGCGTTCCTCGGCGTTTATATTTTCTTCGCTTCCATTCTGCCGGTGTGGATGCTCCTTCAGCCCCGCGATTATCTTGCCTCATACTTCCTGTATTTTGCCGTGATCGTTGGCGCGTACGGCATGTTCGCCGGCAGCGCGCTCGATTCGAAAACCGTTTCCGTGGTGGCTGCCAACGTCCGCTACTTTGGCTTCTCTTCCAGCGCCATGTGGCCTGCCATGTTCGTCCTGGTTGCCTGCGGCGCCATTTCCGGCTTCCATAGCCTCGTCGGCAGCGGCACGACGTCCAAGCAGCTTCGCAAGGAGAAGGACGCCGTTCTTGTCGGCTATGGCGCGATGCTGATCGAAGGCCTGGTGGCCGTCATCTCCATCGGCACGCTGATGGTGATCGGCCTCGAGGGCGCAAAGGGACTTTCTCCCGTGCAGATTTTCTCGTTGGGTTTTGGCAAGTTCTCGACGCTCGTTGGACTTGACGCCACGTTCGGTGCCCGTCTGGGCGCCATCGCCATCAACAGCTTCCTGCTGACCTCTCTTGATACGGCGACCCGTCTGGCCCGCTATCAGGTCCAGGAGATCACCGGCGGCAAAGTCAGTATGTATCCTGCGACGATTTTCGTTATCGTCCTCGCTCTTTGCCTGGTCTACACCAAGACTCACGATGTGAGCGGCAAGGTGATCGCGGCATGGCTGGCGATCTGGCCCATTTTCGGCGCCGCCAACCAAATGGTCGCCGCTTTGAGCCTTCTGAGCATCGCCGCCTGGGTCAAACTGGGCCTCAAAAAGAAGCATACTTTTGTGTATGCTCCCTTCTGGTTCATGCTTGTAACGACGGTCTTCTCGCTGATCATCGAGGTGAAGGAACGGTTCGCGGTTGCCCAGCCCAACTATCTGCTTTCCTGCTTGGCGGTTATCCTCATCGTTCTGGGGATCGCCATGTCCATCGCGGGAATCAGGACCATGCATTCCGGCGAAAAACAAAGCGCCTGATGCAATTTAAAATTTAAACGGTACAAAAAAATCTTCCTCTTCGGAGGAAGATTTTTTTTTGTGAACGAAAAGAGACCACCTCATGTTCTTTCTCGAGTGAAAGACTGAATTACGAGAGGCCCCGAGACAGTTCAACCAATCAGACTGCCTCGACCGCTGTACGGTCTGCGTAGATTGCTTTGTTGATTTCCCTCGGAGCGCCGCAAAGTTCAATCCTTCAGTAAGGAAGCGGTATAATGCCGTTTTTGGGGCAGACGCCCCAACAGTCTTTTTATGGTGAGCGATGAAGAATTTGCTCTGCGGCAAAAGATGTGTTGAAAACTGTATAGAGTTACGTGTCATGTGTTTTTTGTAACACGACTGTGTGTAAACGCGGCGTTTTTTTAATTAGTTTTTTATTTGCAATGTGCGTTATCTATTTGTCAGATCCTCGCGAAATGGTGAGTTTAAGAAAAGATTCATCATTTTTATACATGTTAATTATTGTATTTGACAAAGAGTGGTAATTTTGATATTATTCAAACACAAAGCGGTATTTTCTTGGTATACTGCAAAAATACTACCGGAATTTTATGATGCTCCACTCACGTAAATGGGAAGTCGTTCTTTAAAATAAGGAGATTTTACGTTATGCCACACCATTGAAGGAGGGGAAATATTGCTCACTACAAAAAGGGATATTGCGTACAAAAGAATCAAAGAAATGATTCTTCAAGGAGATTTAACGTCGGAATTCACCCCTTCGGAGAAAAGTCTCGGCGATGAGCTTGGCATGAGCCGAACTCCTGTACGTGAAGCTCTTCAGAGGCTAGTCATGGAGGGATTCATGAAGGGATTTTCACGTAAAGGTTCCATGGTCAACGAGATCTCGATAGTCGAAGCTGTGGAGATCGTGGAGTTACGTATGGCTGTGGAGGAGTTCGTCATTCAGAATCTCAGTCTTCCTCTGAGCGGCGAACAATGCGCGAAGCTGCAGGCGATGGTCGATTCTCAGGAGGGACTCGCAGCCGCCGGCAATTCGTCGGCTTTCCTTGAGAGCGACGTGGAATTTCATGACTATCTGGCAAGTCTTTACGGCAATCAGCTGCTGAGAGATACTCTCAAAAGCGCCCGTGAGCGCTTTCTCGCTCCCGGTGGGGTCATTTTGCGCAACAGACCCCAGATGCTGGAGGCACTAGAAGGGCACGTGAAAATACTTGATGCCCTGCGAAAGGGGGACTCGGAAGAGGCCAAGCGGCAGATGCACGCCCACATGGTTTTTGCAAAGCACGTGCTGATTTCCTGATGGAACGTGAGAAAACAGAGGTTCAAGGGAGTTACTTCACCTCACGATGGAGTCCACTTCACCGAGAGGAGTCAAAAAATCGTTAGGGAGGTTGTTTGGATGAGTGCACTTGCCATTCATAAGGAACCGACGGTTCCTGTGGGGAAGTACAGCAAAAAACTCTTGACGGAGCTCTACGGAAAGATGGTAACCATCCGGCTTTTTGAACAGACGGTCGAATCTCATTTCCTCGCGGGTGAGATCCCTGGGTTCGTGCACCTCTACATTGGCGAAGAAGCCATTGCTGCTGGTATTATGGCGAATCTAACCAATCGCGATTACATCGAAAGTACCCATCGCGGCCATGGCCATACAATCGCCAAAGGAGCCGATCTAAAACGCATGATGGCCGAAATCTTTGGCAAAGCCACGGGCTACTGCAAAGGCAAGGGTGGTTCTATGCACATCGCGGATTTTAGCATCGGCATGCTCGGGGCTAACGGCATTGTGGGCGGCGGCTACACTTTAGCAGTTGGCGCTGGATTAGCCACAAAACTTTCTGGCGAAGACAAGGTTTCCGTTGTGTTTTTCGGCGATGGCGCTTCCAATCGCGGCACTTTTCACGAGGCTCTGAACATGGCGGCCATCTGGCAGCTGCCAGTGTTATTCGTTTGTGAAATGAACCAGTGGGCTTCCACGACTCCTTACAGAACCACCACATCCGTAGAAAACATTGCCGATCGTTGCCAGGGATACTCCATTCCCGGCTATGTTGTGGACGGAAACGATGTTTTAGCTGTGTATGAGGCCGCGAAGGACATTGTCGCTGATATCCGCGCGGGGAAAGGTCCCGCCCTGTTGGAGTGCAAGACGTATCGAATCAAGGGACACTTCGTGGGTGACCCCGAGAAATACCGCACAAAAGAGGAAGTTCAGCACGAATTCGAGACCAACAACCCGATCACCCGTTTTGAGGAAAAAGTTCTGAAGGCCGGGGCCTTGACTCAAGCTGATCTCGATGCCGTTTATAAGCAGGCAGAACAGGAAATTGCCGAGGCACTGAAGTTCGCCAAGGAAAGTCCGGAACCCGCGCCTGAAGCGATCTATGAGGATCTCTACGTATAAGGAGGCTCGTCAGCGATGAAGACCATCACTTTTTCTCAGGCAACTCAAGAGGCCATGATCGAAGAGATGGAGCGTGACCCCTCCGTATTCGTCATGGGAGAGGACATCGCCCGTCAGGGAGGCATTTTCGGCCAATTCAAGGAACTCCCGGGACGCTTCGGCACTGATAGAGTCCGTGACACGCCGATCAGTGAAACGGCGATCGTCGGTGCTGCCGTCGGGGCTGCTCTTGCGGGTATGCGTCCCGTTGCCGATATGCATTTTGCCGATTTTATGCTCGTCTGCGGCGATGAGGTGTTCAACCAAATGGCTAAAGTTCATTACATGTTCGGAGCGCAAAAGACTGTTCCCATGGTCCTCCGCGCTCCTGATGGATTGATCAGCCAGGCTGCCGCACAGCATTCTCAAATGGTTGAGGGGATTTTTGCACATATTCCTGGATTGAAGATTGTTTCCCCCTCCAATCCCGCCGATGCGAAAGGTCTCTTGAAATCTGCGATTCGTGATGACAACCCCGTTATATACTTTGAGCACAAAGCCCTGTTCAGCACCAAAGGCGAAGTCCCGGAAGACAGCGATTTTTACGTTCCCATCGGCAAGGGAAGAATTGACAAGGCCGGTACGGACGTGACAGTGGTTTCCTGGTCTCACTGTTTGCACACTACGTGCCAGGAAGTCGTTAAACTGGCAGAAAAGGAAGGTATCAGCGTTGAGCTGATCGATCTTCGTACGATCGTTCCCTGGGATAAGGAAATGGTTCTTGAGTCCGTTGCGAAGACTAGTCGCCTCTGTATTGTCCATGAGGCTGTGAAGCATGGCGGTTTTGGCGGTGAAATCGCCGCTACCGTTGCTGAAAAAGCCATCGGAATGCTTGATGCGCCGATCCTTCGTTTCGGAGCTCCCTTTACTCCGGTTCCCTTCGCTCGTACGCTGGAGCAGGCCTACCGACTTTCGCCGGAGAAGATCATGGCTGGCATCAGGAAAATGTTCTAGTGTTTCTTTTGTGAATCTTAGGAACATGACGTGAAAGTTATTTTTATTATGATCGTTGAGATTCTTAAGTAAATAGATGTTGTGTTGCGAGTATTACGAGGCGTTTTGAAGCTCTTTTGAGAGCTTAATTCATGCTCAAAATAATGTGAGGAGGGTATTTTATGAAAAAGTTTGCAGTAGTGTTGTTGGCACTCCTGGCTGTTGGCATTACCGTTCCTGCTATGGCAGCCTACAAAAGCGAGTACAAACTTGATATCGTTCCCAGCATTACCACCGCCTGGGGGCAGGGAGCTCAATACTTTGCAGATCTGGTTCGTACCAGAACGGACGGGCGCGTCAACATTAAGGTCTATCCCAACGCTCAATTGACTACCGGCAAGCAGACCAATGCCTTTATGATGATCCGCAACGGGGCTATCGACTTTGCCTGTCAGTCCTCGATCAACTGGTCGCCTCAGGTGGTGGAGCTGAATCTTTTCGCTATGCCCTTCTTCGTGGCGGAGCAGCCCGATCGCTATGCCGCGATGGATGCCATCACAGGCGGCAAGAGCGGCGCCATGATCAAGACTGCCGTGGAGCTCAAGGGCGTTAAAGTTCTCGCTTACGGCGAAAACGGATTCCGCGAGTTGACCAACTCGAAAAGGGAGATCCACACCCCGGAGGATTTCAAAGGGTTGAAGCTCCGCGTCGTTGGCTCCAAACTGTTCCTCGACACCTACAAAGCTATGGGAGCCAATCCCATCGCCATGAACTGGTCCGATACGATGACTGCCCTGCAGCAGGGCGTCGTCGACGGCCAGGAGAACCCAATCAACACCTTCTACCCCGTAAAAGTCTACGAGTACAACAAGTACATGCTAGACTGGCACTGTGTAATCGATCCCACATTGTTCTCGGTGAACCCTGGCGTCTGGAAGTCCTTCACTAAGGAAGATCAGGCAATCATCGAGGAAGCGGCCAAGGAAGCCGCGAAATTCCAGATTGCCCTTGCCCGGATTGGCCTTGACGACGGCTGGGCCTATGATTACCTTGCCAAGATGAACAAGTTGCCCGAAGTTACCGACTGGTATAAAGAACTCGCCAAGGTCGGAATGGTCGTCACCAAGCTGACTCCGGAGCAGACCGCCGCCTTCGCCGCTCTGGCAAAACCGGTTCGCGACGAGTGGTACAGTAAGTTCCCTCAGATCATGGATCAGGCAGTCGCAGATATGGCCGCCGTCGCCAAGAAGTAGTTCTCTCGGTATTTCATACAGAAAGGGGAGCGCGCAAAAGCGCTCCCCACTTAACTGAGCGTTTTCTCGACAGCGCAACTTTTCTGTTCCGGTACACTTTCAACGTGAAAGGAGCAGCGTTATGTTGAAAAAATTCTTCGCTCACTTTGAAGAGATCGTGGGCGCGGTTGTCCTTTTTATAATGGTTTCGATTACCTTCGTAAACGTGATAACTCGCTATGTTATTGTATATCCGCTTTCGTTCACCGAGGAAGTGACGGTTAACCTTTTTGTGTGGCTCGTGATGGCGGGGACATCCTTGGCCTTCCGCCAGAATGCGAATCTAGCCATGACCTTTGTGTATAATCATCTACCAAAGAAAGTTCGCAAGATTTGTTTCTGCTTTTCTTGCTTTCTGACGGTGGTCTTCCTCGGTCTGCTGACGTGGCTCGGAACCTCTCAGGTGATAGATGAGATTGAACTCGGATCTGTCACGGAATCGCTCGCTATCCCATCGGCCGTGTATTCTGCTGCGGTCCCCTTCTTTTCTGTAATTATTTTGATTAGATTTTCGCAGGCTGCGCGTGATTTCGTCGCGCAGGGCAGATATTGAGAAAGGGGCGATTCTTATGAGCGAATTCTTTTCGGATTCGGCGCTCTGGACTGTCATCCTTTTCTTCATCCCTCTGCTTCTCGGCGTGCCTATCGCCATTTCCCTGGGCATGACGGCCATCGTCGTCGCCATTGGTTGGGATATGGGTTACCAGATGCTTTCCTACAGCTACTTTTCAGGCATTGCCAAGTTCCCTCTGCTCGCAATCCCTTTCTTCGTCATGGCTGGCGTCATTATGGAGAAGGTGGGGATCGCGGAACGCCTGATCGCCCTGATTAAGCAGCTTGTGGGCGACATGCCCGGCGGACTTGCAGTGGCGACCGTTCTCGTCGCCGCTTTTTGGGGGGCCGTTTCGGGGTCGGGGCCTGCTACGGTGGCCGCCCTGGGACTTATCCTTATCCCCGGCATGGTCGACGCTGGATACGATAAACCCTTTGCGACGGCCGTGGTGTCGGTCGCGGCAGGGCTCGCCATCATCATCCCTCCGAGTATTTGCTTCATCGTCTACGGGGATATCATGGAACAGTCCATCGGCACGCTGTTTGCTGCCGGCGTGTTCCCCGGGCTGGTGGTTGCCGGATGTCTGTGCGTTCTCGTTTATCTCGTATCGGTAAAACGCGGCTACCGCGGCGCGCCCCGGGGGGCTTCCAGGGAGGTGTGGAAGGCCTTCGTGGATGCCTTATGGGGACTTATTACTCCTGTGATTATCCTCGGCGGAGTGTACGGTGGAATTTTCACTCCGACCGAAGCCGCAGCTGTGGCCGTATTCTACGGCCTGTTTGTCGGCATGGTGGTCTACCGCACCATGTCATGGAAGATGTTCTACGATATTCTCGTCGACACGGTAGTGTCGACCGCCGTAGTCATGCTCGTGGTCACCTGCGCCGGGCTTTACGGCTGGATTGGAGCTACTATCGGCCTGATCGATAAAATTGCGGCGGTCCTGTTGTCTGTTTCTGATAGCCCCGTCATTATCCTGCTCATGATCAATGTGATCTTGCTTTTTGCGGGCATGCTTCTCGATGCTATTTCGATCTGCTACATCTTTCTGCCTATTCTGATGCCCATTATCGCTCATTTTCAGTGGGATCCCATCTGGTTCGGCGTCATGATGACCGTCAACTTGGCAATCGGGCAGGTCACGCCTCCTGTAGCGGTCAATCTCTATGTTGGGGCTCGCATCAGCAACCTGTCGATTGAAGATATAGTTCCAGACGTTCTTCCTCAACTTTTTGCCGCTCTGATTGCGCTGTTGCTAATCACGCTGTTTCCCTCGATTACGACGGCTCTTCCTCATTGGATGGGTATGCTGTAGGTTTCTTCGGCCTTCTCCTATTCGTTCGGATGGGAGAGTTGCAGCGTTGCTTTGGCTGCGTGGATGGAGAAGGCAGGAGCAAACTTTTCTGGACACTTGGTCGGCGAGCCGGAGTGTTTGAACAGGAGGCATCTTGGCATCGGATTCTTTATTATAGGGAAAGAGGGAATTGATTCATGGCAACTTCTATTACAATGCCCAAACTCGGTCTGACGATGACTGAAGGAACGATTTCGAAATGGTTGAAGAAAGAAGGAGATTCAGTTGCGACGGGAGACTCCCTGTTCGTCGTTTCTACCGACAAGCTGACCTACGAGTATCGGGCGGAGGTAAACGGAACGCTGCTGAAAATCGTCGTGCCCGAAGAGGGAACAGTTACCGTCGGCGGCGAAGTGGGGATTGTAGGAGGCGTCGGCGAATCGGTCGAGGCCGCTCCCGCGGCGAAGGTCGTTTCCGTCAAAGTCCCGGAAGCCAGCGTGACGTTACCCTTAGCGGCGGTATCGCCGCTAAGGGAGAGCTCTGTTAACGTTTCGCCCAAGGCCCGCGCCTTTGCGAAAGCCCGTGGTATCGATCTTTCACTGATCGTGGGACACGGCGAGCCTCCCATGGTTCACCTCTCGGACGCCAGGGCCTATGCGGATGCCCGTACCGTCAATGCGACGCCTAAAGCGCGGAGTCTGGCCAAAGAGAGAAAGGTGGATCTTTCCGCTGTCGCTGGTCACGGAGAGCCGCCTATGATCCATGTGGCCGACGTGGAAGCATGGCTTGCCGCGAATAAGGTCAAGTCATCGCCGCTCGCCGCGAAGATGGCTGCGGAGCTTGGCGTGGACATGGCTGATTTGGGGCTCGGCCGTCGTCGCGTCATGAGCGGCGATGTCATGAAAGCCGCTGGGATCGTTCCCGCAGCTTCTGCCACCAAAGTCTCAGAGGCTGTGAAACCCTGTGAGAACGACGCGGACGCAAGACCCATGACGAAAATGCGCCAGATTATCTCGGAGCGCATGACCGAGAGCGTCACTGCGATTCCCGCGGTCAATTACCAGACCGACGTGGACTGCACTGCTCTCAAGGCGATGCGCAATGCGTTGAAGAACGACGGCGCCAAGGTCTCCTTTAATGACATTATCATGAAGGCCTGCGCTCGAGTTCTTATGGAGATGCCCATGTGCAACTGCTCGACCGACATGGAGCGCAAGTGTTATGTCATGCATGGCTTCGTCAATATTGGCCTTGCTGTGGCGGTGGACGGCGGCTTGGTCGTTCCCAACGTCAAGAACGTGCAGACCAAGGGACTGGCGGAAATTTCGGGCGAGAGCGCGGCGCTTGTGGAAAAGGCCCGCAGCGGCAGTTTGATGCCCGACGACATGTCCGGTGGCACCTTTACGATTTCCAGCCTGGGCATGTTCGGCATCAAGCACTTTACGCCCATCATCAACCCGCCTGAATCCTGCATTCTCGGTGTAACTATGATCGAAGAGCGTGCTGTGGTCCGGGATGGACAGATCGCGATCCGCCCAATGAGTACCTTCTGCCTGACCGCCGATCACCGTTCTGTGGACGGCGCCGACGCGGCGAAGTTCTTGCAGAGGCTGAAGGAGCTCCTGGAAAATCCTTACCTGATGCTGCTCTGAAGAAGAAGGGCTCTGGCGAGAGAACGTTCGGTTCCTCCTCTTGTATTTTAGATATTGCGAAAGAAGGATAAAGATCAATGGCTCAATCCATCACCATGCCTAAGCTTGGCCTGACGATGACCGAAGGCACCATTTCAAAATGGAACAAGGCTGAAGGCGACGCTGTTGCCGTCGGCGAAGTTCTTTTCGTCGTGTCCACCGATAAGCTGACCTATGAATATCAGTCGGAGGTCTCCGGGGTGCTTCTTAAAATTGAGGTGCCCGAGAACTGCAGCATTGCGGTGGGTGGGGAAGTTGCGCTTGTCGGCGAGGCCGGCGAGGTCGTCTCTTCGAGGTCTGCGCCGCCGCGGACTTCAGACGGGAAAGAGACGTCCGTGGCCCCGGCCGCGGTCTCCTCTGCAGCGTCTTCCGCCGGCAAGAAAAAAGTCGTCGTCATCGGCGGGGGCCCCGGCGGTTATGTCTGCGCCATCCGCTTGGCACAGATGGGCGCCGACGTCACGCTTGTAGAGAGGGAGAGAGTGGGGGGCACTTGTCTCAACGTGGGGTGCATTCCTACAAAGGCTCTCGTCAAGTCGGCCGAGCTGTACGGCGAGATGAAACACGGGGCGGATTTCGGCGTCCTCTGCAGCGACCTTCGCGTGGACTGGGACGCTGTTCAGAGTCGAAAAAACGCGGTTGTCGAACAGCTTGTAGGTGGAGTTGTTGGACTTCTGACCGCCAATAAAGTTGCCGTCGTCTCCGGCGAAGCTCATTTTCTCTCTCCCACCGCCGTTGAGGTGTCGGGCAGGACTATGCAGGCAGATGCCTTTGTGATCGCCGTCGGCTCGGCTCCCGTGATTCCTACAATTCCGGGAATCGAGTCGGAGGGCATCGTGACGAGTACCGAAGCCCTTTCCTTTGCGAAGCTGCCTGAAAAGCTCCTTATCGTGGGCGGAGGCGTGATCGGTATGGAGTTCGCCTGTTTGTATGCGACTCTGGGTGTAGATGTGACCGTCGTCGAGATGATGCCGGCGATCCTTCCCCCCGCCGACGAGGAAATGGGAGCCATCGTCCGCAAGCGTATGGAAGCCCTTGGGGTGAAAATCCATACGAGCTGCAAAGTGACCGGTTTTGACTCAGTTTCGGGCGGCGTGATGACTCATGTGCTTGATCCTCAGGGCAGAGAGCTGCAGTTCAGCTCCGACAAGGTTCTTCTTTCCATCGGCAGGCGCGCCGACACGGCAGCTCTGAACCTTGATGCCGCGGGAGTGAAGGCCGAGCGCGGCCGCATCGCCGTTAATAAAAAGATGGAAACTTCCGTCAGGAACATTTACGCCATCGGCGACTGCTGCTCGCCCATCATGCTGGCGCATGTGGCTTCCGCGGAGGGGGAGGTCGCGGCGGAAAATATCATGGGGGCCTCCTGTGATATGGACTATAAGACCGTCCCATCCTGCGTCTATACTCTTCCTGAAATGGCCTGGGTGGGCATGACCGAGAAGGCTGCTGTTGAAACGGGACGCAAGATCAAAGTCGGGAGGTTCCCCCTGATAGGGAACGGCAAAAGTCTGATCATGAACGAAACCGATGGCATGGTCAAGATCATCGCCGATGAGAAATATGGCGAAATCCTCGGCGTTCACATCGTCGGCCCCCATGCTACGGATCTGATCGTCGAAGGTGCCCTGGCGCTCAGACTTGAGGCGACTGCGGACGAGATCATTTCTACCGTTCACGCCCATCCCACGGTGGGCGAAGCGCTCGCCGAAGCGACGCTGGATCTGCAGGGCAGAGCCATACACTTGCCGCCACAGGCATAGACAATTTGAGGATGCATTCAGCAAGAGAGGGTGATTCGTGCGACGACCATCCTCTCTTGTCTTAATTGATGCAGCGCTTCCCATAAGATGGATTCACGCTGTTTCTTACTGGAAGACGACAAACGAATTGTCTCGCCCCCGAGGGAGTCCACTCGCTCGGACGTGCTCGACCGCTGTGGAGTCTGCGTAACTCGCTTAGTGGCTTGACCTTGGCCTTTCCTCGGAGAATTTCTGTTGTGAATGAGTGTGAATGGCTTAGAGGCTGAACTTGGCAGCTTACGGAGTCTCTGTGTTTTTTACGAGGAATCACGGACTGCGGACGACGCTTAAAGACAGGAGCAGGTAGGACGATGAATTTCACCTATGTATTGAACGACAATCACGATCCCCGGCGCAATCTGGCCTTGGAGGAAAGCCTTTTTCTAAAGGCGCAGAGCGACAAGGAAGGTTTTCTGATGCTCTGGAGCAACGATCCCACGGTGGTGGTGGGGCGTTTTCAAAATACGGCCGAAGAGGTGAACCGGAAATTCACCCAGGAACGGAATGTCTTCGTGGTGCGCCGTATTACGGGCGGCGGAGCCGTTTACCACGACAGGGGAAATCTGAATTACACAGTCATTCTTCCCACCGAAGACGCGGCTACGCTGGACATCCATTCTTTCTCGATACCTTTGCTTGGTTATCTTGCGTCGCTGGGAGTCAGGGCAGAGCGTACGGGCCGAAATGACGTGACCCTCGAAGGACGCAAATTCTCCGGCGTGGCGCAGCATTCAGGCGGCGGCGTGGTGCTCCATCACGGCACGATCCTCTTTGATTCTCGGCTGGAGGACGTCGTGGACTCCTTGAGGGTGGATCCTGAAAAATTTCAGTCCAAGGGCTTGAAATCCGTACGCAGCCGCGTGACGAACCTTTTGCCCTGTCTGAAAAACCCCGTTGCCATGGAAGAATTTCAGTCAGGCTTTGCCGACGAGCTGATTTCCTTTTATCGGGCTGAAACGGTCAGAACGCCTTCGAACGACGAAGCAGAGAAAGCGGAAGAGCTTTTCGCTCAAAAATACTCCCGTTGGGACTGGAACTGGGGGGCTTCTCCGGAGTTCGATTTTACGGACAAGCGGCGTTTTCCCGGCGGAACCGTGCAGTTCTGTCTGTCGGTGATGGACGGCGTCGTGGAGAACTGCCGTTTTTACGGCGACTTTTTCAGCTATCTTGGCACGGAAAAAGTGGAGCTGCTTTTACAAGGGCGTCCCTATCCTTTTGAGGGGCTTGAGAAGATTCTACCCGACGAACTCCTCAAAGGCAGCTTTATCGGCGTTGCCCCCTCTCAGCTTCGGGCTTTTCTCTCTGAATGACCTGGCGAGACGGCAGCGGCGAAAGTCAGACCAGTTTTTTCAGCTCCTCGGCCATCAGATGGGCCATCATTTTATGTCCCTGGGCGGTCAGGTGGAGGCCGTCGAGGTAGAATGAAGTTCTCCGAGAATCTGGCATTTGCGCGAACAACCCCCAGAAATCCACGAAGGGCACCCGAAAAACTTCGGTATAACGGCGCAGCCATACGACATACTGGCGCAGGATCTCTGCTGCCGAGCGGAAATCCGTCAGAAGAGACCAGTCGTCCCGTACCAAGCTGGGCTCGAAAGGAACAGGAAAGCCGATTACGGGGATGATCGCGAGGGATAATGCCTGCTGGACCAACGACCCCATATTGCACCGCGCCGTGCTGTCGCTTCCCGCCAGAAAAATGTCGTTGCAGCCTCCCATAAGGATCGCGACGTTCGGTTTGATCCGGGGAACGTCGACGCAAAACCTCGCAAGCATGCCCGACGTGGCGTCGCCGTTGACCCCCCCGTTGATCATCTCATGACCGGTCGCCGCGCCGACAAGGGCGGGCCAGGCTTCGCGGCGGGAGACCCCGAAGCCGTAAGTCATGCTGTCTCCAAGACAATATACGCGCATTTTCGATCCGCTCCTCTGTGATATAAGTTGATACCGTTGTTTGTCGCGGCGAGATTGCCATTCAATCCATATGGAGGAAGTGTGCTATCTGAATGTCTCCCTGCTTTGCTCCCCGTTGTTTTCAACTCCTTTTCCTGAAGCTGGTTTTATTGTACTCTTAGTGGCATAGAAAAGAAAACAAGGGAACGATATGAGCCTGTCTCGAAACTCGCAAAAAAGCGAGAAAAGAGACGGGCTCTTTTATTTGATTTGCAGTTCTCTTTTGCCTTTTTCCGTCATCAGGCTTTTGCCTGCCACGCGTCGATTTTTTCGTGAGAAATTGTCATGTTGAAGAAAACTGTAAAACTGTTTCAGTGCCTATAAAACGTGGTATGATTTAGCATGGAGTGTTTTTCCAAAGAGATCGTTTCTCCTTGTCTGTGATTGATGTCGGTTCTTAATGGGCCGGACTAACAGCGAACCGGCGGACATCCCGAGAGAATCCAGTCGCTCAAGCGTATTCGATTGCTGCGCGTTCTAGAGAGCTTGCTGTGTGGTTGCGATTCAATCTTTTGGCTGAGAATCAGAATGGATTCCCTGTATAGAATTTTTTGACGTGGCTTTCTCAAATGGAGGAATTACGATGATAGTGACTGTAACGCTGAACCCTTCGGTGGATGAAGAGTATTTGCTTGACGAGATCGTTTTGGGCAGCTGGTCCCGGGCGAATGCTACCCTCAGGATGCCGGGAGGGCGAGGCGTCAACGTGGCTCTGATGCTGACGCAACTGGGGTACAGTGCCGTGGCAATGGGGTTCCTGGCCGGCTTCAACGGTGAATACATTCGCGACGCGCTGCGCCGGGCAAATGTGACGACGAATTTTGTGCATATTCAGGGAGAGACGCGTACGAATGTTTATCTTTCCCTGAAAAATCCCGACGAGGGAACGAGTATTTACGAAAAAGGCCCCCGGGTTGACGATGAGGCGCGCAAAAGGTTTCTCATGAATTACAAGCGCATGATCAACAGAGCGTCGGCGGTCGTCATCGGCGGCTCCCTCCCGGCGGGAATGCCGAAAGAAACCTATAAGGAACTTTCGCTGATGGCCAAGGAAGCCGGCTTGCCGGTGTATATCGACGCCTATGGTTCCCCGTTTCTGATGGCTCTGGAGACGCAGCCCCGCATGGCGAAAGTTCCCGATACGCAGATCGAGCATCTGGCGGGCAGGCCGGTGGACTCTCTTGAGGCTTACGTGGCGGCCGCGCATAAAGTCCACGAGATGGGGATCCCCTGGGGCGTGGTCTCGTATCAGGTTTACGGCGATGTCTTCGCCACTTCCCATGGGACTTATCTCGCGAAGATGACACGGGACAAAAGCCAAGCCTTCCTGTTTACGGCGCGGGACGCTCTCGTCACCGGGATGGTGATCGCGGATGCCGAAGGGATGGGCACGGAAGATTCGATTCGCTTTGCCATGGCGTGCGCGATCGAGAGTTCTACCCATGTGGACAAAAACATCAACGGGCGTGCGTCGATAGAGCCGTATATTGATAAAGTTACGCTGGAAAAGCTGGATTAGGATTAGTACTCGCCTCCAATGAAAAAATCTGCGCGCCGCAAGGCCTCGAAGCGAAGCCCATCTTCTCGAGCGGCGCTCCGGAGAGGAGCGGTTCGAGACCGTTAAAGAAAAGAGGGATGATCCGTGTTCAGTCCCGGAAAAAAACAGCGTTTCTGCATATCCGTTTTTCTGCTGTTCGGCGTGCTTGTCTGCGGCTGTACGGAGCCGGCCTCTGCGCGCAGGAAGAAAGAGTCGGGGATCGAAGCTTCCGTGAAGCGGGAAGTTGCGATTGGCGCGAGGGTCGCCGAGGAAATTGCCAAAAACATGGAATTTGTTGAAGATCCTCTTGTGACTGCTCGCGTGAGAGGCATTTTTAATCGTTTGACGCCTTGGGTGAAACGCCCGCTTCCATATAATGTCCATGTCGTGAAAGAAAAATCGCCGAACGCGTTCTGTATTCCCGGCGGCAACATTTATGTCACAACCGGTCTGATAGATTTCGTCAGGTCCGATGCAGAGCTCGCTTTTGTCATGGCCCACGAGTTGAGTCACGCCGACGGGAAACACGGAATCATCCAGATGGAACGGAACCAGAAGCTCTCGCTTGCGGCTCTGGCGATCGCCGTCGCTTCGCGGGGAGCGGGCGCCGCGATGGTCCTTTCCAACGTAGCGGCCGTTGCCGTTTCGAATGCTTACAGCCGGGACCTTGAACAGGAAGCCGACCTCGGCGCGGTGACCATCGCCGAAAATGCGGGATATGAACTGTCCGCCGGCGTCACGGTCATGGAAAGTCTTGCTGCGGAAGAGCTGAAGCAGCCATGGGTTGATCCCGGCGTTTATCGCGACCATCCCAAAATATCGGAACGCATCCATTACATCGCCAGCGCTGTCGAAAGCAGAGGGCATAAAATTCAGCGCAAAGACGTCCTCAAACTGCTGATTCCTCGGCTCGGCGAGGAGGGAGGCCGGCTTTTGCTGAGAGTTGACGATACGGTGATCGTGCAGGCCCCGGCCTCTTCCGGATCCAGACAGCTCTTTGAGGGAGCGCGGATGGTTCTGCAGCGCGCTCTGCAAATGGAAACTCCCGTGTACGATATTCGCGTCGACGAGGCCGGCGGCCGTCCATCGGCGGTCTATATCGGAGTGAGCTGCGTTTTACGGGAGCCCTTGCCCAAAGGAGCAGATTCTTTGGGGCACGTTCGTTTACAGCTTGTAAAAGCTTTGACGGAAGCGAGAAAGAAGCATCCGATGGCGAATTACAACCTGTAAGGCGAATGGGGAGCGAACGTAGAGATGTCTTATAAAGTACTTGTATAACGTGTGCCCCATTCTGGAGGTAGAAAAGTGTATATATCCCTCTACAGGCGGTACAGACCGCAAAAGTTCTCTGACGTCGTCGGCCAGTCCGCGGCAATTGGCGTGATCACACGTGCTATTGAAAGCGGCGCGATAGGTCATGCCTATCTTTTTTCCGGCCCGAGGGGCTGTGGAAAGACCACCGTTGCGCGTCTCTTTGCAAAAGCGGTAAACTGCCCGTCCAAAACGGGAGCCGAACCTTGCAATGAATGTGAAACGTGCCGGGCCATCCGCGAGGGAAGTTGTCTTGACGTCATTGAGATAGACGGCGCTTCCAACAACAGCGTCGACGAGATTCGCAATCTCAAAGAACATGTCGCTCTGGCGTCGTTCACCTGTCCGTATAAAGTTTACATCATCGACGAAGTCCACATGCTGTCGATCAGCGCGTTCAACGCGCTTTTGAAAACGCTCGAAGAACCCCCTGAACGCGTGATATTCGTTCTGGCAACGACCGCTCCCCACAAAGTGCCCGTGACAATTCGCTCGCGCTGCCAGCATATTCCGTTCCACGGCATGACTTTGGAGCAGATCGTCGATCGTTTGAAGCAGGTCTCGGAAGCGGAGCGTATCGATGCCCGGGATGAAGCGCTGTGGGAGATCGCCCGCAATTCGGAAGGCGGCATGCGCGATGCGCTGTCCCTGATGGAACAGGCGATCGCTTTGGGCGCCGGCAGCGTGACGCGGGAGACGGTGGATAAGCTTTTGGGGGGCGGCAGCTCGTCTTCGATTCGTCAATGGCTGTCCGACAGTCATGCAACGCCGGAGAATTCGCTCCCCATTTTGGAAGGTCTCTTTCGTTCGGGCGCGGAGCCCGAACGTTTCCTGTCGGTGCTGTTTGCGTGCGTGCGGAATCTATGGCTGCAAAAGCGCTGGGGAGAGAAGATCCTGCGCGCACTGGCGCTTTCGGAAGAAGAGCGTCAATGGCTGGCGCAGGAGAAAGATTTTCTGTCTTTGCCGCATCTCGAAGAATTGATGGCCCAGATTGCCTCCCTCCTGCCGCAGGTCCGACGCGGACTTTCGACCGACGTGCTTTGCGGGCTGTTGGTCAGCTGGACTTTGAAGCGCGCCGTTTCTGAAGTGTCGTTGCCGGACGTAGAGACGGCCGCGTCGGCGACCAATGTCTCTCCTGAGGGACGCGCGGCGCGGATTCGAAGCGGCGCGCGCGATACGGGTGCGCCCGCGTCCGCTCCGGTACGGAGCCGTCTACCGGAGAGCGCGCCTTCGGCAGCGCAGAAGGCGCAAACCGCTCCTGAAACGGAAATGCCGCCTCGCGAACAAGCTGCCCGCGCTGAGAGCGGCGCTTCCCCTTCTGCGGCGGAAGTTCCTTCTGCGGAGACCGTCGGCAGTTTGGCTCCTCTTCACAGCGATGTGAAAGACGCTCTTCTTTCTGCCTTGGGAAAGCAGCCCAACGTCGCGGTGCCCTTATGCCTTGCGGATATCGTTTATGATCGGGAGAGGCAGGAATTGGGCATCCTGTTGAACGAAGACGACGTTCAGGCATACGAGACGCTGAACAGCGAGCGCATGGCCAAAGCGGCTCAGTCGGTCCTGCACCTGAACGATCTGGAGATTCAGTCCATAAAACTCCAATGTGGAAGCCGCGTTGAGCGTTTTGATCATCTCGACGCGGAACGTGCTCCCGAGAACACGCCTCTGCAACTGGCGCTCGCGGCGGATAAACCTCAGAAGGAACCGCCGTGCGGGAACTTCCTGCGCCGTGACGCGGAAGCGGCCGCTCCGGAGCGTCTTGAGAAAAGAAACGCTCGTGCCGATAAAAACGCAACCGCTACTCCTTCAAAAAACAGCTCGCTCGCAGATTATCTGCGGGGAACCTTCATGGAAGGGGATCTGTTGTATTGCCGCCCCCACGAAAGTACTGACGACGCCCCCGACGAGAATGATTCCTGAGATGCAGAGAGCCGGACGTTTGAACTTGTTTGTATGACACGAAAGGAGATTTTTATGTCCGCAGAGAAGAATTTCGTTCATCTGCACGTACATACCGAATATAGCCTTCTCGATGGCGCCATACGCTGCGCCGACTTGGCCAAGCGCTGCGCCGAATGGGGCATGCCGGCGGTGGCCATGACCGATCATGGCGTGATGTATGGAGCCGTCGAATTTTATCAACAGTGCAAAAGCGCGGGCGTCAAGCCGATCATCGGCTGTGAAATGTATGTCAGCCCCGATGGCATCGACAATAAAGAAAAAAAATACAACCACCTTCTGCTGCTTGCCGAGAACGATGAAGGCTATCACAACCTGATCAAACTTGTATCGATCGCCAATACGAGAGGTTTTTACTACAAGCCGCGCGTCGATCACCAGCTGCTGGCCCAATACAGCAAGGGGTTGATCTGCTCTTCGGCCTGTCTGGCGGGCGAGATTCCCCGTTTTTTGCTTGAAGGGGACGAAAAAGGGGCGCTGGAACGCGCCCAGATGTACCGCGATATTTTCGGGGCGGAGAGTTTCTTTCTGGAAATCATGCCCAACCAGCTTCCCGAACAGGTCGCAGTCAACAAAATGATCATCGAGATGGCGCGGAAGAACAACTTCCCGTTGCTTGCGACGAACGACGCCCATTATTTGAACAGCAGCGATTATGACTGGCACGAACTGCTGCTGTGCGTCGGCACGAAAAAGGTCATCACGGATCCTGGACGCATGTCCTTCAGGGTGAACGACTTCTATTTCAGATCCGCGCAGGAGATGTGGGGGTATTTCGGCAGCGAGGCTCCCGACTCTCTGGAGAACACGCTGCGGATCGCGGAGCGGTGCCATTTCGATTTTGCCCTGAACACCGGAGATTATTTACTGCCAAAGTTCGAAATCCCGGAAGGGATGACCCTTGACACATACCTTGAAAAAATGGCCCGCAGTGGCTTGAAAGAACGTCTCGGCGTCGAAGTGATCCCCGACGAATACGAGAATCGTCTGAGTTACGAATTGGGAATCATCAAGCAGATGAAATTTCCCGGGTACTTTCTGATTATCGCGGACGTGATCGGCGCCTGCAAATCCCACGGCATCCCTATCGGGCCGGGGCGCGGCTCTGCGGCCGGGTCTTTGGTGGCCTATTCCATGAAGATCACCGAGCTGGATCCGATCAGGTTTGGCCTGATCTTCGAACGGTTCCTCAATCCCGAGCGAGTTTCCATGCCCGACATCGACACCGACGTTTCCGACAAAGGGCGCGACCGGCTGATCAAGTACGTGGTCGACAAATATGGCGTGGAGAACGTTTCGCAGATCATCACTTTTGGCCGCATGAAATCCAAGCAGGCCATCAAAGACGTCGGGCGCGCCATGGGAATGCCTTATGCAGACGTCAACAAGGTTGCCAACCTGGTACCTGACGGCGCCAAGAGCATAAAGGAAGCTGTGGAACAGACGCCGGACTTGCAGGATCTCGAAAAGAGCGATTCGCAAATATCGAAGTTGCTGACTTCCGCGAGCAGCATGGAAGGGTTGGCGCGTCATTGCTCACAGCATGCGGCGGGAGTGGTCATTACCCCCAAGCCATTGACGGATCTCGTGCCGGTGCGCCAGATCGAAGAGGGGCAGGTCGCAACCCAGTTTTCCATGGATCCCGTTGCCAGCCTCGGCCTCGTCAAAATGGATTTCCTCGGCTTGCAGACGCTGTCGATCCTTGAAGAGGCGGTCGCCAACGTCAAGCGCAACGGCACGACTCTCGGCGATCTGAACCGCCTGCCGCTTGACGATCCCGAAGTTTATCGGCTCCTGCAAAATGCGGATACTTTGGGCATATTTCAGCTTGAGTCGTCGGGGATGCGCCGCCTGATCAAGAAGATGCAGCCCGATCGCTTTGCCGATCTGGTCGCCATTTTGGCGCTGTACCGACCCGGCCCCCTGGAAAGCGGCATGGTCGATCAATATGTAAACTGCAAGCACGGCGAAGAAGTTCATTATCTGCACCCGCTGCTCGAACCGGTCCTCAACGAAACGTACGGCGTCGTGCTTTATCAGGAACAGGTCATGAAATGCGCTTCGACGCTCGCGGGCTATACGCTGGGCGGCGCAGACCTGCTGCGCCGCGCCATGGGCAAGAAGAAAAAATCCGTCATGGACGAGCACCGCAGCATCTTTATCAACGGCGCGGCCAAAAACGGCATCGATGCCGAGAAGGGCGCGGAGATCTTCGACATTATCGAGAAATTCGCCGGCTACGGATTCAACAAGTCTCACAGCGCTGCCTATGCCCTCGTCACCTATCAGACGGCATGGCTGAAAGTGCATTACCCCAAGGAGTTCATGGCGGCGTATCTGTCCAGCAAGATCGGCGCGAAAAAGGAAGTCATGGCCGAGTACGTGCGCGAGGTTCGCGCCTCGGGCATTGACGTTCTGGCGCCGGATATCAATCAGTCTTATGCGGACTTTACGGCGACGAAGAATGAAATCCGTTTCGGCCTTGGCGGCGTGACAAAAGTCGGGGAAGCGGCCTTGAACTCGATTTTCAAAGCCAGAGAAGAAGGCGGCCCTTTCAAGGGCTTCTGGGACTTCATTGTTCGCGTCGACAAGCACAGCGTCGGCAAAGCCGTCATTGAAAGCCTGATCAAGGCCGGCGCCTTCGATAGCCTGAACTCGAACCGGAAGCAGCTTTTGACGTCGCTGGACAACCTGTTTGAAGTCGCTTCGAGGCGGGATTCGCAGGGCGATCAAGGGTCGCTCTTCGGCGACATGACGTCCGAAGACCAGCCGGAGCTCGCCGAAGTTGACGATCTGAACATAACGGAAAAGCTGGAAATGGAAAAAGAAGCGTTGGGCATGTACATCTCGGGGCACCCTTTCGATGGATTCCGCCGCTTGGCAGCGCAAAAAGCGAACGCCCGTATCGCCGACCTTCCTTATTGGAAAAGCGACACCACGACGCCGACCTTTGCGGGGCTTCTGTCGGGGTGGCAGGAAAAAATGACGAAGCGGGGAGACGCCATGGGAATCTTCAGCATCGACGACGGCGAGGACGAGATCAAGGTGATCTGTTTCCCCAAAGCGCGCAACGGAAAGTCGTGGCTTGAAATAAAGCCGACGTTGTTCGAGGGCAAGCCTTACCTTGTCACTGGGCGGCCGGACGACCGCGGTGAAAGATCGATCATCGCGACGGACGTTCAACCGCTTGAACATGACGCGTCAGACCACGAGTATGTGGAGATCTGCCTGTCGCTGGACGCTCTGCGGGAGATCCCGCAGAAAAGGTTCCTGGCGTTGCTGAAAGAACACCGCGGCAGGCAGACGGTTATTCTCAAGGTCGATAACGACGTCGAAACCGCGGCCATCGCGCTGCCGAATGTAAGAGTGGCCTCGTCCAGAGCGCTTGAGGACGATCTTGCCTCGCTCTTTGGAAGAGGGGAAGCGCGGATCAGCGCTTCATTTCTCGGCGACAGAGAGGAGACGCCAGCCTATGGAGCATAAAGTTAAAATCGTCTGCACCCTTGGTCCTGCAAGTCTCAACAGGGAAATTCTCGGCGGCATCGTGGATGCCGGCATGAACGTGGCCCGGCTGAATTTCAGCCATGGAACGCATGAGAGCCATCTGGAAGCGCTTCGTTTGGTGCGGGATGTCGCCGCGGAGAAAAAAACGTCCGTAGCGGTCATGCTCGACACCAAAGGCCCGGAGATCCGCACGACGCTGCTCGAAAACGATCAGCCGGTAGCGCTGCAGCAGGGGCAGTTTTTTGAGCTGCGTCCCGACGACGGCAGCCGCGGCTGCGACAAATGGGTCTGTGTGACCCATCCGACTCTGGCGCGCGAATGTGCCGTCGGGCAAGACGTCTTTATCGACGACGGCACGATCCATCTTAAAATCGTCGAGATCCGCGGCGACGTGCTCGTCTGCAAGGTGATCGTCGGAGGCCTGCTGTCGAACCGAAAGGGAATCAACGTTCCCGATGCGGAGATCAGCCTGCCGACGCTTTCCGACAAGGATAAGGCCGACATCCTCTGGGGCGTGGAAAACGACGTCGATTTTATTGCCGTTTCCTTCGTGCGGAATCGCGACGACGTCTTGGCTGTCCGGCGCGTGATCGAGGAAGCCGGCGGCGACATCAAGCTGATCGCGAAAATCGAGAGCCGAAAAGCGGTCGAACGCCTCGACGAGATCGCCGACGTCGTCGACGGCATGATGGTGGCGCGCGGCGATTTAGGGGTGGAGATCCCGACGGAAGACGTGCCACTGGTTCAGAAACAGATCATCGACATCTGCCGCAGCCGGGGAAAGCTGACGATCGTGGCCACGCAAATGCTGGACTCGATGATCCGCAATCCGCGTCCCACGCGGGCGGAGGCGAACGACGTTGCCAACGCCGTTCTCGACGGCGCGGACGCGGTGATGCTGTCCGGTGAATCCGCGGCCGGAAAATATCCGGTCCGCGCGGTTGAGACCATGGCGCGGATCGTCCACCGGGCGGAGGAAGGCCTCGTTCGCTGGCAGAGGCCCTTTGCCGTTCCGACGCTGGAGGACAGCGTGCCCGACGGCGTGAGCATGGCGGCCGTCGAACTGGCGCGAAAATTGAGGGCGCGCGCGATCGTGTCGCTGACGCGCAGCGGTTCGACCGCCACCATGGTCAGCAAATACCGCCCGGAATGTCCGATCCTGGCCGTGACGCCGTCGGAAAAAAGCTGTCGGGAAATGTGCCTGTATTGGGGAGTTTTCCCTGTCATGTGCCCGGAAGGGGGCACCGAGGAGCAAACGATCAAGGACGCCGTGCGGACCGTCGTGCAGCGGGGCTACGCCGAAGAGGGCGATATGCTTGTGATCACTGCCGGAATGCCGCTGGGCGTTTCCGGGACGACGAACATGCTGCGCGTTTATACGATCGGCCAGATTGTGGCCAGAGGGCTGCCGGTGCTGCCGGGCGTCGTCACCGGCCGGGTTCTCGTCGTCAAAAAGGTCGAGGATCTGGTGGGAATTCAGAATGGAGATGTTCTGGTCACCGGCAGCACGACAAAAGACTACGTCAAATATCTTGATAAGGTCTCGGCCGTGGTGACGGAAGAGGGCGGTCTCACCAGCCATGCGGCGATCGTTTCTCTGGAGCTGGGGTTGCCCTGCATCGTCGGCGCCAAGGGGGCCGTTGCGTCGCTCCGGACGGGAATGGTTGTGACGGTCGACACCAAAGCGGGACTTGTCTATAAGGGCGTCGTCAATACCGGCGCACGGACCGGCGCGTGATTTTGAGCGAAGGGGCGATGTTTTTGCGACGGGTTGTGTGATATGATTTAGCGGTTCTTCCAAAAATATCACAAAAATGAGCCGGAAAAGGAGTGTTGTTCTTGTCCGTAGGCGTGCTGAAATTTTTCAGATGGCAGGATGTCATCGATATAGCACTGGTAACCTATATTATTTATAAGACGCTCAGTCTTCTGGTCGGGACACGGGCGATACAGCTGGTCAAGGGCCTTTTCCTGCTTGTTGTTCTCTCTTTTGCCGCGCGCTGGCTCAATCTGGATACTTTTTCATGGATCTTGACCCAAGGATTCAGCGCGCTGCTCATCATCGTGCCGATCATTTTTCAGCCCGAACTGCGTCGCATCCTCGAAGAGCTTGGCCGCGGCAGCATGTGGCGGCGGAGCAAAGCGTTGAAACGGGCTGAAGTCGTCGCCGACGAAGTCTCGAAGGCGCTGATGTATTGCTGCGCGCATAAAATCGGCGCGCTGATCGTCCTGCAGAGGGGGACGGGGCTGAAGGATTACTGGCGGAACGCCGTGCTCCTCAACGCGGATATCACTCAAGAGCTGATCATCGCCATTTTCTGGCCGAACAACCCGCTTCATGACGGGGCCACGATCATCGACACGGAGCAGATCATTTCCGCCGGATGCTATCTGCCTCTCACGGAAGATGCGGATCTGTCCCGCTGGCTGGGAACGCGGCATCGCGCCGCGATCGGCGTGACCGAAGTCTCCGACGCGGTGTCGTTGATCGTTTCCGAGGAACGCGGCGAGATCTCGCTGGCGATCGGCGGAAGAATCTCGAGAAATTTGAAAGAGTCACAGCTGAAAAAATATCTTGTCCACTATTTTTCCGGGCAGGATCAGGAGCAGCAGGGCGTTCTGGAAAGTCTCAAGGAAGAGCTGCGCTCTTTTGGCGGCAACGATTAGGTGATTGGCGATGAAAAAGAATCAGCCTGCCCGTCTTGACGATTGGCTTTCTTCCAGAAGTTTCTTGGTTGTTGTTTCGTTGATCCTCTCGTTTGTTTTGTGGTTCTACGTCGTCGGCAATCGCAACGAGGAAATTGCCAAGACGTATGAAGTGCGCCTCGATTTTTTGAACCCCCCCGCGGACCTCGCACTTTTCCCTTCCGTAAGGACGGTTGTCGTCACGTTGAACGGCGAGCGTCGGGCGATGAACGTCCTGCAAAACTCCCAGCTCACCTCCGAAGTCGATCTGAAAGATCTGAGCGCCGGGCGTCATACCGTGCCCATTCATTTCAAAGCGCCGTCTCGCATGAACGTGGCGCAGATCGTTCCCAAGGACGTCGAAATCGAGCTGGCGCGCATGATCGACAAGGAGCTCAAGGTCAAGATCCTGCCTCCGGAGAACATGCCGGAAGGATACGTCATGGACGGCGCCGCAGCGGATCCGGACGTGGTGGTGGCTCACGGGCGCGAAGATCAGCTTTCCTCGATTTACGAAATTTCCGTGCGGCCGACTCTGGAGGAACTTTTCCGAGGCGGCGCCTGGCGCATTCCGCTCAGATCCCCCAGCGGGGTGGAACTGGATTTCTCGCCTGCCGACGTGACCGTGTCCGCAACCTACTATCAGGGAATACCGCGCAAGGAACTTCCCGTGGAAGTGAGAACTCGCGGCACTCTGCCGCCGAGCCTTCGCCTCCTTTCCGCAAAGGTGGTCCCCGAGACCATTCTTGTCGAAGGACGGGCGGAAGCTTTCGATCAGGTCGCCAAGCTTTATACGGAGCCGATCAACCTGGCGCGCCTTTCCAAGAGCGCTTCCATACAGACGAAAATTGCGGAGGTTCCCGCCGGCCTGTCGCTGCTTTCTTCTCCGGCCGTGACCGTGAACGTGGAAGTGAAAACGCTGAACGACACCCGCGACTACGAAGAGATTCCCATTGCGGTGACGGGCGCGTCCGCCGATGTGCGCTGGGCCGTCGAACCGGCGACGGTGACCGTGTATGTCGAGGGGACCGCCAATGTTTTGCAGGACTTGACGCTGAAAGATCTTGAACTGACGGCTTTCGTCGACGTTTCCAATATTGTCGCTCCGTCGATGCGCCTGCCGGTCCATCTGAAACGAAAAGAAATCGCCGGAGTCGAATCGGTCGGCGTTGAACCGTTGACCGTAAAGGTGACGCGGCAGTCTCAATAATCTGCTCTCAGGGAGGAGAAACGAATGGATGTTAAAAGCACGCCGGCGCCGCGTTGTCGCTGTCTGTTCGGCACCGATGGAGTGCGCGACATCGCCAACAGGGGATCTATGACTCCGGAGATGGCGCTTCGTCTGGGAAGGGCGTATGTCCTGTTTTTGATTCAGCGCGGCACGCCGCGCCCCAAGATCGTGGTCGGGCGCGATACGCGGCGTTCGGGCAAAATGCTGGAATCGGCGCTTGTCGCGGGAATGATGTCCGCGGGAGCCGAGGTTATTTTGCTGGGCGTGATCCCGACTCCGGCCGTAAGCTACGGAGTTCTTTTCTTCAAAGCGCAGGGCGGAGCGATCATCAGCGCTTCCCATAATCCGCCGGAATACAACGGCATCAAATTTCTCAGCGGCGCGGGACAAAAGCTGCGCGACAGCGAAGAGCTGGAGATCGAGGATTATCTCGGGGACGACCTGATCGACGACTGGCGGCCTTCCGGAGCTTCCATCGGCGAGATGGTTTCGGAGGAGGGTTTTGCGATCATGTACGCCGACCGCGTGCTCCAGATCCTCGACAGCGATCGCCTTTCCGGCATGAAGATCGTTTTCGACTGCGCCAACGGCGCCGCTTCGACCGTCGTCCCATTGATCGCGCAAAAGCTTGAGTGCGAGAGCGTGCTGATCGGCGCCGAGCCCGACGGACTGAACATCAACGAGAAAAGCGGCGTCATGCATTTGGAGGCTTTGACCGAGGCGGTGCGGGCAAATGACGCCGATATCGGCATCGCTTATGACGGAGACGCCGATCGCGTCCTGTTGGTCGACCGGCAGGGCAAGGTCATCGACGGCGACATCGTGCTTTGGGTTCTGGCGCGCTGGCTGCAGCGGGAAGGCATTCTCGGCAGTGGCGTCGTCGCGACGGTGATGAGCAACGGCATTCTGGAAAATCATCTGCGCAAGGAAGGAATTCAGGTTTTCCGCTGTGCCGTGGGCGACCGATACGTTCTTGACATGATGAAAAGCACGGCTTCCGGACTGGGCGGCGAACAATCCGGGCACGTGATCATCGACCATTACGTCAGAACCGGCGACGGGCTCTGCACGGGCTTCGCCTTCCTGCGCGCATGCCGCGAGTTGGGGGAAGTGCCTGAAACTCTGGTGGACCGTTTCGATCCGTTCCCGCAGGAACTGACGAATATCACTGTCTCGGATCGGGATAAGGTTATGCAGGACGCGGAATTGAGAAATGCCATCGAACAGACGAATCGCGAATTGGGGACGACCGGGCGCGTGTTTTTGCGTTCTTCGGGGACGGAACCGCTGATCCGTCTGCTGGTGGAATGCAAGGACCGCGATACGCTCGCGTCGCTGTCGAAGAAGTTCGGCGCGATGATTCGCGCTCTTTAGAGCCCGCCGCGCTTGTCGCACGGGGAGGATTGGACCGTACGGTTCAATCCTCCCCGTTTTTGTGATAATATAAACGCCGGGAGGAAACGAACGAACGGAAGCGCCAGGACTGAACCGCTTCTCACTCCGCGGCGACAGTCGACGAGGACGAAAGTGATCGAACCATTCGGCGGATGCTTTCGTGGCGGGCGAAGGGGGGCCATGAACCTCCGTCACAAAACCCCGGGGCGACCCGGGAACAAACGGCGGAGGCCCTTCAATGCTGAGGAGGTTGCTCAGTATGTGTGGAATTGTTGGTTATGTCGGCGCCAAGAATGCCTGCGAGATTGTCGTTCGAGGGCTGGAGCGCCTTGAATATCGCGGGTACGACTCTGCGGGAGTAGCCGTCTGCGAGAAGGGCGCCTTCAGGACGGTCAAAACCGTGGGCAAGGTGGCGAAGCTGAAAGAACTTGTCGGAGCGGGCGGCCTGAGCGGAAACATCGGCATCGGGCACACTCGCTGGGCCACTCACGGCGGCGTGACGACGGCGAACGCCCATCCTCACACCGATGAGAAGCATACGGTGGTTCTCGTCCACAATGGGATCATCGAAAACTACAAGGAACTCCGCGACGAACTCGTCGCTCGGAACGTGCACTTCAGCTCGGAGACGGATACGGAAGTTGCGGCGCAGCTTCTTGCCCGGCTCTATGACGGAGAACCTGTCAAAGCCCTGTGCCGGCTCTTCAAGAAGTGCCGCGGAGCGTTTGCCTTTGTGCTTGTTTTCGGCGATCGACCGGATGAACTCTACTGCGTGAGGAAAGGCGCGCCGCTGGTCGTCGCTCTGGGAGACGGCGAAGCGTATTGCGCGTCGGACGTCCCGGCAATCGTCGAGCATGCGGACAAAGTGATCTTTTTGAACGAAGGCGAGATCTGTCGTCTGAGCGCATCGGGCGCCGAGTTCTGGGATCTTGACGGCGTTGCGCACCAGCGCCGCACTGTTTCCGTGGAAGTGGACGCGGCGATGATCGACAAAGCCGGCTACCCGCATTTCATGTTGAAAGAAATCAACGAGCAGGGCTCCGTCCTGCGTCGCGCGCTTTTTGGCCGTACCGCAAGCGACCTGATCGATCTCGGCGGCGAGTGGGGGATCGCGCCTGAAAAGGCCAAGACGTTCAAGCGAATGGATCTCGTTGCCTGCGGCACGTCCTTCTATGCCGCAACCGTCGCGCAGCGAGTGTTGGAGAAATATCTGAAGATCGACATTCGCGTCGACATCGCTTCCGAATACCGATATCGACCGCTCAGAGCCGACGGGGATACCATGGCGGTTTTCGTATCCCAGTCGGGAGAGACCCTTGACACGCTCGAGGCGCTTCGGCATGTAAAGGGAGCGGGGGCTTACACCGTCGCCGTGACGAACGCCCCCAATTCATCGATTGCGCGTGAAGTGGACGACGTGATCCGCCTGAACGCCGGCATCGAAATCGGCGTGGCGGCGACGAAAACGTTCACGGCGCAGATGGCGGTGCTGATTTTGGCCGGGCTGTACCTGGCCAAGCTCCGCGGCGAACTGTCCGCCGCGGACGAAAAACGCCTCGCTGGAGCGATGCAGGATTTGCCGTACAAGGTGGAGCAGACGCTGCTTCTGAAAAACTCCGTCAAAGCGCTGGCCCGCAAATTCGGCGCGGCGCGGGATTTTCTGTTTTTGGGGCGGGGCGTTTCCTATCCGGTGGCCATGGAAGGCGCTCTGAAGCTGAAAGAGATCTCCTACGTCCATGCGGAGGCATATGCCGCCGGAGAAATGAAACACGGCCCGATCGCCTTGCTCGACGAGAAACTTCCCGTCGTAGTGATTGCGCCCGCAGACGATCTGTTGGAAAAAACTCTTGCCAACGTGGAGGAAACTCGCGCCAGAAAAGCGCCGGTAATCATTGTCACCACGGAAAACGTTCCCGACGTGAACGACGCGGCGGGAACGATCAAGGTACCGATGACCGAAGCCGAGTTAACGCCTTTCCTGACGGTCCTGCCGCTGCAGATATTCGCTTACGAGTCCGCGCTGCTGCGCGGTTGCGATATCGATCAGCCGCGAAATCTGGCAAAGAGCGTCACCGTCGAATGAAATAATTAAAAAAGAACGTTCGGAATGGTTCGGTTCCGAACGTTCTTTTTTGCGGAAGTGGCGGATCGGAAAGCGGTTTGCGCGCGCTTCCTCTTTTTTGTACAATAAACGCAGTCTTCGGGAAAGGATGAACGCACCATGAGAAAAAGCGTGTTCCTGATGGCCGTCGCGGGCATCTTCATGGGCTTCGGCTGGCGCGCCGACCACGCCATGAAAATGCGGAAAATGGAAAACGTCGAAACGGTCACGGCGCGATACGTGGCGGAGCGCGCCGGACGAAAAGATTTTTTCGTCGTGGATCTGCGCGGCGCGCCCTCGCCGGAACGGACGCCGGCCGCTTTCGAAGTCTTTCTGACGCCGGCTCAGCTCGAAGGAGCCGACGCCGCCGCGCGGCTGGAAGCGGCGGGGATCACCTCCGACGCCGAGATCGTGCTGATCGGCGATTCGCAGGAACAGACGGGCGCCGCGGCGAAACGGCTTCTGACGCTGCTGAACTGGAACTCGCTGGTCGTGAAACGGCTGGATCCTTCCGCAGCCTGAAACGGCCCGATGGATAAAAATGAAGAGGAAAAAAGACAAAAGGCCGTTCGCGCCGGGAAATTTCCCCGGCGCGAACGGCCTTTTCAGCGGGACGTTTTTAAGCGCGCGTCACGTGTCTCTCAAGCGAGAGCAGTTTTTCGAAAGATTACGCCGCGGCGAGCGACGCCATGCCGAGGGCGTAGAGGACGACGGCCAGCAGCGCCATGCCGAACAGCAAGATCTGAGGGTACTTGCGCAGGAACGGGACGGCGAAATAGAACGCGGCGCTCAATCCCGCAAAGGCCCAGAGCTCGCGGCGATGGAGCACGGGCAGCGCCACCGTCCACAGCGCCACGGCCAGCAGCCCCACCACGACGGGGCGCATGGCGACGCGGATGCGGTCGACCCAAAGGCGCGCCGCGCCGGAAGCGTTCTCGAAAATCCACACCAGCGCCATCACCACCAGCAGCGGCGCGACGACAACGGCCACTGTGCCGGTAATGGAGCCGGCGAGCCCGGCGAAGCGGTAGCCCAGCAGCGTGGCCGAATTGAGAATGATGGGACCGGGCGTCATCTGCGCAAGCGCGACGGTCTCGCTGAACACGCCGGCCGTCAGCCAGGCCTTTTCGGTGACGAAGACTTCATAGAGGAACGGCAGCGACGCCAGGCCGCCGCCGAAGGTGAGCAGACTGACCTTGGCGAAGATGAAAAACAGGGCAATCAGATCCGTCATGCCCTTTTCCCTTCCTTCTCGAGAAGCAGGTTGACGATCAGCGCCACGATCGTGCCGCCGATCAGTCCCCACACCGCGGAGACCTTGAAGATCAGCACCGCCGCGGCGACCAGCAGGCAGATCGCGGCATCCTTAACGCTGACGAGAGCGTTTTTCTTGCCCAGCTTCCAGACGATGGCGCCGAGCACGACCACCAGGCCGGCCGTGGCGCCGCTGAAGAACGCGGAAATGTAGCCCGAGCCCATGTGCGCCAGCAGCCAGCTGGAAAGCACAAGAATGGCGATGAAGGGCGGCAGCGCCATGCCGAACACGGCCGCCGCCGCGCCGGCCGGGCCGCCGAGCGCCAGCCCCGCCTGATAGGACATGCTGATGCCCATCGCGCCGGGAGCCGCCAGCGAAAGCGCCAGCATGTCGGCCGTTTTTTCTTCGGGAACCAGCCCCGTGCGGTTCACCGCTTCCTGGATCAGGCCGATGAGCACGGCGCCGCCGCCGAGCGTGAAGGCGCTGATCTTGAAGATCATCATGAAGATCGAAAAAAGCCCGAGCTCCTTTTTTTCTGCCTGTTCTTCTATCTGTGATTCCACTGGAGGATGCCTCTTTTCTCGAAGTTGAAAACGCCGCTGAAAAGACGGCGAATTCGTACGGTCTGAACGGTAGCAGAATTGTCGCGCCCTGTCAATGAAAATGTTTTTCGTGTTTCGCGATACAAAATTGAGGATCTGTACCGACGAAAGGGTATCGGTTGGATTATGTAATTAAGATGGCGTTGCGAAATGCCCCCGCATCGGTTAAAATTTAACACTAGCCATTAAAACCAAGTCATAAAATTTGTGCGGCGGAAACGTTGGATCACAATAGAGGAGGAACTGAGTGCATGAACAGAGGTATGTCAGTCAGAGGCATTTCCTGGTGCCTGCCGGAGCGATTCGAGACCAACGAGGATCTGGTCAGGGAATTTGGCACGTGGACGCCCGAAAAAATTTACAAGAAAACCGGCATCGTCAGACGTCATATCGCGGACGTCGACAAGCCGGTGTCCCATTATCTGGCCATGGCGGGCGAGAAGTTCTTTGCCGAACGCCCGGCAGTTTCCCGCGACAGCATCGACATGCTGGTGGTCTGCTGCGAGGCCCGCGACTACATCGCGCCCGCCACTGCGTGCGTGGTCCATCACAAGCTGGGGTTGCGGAAAAGCTGCGGCGCCGTGGACTACGAACTGGGCTGTTCCGGTTACGTGTACGGGCTCTCCATCGCCAAGGGCTACATCGCTGCCGGAATCGCCGACCGCGTGCTGCTGATCACCGGCGACGAAGTGACGCGCTATGTCAACAAACACGACAAGGCGATCCGCACCATTTTCGGCGACGGCTATACGGCCACGCTCCTTGAGGCGAGCGAGCGCGACCGCGTCACCGGCTTCGACCTCGGCACCGATGGCTCGGGGCTTCGCGATATCATCATCGAAGCGGGGGAGACGGCGCTGCCCCGTTCGGAAAGCACGGCCGTGGAGCGGGTGAACCGCTTCGGCAACGTGCACAGCCAGGAGAATGTGGTCATGGACGGCCGCCAGGTGCTCGAGTTCTCCTTGAGAGAAGTTCCCGGTTCGGTGCAGCGTTGCCTGGAACGCGCCGGCGTCGGAAAAGAGGAGCTTGACCTGATCGTTTTTCATCAGGCGTCCCGGCTTCTGCTGGAGCAGGTGCGAGACGAAATGCGTTTCCCCGAGGACAAGTTTGTGATCAGCCTTGAAGACAAAGGCAACACGGTCTCTTCGACGATCCCGATCGCGCTGGGCGAATGCGCGGAACAAGGGCGGCTGAAAGCGGGCATGAAGGTCCTGTTGTCCGGCTTCGGCGTGGGCTTGTCGTGGGGGACGGTGTTGGTGGAGTGGGGGACGGACGACGGCGCAGAATAGCCGGCGAGAATTGCCGAGGCGGAGCGACAGCGCGGACTTCTCGCGTTTTAATTCGCGGCGTCGCCGCTTGTGACGAAAAGACAGCGTCCCGTTTTTCCGGGATGGCTGTCTTTTTCGTTTGCGAGGGCGCGACGCAGCGCGAGAATGCCGAAACGGCAGCGCCAGCTGCGCAGCTTTTATCGGCGCTTGAAAAATTGTGAAACTTTTCCGCTGGCGTTTAACTTCTCTTAGCCTTTTTTGTCTTGACGCTGAGCTCTTTTTCCGCTATTCTTATTCGCATCGCGTCTATGATGAAGTTTTTTAATAGCTTGTATTTATTGGTATTCGATAGTTTTTTCTTGGGCGGAGGTGAACGGAATGGTCTTTGACGGCATGGGCGGGGCTACGGCTCTCACGGCGATTGCGTTCGGCGTCGTTTTTCTCGTGCTCGCAGGATTGACCGGCGTGATTTACGCGATGCGTATCGTCAGCGCCGGCCGCAAGTAAGGCTTGCGGAGGGCGTAAAACGGTTGAAAGCGGCTCGGGCCGCATAATCTTGTGATTTTTCCAAGGAGGAAAAAATTATGAGCGTTGTTTCTGAAGCGTTTGCCCGCATTGTCGGCGAGTCCGGCTTTGCGGGGCTGACGGGCGGCAACATTGTCATGTTGCTGGTGGCGTTTGTCTTGCTGTACCTGGCCATTGGCCGCGGCTTCGAGCCGCTGCTGCTGATCCCCATCGCGTTTGGCTGCCTTCTGGCCAACCTGCCTCTGTCGGGCATCACCTCCGGGCCCGTGCTCGACGCTCTGGGCAATGAGACGCAGGCCGGCGGATTCCTGTACTATATGTCCTTCGGCACGGTCAAGGAGATCTACCCCGTCATCATCTTCATGGGCATCGGCGCCATGACCGACTTTACCCCGCTTCTGGCCAACCCCATCACGTTCCTCCTCGGCGCCGCCGCTCAGCTGGGCGTTTTCATCGCCCTGTTCGGCGCCATGATGCTGGGCTTCAGCGTACAGGAAGCCGCTTCGATCGCCATCATCGGCGGCGCCGACGGGCCGACCAGCATCTATCTGTGCTCGAAACTGGCGCCTCAGATTCTCGGCGCGGTCGCCGTGGCTTCGTACAGCTACATGTCGCTGGTTCCCCTGATCCAGCCTCCGATCATCAAGCTGTGCACCAGCAAGGCCGACCGTGCCATCACGATGGACAAGCTTCGTCCCGTCAGCAAGCTTGAAAGGATTTTGTTCCCCATCGTCGTCACGGTCGTGACCGGTCTGATCCTGCCCATGTCGGTGCCTTTGATCGGCGTGCTTATGTTCGGCAATCTGCTCCGCGAGTGCGGCTGCGCCGACCGCCTCAGCGACACGGCCCAGAACGCGATCATGAACACCACCACGATTTTCCTGTCGCTGACCGTCGGGGCCACGATGGAAGCCGACAAGTTCCTGACCCTCGGCACGATCAAGATCATCGTCCTCGGGCTGATCGCCTTCATGGCCAGCACGGCGGGCGGCTGCTGGTTCGGACAGATCCTGAAGGGACTGAGCGGCGGCAAGATCAACCCGATGATCGGCGCTGCCGGCGTGTCCGCCGTTCCCATGGCGGCCCGCGTCGTCCAGGTGGTCTGTCAGAAGGAAAACCCCGGACACTTCCTGCTGATGCACGCCATGGGGCCCAACGTGGCCGGCGTCATCGGCACGGCCGTCGCCGCGGCCGTCATGCTGACGCTGCTGTCTCACTGAGTTCTGCAGTCTGCAAAAAATCCTCCCGTTCGCGAACGGGAGGATTTTTTGTGGACTGTCATACTGATTCTTGATAGAAAGTGTTAATATAGTTTTCTGGGCGCTGCGAGGAAGTTCGGTCGCTCAGAACTGCCTCGACTGCTGCGCAGCTCGCTTTGTGAATCTCGCTCGCGGCGCCCTCGTGTTCGGCTTTTTTCGATTAAGGAGAATAGTATCAGCCCGTTTCGGGAGCCATGGCAGGGAATGTCGTCTCTTCCCGCGGAAAAACGGCCGACGATAGTGCAAAACAGCGCGGCGCCAAGGCGGCAGAGAGAAGTTCTGTGCGCGCTTTCATGGGATAGCGCTCCTCCCGTTGAAAACGGTTTATTTGCGATCATAGAAGAAAAAGTTTTTTATGCAATCCGAGGTGTACAATGTCAACATGTGATGACGTCGTTCCTGAAGGGCGGCGTCGCTTTGCAGGCGATCTCGCCGACTCGGCCGCGCAGGTATTATTTTTTCGTTCGGGAGAAAAAGCGTATGAGGCTGTCCTCTGATTTTTTCAGTATTTTCACGCTGACGTTTTGTGCCCATAGCCTGTTTTCTGCCGGCTGCGTGCCGCCGTCGTTGATTGGCCCCCTGTCGGAGCGCGTGGGACTGGATAGAGTGCTGGCGGTTATCGGCTGTCGTGCGATGGGAGCATTCCCCGTGATCTGCGCGACGCTGTGGCGTCATCCGCCATTGCGCGCGCAAACGAGCAAGGAGGCAGGATCCTGATGATTCGAGCACATTTTGATGGCGCCTCGCGGGGTAATCCCGGCGAGGCCGGCGCCGGCATGGTGATTTACGACGGCGAACGGGCGATCTGGCGCCGTGCGCTGCCGCTGGGCATGAAGACCAACAACGAGGCGGAGTATATGGCGCTGAGCCTGCTGGTCGACGAGCTTGAACGCCGCGGCCTGAAGAACGCGGAGATTCGCGGCGACAGCAAACTGGTGATATCGCAGGTGACGGGGCAGTGGAAGATCAAAGAACCTCGTCTGAAAGCGCTGGCCGATCCGATCATCGAGCGTATCCGCGCTCTGCAGGCGCGCTGCCGCTGGGTGCCGCGGGCCCAGAACGCCGAGGCCGACCGTCTGTCCAACGTGGCGCTGGACGAGGGCGAATTCATCGAGAGCGCGCCTTCGGATCCCGGCGAGCCGATTCCTGAAAAACAGGCTGACATTTCCGCCGCAGCCCCGGAGCTGCCGGCGAGAATGCCCGGAGGACCTGAACTTCGGCACGTGGGAGCGAAGGTATGGCTCGTGAAAGAGAACGGCGAAGAATTTGCCGTCGACGTAGCGCATCGCTGCTGCACCTGTAAGGAGGGACGCAAAACTGGCCGTTGTCGGCATATCGAGCTTGTTTTAATGAAAAATCCGACTGTGCTGTAGTATCTTTTTCGATGATTTGGGGCGAGCCGCTTCTGTTGTTTGTGCGTGGTTTATCCGGTGAAATCAGGCACGTTGCCGAAAATATGACGGAAAGGCGCGGATCGTCTTATATTTTTGTTCATAAAAATCTCAAAATCCTGGGACGAATAAATGAAAATGAGCTCCACAAAAATGCTGAAAGTGGTATTATGATACGTGTTCGATTGCGTCTATATGACTTAAAAGTTTTTGCAGAGCAAAATAAAATTTCGTCGCAAAGGATTTCCCGTAAACGCGCCGGCGAATAAAACTTGCCTTAATTCCCGTCAAAATCAGGCAGATGCGCTGCAATCACACACAATGTCCGGGAGGAGACACATGCTTAGACCTATTGCTCAGGAACTTACGGAAAACATTTCCCGCGTTATCGGTTACGACGTCGTCATCACCGATACCGACGGCATCACGATTGGCTGCAGCGATCCTGACCGCGGCATCGGCACGCTGAACGAGGCGTGCGCCATTGTCGGGCGCACGGGCCAGTCCCGCTGGGAAACGGAAGAGGACGCCCGCCGTCTGAAAGGGGTCAAGCCCGGCGTCACCTATCCGATCCTCGATACTGAGCAGCATGTGATCGGCACGATCGCCATCACGGGCGATCCCGAAAAGGTCAAACCGTTCGCCCAGCTTGTCAAAAGCCAGGCCGAACTTTACCTGAAAGAGCGCATGATCACGCGCGAACTGCTGGAGCGCGAGCGCAATCTTCAGGCTCTGGTGGCCGATATCGCCCTGTTCCGCCCCGGCATCAACGATCCGCAGGTGATCGAGACCAAAGCGGCGCTGATGGGTTATGACAAGACGCTGGCCTATTCGGTGATCGAGATCGACACGTCGTCGCAAAGCAGCGAGGACGGCGACTATCCCGAACGCGACCGCACGCTGATGGACATCCGCCAGATCTTCAACGCCCCCGGCGACGTTTCCGGCAGCGTCGGCCCCCACCGCTACGTGGTTTTCCGCAGCGCCATGCGCGGCCGCGAATTCAATCGCGACAAGTTCTACGTGGCGGTGCGCGAGCAGTGCCTGCAGCTGACCGAGCAGCTCAAGCGCCGCGGCTTTTCCGCCGCGGTCGGCATCGGCAGCGTGCAGGACGGCATCCCCGGCTTGGTCTCGTCGTACCGCGAGGCGCAGGTCGCCTTGGGCGTCGGCAGCAAGCTGCTTCCGCGCGACAAAGTCCACATCATCACCGACTTCCGCGTCGAGGAACTGCTGCTCTGTTCCGAGCCCCGCCTGCTCGACAGCATGGTTGAGCGCGAGCTGGCGCCGCTTTTCGTGCGCACTGACGGGGAGGAACTCCAGGAGACGATCGTGGCCTGGTGCGAAAGCGGTTTCAGCGTCGTGCGCGCCGCTGAACTGCTGCATGTGCACCGCACCACGGTGGACTACCGTCTCGAAAAGCTGGAGAGCATTCTCGGCGTCAAGCCGCGCGATTTCCGCGAAATGAGCCGCTTCTACTGGTCCGTGATCCTGTGGCGGAACGGCAAGGGCAATCCCAAGACGATCAGAAACAAACGCTGAAAACTCGTAAAACGAAAAAGATCGGTCGCGTGACCGACGATGTCCTCCGCAGGACAAACGCCAAGCGGCCGGGAACTGATGATTCAAATGAATGCATCAATTCCCGGCCGCTTGGCGTTTGTGTGTTTTTTGAGCGGAGAGGGGACGGTCCCTTTTACCAGGCGGCGACGCAGCCGTCGGTGCGCGGCTCGGTGGCGCCGATGAGCACGTCGTCGTCGCTGCGCAGGATCATCTGGCCGCGGCCGAAGCTGAGGAAGTCGTCGGTGACGGTCACTTCATGGCCGCGTTTGCGCAGCCCTTCGGCCACGGCAGGGTCAAAGCCGGCTTCCAGTTCCACCTTCTTGCCGCCGATCCACTGCCAGCGCGGCGCGTCGAGAGCTTCTTGGGGATTGAGGCCGTAATCGATCATGTTCATCAACACCTGTACGTGCCCCTGGGGCTGCATGAAGCCGCCCATGACGCCGAAAGGACCGACGGCCCGGCCGTCCTTCATCAGGAATCCAGGGATGATGGTGTGATAGGGCTTCTTGCCCGGGGCAATGCAGTCGTCGGACCGCGGATCGAGCTTGAAGCCGTTGCCGCGGTCGTTCAGCGCGATGCCGCAGCCGGGGATGACGATGCCGCTGCCGAAGCCGCGGAAGTTGCTCTGGATGTGCGAGATCATGTTGCCTTCGCTGTCGGCGGCGCACATATAAACCGTGCCGCCGCACTGCGGATCGATGGGCTTCGGCAGCAGCGCCTCTGCGCCGATTTCGCCGCTGCGTCCCGCGGCATAGGCGTCGCTGAGCAGAAAATCCGTCTTCATCTTCATGAAGCGCGGATCGGCGATGTAAGTCTGTCCGTCGGTGAAAGCCAGCTTCATCGCTTCCAGCTGTTTGTGGACCGTCGGCTCGGCGTCGCGCCCCAGCGAGGTGTCCATCTTCTGCAGCATGTTCAGCGTCATCAGCGCGACGATGCCGTGGCCGTTGGGCGGAATTTCGCAGACTTCGTAGCCTTTGTAGTTGGTTCTGATCGGTTCGACCCATTCGGCCCGGTACGCCGCCAGGTCCTCGGCGCGCAGGAGACCGCCCGTCTCTTTCGAGAACGCGTCGAACGCCGCGGCGATTCGGCCGCGGTAGAAGCTCTCGCAGTTCGTCTCGGCAAGTTCGCGCAGAGTCCTGGCGTGGTCGGGCAGCTTGACGACGCTGCCGACGGCCGGCGCGCCGTTTTTGAGGAACGTTTCGAGGAACGGACGGAATTCCGGCTTGTCCCTGAACGGCATGAAGACTTTGGCCGCGTCGTTCCAAAGACGGCCGACGATGGGATGGACAGGATAACCGTTTTCGGCGTAATCGATGGCGGCGGCGAACAACTCTTTGAAGGGCAAGCGTCCGAAACGCCTGTGCAGTTCGCCCCAGGCCGATACGGCGCCGGGCACCGTGACGGAGTCCCAGCCGCGCTGCGGCATGGAATCGTAGCCTTTGGCCTTCATCTTCTCGAGGGTCTGAAGCTTTGGCGCGCCGCCGCTGCCGTTGAGCCCGTAAAGTTTGCCGCCGAACCAGACGAGGTCGAAAGCGTCCGAGCCAAGCCCGTTTCCCGTGGGCTCCAATACGGTCATGCAGATCGCCGTGGCGATCATGGCGTCGACGGCGTTGCCGCCCTTTTTCAGAATGTCCAGTCCGGCCTGGGCCGCCAGCGGCTGAGAGGTGCAGACCATGCCTTTGCGCCCGTAAATGACGCTGCGGCGGGATGGATAACGATAATTCAGCATGTCGAATTTCATGATTTTTTTCCTCCGGCTTTCCTTGAGTTGTGAGCGGACTCGCACGGCGCCTGACGGTGCAGAGCGTTTTTTCGAGGCCGCCGCTATTATAAAACAGATCCGTCGATTTCGTTCGTGTTTTTCGTGGCCGGATTTACGGTGCCGGGAACAGATGCAGGAAAGAGGCGAAAATTCCCGCCATGATGATCGAGAACGTTTTCACGCGGATACGAAAAAAGAGACCGACTCAGCCTGCAGCAGGCCGGGGCGGTCTCGTCTTTTGTCTATGAGGCTGAAAGGATGCCGTCGATAGCGTCTTTCAGGTCTTCCCATTCGGGAATGCCGCGGAAGATCACCTTGCCGTTCAGCACCCAGGTGACTTCGCCGCCGCGCAGGCGATAGCGCAGCGTGTCGAAGAGAAATACGAAACAGCGCGGGTCGTAGAAATCGATGTCGAGGCGTGAGCCATACTCCTCTTTGAGCTTCATGTAAAGCTGACCAGCCGCGACGCGGTTGGCTGCACCGGGAAAATGTTTCAGCTCGTTCTCGGTGTAGATTGCCGTGCTTCAGCCGCAGCCCATAATGGGACGTTCACGATAGATCTTGAGTGCCGAAGTTTTCATGGGAAGCTCCTTTCTGCTCTTTCATCTCCAGGATGAAAGAGGGGGTCGGAAGATCAAGCCTGAGGGGGCGGCTCTTTTTTGACGGCCGCTTTCTGCCCCTGGGTGTATTTGCGCAGTGTTTCCGGCGCCACGGGAAAGAAGGCGTGATCTGTGCCGGCCGCGGCCCAGACGATGGCGTAATTCCACAAATCCTCGTCCAGCAGCGCGGGAAGCGCCTGCGGGTAGCCGACGGGCGGCACGCCGCCGATCCTGAAGCCGAAATTTTCGAAAACGTAGTCGGGCGAAGCCATGGTGACGTGATGCCCTTGGCTGAGACGCTTGATCTTGCCCGAGTGGGCTTTGTTCGGACCGGACATGAGCACGAGCCATGGCTGTCCGTCGACCATGAAGATCAGGCTTTTGAGGATCTCGCCTGGCGTGACGCCGATCGCCTTCGAGGCGTCTTCGACGGTGAAGATGGTGGCGTCGCTGTGAATGATCCGGCCGTCGTAGTGAAGTTCGTCGAGGGCCTTCTGCACTTTTTCAACGGGATCGGTCATGGGAACCTCCTTAGATTTTCCACTGGAAGTCGGGCAGTCCGGCGCGGAGCAGTCGGGCGCGGATGTCGGCGGCGATGGCGTCGCGTTTTTCGGGCGTCGTGCCTTCGCACCTGACGGCCAGCACGGGCTGGGTGTTGGAGGCGCGGATCAATCCCCAGCCGCCGTCGTAAAGGATGCGCACGCCGTCGACGGTGATGGCGTCGTGGTCTTTGAGCGCCTGCGCGGCGATCTGCTTCATCACCTCGAACTTGCGCTCGTCGGGGCAGTCGATGCGCATTTCCTCGGTGTGATAGTACGCCGGGATCGAGGCGCGCATCTGCGCCAGCGTCTCGTTTCCGGCGGCGATGAGGCGCAGCAGCCGGGCGGCGGCGTAGAAGGAATCGTCGTAGCCGTAATATTCGTCGGCGAAGAACATGTGTCCCGAGTATTCGCCGGCGAAGGGCGCGCCGATGCGTTTCATTTCGGCCTTGATCAGCGAATGGCCGGCTTTGTAGTAATACGGGCGGCCGCCGAGGCGGCGCACTTCTTCTTCGAGCGCTTTGGAACACTTCACTTCGATGATGGCCGTGGCGCCGGGATGTTTGGGCAGGATCTCGCGCCAGAACAGGGCCATGAGAATGTCGCCGCCGACGATCTCGCCTTCGTTGTCGACGACGCCGATGCGGTCGGCGTCGCCGTCGAAACCGAAGCCGGCCTCGGCGCGAACTTCCACGACTGTGCGCGCCAGATCCCGCATGTTTTCTTTCTTTTGAGGGTCGGGATGATGATTGGGAAACGTGCCGTCGGGCGTGTCGTACAGGGCGGTGACGTCGCAGCCGAGGGCTTTGAAGAATCTGCCGGCGAAAAGCGCCGCCGTGCCGTTGGCGGGGTCGATGACGATCTTCATCGGCCGCGGCAGGCGCACTTTCGACGCGAGCATGGCGATATACTCGTCGGCGAGGTCGGCCTTTTGCAGCGCTCCCGGCGCGTCGGCGAGGTCGAAATCGCCGGTCTGCGCCATGCGGCGGATCTTTTGGATCTCTTCGCCGTAGAGCGTGGCTTTCCTGAAGCCCAGCTTGAGGCCGTTCATGTCCTTGGGGTTATGGCTGCCGGTGATCATGACACCGCCGTCGACGCCGAAGCGGAAAAAACTCCAGTAGAGCATGGGGGTCGTGACCGTGCCGAGGTCGATGACGTCGAGGCCGCAGGAGCGCAGACCTGCGACGGTAGCGGCGCGGATCCGCCCGGTGGAAAGGCGCACGTCGCCGCCCACGGTGGCTTTGAGGATACCGGAGCGTTTCAGATACGTGCCGTAGGCGCGCGCGATCGCCAGCACGTTCTCGTCGGTCAGGTCGCTCTCGGCTTCGCCGCGGATGTCGTACTCGCGAAAAATGCGGGAAGGAACGGGGATCATGATGTTTTTTCCTTCTTTCTGGATGATCTGATCGGGGATGCCGTCTCATGGTTCAAGTTCATTATATCGTCTTAAGGAAGCTTCGACAATTGGATCGAGGCGGGGATCCCATTTTCCGCCGGAAAATCTATAATGAAAAACGTTTCCCGGCCTCGGTGATGATGGCGATCCTCTCGAATATTGCGGGCGCTCCACGGCGCTCTCCGTGGCGCGCTGTCCGTTCGCTGATTCGCAGTCCCGCGGTGCTCGGCGTCGCGTTGGGAGCGCTTTGGAATGTGGACGTCGGCCTGCCACTGCCGCCGGAGATCCGTTTCCTGTTATGAGTCTAAAAAAAGGAGGCTCTGCGAAAAGGAGTCTGGCGGTTACGTTCCGATTCGGGTAAAATGAGTGGCAGCATTCCGAGGAATGAAAGTTCCGGGAAGGAGACCTTCTGAAATGAAAGACATCGAGCACGCGTCAATTAACGGGGTGGAAATCCACAATCTGGCCGAACAGGACAGCGACGAGAACCTTCTGTATTCCGGAGAGCTGTGGCTTGAAGGCAAGCCGGTCGGCAGTTTCAGGGAGCTGAACGAGGACGAGATGCAGCTTGACATCGCGCCCGAGTTCGAACAGACGATGAACGAACGCATCGCTTCCTATCTTCAGGCGCTGACGGAGGACGAGGAAGGCGAGGGCGGCGCGGTCAACGAGGGCGAACTGTCCAGCGAGATCTTCTTCGAGGACCTGATCGAGCTGGAACTGTACCTCCAGGCTTTCAAGGACGGCGTCACGGAGGGCTACGGCTGTCTGCTCGTCAACTACACCGACGAGGGCGTGGACGTCTTCAGCGTGGAGAACGAGGACGAGGTGGAAAACATCGCCCGCGAGAACAACCTCACCGACTTCCAGACCTTTTACGAGCCCGAACACTTCATCATCAACTGTTAAGCCGCGGATCGGAAAAAAGATCCCCGCGCGGAGGAAATTTTTATCCTCCGGCGCGGGGATTTTTTCGTTCCGCCGCGGCCGTTTTTCCGCGGCGTTTTTTCTCGGCCGCCCCGATGCGTCGCGGCGCCGGGCGCGGTTTCATACCGCCGCTGAAATAGGCCTCGCTGCGGTCGCTTTCGAATCCGTCGGCCATGGACGTTCGCCTCCTTCGCACGAAGATTTTTCATTGGCGCTGCGCCGAATATTGTAGGGCATTGTATAATGAAAAGCAAAATGCGCGCTGTGCAATTTCGCCGCGCAGTCCTGTGCAAGGAGGGTGGGAAATGTTTAACGTCGCTTTCCCCGACGGAAAAATTCTGCCGTGCGACGCGCCGGCAAGCGGCGAGGAACTGCTGCGCCGCGCGGGCGCCGCGCGGGGCGGCGTGCCGGTGGTGGCGTGGCACGTCAACCATTATCTGCGGCCGCTGAACTGGATCGTGGACAAGGAAGCCCGGGTCAGCTGGGTCGACCTCGCCTCGTCTGAGGGGGTGAGCGTCTTCCAGAGCTCGCTGAGTTTCGTGCTGACCATCGCGGCTCGCCGCGTGCTGGGGCGCGGACTGCGGGTGACCCATTCCATTTCCGAGGGAACGTTTTGGGAAATCGTGCCCCGTCCGGGAGAACGGCGCAACGGCGAAGACGAGGAGATCCTCGCGGACAAGGTCGGGGCCATCGCCGCGGAAATGGAACGGATCATCGCCGCCGATCTGCCCATTCGCGCCGAAATGACGCCGATCGACGAAGCGCGGCGCTTTTTCGAAGAACACGAGCGTCCCGACAAGGCGAAGCTGCTGGCCCACATGTGGTCCGATCTGCCCGTGGAAATGGCCTGCTGCGACGGCGAGCGCGACCACTTCTATTCGCCGATGGTGCCTTCCACCGGTTACCTCCGCCCTTACAAGCTCTCGAAACTGGCGCCGGGGATCGTGCTGCGCTTCCCGGTCGCGCTGAGCCGCGGCGAACTGCCCGAATACCGGCCTTCGCACAAGCTTTCCACGGTTTTTCTCGATTACGCCGACTGGATGCGCAAACTCCACGTCGTCAATCTGGTGGAGATCTGCGAGGCGGTGGCGCGCGACGGCGGCAAGGAACTGATCCTCATGTCCGAAGCGCTTCACGCCCAGAAGGTCGCCGAGGTGACGCAGGATTTTCTGAGCGTCCCCGAGCGCCGCGTGATCACCATCGCCGGCCCGTCGGGATCCGGCAAGACGACGACGTCGCACAAGCTGCGCATCCAGCTGGAAGTGGCCGGCAGGCGCCCCGTGGCGATCTCGCTGGACGATTACTTCGTGGACCGCGACAAGTGTCCGCTGGACGAGGACGGCAAGCGCGACTTCGAGGCGGTCGAGGCGGTGGACACCGAGCTGCTGAACGATCACGTCCACGCGCTGCTGGCGGGAAAAACGGTGCGGCTGCCGCGCTTCGACTTTTACGAGGGACGCCGCATGGCCGGAGCCGAACTGAAACTGGAAAAGGACGACGTGCTGATCCTCGAGGGGCTGCACGGGCTCAACGACAAAATACTTGCGGCGATCCCGCCGCAGGCGCGCTACGGCGTGTTCCTTTCGCCGCTGACCAGCCTCTGCCTCGACCAGCATTCCCGCACCAGCACGACCGAGCTGCGTCTGCTGCGGCGTCTGATCCGCGACAACCGCACCCGCGGCAACTCCCCCGAGGCGACATTGAACCGCTGGCCCTCGGTGGTGCGCGGCGCGGCGAAATATATTTTCCCCTATCAGAAGAACGCCGACGTGATGTTCAACTCGTCGCTGATCTACGAACTGCCGGTGATGAAGCCCTATGCCGAGAACCTGTTGCGCTCCGTCGGCGAGGATTCGCCCCAGCGCGGCGAGGCGATGCGTCTGCTGCGCATGCTGCGCTTCGTGCCGGCCATGGATTCCCGGCTGGTGCCCAGCAACTCGCTGCTGCGCGAGTTCATCGGCGGCAGCATCATCGAAATCTGAGGCGCGCGTCATGGCTCGGGTCACGATGGCCGACGTGGCGCTCGAAGCAGGCGTCAACAAAGGCACCGTCAGCCGCGCGCTGCGCGGCGACCGCCGCATTTCCGCGGAGACGCGCGGGCGCGTCTGGGAGACGGCAAAAAAACTTGGCTACGAACTGGACGCGGTGGCCAGCGGGCTTTCCAGCAGGCGCACCGGCGTCGCCGCCGTGGTGCTGGAACGCATGGACGCGCCCTGGACGGGCGAGTTTCTGAGCGCGGCTGCCGGCGTGCTGTCGCGCTGCAAGATGGAACTGCTCCTTTTTGAAGGCGGCAGCGCCTCGCTGGCCGCCAACATGCTGCGCCGCATCGAAGGGCGCAAGGCCGACGGGCTGATCTGGTTCGGCGCCCCGGCGCCGGAACTCGGCGCTCTGGAAATCCCCGTGGTGTGCATCGGGGCGAGTTCCCGCGCAGGCCAATTCAGCGTGGCGCTGGAGCGCGAGAGCGTTTCGGCGCGGATCCGCGCGCTGGTGGGACGTCGTCCCGTGCGCTACCGCGGCGGTCCGGCGGCCGTGATGGAATTCCTGTCGAAACTGGAAACTGAGACGGGCGTCGGCGAACCGTTCGTCATCTGGGACGCCCCGAAAAATCCGCCCGACGGCGAACGTCCCGATTTGATCTGCGGCGACGAACGGCTGGCGCGTCTGCTGCACGTCGACTGCCTGCGCGTGCCGGTCAGGGAGCTGGGCGTGCTGGCGGCGCGCGTGATGACCAACGCGATCCGCGGCAGCGGCGTGCGACCGGCGGTGACGCTGGTCAAAACGACGCTCGTTTCCGCGGCCGGAGAGCTGATTCTCGGATAAAACGGCGTAAAAGTGGTATGATGGGGCCGTTGAGTTTTTATTTGGGGAGGCTTGCGTTATGAGCGAAACGTGTAATGGTTCGTGCAGCAGCTGCTCGTCGGCCGGAAACTGCAATAAAATACCCGGGCCGACGCGGCAGGGCGTCGGCCGCATCATCGCCGTCGGCAGCGGCAAGGGCGGCGTCGGCAAAAGCACCGTTTCGGCGCTGCTGGCGGTGGCGCTGAACCGCGCCGGCTACCGCGTCGGCGTGCTCGACGCCGACGTCACCGGCCCTTCGATCCCGAAACTGCTGGGCATCGATCGGCCGCCGTACGTGGAGAACAACAAGATCCAAATGCCCGCTACGGCCAACGGCATCAAAGTGCTTTCCGTCAACCTGCTGCTCAAGGACGACGGCGCGCCCGTCGTCTGGCGCGGACCGCTGATCAGCGGCACCATCAAGCAGTTCTGGGAGGACGGCGCCTGGGACGGCCTCGACTTCGCCGTCGTCGATCTGCCGCCGGGGACCGCCGACGCGCCGCTGACGGTCATGCAGAGCATCCAGGTCGACGGCATCCTGGCCGTGACCATGCCGCAGAGCCTGTCGACGATGATCGTGCAGAAACAGATCAATCTCGGCAAGATGATGAACGTGCCGCTGCTCGGCCTGGTGGAGAACATGTCCTACGCGGTGTGCCCGCACTGCGGCGAACGCTGGGACCTTTTCGGCTCGTCGCACCGCGAGGAGATCGAGAAGCTTTTCAACCTCAAGACGCTGGCGCGCATCCCCGTCGACCAGAAGCTGGCCGAGCTCGGCGACGCGGGGCGCCTCGAGGAATACGAGAACGAAGAGCTCATGCAGGCTCTGACCGCCGCGGCCCTCGGCGTGGAGGTTCGCGCGTGAGCGATTTTTGAACGGGAGGCCGGACTTCATTTTTCGTCGACGAAAAAAGAAGCCCGGCTTTTTTGTCGCCGTTCGGCGCACGATCGTCGCATTTCTTGAAAGACATCGCCGCGAACGCAGCTACGCCAAGGGAAGATCGAAAATGTTCCACGTGAAACGTCTTTCGTTTGGGAAAACGGCGGCGGGCGGACCGTTCACGCGTCGCGGACTTTTTGTTATAATGAACCGTCTTTTCGGAAGAAAACGAGAATTCCACGCCTGCAAAGCGCAGGGAAAGTCCTGGCTTTTAAGGCATTGGAGGGAAGAATTTTGAATCGTGGAGACGTGATCCTCAGGCCGACGCCGGACTGCCGTCTGCCGGTGGAACGCGAGGGCGCGCCGCGGCTGATCGAGATTGGCTTCGGCAACGGCGATTTTCTCGTCGACCTTGCGCAGAAACGTCCGGAGGCGTTGGTTTACGGCGTGGAAGTTTCCCATATGTGTCTCGAAAAAGCGCTCTCGCGCGTCGTGCGCCTGAAGCTGGGGAATGTGCGCCTTCTGTGCGGCGACGCGCGCTTCCTCGTGCGCGAGTGCTTCGCCGACGACTCGGTGGAGCGCATCTACATGAGCTTCCCCTGCCCCTGGCCGAAGGAGCGCCACGCGCGCCGCCGCGTCACCTCGGAGGGGTTTTCCGGCGTGCTGGCCTCGGTGCTGAAAATCGGCGGCGTCTTCGAGATGGCCACCGACGAGGGCTGGTACGCCGACGAGGTCGAACGCATCCTCGGCGCTCACGCGGCGCTGAAACTGGCCGAGCGCCGCCTCAATTTCCGCCGCGACCTTACCACCAAGTACGAGCGCAAATGGCTGGACATGGGCAAGGACATTCATCATCTTTACATCGAGAAAACGGCGCTTTGGAGCGTGCCGCGAATGGTAGAAGGGAGCGTGGAGGACATGCACGTAAGAATCGCGCCGGCGGCGCCGGTCGATCTTGAACTTCTCGACTGGACGGTGACGGGGCGGACGGGCAGCGCGCAGGGGCGTCACGGCGAAGATTCGCACTGGGCTTTCCGCGGCGGTTTTCGCGCCGCCGACGGCACGCTGCTGGAGGAGACGATCTGCACCGACTCCGGCTACGAGCAGAAGTTCTACGTCAAAATCGTCAGTAAGCCGGAGTGTACGCTGGTCAAACTGGACGGCGTTTTCGCCCCGTTTCTGACGCCGGCGGTGCGCTTCGCCATCGAGGACGTGGCGCGAAGGATCCAGGAGCGGTGAAGGAGGTCAGACCGACTGCCGGCAAGACGCTTGGGGCTCTGTTCAGCATCCTCGGGCCTCTGTCGGGCATGAGCTTTCTCGATCTGTTCTCCGGCACCGGGCGGGTGGCGAAGGAGGCGCGCGCCCGCGGCGCGTCGATCGTCACGGTGGAACTGCTGCGCGACCGCGCGGCGGAGATCCGCCGCGCGCTGGGCGAAGAAAATCACACCGCCCTCTGCATGGACGTGCGCCGGGCGCTGAACTGGCTGGAAAAACGCGAGCTGAGCTTCGACGTGATCTTCGCCGACCCGCCCTACGAGATGAAGTGGATGAGCGAGCTGCCGCGGCTCCTCGGCGCTCATGCCGGACTGCTGAAACCGGGCGGCACGGTGATTCTCGAGCGCGCCGAACGCGAGGCGCTCGACTTGGCGGATTCGCCCTGGGAACTGGTGGACGAGCGGCGCTACGGCGTTTCGGTGCTCGATTTCCTCAAACTGAAGGAGGTCTCCGATGTACAGGCATAAGGCGGTCTATCCCGGTTCCTTCGACCCGATCACGAACGGCCACGTGTTCATCGCCGAACGCGCGGCGGCGCTGTTCGACGAGGTCGAGGTCTCGGTCCTGATCAATCCCGACAAAAAAGGAGCCTTCGCGATCGACGAACGGGTCGATATGGCTCGCGAGGCTCTCAAACATCTTTCCAACGTGACGGTGAATTCTTTCTCCGGACTGCTGGTGGATTTTTTGCGCCAGCGCAAAAGCAGCATCGTCATCCGCGGCCTGCGGGCGCTGTCCGACTTCGAGTACGAGTTTCAGATGGCGCTGATGAACCGTCAGCTGGCGCCGGAGATCGAAACGCTGTTCATCGTCACCGACGCCAAATATTCGTTCCTTTCCAGCCATACCATCAAGGACGTGTTCCAGCTCGGCGGCGAGGTGCGCAACCTCGTGCCGCCCTACGTGCACCGCCGCCTGGTGGAGCGCTTTCACAGCGGCGTCAAAGCCGGCGCCGCTGTGGTGAAAAGCTAGTCGTCGAGGAGCAGCGGCACGGCCTTCTTCTCGCGCTCCCAGTCGGGGCGGGGAAGAAAACTTTCCCACAGCGCCGCGCCGCGGAACTCCAGCGCCATGATCTTTTGGGCGTAGCCGTCGCCGCGCAGCCCGGCGGGTTTCGTGACCACCAGCAGTGAACTTTTTTTGCGCATCAGGCGCAGCAGCTCGCGCCCGCGCCGGTTCATCGCCAGCGGGCGGATGTAGGCGGGGCCGCGGCGCTGAAAGAGTTGGTTGTCCGCCTCGCTGACGTTCAGCAGCATGCCCATGAGCTGACGGCGGACGCGCGTGCGCGGATAGCGGCGCGTGGCGACCCGTTCGGCCAGTTCTTCGAAACTTTCGCAGCGCGGGTACAGGTCGAGAAAGCGGTTCTCGATGCCTTCGCTGATGTCGGCGTACCGTGCCAGTTCTGCGCTTGCGGCGCGCATGAGCAGCAGCCGCACTGCCTGCCAGAGTGGCTGCCAATCGAGGCAGCAGCGCCCGGCGGCGATATTTTTTCGAAGGATGGCCGCGCTTTCGTCCGGCATGGCGCGGTACGCGACCTCCGTCCGTCCGTTCAGAAGCGCTTCGCGGATCCCCGTCGCGCTCATGATTTCGCCTTCGCTCGGATCGTTGTAGCCGGCGCCGGCGCGCCGCACCGGCAACAGTTCGAAGCCGGCCTTCTGGCGCAGCGCCGCTTCCGCGTAGGCGACGGCCAGCGTGTTGTTGGGTTTGCCCAACAGCGCGCCGCCGCCGGGACAAAGCCGCTCGATTGCCCCGGCCCTCGCCTGGGCGTAAGAATGTCCTTTTTTTAAGAAATCCTGTAAAATAGCCTTGAAAGCCGGAGGTTCCTGGACTAAAATAGCGGAGATTACGCCAAGCAGATCCGTTTCATCTTCCATGCCGAAGGAAATGGCCTCGACGACGCCCGTTGCTTTCAGCAGCGCCACGGCGCCGCCGGCGAAAACGCCGGCGTTGTTGCCGCAGAAAGGCAGCGGCAGCTCGAGCGCCAGATCGACGCCGCAGCGCACCGCGGCGCGGGCGCGTTCCCATTTGTCCAGCAGCGCGGGCGCGCCCCGCTGCAGGAAGTTCGACGACAAAACGGAGATAACGGCCGCGCCGGCGTTTTTCTTTTTTATTTCCTCGATCTGGTATCGATGGCCTCGGTGAAAAGGATTGTATTCGGCGACGACGCCGACGATTTTTCTCATGATGGTGATTCTCCTCTGAATTTGCCCTCGGCGGCAGGGGATGAGTGACAGTTTGGATATACGACAGAGCGTCAAAAACGTCAAGGAGGTTTTTTTGCAATGAAGATTCTCGTTATCAACTGCGGCAGCTCCTCTCTGAAGTATCAGGTCTTCGACATGGACAACGAGTCCGTGCTTGCCAAAGGTCTGGTCGAGCGCATCGGCATCGACGGTTCCCGCCTCAAGCACACCAAGATCGGCATGGACGCGGTGGTGACCGAGACCGCGATCCCCGATCACAAGGTCGCCGTCGATCTCGTCCTCAAGTCGCTGCTCGACGCCAAGGTCGGCGTGCTCAAGAGCCTCGACGAACTGGGCGCTGTCGGGCATCGCGTCGTCCACGGCGGCGAGGAGTTCGCCAGCTCCGTCAAAATCACGCCTGCCGTGATGAACGCTCTGAAGCGCTGCGCGCCTCTTGCGCCTCTTCACAATCCCGCCAACATCATCGGCATCGAGGCGATCACGGCAGCGTTGCCCTCGGTGCCTCAGGTCGGCGTTTTCGACACGGCGTTCCATCAGACCATGCCCGATTACGCTTTTCGCTATGCCGTGCCCGAGAAATATTACAAGGAAGACCACGTGCGCCGCTACGGCTTTCACGGCACCAGCCACCGCTTCGTGTCGGCCCGCTGCGCCGAGATCCTCGGCCGCCCCATCGAAGAGCTGAAGATCATCACCTGCCACCTCGGCAACGGCAGCTCGCTGGCGGCCGTCGACCACGGCAAGGTCGTCGATACCTCCATGGGCTTCACTCCGCTTCCCGGCGTCGTCATGGGCACTCGCTGCGGCGACGTCGATCCGAGCGTTGTCACCTTCATCGCCCAGAAAGAAGGCGCGGAAAAAACCGACAAGATCCTCAACAAGGAGAGCGGCCTGCTCGGCGTTTCCGGCGTTTCCGCCGACCTTCGCGACGTCGAAGAGGGCATGAACAAGGGCGACGTCAAGTGCGCTCTGGCTTACAAAATGCTGACTTACAGCGTCAAAAAGTACATCGGCGCTTACGCGGCGGCCATGGGCGGCGTCGACGCCATCGTCTTCACGGCCGGCATCGGCGAGAACAGCGCCACGACTCGCCAGATGGTCACCGAAGGGCTCGAATTCCTGGGCGTGAAGATGGACTATTCCAAGAACAATTTCCGCGGCGAGGAACGCGTCATCAGCGCCTCCGATTCCAAGGTCAAGGTCATCGTCATTCCTACCAACGAAGAGCTGGTCATCGCCCGCGACACCAAAAAGATGGCTTTCTGAGCGGGGACCTGAGGCGGGAAGAGCAAGCCCCATGGCACTGACCGAACGGCCGGCGGACTGGCGTTTCGTTGTGCCTTTGCCGGAAGCGAAAGACTCGCAGCGCAGTCTCTCTCGGGCCTGGACTTTGGACCTGAAAGAGCCGCTGTCCTGCGGCGCTCAGGAATTCCCCTTCACGCGGCCGCTCAAAGTCACCGCGGAAACGCGGCGAACGCCCGAAGGCGCCGACGTTTTGATCGGGATCGAGGGAGAAGTTGCTACCGAATGCCGTAGATGTTGTGCGCCTTTAACGGTTGCAATTCAGCAGGAATTCATGTATTCTTACATCTTGCAGTCGGAAGATGTTGGAAAAGTACAAGAAGAGGAATTATTCTCCGATTCCAACAGAGTCGTTATGCCCGTTCCGTGGCTCGGCGGCAGTATCGACGTGACCGATCTCGTGTGGGAATGCCTTGTGGTGGCTCTGCCGCTTTACGCGACGTGCCCAGAGGGATGCATCGAGATCGATTCGCTCCTCCCCGCCGAGGATCGAATGGATCCGCGTTTCCTGGCTCTGACAGATTTACTGGATGAAGAAAAGCAAAAAGGAGGGAAATGACTATGGCAACCCCGAAGATGAAAGTGTCCCACCGCAGGACTCACATGCGCTTTGCCCATTGGCTGGGCGAAAAGACCGCTCCCAACATGACGGCCTGCTCTCACTGCGGCGAAATGATCCAAAACTATTGCGCGTGCCCCGTCTGCGGCTATTATCGCGGCCGCAAGGTGCTCAAGGTCGCCGCCGACAAGGCCGAAACCGAAGCGAAAGCCGAGTAAGCTTGATCTGCTCACAGAAAACTGAAGAGCCTCCTGCATAGAGTTGGTACTGCAGGGGGCTCTTTGCGTTTCTTTTGAGAGGTCAGGGTCTATTGACAAGAAGAACCGGGGCGAAGCAATGAAAATCCTTTCCTTGGGGAGAATGCACCGGCGCGGAAGGATAATCATTTCTGCACGGTTTCATACGTAAAAAATATTTCGGGGCGACTTAAAGTGTATTGACCTTTCACGGTAAAGTCTTTATACTTCGCGTAGTTCGAGAGTAGATATTAGGACTAGGTGTTAAAAGCGGGGGAGGAACATGTCACTGAAAAATGGCAAATTGAAGCGCCACGAAAAGTTATTCGCGCTGATAGAACAGAATCCTCTCTATACCGACGAAGACCTCGCTCGGCTGCTGAAAGTGAGTCTCAGCACGATCCGGCTCGACCGCGCTCTCATGGGCGTACCGGAACTGCGCGAGCGCACTCGTCAGATGGCCGAACGGGCTGTCAGCCGCCTGCGTTCTCTGAAGCAGGAGGAATTCATCGGGGAACTTCTGGGGCTGGAGCCGAACATCTGGGCGCTGTCCGTGCTTCAAACCACCAAGGAAATGGCTTTTCGGCATACCAATCAAGTCTGGGACCAATATATCTACGCTCAAGCAAGCACCCTTGCGATCGCTGTCGTGGAAGCCGATATGGTCGTCGTGCAGACGTTCCGCGGCCGGTACAGCGCTCCCGCGGTTGTGGGAGACCGACTGGTGGCCCGGGCGAAAGTGGGCGTCCATGAAGGCGATAAATACATTGTGAGCGTTCATACCAGCGTGGGTGAGCGAGAGATTTACGTGGGGCGCTTTATCGTGCGGGCTCTGTCGAGCGGAGAAGAAAGTACGGTTTTAGCCGTGCGGGGGAGCGAGGGATAATCATGATAATTGCCGTAGACGCCATGGGCGGCGATCACGGCGCGTCTGCCGTTTGTCCTGGCGTCATTGAAGCATGCAATAGAAACAGCGATCTCGAGATCGCTTTGATTGGGGATAAAACCGTCATTGAACCTTATCTGGACAAAGCTGACGGCAGCGTCCGAGGCCGTATTCGCGTGATTCATGCCGAGGAAGTGGTCGATCCGAACGAGTCGCCCGCGAAGGCGATCCGTTGCAAAAAGCGTTCCAGCATGCGCATCGCTATGGAAATGGTCCGGTCGGGTGAGGCCAAGGGCTGCGTCTCCTCCGGCAGCACGGGCGCGATCGTGGCCGGCGGCGTGCTTGTGGTCGGTCGTCTGAAGGGCATCGACCGCCCCGGTTTGGGGATCTTGCTGCCGACGAAGAAACCGGTGTTCCTTCTCGACGCCGGAGCCACCGTTCGCTGCAAGCCGCTGAATCTGGTGCAGTTTTCGCTGATGGGTTCCGTTTACATGAAGGACGTGGAAAAGCTCTCCTTGTCGCCGCGGGTCTGCCTGCTTTCCAATGGTTCCGAAGAGATCAAGGGCGACGACGTCATCGTGGCGGCTCGCGAACGGTTGCGCGCGAGCGACGACTTGAATTTCGGCGGTTATGTCGAGGCCAACCGAGTCCCCATGGGCGACGCGGACGTCGTGGTTTGCGACGGTTTTTCCGGCAACGTCATGCTCAAGTCCTTTGAAGGATTGATCAAGTTCTGCAAGGGACTGGTCAAAGAAACCATCCAGGAGTCTTGGCTGGCGAAAGCCGGCGCGCTGTTGCTGTACCCTTCCATGAAGAGACTCGGCGCGCGCGTCGATTATCAGCGCTACGGCGGTTCCGCGCTGATGGGCGTGAACGGTGCGGTGATCAAAGCCCACGGGCGTTCCAAAGCGCCCGCCATCGCCAACGCCATCGGCGTGGCCTACAGCTTTGTGGAGCGTAACGCGCTGGAGCGCATCCGCGAGGATATCGCTCAGGAACTGGAAAAGGTCGCTGCCGAGGAGACACTGTGCTGACGATCGCACAACGTTTGTCGGAACGTTTTATGATGTTTGTGGGGATTTGTGTCGGCAGCGCGCCGACTGCGAAAAACGAAAGGGGTTCGTTTCTTCATGCTCGGTAAGGAAATCACGGAACTTTTGGGAATTAAACATCCTGTGATCCAAGGGGCTATGGCTTGGATCGCCAATGCGGAGCTGGCCGCTGCGGTCAGCAATGCAGGCGGCCTTGGTATCATCGCCGCAGGAGCGACGCCGCCCGAGCTGCTGGAGAAAGAATTGCTCAAAATTGGCGAGTTGACCGACAAGCCCTACGGCATGAACATCATGCTTATGTCGCCTACGGCTCCCGCTGCGGTGGAACTGGCTGCCAAGTATCGCATCAAAGTTGTTACGACCGGCGCCGGCAGCCCCGGCAAAGTGATCGAGCGGCTAAAACCTCTCGGGGCGATCGTCATGCCCGTCGTTGCTTCCACGGCGGTGGCGATCCGCGCCGTCCGTCAGGGCGCGCAAGCCGTGGTGGCCGAAGGCATGGAAGCCGGCGGACATATCGGCGAGCTGACGACCATGGTGCTCACGCCTCTTGTGGCTCAAGCGGTGAAAGTCCCCGTCGTCTGCGCCGGCGGCATTGTCGACGGCCGCGGCATGGCGGCCGCTTTCTCGCTCGGAGCCAAGGGAGTTCAGGTGGGAACTCGCTTCGTTTGTTCCAAAGAATGCACGGTGCATCCCGATTACAAACAGGAACTTGTCAGGGCGAAAGAGCGCTGCACCGCGGTGACCGGCGCCAGCACGGGGCATCCCGTGCGCTGCATCGCCAATAAACTGACGAAGGAATTTCTCGATCTCGAGTACAATCACGCTCCGGTGGCCGAGATCGAAAAGTTGGGCACAGGCCGTCTTCGTGCCGCCGTCGTCGACGGCGACATGGAACGGGGCTCCGTCATGGCCGGCCAGTCGGCTGCGCTGGTTGGAGACATTCGTTCCTGTGCCGATATCATCGAAAGCATGGTCGCCGAGGCCCGAACTATTCTCAAGGACTTGGAAGCCAAAGCTTAAAAGGAGTCGAAGCCTATGAAGTATGCGATTGTTTTTCCCGGCCAGGGCTCTCAGGCCGTCGGCATGGGAAAGGAACTGTGCGGCGTTTCCAGAGCGGCAAAAGAGACCTTTGCCGAAGCCGACGAGGCTCTCGGATTTTCTCTCAGCGACATCATCTTCAACGGCCCCGAGGACAAGCTGGTCTTGACGGCCTACACTCAGCCCGCTATTCTGGCGATGTCCATCGCCGTGTTCCGCGCGCTTCAGGAAAAAGGCGTGACGCTGGATCCCGCTTTTGTGGCCGGGCACAGCCTTGGCGAGTATACGGCCCTTGTCGCCAGCGGCGTGCTGTCGTTGGCCGACGGCGTACGCCTCGTGCACAAGCGCGGATCCTTCATGCAAGAAGCCGTGCCTCAAGGCGTGGGGGCCATGGCGGCGATCCTCGGGCTTGAAGCCGACGCGGTTCGCGCCATCTGCGCGGAGGCCGCTCAGGGGGAAGTCTGCGAAGCGGCGAATTACAACACGCCGGTGCAGACGGTCATCTCCGGCCACACGGCTGCGGTGGAGCGTGCCGTCGCGCTGGCTTCCGCAAAAGGCGCGAAGCGTTCCGTGATGCTGAACGTGAGCGCTCCGTTCCACTGCTCGCTGATGCGCCCCGTGGCGGACCGTCTGGCGGGCGAGATGGAAAAGTGCGTTTGGAGTACGGGACGCTGCCCGCTGGTCGCCAACGTTTCCGCCCGGCCGGTGAGCGATGTTTCCGCGATTCGCGATGGGCTTTACGCTCAGACGTACAGCCCCGTCAGATGGGTCGAAAGCGTGCAGACCATGGCCTCTCGGGGAGTGGAAGGCTTTATCGAAATGGGCCCCGGCAAAGTTCTGGCAGGCACGATCAAAAAGATCGACCGTCACGCGCTGACGCTGAACGTGGAGCAGCCTGCCGATCTGGGGCAGGTAGCTTCCTTTATTGAGCAGAAAGCGGAGGCGTAACGATGGCTCGCGTTGCTTTAGTAACCGGCGCCGGCCGCGGCATCGGCCGCGCGGTGGCGAAGCGCCTGGCCGCCGACGGTTGTTCCGTGGCGGTGAACTATCGTTCTTCGGCGGAAGCGGCCCAGTCCTTGGTGGACGAGATCACGGCCGCCGGCGGGAAAGCGCTGGCTTTTGCCGGCGACGTTTCCAGTTCCGAAGCGGTAAAAAAGCTTTTCGACGACGTCAAAGAGTCCCTCGGCCCCGTCGAGATCCTTGTGAACAACGCCGGGCAGACGAAAGACGGGCTGCTGATGCGAATGAAAGACGCCGACTGGGACGACGTGCTCGACGCCGACCTCAAGTCCGTGTTCCTCTGCACGCGCGAAGCGATCAAATCCATGGTCCGCGCCCGCTGGGGGCGGATCGTCAACATCTCTTCGGTGGTCGGCGTCACGGGCAATCCCGGACAGGCCAACTACGGCGCCGCCAAAGCCGGCGTGATCGGCTTCAGCAAGTGCGTGGCGCGCGAATACGCCGCCAAGGGTGTGACGGTGAACTGCGTCGCTCCCGGTTACATCGCCACCGATATGACGAAAGTCCTGAGCGACGCCGCCAAGGAAGCGATCCTGACGGGTATCCCGCAGGGACGTCAGGGCGATCCCGAGGACGTGGCCAACGCCGTGTCCTTCTTCGCCCAGGAAAGCAGTTCTTATATCACAGGTCAGGTTCTCGCCGTCGACGGCGGGATGACAATGGCATAGAGCGGTTCTTTTACGAGGCCGCATATTTTTATGGAGGTGCTTTGAGCTATGACTAAAGCAGATGTTCTCGCTCGCCTGAAGGAAATCATTATCGACCGTCTTGACGTGGAAGAGGAGCAGATCCGTCCCGAGGCTTCCTTTGTGGAAGATCTCGGCGCCGATTCCCTTGACATCGTCGAGCTGATCATGGGCATCGAGGAAGAGTTCGACATCGAGATCCCCGATGAGGATGCCGAGAAGCTGACCACTGTCGGTGAAGCGATCAACTACGCCGCCAGCAAGCTTGGCATTGAGGAGTAACTGAGCTGTATGTGCGGGGGAGAGGATACCGGTACGGCGATCCTCTCCCGATTTTGAAGAGTCATTTATCGTATTTCGCCCACCGAGGCGGCAAGGAGATCTCAAAATGAATCGAAGAGTCGTGATCACCGGGCTCGGCGTGGTCAGCCCCGTTGGCATCGGCAAGGATAATTACTGGCGCGCCCTCGAAGCGGGAGAAAACGGCATCAGGAACATCACCGCTTTCGACGCGTCCGACTACAATGTGAAAATTGCGGGCGAGGTTCGCGACTTTGACCCTGCCCTTTATATGGCTAAAAAAGAGGCCAAGCGCACCGACCGTGTCATTCAGTTCTCGACGGCAGCGGCGTCGATGGCGCTTGAAGACGCAAAACTTGATCCGGCTTCCGTCGATCCATGGAAGTTCGGCGTCTACATCGGTTCCGGCACCGGCGGGCTGCATACCAGCTGGGAAGGATATCAGGACCTTTCCGAAAAAGGCCCCCGTCACGTCGGGCCTTTCGCCATCCCGATGATGATCAGCAACATGACCTCGGCCTACATCGCCATCAAGTACGGCTGCAAAGGTCCCAATATGTGTATCGTCACCGCCTGCGCGTCGTCGATCAACAGCATCGGCGAAGCATGGTACGCCGTCCAGCGCGGCGACGCCGACGTGATGTTGGCCGGCGGCGCCGAGGCCTGCGTGATGGGACTGACGGTAGCCGGTTTTGCCTCCATGAAGGCGCTCTGCACGACTCACAACGACGATCCGGAGCGTGCGTGCCGTCCCTTCGACAAAGACCGGGCTGGTTTCATCGTCGCGGAAGGAGCCGGCGTCGTCGTTCTCGAAGATCTTGAACGCGCCCGCGCCCGCGGCGCTCACATTTACGGCGAGCTGACCGGCTACGGCGCCACATGCGACGCTTATCATCTGACCGCTCCCGATCCCGACGGCGTCGGCGCCATGAAGGCCATGGAGCTGGCCATGACGCAGTCGGGCTGGGACGGCGTGGATTTGGTCAACGCCCATGGAACGTCCACTCATCTCAACGAGATCATGGAGTCCAAGGCCATCAACGGACTGCTCGGCGACAAGGCGAAGGACACGCTCGTCACTTCCACCAAGTCGATTTTCGGCCATACGCTCGGCGCGGCCGGCGGCGTGGCGGTCGTGGCGGCGCTCCAGTCTTTCGAACAGGGGATCGTCCACAAGACGCGCAACTACGAAACGCCCGATCCCGAGTGCAACGTCAACGTCGTCGCCGAAACGCTGTACGATCGGGACGTCAAACGCATCCTCGTCAACAATTTCGGCTTCGGCGGGCACAACGGCGTGCTCGCGCTGCAAAAGTACGAAGGCTGATGAACGAGGCGGAGCTGGCGCGGACAAAAGACCTGCTCGAGTTCCAGCGGCGCATCGGCTACGAGTTCAGCGACCCGGCTCTGCTGGAAGAAGCGCTGACCCATTCGTCCTACGCTCACGAACGGGGAGTTCCGTTCTGGAACGAGCGTCTCGAGTTTCTCGGCGACGCCGTGCTGGAAGTGCTGATCAGCGAGGAACTGTTCCGCGCCCGCCCCGACGCCAGCGAAGGGCAGATGACCCGCGAGCGCGCCTCGCTGGTTCGCGAAGAAGTGCTTTCCGCCTGGGGGCACTCCTTGGGCTTGGACGGTCTGCTCCTTTTGGGAATGGGGCAGCGCGGCAGCGCCAGCGAAAACATGATCGGCGACGCGGTCGAGGCTTTGATCGGGGCTCTTTATCTCGACGGCGGGCTGGAACAGGCCCGCGCTTTTCTGAACCGTCGCCCGCGGGGAGCGGCGCGCGAGCAGCTCGATCCGAAGAGCCGTCTGCAGATTCTCTGCCAGGAACGGAACGGTCCGGCGCCTTATTATGAACTTCTTGAGCGCAAAGGGCCGGAGCACGATCCGATTTTTATCGCCCGGGCTCTGCTGGACGGCAGGGAACTTGCCCGCGGCAGAGGAACCAGTCGCAAGGCAGCTGAGCAGGCGGCGGCAAGGGCGGCCTTGAAACTGATCGAATCGTCAAAAGAACAGCTCTGACAAAGATCGCTTGTCCGTCTGCGGACGAGCGATTTTTTATGACGCGGGCGTGATTTTATTTGCGCCTTCAACTTGATTTTGCCGCGTATTCGATTTAGAATCAATTTCCGTGAGGCGAAGGAAAGGGGAGAACCTGACGTGACGAAAAGCGATGTGCCGCGGCGCTTTCGCGGCGTCATGGAACGACGCGGCTGGCTCGGTCAAACGCCGGTGCTGCTCGGCGTTTCGGGCGGCAGCGATTCGATGAGCCTGCTGTGCGCTTTTTCCCGGCTTTACGAGCCTTCGCAGTTGGTTGTGCTTCACATGGACCACGGTCTCCGCGGCGCTTCGTCCCGCGACGGCGAGTTCGTAAAAAAGCGCTGCGCGGAATTGGGCGTGCGCTGCGTGATCGAGCGTCGTCCGGTCTCCGCGTTGTCACGCAAAGGCGAATCCGAGGAAGCGGCGGGGCGTCGGCTTCGCTACGAGCTCTACGAAGAGACGGCGCAAAGATTCGGCTGTCGCTTGGTGGCGCTGGGGCATACGCGCGACGACCTGGCCGAGAACACGCTCATGAATCTGGCCCGCGGCTGCGGGCTTTGGGGCGTGGCGGGGATGCCGGAACAGCGCGACATTTATATCCGGCCGCTGCTTTCGTTCCGCCGCCAGGAACTGCGCGATTTTCTCCGCGCCCAGGGCTGGAGCTGGGTAGACGACGAGACGAACGCGCTGAACATCTACCAGCGCAACCGCGTCCGCAACGAAGTGATGCCTCTGTTGGCCCGCGAGGTCAATTCCGGCGTCGTCGAGCATCTGGCTTCTCTGGCCGAAGAGGCGCAGCTTTGGCGGAAGATGCAGGAAGAGCAGTCGTCCGCGCTGTGCCGCGAGGTCTCGCTGCCACAGCGCGGCTGGCCGTGCCTGAGCCTGAGCAAATTGCGCCGCGTCCACGAGTTCCAGCGCCGGGAACTGGTGCGCTTTGTGGGGCGCCGGCTGGAGCTGCCCGCCTTGTCCAGAGTGCGCATTGAAGAGTTGGATCGCCTGATGCGCCGCTCCGGACGTTTTGTGTTCCAATGGGGCTCCGCGGTCGACGTGGAAGCCGGCGGCGGCATGCTTTGCTGGCATCCGGCGGCGGAGAAGCGTTTGGAGGCGCTTGAGCTTTCGCTCGGCGAAACGGCGCGTTGGGGCGGCTGGAAAGTTTCGCTGCGGCGGAAGGACGCGTCTGCGGAGGCCGGTTTTGGCCTACGCTGTCCACTCGATGGGGCACGGCCGGTCGTTCTGCAAAAAAACAGTGAAAAATACGATGTGACAACGTCTTTTTTCCCGGTGATTTTTCAGAAAAATGTTTTTCGGGCGGAAAAAAAACAAAACCAATGGGAAATCCTTTGCCATAGTGTAAAATATAACATCGTTGCTGAGGTTGTTTTGAGTCCCCTTGTCGGGCGCTGGAGGGAATCTTTATGGAATTGAAGGCAGCGGAAGTTCTGATCGCCAGGGAGCGGATCGCCGCGCGCGTTCGCGTGCTGGCATCGGAAATCAGTAAAAAATACGACGGGCAGAGTTTGACTGTCATCGGCATCCTGCGCGGCGCGGTGATCTTCATGGCCGACCTGGTGCGCGAGATCTCGCCGTCGGTGAACGTCGTCATGGAGTTCATGAAGGCCGCATCCTACGGCGCTTCGACCACGTCGTCGGGCAAAGTGACCATCTCGCAGGGAACCGGCATCGCGGTGAAGGGACGCAACATTTTGATCGTCGAGGACATCGTGGATACGGGGCTGACGCTGCAGCACCTGCGCGGATACTTCAAGGACGAGGGCGCCGCGTCCGTGGAAGTGTGCGTTTTGCTGGACAAAAGGGAACGGCGCGTCGTCGACGTGCCGGTGGAGTATACGGGATTCGTGATTCCCGATGAGTTCGTGGTCGGCTACGGCATGGATTATGATCAGAAGATGCGCAACCTGCCTTCGATCCACACGGTGCGCTCCGTCTCGGAGTGATGTTATGAATTTTAAGGAGGCGCCATTGTGCAGCGATTAATGAAGAATCTCGGCGTGTATTTGATCCTCGTGGTGCTCGTCGTCAGCGTCGTAAACATGTTTCTCACGCCTCAGACCGCGGGGCCGGAAGTGGCGGAGGTCCCTTACAGCCAATTCAAGACCGATCTGGCCGCGGGACGGATCAAAAACTTCACGATCAACGAGATGAAGGCCCAGGGGCGCTACGCCGACGGCAAGACGTTCGTCAGCAACATCGTCGGCGTCAAGGATGTGGCCGAAGAAGCCGCCGCCCGGGGCGTAGAAGTGAGGATCGCCGAGCCGCCGGAAACGCCGTGGTGGATGACGCTGGCTTCGTCCGTGTTCCCCACGCTGCTGCTGATCGGCGTGTGGATCTTCTTCCTGCACAACATGCAGGGCGGTGGCGGAAAGGTCATGAGTTTTGCCAAGAGCAAGGCGAAAATGTTCCTCGACAACCGTCCCAAGGTGACCTTCAACGACGTGGCCGGCTGCGACGAGGCCAAGGAAGAGCTCAAGGAAGTGGTGGAATTCCTCAAGTCTCCCGACCGCTTTACCAAGTTGGGGGCCAAGGTGCCCAAGGGCGTGCTGCTGCTCGGTTCGCCGGGGACCGGCAAGACTCTGCTGGCCCGCGCCTGCGCCGGCGAGGCCGACGTGCCGTTCTTCAGCACCAGCGGCTCGGACTTCGTGGAGATGTTCGTCGGCGTCGGCGCTTCGCGCGTGCGCGACCTGTTCGACCAGGCCCGCAAGTACCAGCCCTGTCTGGTTTTCATCGACGAGATCGACGCCGTCGGACGCCAGAGAGGCACCGGTCTCGGCGGCGGCCACGACGAGCGCGAGCAGACGCTGAACCAGCTGCTCGTCGAGATGGACGGCTTCGACGAGAAAACGGGCATCATCCTGATCGCGGCCACCAACCGCGCCGACGTGCTCGACCCGGCGCTGCTGCGCCCCGGGCGTTTCGACCGCCACGTGGTCGTGGACACGCCCGACGTGAAGGGGCGCGAAGCGATCCTGAAAGTCCATGCCAAGGACAAAAAATTCGCCCCCGACGTCGATTTCGAGGTGCTGGCCAAGCGCACGCCCGGCTTCGTCGGCGCCGATCTGGCCAACGTCATCAACGAGGCGGCGCTGCTGGCCGCCCGCGGCGGCAAAACGGAGATCGGCATGGCCGAGCTGGAAGAAGGCATCGACCGTTCCATCGCCGGCCCCGAGCGCAAGAGCCGCCTGATTGGCCCGCGCGAGAAGAAGATCATCGCCTACCACGAAACGGGGCACGCGATGGTAGCGAAGCTGATCCCCGGGTGCGATCCCGTGCACAAGATCTCGATCATCCCCCGCGGCAGCGCGGCGCTGGGCTACACGCTGCAGCTGCCGGCGGAAGACCGATTTTTGGCCTCGAAGAACGAGCTGACCAACAACATCTGCGTGCTGCTCGGCGGGCGCGTCACCGAAGAACTGGTCTTCGGCGACATCACCACCGGCGCCAGCAACGACCTGGAACGCGCCACGCAGGTGGCCCGCAGCATGGTCACGCAGTACGGCATGAGCTCTCTTGGCCCCGTCGTGCTGGGACGCCAGCGCCATGAGGTGTTCCTCGGCCGCGACCTGGGCGAAGACCGCAATTACAGCGACCAGATCGCCTTCGCCATCGACGAGGAAGTCCGCAAGATCGTGGAGGAGTGTTACGTTCGCGTCAAAAAGCTGCTGTCGGACAACAGGGACAAGGTCGATCTCGTCGCCGAAACGCTGCTCGAACGCGAAGTGATGGACGGTCACGATCTGGCGGTGCTGCTCGGCGAAGAAGAGCCCGTTTCCGAGAAGTCCGAAGAAAAAGCCGCGTCCGAAAGTGCCGGCGCTCCCGCGCCGGAAGAGCCGGCTCCGGCGGAAGAGAAGGCGGCGGACGGCTTTATTCCGCGGGCGCCCGTCGTTTCCAACGAGATGGCCCCGATGGAACGAAAAGAACCGCCCTCTGCAAAAGGCGAATAAACTGGTACAATATAAGGACGGAGTGGATCTTTTCGCTCCGTCCTTTTCTTTTCTTTTCGCTTTCGTTTCGTCATTTGTTTTTGTCTCATCATGGAGGTCCGATCATGGAGACTGAAAAATTCAAACTGCACGCTCCCTGGCCGCCGTCGGGCGATCAGCCGCAGGCCATCGAGTCGCTGCTCGAGGGGCTGGAGCGCGGCGAAAAATGCTCGACGCTGATGGGCGTGACGGGCAGCGGCAAGACGTTTACCGTCGCCAACGTCGTGGCGAAGTACGACCGCCCCACGCTGGTGCTGGCTCACAACAAAACCCTCGCGGCGCAGCTGTTCAGCGAGTTCAAACGCTTTTTCCCCGAGAACGCCGTGCATTATTACGTGAGCTATTACGATTACTACCAGCCCGAAGCCTATATCCCCAGCTCGGACACGTTCATCGAAAAGGACGCTTCCATCAACACCCAGATCGAGCGCATGCGGCTCGCCACCACCAAGTCGCTGATCGAACGCCGCGATGTGATCGTGGTGGCGTCGGTCTCCTGCATTTACGGCATGGGCAAGCGCAAGAACTACGAAGACGCCATCGTCAATTTTTCCGTGGGCGAGCGCTGGAACCGCCGCAGCTTCCAGGAAGCGCTGATGAAAGCCTATTACGAGCGCAACGACTTCGACCTTCAGCCCGGCAAGTACCGCGTGCGCGGCGACGTGCTGGAGGTGTATCCCGTGTACAGCGACGCCACGCTGCGCTTTTCCTTCTTCGACGAGGAACTGGAATCCATCGAGGAAGTCGATCCCGTCAGCGGGCGTTCCACGGCGCGCAAGCAGCACGTCTCGGTCTTCCCGGCGCAGCATTACGTCACCAGCGACGGCGCGATCGCCGAGTCGATGGACAAGATCAAGCGCGAGATGGAGCTTCAGGTCGGCCGCTTCAAGTACGAAGGGAAATACCTCGAAGCCGAGCGCCTCGGCAGCCGCACCCGCTACGACATGGAAATGCTGGCCGAAGCCGGCTATTGCTCCGGCATCGAGAATTATTCGCGCTACCTCGACGGCCGCGCCGAGGGCGAACAGCCCGGCACGCTGATCGATTTCTTTCCGCCGGACTTTTTGATGATCGTTGACGAGTCGCACATCACGCTGCCGCAGGTGCGCGGCATGTTCAACGGCGACCGCGCGCGCAAGGAAGTGCTCGTGGAGCACGGCTTCCGCCTGCCGTCGTGCCTCGACAACCGCCCCCTCAAATGGCACGAGTTCGAACGCTACATGCAGCGCGTCGTCTGCTGCTCGGCCACGCCCGGCGACTGGGAACTGGCGCACTCCAGGCGCGTCGTCGAGCAGCTGATCCGCCCCACCGGCATCGCCGATCCCGAGGTGGAGGTCCGCAAAGCGACGGGACAGATCGACGACCTGCTGGCCGAGATCCAGAAAGTCCGGGGCGCGGGCGGCCGCTGTCTCGTCACCACGCTCACCAAAAAAGGCGCCGAGGAATTGGCCGGATACATGCGCACGCTGCGCGTCAAGTCCGAATATATCCATTCCGAATTGAACGCCTTCGAACGCGCGGAGGAGATCAACCGTCTCCGCAGCGGCGACATCGAGGTGCTGATCGGCGTCAACCTGCTGCGCGAGGGCATCGACATGCCCGAGGTGACGCTCGTGGCGATCCTCGACGCCGACCGCGAGGGGTTCCTGCGCTCCTACCGCTCGCTCGTGCAGGTGATGGGACGCGCGGCGCGCAACGTCGATTCGCGCGTGATCCTCTACGCCGACGAGGTGACCGACAGCATCCGCGAGGCGGTCGGCGAGTCGAAGCGCCGCCGCGAGGCGCAGCTGAAGTACAACGAAGAACATCATATCGTGCCGCGGACGATCCGCAAGTCCATCGAACGCATGCTGCCCGAGGTGGAGTTCGAGGCCGCGCCCGAAGCGAAGAACAAGCGCGCGCAGCAGCATATCGAGCACATGGACAACGAGGCCCTCGAAAAGCTCATGTGGGAGGCCGTGGAAAAGCTCCAGTTCGAAAAGGCGGCCAAGATCCGCGACATGATCCAGGCTATGGAAGAAGGCCGAACTCCCCAAGGCGGGTTCGGCGACGAAGAAGGAGGAACCGGTCTCCGTGCCGCGTCAGGAAATCGTTATAAGAAACGCAAGAGAGCATAACCTCAAGGGCGTCTCTCTGGAAATCCCCAAGAACAAACTCGTCGTCATCACCGGCCCTTCGGGGTCGGGAAAAAGTTCGCTGGCGTTCGACACGCTCTACGCCGAAGGCCAGCGTCGCTACGTGGAATCTCTGTCGTCATACGCGCGTCAGTTCCTCGGCGTGCAGAAAAAACCCGACGTGGACGACATCGAAGGGCTGTCGCCGGCCATTTCCATCGAGCAGAAGGGCGCTTCTCACAATCCCCGTTCCACCGTCGGCACCGTCACCGAGATCTACGACTACCTGCGCCTGCTGTTCGCCCGCGCCGGCACGCCGTATTGCCCCCAGTGCGGCAAGCCCGTCCACAAGTATTCCGTGGACGAGATCGTCGACCGCATCTACCGCCGGCACGGCGGCGCCCGGCTCGAGGTTCTCGCCCCGGTCGTGCGCGCCAAAAAGGGCGAGTTCAAGAACGTCTTCGCGGCGCTGCGCAAGAAAGGTTTCATGCGCGTGCGCGTCGACGGCGAAGTCCTCTGGCTCGAGGAAGAAATTCCGTTGGACAAGAACAAAAAGCACAGCGTCGAGGTGGTCGTCGATCGCATGTCGGTGCAGCCCGACCGCAAAAGCCGCATGGCCGAGGCCGTGCAGACCGCCCTGCAGCTCGGCGAGGGCTTCGTGATCATCGCCGCCGACGGAACGGAAGACATGCTCACGGAGCGCTTCGTCTGCCCCGACTGCGGCGTCTCGCTGCCCGACATCCAGCCGGCGCTGTTCTCCTTCAACAACCCGATGGGAGCCTGCCCCGATTGCTCGGGGCTGGGCAGCCACAGCCACTTCTCCGAAGAACTGGCGGTCAATCCCGACCTGTCCGTGCGGGCCGGGGCGCTGCTGCCGTTCCGCGGCAAGCAGTACATGATGTACCGTCTCGAAGAGTTGGCGAAAAAGGTCAGGCTGGATCTCGACACGCCTTACAAAAAACTTGCGCAGGAACAGAAACAGATCCTGCTGTACGGCTCCGACGTGCGCATGCCGCTGCAGTTCGAGCGCGGCGGCGAGATCTCTGAGTATCAGGGGCGCTACGAAGGCCTGCTGCCGTGGCTGCAGCGCTATTACGACAGCACCGAGTCGGAAACGATGGCCGAAGAGCTGGAACGCTACCGTAGCGAAGACGAGTGCCAGACCTGTCACGGCACGCGCCTGCGTCCCGAAGCGCTGTCGGTGCGTTTCTGGGGAAAGAACATCGACGAACTGACCTCGCTGCCGGTGAGCGATTTTTACGAGATCGTCAGGCAGCACAAAGACGACCCCGGGCAGAACGAAGTCGTCAGCCAAGTCATCGTCGAGTTGGAAAAGCGCCTCAGTTTCCTCGTTGAAGTCGGCGTCGGCTACCTGACGCTGAAACGCCGCGCCGACACGCTGAGCGGCGGCGAGAGCCAGCGCATCCGCCTGGCGACGCAGATCGGCTCGAAGCTGTCGGGCGTCATGTATGTGCTCGACGAGCCGACCATCGGCCTGCACAGCCGCGACACGGGAAAGTTGATCGGCGCGCTGAAATCGGTGCGCGACATGGACAACACCGTGATCGTGGTGGAGCACGACCGCGACACGATGCTGGCCGCCGATTACATCGTCGAGATCGGCCCCGGCGCGGGCAGCTACGGCGGCGAAGTGGTCCAGCGCGGCGCGGCGGAAGAGTTCCGCAAGACGAATTCTCTGACCGGCCCGTATCTGCGAGGCGACCGGTGCGGCATGGTGCGTTCGGAGCGTTTGACGCTCCCTAAAGAGCGTCTTGAAATTCTCGGCGCGGCCGAACACAACTTGAAAGGTGTCGATATTTCTATCCCGCTGAACTCTCTGGTCTGTCTCACCGGCGTCTCCGGCTCGGGCAAGAGCTCGCTGATGTACGACGTGCTGTACCGCGGCCTGCGCCGCAAGCTGGACGCCGATTACCGCGACCGTCCCGGACGGCACAAAGACATCCTCGGCTGGGAACAGCTGAAGAACGTGGCCATGGTCGATCAAAGCCCGATCGGCCGCACGCCGCGCTCCAATCCGGCCACCTATACCGGCGTCTTCTCGGCGATCCGCGAGCTGTATTCGCAGCTGCCCGAGGCAAAACTGCGCGGCTACGCCAGCGGGCGCTTCAGCTTCAACGTCAAGGGCGGACGCTGCGAAGCCTGCGGCGGCGCGGGCGAGCGGCGCGTCTCCATGCTCTTCATGCCCGACGTGTACGTGGAGTGCGACGTCTGCCACGGCACGCGCTACAACCGCGAGACGCTGGAAGTGAAGTTCAAGGGGCACAGCATCGCCGACGTGCTCAATCTGTCGGTCGACGAGGCGATGGAACTTTTCAAGGATCTGCCCAGGATCGCGCGCAAGCTCGAATTTCTGCAGCGCGCCGGACTGGGCTACATCCACCTCGGCCAGTCGGCGCTGACGCTCAGCGGCGGCGAAGCGCAGCGCGTCAAATTGGCCAAGGAGCTGAGCAAACGCTTCGGCGGCAGCACGCTCTACCTGCTCGACGAGCCTTCGACCGGGCTTTTCTATCCCGACGTGGGGCGCCTGCTGCGCATCCTCCATGCTCTGGTCGATCAGGGCAACTCGGTGCTGCTCATCGAGCACAACATGGACATCATCTGTTCCAGCGACTACGTGATCGACCTCGGCCCCGAGGGCGGAAGCGCCGGCGGACGCGTGGTCGACTGCGGCGCGCCGCGGGAGCTGGCCGAGCGCGGCAGGGGCTACACGGCGGCGGCGATCCGGGAATATCTCCATGATTTCGAAAAATCCGGGGAGGTGAAGGGCGATGGCAAAACCCGCCGGAAAAAATAAACGCGACAGCGGAGAAAAGAAAAACGGCCGCGGCGGCTTTGAGCGCCCGGTGCGTCCCCGCGGCAAAAAGGACTCCGCGCCCCGTCAGGCGCGGGAGAATCCCGGCGGCCGCCCGTTCCCCGAGCGCCGTCCCCGGCCGAAGCGCGCCGCGCCGGCGGTGTCCGACGATCTCTGCTGGGGGCGCAATCCCGTGCTGACGCTGCTGGAGCACCGGCCCGAGCTGTGCCGCAAAGTCTTTTTGCTGGCGGGCGCGCAGGACGAGTTCCGCGACACGGTGGCGCGCCTCTGCGCCGACGGCCGCATCCCGCTGGATTTTGTCGAGCGGGAAGAATTGGAACGGTTAAGCGGCGGCGCGGTCCATCAGGGCGTGGCCGCCCGCGTGGCGCCGATCCCGCCGGCCGATCTCGACGGCGTCGTCGACGCGCTGGATCCCCAGGCGCCGGCGCTGATCGTTCTGCTCGACCATTGCCAGGATCCCCACAATCTCGGCGCGGTGATCCGCACGGCCGAAGTGGCCGGTGCCGCCTGCGTCGTCTGCCAGAACGATCGTTCCGCCACCGTCAACGGCACGGTCGTCAAGACCAGCGCCGGGGCGGCGTTCCGTTTGCCCGTGGCGCAGGTGGTCAACGTCGGCCGCGCCGTGGAGCGCCTTAAGCGAAAAGGTTTCTGGGTCGTGGGCTTGGATCACCGCACCGACGAGACCGTGTGGAGCAGCGCGCTGCCGGAACGGCTGGCGCTTGTCGTCGGTTCCGAAGGCGAAGGCATTTCGGCGCTGACGGCGAAAAAATGCGACATGCTCGTCAAGTTCCCCATGGCGGGGCGCACCGGCAACCTCAACGCCAGCGTCGCGGCGGCGCTGGGCATGTTCGAATGGGTACGTCTGTACGGCTGCGGCGCGAAAGCGTCTGAATAAAATTCGCTGGGAGGCGTGTGTCATGAACGTGAAAGAGCTTCGCCCGATCATTATCGGCGGCGGCAATCTGGGCGGCGCTGTGGCGCGCGGGCTGTTCCGCGCCGGCGTCAGGCCCGTGGTGGTCCAGCATCGGGGCGCGAAATTCGACGCGCTTGCCGGCGACGGCGTCGAAACGGTCGCTACTCTGGCCGAAGTCGCGCCGCGGGGCAGCGGTCCCGTTTTCATCGCGCTGAAACCGTGGCTGGTCGAAAGCTACTGCGCGGAAAACGCGGCGCTGCTGGCCGGGCGCGCGCTGGCTTCCTGCGCGGCGCTGGTCAGCCTTGAACTGTTGGAAAAAGCGGCGCCGAACGCCCGCTGGGGCCGCGTGATGCCGAACATCGCTTCGGCCGTGGGAGCCGGATTTACCGGCATCGTTCGCGGCGGCTGGACCGAGGCGGAATTTGAGGAAGTGCGCGGGCTCTGCGCGCTTTTCGGCGACGCGGTGGCAGTGTCCGAAAAGGACCTGGACGGCGTCGTCTGCCTTTCCGGCTCGGCGCTCGCCTACGTGCTGGAGCTGCTGGAAGGCTTTATCCAGGGCGGCCTGGCCGTGGGCATGAAAGGCGACCTGTCGCTGCGCGCCGGCGTGGCTACACTGGTCGGGGCGGCCGAGCTGGTGCGGCAGAAGAACGTTCATCCTGCCGTACTGAAAGACGCCGTCTGCACGCCCGGCGGCACGACCATCGCCGGACTGCGCGCGCTGCAAAAGGCGGGCTTTCGCAGCGCCTTTGTCGAAGCGTTGGTCGCCACCGCGGAAAAAGCCCAGGCAGGCGCCGCCGCTTTCGAAAAAACGCCTCGATAAGAATCTGTGATAAAAGCGGCGCCGCGGAGAGCAGACGATGTTCTCCGCGGCGTCGCTTTTATACTAATTCTTGATAGAAAGTGTTAACATAGTTCTCCGGGCGCCGCGAATCAGCGCTTGTCGTAGCTTTCGCAGAGATGCTTGAACTCCCCGTAGCCCTCTTCGTCCAGCTTGTCGTAGGGGATGAAGCGCAGCGCCGCGCTGTTGATGCAGTAGCGCAGACCGCCTTTGTCGCGCGGCCCGTCGTCGAAAACGTGCCCCAGATGGCTGTCGCCGGTCTGACTGCGCACCTCGGTCCGGCTCATGCCGTAGCTGTCGTCGTGACGTTCGGCGACGGCTGCCGGATCGATCGGCTTTGAAAAGCTGGGCCAGCCGCAGCCGGAATCGAACTTCGCCTCAGACGAGAACAGCGGCGCGCCGGTGGCGACGTCGACGTACAGCCCCGGCTCGCGGTTGTCGAAATATTCGTTGGCAAACGGGCGCTCCGTGGCGGCTTCCTGCGTGACGGCGTACTGAGTCGGCGTCAGCTTTTTTCTGAGCTCGGCGGCGGACGGCTTGGCGTATTTCCTTTCGGGGGCGGGAGGCGCCTTCGCTTTCAGCCCGTCGAGCGCGCTGAAGTCGATGTGGCAGTAACCGCCAGGGTTCTTCTTCAAATAATCCTGATGGTATTCCTCGGCGGCGCAAAAGTTTTCCAGCGGCGCCAGTTCCGTGACGATCTTCTGCTTATATTTCTTCTGCTCGGCGGCGAAGATCCGCTCGAGCGAGCCCCGCTCCGCCGCGTCGGCGTAGTACACGCCCGTGCGGTACTGCCGGCCGGCGTCGTTTCCCTGCCGGTCGCGAACGGTCGGGTCGATGATTTGGAAAAACTGTTCCGTCAGCGTTTCCAGGCTGACGACCCGCGGGTCGTAACTGACGCGGACGGTCTCGGCGTGCCCTGTGAGCCCGGAACAGACTTCTTCGTACGTTGGATTTTCCGTTTGGCCGTTGGCGTATCCCGACACGGCGTCGCGCACGCCGGGAATGCGCGAAAAATATTCTTCCACGCCCCAAAAGCAGCCGCCCGCGAGGTATATTTCTTTCAGATTTTCCATGTTCCCGCCCTCGCTTTTCGTCACAAGAGTTTTCGCCTGGACGCCGTTTGTCTGGGCGAAAAACGCGCCTGAAAACAACGCCGTCAGCACTATGAGAGTCGTTCTTTTCATGAGTTCCTCCGATCCGATGTCAGCGCGTTCGCCTCACGCTTCATGCGGGCGCTGATCTTTGTGTTGGGATTATTATACTTCAAATGGCCCGAGGATGCCCGAGGCGAAGCTCTTTTCTGTACGTTAGTCAATGATGTGAGACCGAATAAGCAAAAAAATGGAAGCTCAGAAGTTGGCATTAGTTGTAAGTCGTT
>PPYE01293422.1_pt1 | contig 124684 bp, 108 predicted proteins | sample 1559881 | NCBI WGS metagenome assembly PPYE01 (sample SAMN08240022, study PRJNA423297) | Human gut metagenome, whole genome shotgun sequencing project.
CGCTTTTGGCTTAGCATCTGCCGCACCTCGCTCGCCGTATCGGCACTTAGAATTATGCGGTATTGCCATAAAATTTTATGCAGTACGCAGCAGCGGTTATCTGCTATAATACAAGCAACAAGCAAAACAGGTGTATCGGAAAACAGAGAAACGGGCTGTATTTTCAGCTTTTAAGATACACCCTAAGGGAGTAGAAACATGAATACAAACAACAAACACCCCCATTTTTCCCGCACGGTGCTGCATAACGGGGAAGAACGCGTAAAACGCATCTTTCGTGACCAGCTGGCCGAGTTGGCCGGCCTGCTGGAAGTGGGCATTTCGCTGCTGGTTGTGGTGGCGTTGATGCTGGCGGTGGTGCCGCTGATCAAAATGCTGCCCGGCCTGCTGGTGGATACCAATGAAGTGGAAATCAGCCTGTTTTTGCAGCGCGCGCTGGATATCGTCATCGGCATCGAGTTCATCAAGATGCTTGCCAAGCACAGCCCCGGCAGTGCGCTGGAAGTGCTGCTGTATGCCATTGCCCGCCATATGATCGTTGGGCATGAATCGGCAGTGGAAAACTTTATCAGCGTGGCATCCATTGCGCTCATCTTCTTTGTGCGCAAGTTCCTGTTTGTCCCGGCGTTTGGTGCAACCATGCCCGGCGGTCGCAAGGCACCGGATATTGAGAAGATGGAACAACAGGATACGGCAGGGGAGAGCGAAAAATAAGCCACTGCGCTGCAAAAACAAAAATCAGCCAAAACAAAAGCTCCGCAGCTGGGCATTTGCCTTTGCTGCGGAGCTTTTTGGCATAGTATGTAAATTTAAGCTGTTTCAGGGATAAAACGCCATCAGAACAACCCGGTAATGCGGCCTTCTGCGTCCACATCAATATCCATGGCGGCGGGGTGCTTGGGAAGGCCGGGCATCGTCATAATGCTGCCGCAGATGACGACCACAAACCCAGCACCGGCGGAAAGGCGCACTTCGCGTACATTCATTTTAAAGCCGGTGGGGGCGCCGGTCAGCTTGGCGTTATCGCTGAAAGAATACTGCGTTTTGGCAATGCAGACAGGCAGCTCGCCGTAGCCCATGGCGGCCAGGTCGTCCAGCATCTTCTTGGCGGCGGGAGTGTAGGTCACGCCGTCAGCACGGTAGATTTTTTTGGCAACTGCTTCGATCTTCTCCGGCAGAGAAGCGCCCAGATCGTAGGTGTACTGGATGGGCTGGGGGGCTTCCGGCATGATGGAAAGAACGGTCTCGGCCAGGGCTTTGCCGCCCTCGCCACCCTTGGCGAACACTTCGGACAGGGCGCACTTGACGCCCGCCTTGGCGCATACTTCCTCGATTACGGCCATCTCTTCCGGCGTGTCGGTGGGGAAAGCGTTGATGGCAACGCAGACGGGCAGGCCAAAGCCGTTCTTGATGTTGTCAATGTGGCGCTCCAGGTTGGCCGCGCCCTTGCGGACGGCCTCCACGTTAGGCTTGTTCAAATCCGGCTTGGTAACGCCGCCGTGGGATTTCAGCGCACGGACGGTGGCAACCAGAACCACCGCAGAGGGGTGCAGGTCCGCCATGCGGCACTTGATATCCAGGAACTTTTCAGCGCCCAGGTCGGCACCAAAGCCTGCTTCAGTCACAACGTAATCGGCCAGCTTCAGGCTCAGTTTGGTGGCAGTCACGCTGTTGCAGCCGTGGGCAATGTTGGCAAAGGGACCGCCGTGGATGATGGCGGGGTTGTTTTCCAGCGTCTGGACCAGGTTGGGGTCAATGGCATCTTTCAGCAAAGCCGCCATTGCGCCTGCTGCGCCGATCTGCCCCGCAGTGACCGGCTGGCCATCGTAAGTATAAGCACACACAATGCGGCTCAGGCGGTCTTTCAGGTCGGCCAGGTCGGTGGCCAGGCAGAAGATCGCCATGACCTCGCTGGCAACGGTGATGTCAAAGCCGTCCTCACGCGGGGTGCCGTTCACCTTGCCGCCCAGGCCGTCCACAATAAAGCGCAGCTGGCGGTCATTCATGTCCATGCAGCGCTTCCAGGCGATGCGGCGGGGGTCAATGTTCAGCGGGTTGCCCTGCTGGATGGAGTTGTCGATCATGGCAGCCAACAGGTTGTTTGCGGTGCCAATGGCGTGAATATCGCCGGTAAAGTGCAGGTTGATATCTTCCATGGGCACAACCTGGGCGTAACCGCCGCCCGCAGCGCCGCCCTTTATACCGAACACGGGCCCAAGGGAGGGCTCACGCAGGCAGAGCATCGTCTTTTTACCGATGGCGTTCAGGGCGTCCGCCAGGCCAACACTGGTGGTGGTTTTGCCCTCGCCAGCAGGGGTGGGGCTGATGGCGGTCATCAGGATCAGCTTGCCGTCTGGGCGGTCACTGTGGATCAGCTTGTGGTTGATCTTGGCTTTGTAACGGCCATAAGGAATCAGGTCCTCGTCCGTAAGGCCCAGTTTTTCAGCTACTTTGGCAATGGGCAGCATTTTGGCTGCCTGTGCAATTACAATGTCGCTCAGCATGTGGCATTCCTCCGTTTACAAAAAATAAAGGGCTGCGTACACCATACATCAGTGTATGCAGCCCAGACGGTCGGCTTAATGCAGGGAATAGCCCGCTTCCCCGGTGGTCATGCCCACCAGATTCCGTCAGTCAGCGGCCCTGTGTTATTGTTACTGTATCACACCGGCACACAGTTTGTCAAGCCAATTTTTGGCGGATACAAACAGAATAAAAAACAACGGATCAGCGCTTGCTGCTCTTGCGCCACAGGCCCATCTTTTCGGCGTCGGCAATCAGCTGCTCACGGAAATCTGGGTGGGCAATGTTGATCAGGGCTTCGGCACGCTCCCAGGCGGTCAGGCCCTTCAGGCGGGCAACGCCGTACTCGGTCACCAGATAATCGGTGTTGGCGCGGGTATCGGTCACAACACTGCCGGGGTGCAGCGTGGGACGGATGCGGCTTTCGTTTTGGCCGGTCTTTTTGTTAAAGAAGGTGGAGGACAGGCAGATGAAGCTCTTGCCACCCTTGGAAAGATAGGCACCCAGCACAAAGTCCAGCTGGCCGCCTGCACCGGAAATGGCACGGGTGCCGCTGCTTTCGGCGTTCACCTGGCCATACAGGTCAACGTCAATGGCGTTGTTGATGGAGATAAAGTTATCCAGGCTGCTGATCACCCGCACATCGTTGGTGTAATCAACGGGTACAGACATACACTCCGGATTGTTATCTAGGTAGTCGTACATCTTTTGGGTGCCGGCACCGAACGCATAGACCTGGCGGCCGTTGTCAATGTTCTTACAGCGGCCGGTAATGCGGCCAGCCTTTGCCATATCTACAAAAGAGTCCACATACATCTCGGTATGTACGCCCAAATCTTTCAGGTCGCTCTCGGCAATCATGGCGCCGATGGCGTTGGGCATGCCGCCGATGCCAAGCTGCAGGCAGGCGCCGTTGGGGATGCGGTCCACCACCAGGCGGGCAACAGCCTGGTCAACTTCGGTGGGGGCACCGCCGCCGCCAAGCTGGTCGATCGGCGGGTTGTCACCCTCGATAATGCCGTCAACCTGGGAAATGTGCAGGCAGTTGTCGTAGCCGCCCAGGCAGACCGGCATGTTCTTGTTCACTTCCACAAACACCTTGTCGGCCTTGCGGGCAGCATCGGCCAGATGGCTGGCGCAGGGGCCGAGGTTGAAGTAGCCGTGGCTATCCATGGGGGCAACCACAAACACCGCAATGTTCAGCGGGTCGGGGCTTTCGCGGTAGTAGCGCGGCAGCTCGGAGTAGCGCAGGGGAGAATAGTAAGCGTAACCGGCGGCAACGGCCTTGCGCTCAATGCCGCCCATATGCCAGCTGTTCCAGCAGAAGTGCTCTGCCTGATTTTCAATCTTGAAGATTTCCGGCACATGGCACAGGATGCCGCCGCGGAATTTGATCCCGTGCAGCTCCGGCAGGCGCTTGGCCAAAGCAGCGTCAAAGCTGACAGGGGTGCCGATGGCCCAGCCGTAATCGACCCAATCGTCATCCTTGACCAAAGCGGCAACGCGGTCGGCCGTTGTCAGTTTCTGTGCATAAACAGTGTTAAAATCCATTTCTACAAACAGCTCCTTTGTTCATTCCGCAAAAACTGCTTATGCAATCTTTGCGGATTTGCTTACCTATTTATATAATGTTTATGGGGCGGTACGCTGCTCTGGCGGTACGCACAGTGCGGATGCCTGAAAATCAGCCGCCCGGTGGCGTGGCGCGCTGCCCGCAGCGGGGGAGCCCCGCCGGAAGAGTGGCGGCACAGCACTACAACCATTGATATTATTTTAACATTATATTGACGCTTGTCAACCAATAAAGTTCATTTTTTGCCCCCAAAACGTGCAAATCGGGTGGATTTTGTACATTCCACTGAAACAGTCCAGAAACTTTTGTCGGATTTTTAACAGATAAGCCATTGACAAAAGCTTAACAAAAGTGTAAAACTATAAGTGTGAGCTAAGCGGAACCCTGAAATAGGAGCCGGAGTTCACTTGCAGCACCAGGCAGGCGGTACGGTCTGCGGCGGGGGTTAAGGCCCGCCCATTAAACGCGCGGCGCGCATGGTGCTTTTATTTCCGTCCAGGACTGTTAGATTTTTAACAGCTTTGGCACTGCAGAGGAACTAAAGATTATGCCCATTGCAATGTATCCCGGCAGCTTTGACCCCGTTACACGCGGCCACCTGGATATTATCAAACGCAGTTCCCGCATGTTTGATACCCTGATCGTTGCCGTGCTAAACAACAGCGCCAAAACCCCGTTGTTTACCGTGAAGGAAAGGGAAGAGATGCTGCGGGAATGCTGCAAGGATATCCCCAATGTCAAGGTGATGAGCTTTGACGGCCTGACAGTCAACTTTGCCCAACAGCAGCACGCCACCGTAATGGTGCGGGGGCTGCGCGCCGTAACGGATTTTGAAAACGAGATTCAGCTGGCGCACACCAATCACGCGCTCTACCCGGGGATCGAAACCGTGTTTCTGTCAACGTCCCTGAAATGGAGCTACCTTTCCTCCACCATTGTGCGGGAGGCTGCCCATTACAACCACGATGTTTCCAAGTTCGTTACCCCCAATGTGGAAGCTGCCCTGAAGAAAAAAATCCGTGAGGGTAAAGTTTGACCCCCAAAAACGTGCTTTGTCGGGTCGCTAAGGCCTGTAAAGATACAAAGGATTCCCAACCGTCTAAATAAGATTCATATTTTTAGGAGGCTGTTTCTTATGAAGAAAATCGTTATCGCATCCGCATGCCGTACTGCTATCGGCAAGTTCGGCGGCACCCTGGCCAATGTTCCTGCTGTAGAGCTGGGCTCCATCGTCATCAAGGAAGCCCTGAACCGCGCCAATGTCAAGCCGGAGCAGGTTGACCACGTTTACATGGGCTGTGTTATCCAGGCTGGTCTGGGCCAGAACGTTGCACGCCAGGCTTCTCTGAAAGCCGGCCTGCCCATCGAGACCCCCGCTGTCACCGTCAACGTTGTCTGCGGCTCTGGCCTGAACTGTGTGAACATGGCTGCCCAGATGATCGAAGCAGGCGATGCTGACATCGTTGTTGCAGGTGGTATGGAAAACATGGATATGGCTCCGTTCGCTATGATGAAGGGCCGTTACGGCTACCGCATGGGCTACCCCATGGGCAAGAGCGAGCTGGTGGACACCATGGTCAACGATGCTCTGTGGGATGCAACCGGCTGCAACATGCACATGGGCATGACCGCCGAGAATGTCTGCACCAACGAAACCTACCAGAAGAAGTACGGCTACAGCCCCATCACCCGTGAGATGCTGGATGAGTTCTCTTACCATTCTCAGGAGAAGGCAGCCAAGGCTATCGCTGACGGCGCTTTCAAGGATGAGATCGTTCCCGTTGTCATCAAGGGCAAGAAGGGTGACACCGTGTTTGATACCGATGAAGGCCCCCGCATGAGCTCCATGGAAGTTCTGGGCAAGCTGAAGCCCTGCTTCAAGAAGGATGGTATCGTTACCGCTGCAAACTCCTCCGCCATCAACGATGGCGCAGCTGCTCTGGTTATCATGAGCGAAGAAAAGGCCAAGGAGCTGGGTGTTGAGCCTCTGGCTACCTGGGTTGCCGGTGCACTGGCTGGTGTTGAGCCGGAAGTCATGGGTCTGGGCCCCATCGCCGCAACCAAGAAGGTTATGGCAAAGACCGGCCTGACTGTTGATGATATGGACCTCATCGAAGCCAACGAAGCATTCGCTGCACAGTCTGTTGCAGTCGGCCAGGCTCTGCACTTTGACCAGGCAAAGCTGAACGTCAACGGCGGCGCCATTGCTCTGGGCCATCCCGTTGGCGCTTCCGGCGCTCGTATCCTTGTCACCCTGCTGTACGCCATGAAGCATCGCGGCGCACACAAGGGCCTGGCTACCCTGTGCATCGGCGGCGGCATGGGCTGCGCCACCATCGTGGAAATGTAATTTACGGAGGAATTGACAATGTCCTTTGTTACGACTGAAATTCAGGGCGCTGTTGCGATCGTCACCATTGACCGTCCCAAAGCCCTGAATGCACTGAACCCCGAAGTTCTGGCTGACCTGAAGGCCGCTTTTGAAGCCATCGACCAGAACACCGTGCGCTGCGTTGTTCTGACCGGTGCAGGCAACAAGAGCTTTGTTGCCGGTGCTGATATCGGCTCCATGTCCACCATGACCAAGGCAGAAGGCGAGGCCTTCGGTAAGCTGGGCAATGATGTGTTCCTGGAGATCGAAAGCTTCCCGCTGCCCGTTATCGCAGCTGTCAACGGCTTTGCCCTTGGCGGCGGCAATGAGCTGGCCATGAGCTGCGATATCCGCATCTGCTCCGATAACGCCGTCTTCGGCCAGCCCGAAGTTGGCCTGGGCATCACCCCTGGCTTCGGCGGCACCCAGCGTCTGGCCCGCCTGGTTGGCATGGGCATGGCAAAGCAGCTGGTTTACTCTGCCCTGAACATCAAGGCAGACGAAGCCCTGCGTATCGGCCTGGTCAACGCTGTTTACCCGCAGGCTGAATTGATGGAGAACGTGATGAAGCTGGCAAATAAGATTGCCAAGAATGCTCCCATCGCAGTCCGCCACTGCAAGAAGGCCATCAACGAAGGGATCTCCAAGCCCATCAACGAGGCTGTTGCGGTTGAAGAAAAACTGTTTGGCGATTGCTTCGAAACCCACGACCAGGTGGAAGGTATGCAGTGCTTCCTGAGCCGTGAAAAGCCGAAACCCAAGGCAGTGTTTACCAACAACTGATTTTGAAAGAAAAATGAATAAAGAATAATGAATAATGGTGGTGGATCACAGCGCTGCGCGCTGTTCAAAAAGGCCGGGCGCTGTGGCTGCACCAAAGTTCATTATTAAAATCGTGCCGCTTGCGGCACACCTTCATTCTTCCTTTTTCTCTATTCATTATTATTTTTAACAGGAGGCACAACTATGAAAGTTGGCGTTATTGGCGCTGGCACTATGGGCCAGGGTATTGCTAAGGCATTTGCACAGACGGAGGGCTTCACTGTTGCCCTGTGTGATATCAAGCAGGAATGGGCCGATAAAGGCAAGGATAAGATCGCAGCTGGCTATGCAAAGCTGGTTGCCAAGGGCAAGCTGGATCAGGCTGAAGTTGACCGCCGTATGGCTGCCATCACCGCTGGCCTGAAAGAAGATCTGTGCGCTGACTGCGACCTGATCGTTGAGGCTGCTTTTGAGGATATGAAGGTCAAGCAGACCACCTTTGGCGAGCTGGACAAGATCTGCAAGCCGGAGTGCGTCTTTGCTTCCAACACCTCTTCTCTGTCCATCACTGAGATCGGCAAGGGCCTGACCCGTCCCCTGGTTGGTATGCACTTCTTCAACCCCGCTGACCGTATGAAGCTCATCGAGGTCATTGCAGGCGTGAACACCCCCGCCGAGACTGTTGAGACCATCAAAAAGATCAGCGTTGAGATCGGCAAGACCCCCGTTCAGGTCAACGAGGCTGCTGGCTTTGTTGTCAACCGCATCCTGATCCCCATGATCAACGAAGCTGCTTTCATCAAGATGGAAGGCGTTTCTGACATTGCCGGCATCGACACCGCTATGAAGTTGGGTGCCAACCATCCGATGGGCCCCCTGGAGTTGGGTGACTTCATTGGCCTGGATATCTGCCTGGCCATCATGGACGTTCTGTACAAGGAGACCGGCGACAGCAAGTACCGCGCCTGCCCGCTCATCCGTAAGATGGTTCGCGGCGGCAACCTGGGCTGCAAGACCGGCAAGGGCTTCTACGTTTACAACGCAGACCGCACCAAGACCGCTGTTGATGCCCTGTAAAATTTGAAACAATCTCTCCTGACGGAGTGCAAAATCTCCGTCAGGATTGATTTGTTCAGTCGCCTGTAAACCTGCCTTTGCGGCTTTGGCTGCGGGGCGGCGGGCGCACTGTTAGATAAGGAGGATACCGTTATGGATTTTACTCTGTCCAAGCAGCAGGCTATGGTACAGAAAATGTACAAAGAATTTGCTGAGAACGAAGTCAAACCCCTTGCCAAAAAGGTTGACGCGGAGGAATATTTCCCCAAAGAGACCGTTGAAAAGATGGCAAAGCTGGGCATGATGGGCATTTACTTCCCCAAAGAGGTCGGCGGCGCAGGCGGCGATGTGCTCTCCTACGTGATGGCTGTTGAGGAAATGAGCAAGGTTTGCGGCACCACAGGTGTTATTCTGTCCGCCCATACCTCCCTGTGTGCTGCTCCTATCTATGAGAACGGCACTGCAGACCAGAAGGCAAAGTACCTGCCCAAGCTGTGCAGCGGCGAATGGCTGGGTGCTTTCGGCCTGACTGAGCCCGGCGCCGGCACCGATGCACAGGGCCAGCAGACCTTTGCTGTGGATGAGGGCGACCATTGGAAGCTGAACGGCTCCAAGATCTTCATCACCAACGCTGGCTATGCTGATGTTTTCATTATCATTGCTGTTACCGGTTTTGTGACCGACAAGCGCGGCCGCAAGCAGAAGGAAATCTCCGCGTTCATCGTGGAGCGCACCGACCCCGGCTTCAAGGTCGGCAAGCCCGAAGATAAGATGGGCATTCGTGGTTCTTCCACCTGCGAGCTGATCATGGAAGACTGCATCATCCCCAAGGATCGTCTGCTCGGCGTTAAGGGCAAGGGCTTCCAGCTGGCTATGGCTACCCTGGATGGCGGTCGTATCGGCATTGCCGCACAGGCTCTGGGCATCGCAGAGGGCGCAATCGACGAGACTGTTGCCTATGTCAAGGAGCGCAAGCAGTTTGGCCGTTCCATCGCTCAGTTCCAGAACACCCAGTTCGAGCTGGCTGAGATGAAAGCCCGCGTTGACGCTGCCAAGTACCTGGTTTACAAGGCTGGCCTGAAAAAGCAGCAGGCCATGAACGGCGCTAAGATCCGTTACAGCGTTGAGGCTGCCGAGGCTAAGCTGATTGCAGCCCGCACCGCCAGCGATGTTACCCGCCGCTGCCTGCAGCTGTTCGGCGGTTACGGCTACACCCGTGACTACCCCATCGAGCGCATGATGCGCGATGCCAAGATCACCGAGATCTACGAAGGCACCAGCGAAGTGCAGATGATGGTCATCTCCGGCGCGCTGCTGAAGTAAGGAGGCAAGACGTACAATGAAAGCTATTGTTTGTGTCAAACAGGTTCCCGATACACAGGGCAAGGTTGCTGTCAAGGCTGACGGCACCATGGACCGTGCTGCGATGGCAACCATCACCAACCCCGACGACCTGAACGCCGTTGAGGCTGCCCTGCAGCTGAAAGATGAGACCGGCTGCGAAGTTGTTGTTGTTACCATGGGCCCGCCGCCGGCAGAAGGCATGCTTCGTGAGCTGATCGCCCGCGGTGCTGACCGCGGCGTGCTGGTATCTGCCCGTGAGTTCGGCGGTTCCGATACCTTTGCAACTTCCCAGATCCTGGCAGCTGCCGTTAACAAGATCGGCGTTGGCCCGGAGGATATCGTTTTCTGCGGCCGTCAGGCTATCGATGGCGACACTGCACAGGTTGGGCCGCAGATTGCTGAAAAGCTGCACCTGCCCCAGGTCACCTATGTTACCGATATCAAGAAGGACGGCAACTCCCTGATCGTCAAGCGCCAGCTTGAAGATGGCTACATGGAGCTGAAGGTGAACACCCCCTGCCTGCTGACCTGCATCAAGGAGCTGAACACCCCGCGTTACATGAGCGTTTCCGGCATTTTTGAGTGCTATGACAAGCCCGTTGAAGTGTTCGACTACAATGCTCTGAAGGATGATCCCCTCATTGAGACCGACACCATCGGCCTGAAGGGCTCCCCGACGAACGTTTACAAGTCTTTTGCTCCCCCGGTCAAGGGCGCCGGCATGATGGTTGAGGGTGCTGCCCAGCTGGTTGGCATCCTGAACGACAAGCACCTGATTTGAGAGAGGAGAGAAGTACAATGGCTGAATTCAATGCAATGGACACCGCCGCCTTCAAGGGCGTGTGGGTATTCTGCGAACAGCGCGAAGGCCAGGTACAGGCCATCAGCTATCAGCTGCTGAGTGAAGGCCGCAAGCTGGCCAACGACCTTGGCGTTGAGCTGTGCGGCGTTGTGATGGGCAGCGAGGTCAACGAGGACTACCTCAAGGCTCTCGGCGGCTACGGCGCAGACCGCGTTTACTATATCGACAGCCCCCTGCTGAAGGACTACACCACCGATGGCTATGCCAAGGTTCTGTGTGACCTCATCATGGAGAAAAAGCCGGAAATTATGCTGATTGGCGCTACCAACCTGGGCCGTGACCTTGGCCCCCGCTGCGCAGCCCGCCTGCACACCGGCCTGACTGCTGACTGCACCCACTTGGATGTGGATGTCGCCAAGTATAAGGACTTCCTGCGCACCACCTCCACCATTGATGTGGACAACACCAAGTTTGAAGAGAACACCAACCTGAAGATGACCCGTCCCGCATTCGGCGGCCACCTGATGGCCACCATCATCTGCCCGCGCTTCCGCCCGCAGATGTCCACCGTGCGCCCCGGCGTTATGCAGACCCAGCCGTTCGACGAAGCTGGTGCTGCCAAGGTTGTTGTTGAGAAGGTTACCCCCGCTCTGACTGCTGACGATATCCATGTTGAGATCCTGGACATCAAGAAGAGTGCTAAGAAGCTGGTTGACCTGATCGGTGCTGATGTGGTTGTTTCCGTTGGCCGTGGTATCAGCTCTGACCCCGAAAAGGGCATTGCCCTGGCCGAAGAGCTGGCTGGTGCCCTGGGCGGCGTTGTCGGTGCTTCCCGTGCCGTTACCGATGAAGGCTGGCTGTCTGCTGACCATCAGGTCGGCCAGACCGGCAAGACCGTGCATCCCCGCATCTATGTTGCTCTGGGCATCTCCGGTGCCATCCAGCACGTTGCCGGCATGCAGGATTCCGAGACCATCATCGCCATCAACAAGAATGAGAATGCCCCCATCTTCGGCATTGCTTCCTATGGCATCGTTGGCGACCTGTACAAGGTCGTTCCCGAACTGATCAAGGAGATCAAAGCCGCCAAGGCATAATTTCTGCTGCTCATTTAAGGGCCGTACCCGCAGGGGTGCGGCCCTTTTTGCTGCCCGGCGGCAGGGCGGGGAAGAGCGGCAGATAAATGGTTTGACGCAGAATTGCAATTGTTTTCACAAATACCGTTTACAAATGCAAAGGAATAGGCAAGAATAAAAATGCTGCGTCGTTTGCGGAAACCTGCGGCGCGGCGGGCATGCCTGCTAAAAAATCCCGCTGTGCGGGCGCTTTTGGTGTGCCCCGGAAATAACGTTTTGAAAACGGAGGTACATCATGGAAAAACTCTTCCACCTGAAAGAGAACCACACGGATGTAAAAACCGAAGTCATGGCCGGTATCACGACCTTTATGACGATGGCTTACATTCTTGCGGTCAACCCCAACATTCTGTCTGCAGCCGGTATGGATGCAAAGGCAGTTCTGATCGCCACTTCTCTGGCAGCATTTGTCGGCACCATGCTCATGGCGTTCCTGGCAAACTACCCCTTTGCACTGGCACCCGGCATGGGCCTGAACGCCTACTTTGCCTACACCGTTGTGCTCTCCATGGGCTACAGCTGGCAGATGGCTCTGCTGGCCGTCTTTGTTGAAGGCATCGTCTTCATCGTGCTGTCCCTGACCAATGTGCGCGAGGCCATCTTCAACGCCATCCCCCTGACGCTGAAATCCGCTGTCAGCGTGGGCATTGGCCTGTTTGTTGCCTTTGTCGGCCTGCAGAACGCCAAGCTCATCGTCAACAGCGATTCCACCCTGCTGACCTACCAGCACTTCAAGGGCGAAACCTTCCACAGCGTTGGCATCGGTGCTCTGCTGACTCTGGTCGGCGTGCTGCTGATCGCCGTTATGCTCATCAAGAACGTCAAGGGCGCGATCCTGTACGGCATTATCCTGACCTGGGTGCTGGGCATCATCTGCGAACTGACCGGCATCTATGTGCCGGATGCAGAAGCTGGCATGTACTCTGTCATCCCCACCGCATTCGTCAGCTTTGACTTCAGCTCCCTGGGCAATACCTTCGGCCAGGTGTTCAACCTGGATTTCACCAACTTTAATATTGGCAACTTCATCGTTGTTATGTTCGCTTTCCTCTTTGTCGACCTGTTCGATACCCTGGGCACCCTGATTGGTGTTGCTTCCAAGGCCGATATGCTGGACGAAGAGGGCAAGTTGCCCCGCATCAAGGGTGCCCTGCTGGCTGACGCTATCGCAACCAGCGCCGGTGCTGTGCTGGGTACTTCCACCACCACCACCTATGTTGAAAGTGCTTCCGGCGTTACCGAGGGCGGCCGCACCGGTCTGACCGCAGCTACCACCGCTGTGCTGTTCCTGCTGGCCAGCATTTTCAGCCCCCTGTTCCTGACCATCCCTTCCTTTGCAACTGCTCCGGCCCTGATCGTTGTTGGCTTCTACATGATGGGCGCTGTTGCCAAGATCAACTTCGACGATATGACGGATGCCATCCCGGCTTTCCTGACCATTCTGGTCATGCCGCTGGCTTACAGCATCTCCGAAGGCATTGCAATCGGCGTTGTTTCCTGGACGCTGATTAACCTGCTGTCCGGTAAGGCTAAGGAAAAGAAGATCACCCCGCTGATGTATGTTCTGACCGTGCTGTTCATCCTAAAGTACATCTTCCTGTAATTATAAGTTACAGCATTGCCAATAAAATGCGCCTGTGCTTGCTTTGAGCACAGGCACATTTTTTATGCAAATTTTTGAAAGAACGGTAAAAAATCAGCCAACAACCGCGGGGGTAGCCAGCAGTTCATCCGGAAGTTCGCCGTAATCTTCAGCGGATTCCTTACTCATATTGTAACCAAAAGTCACACCAAGGGCGTTGGCGGCATCCGTCATCAGGGCGTCTACATCCACCAGTTCGCTGTCAGCCATAACGAACAGAACCTTGTCGTCAAAAGTGGCAACGCTGGCCTTGTCGGCCGCCACGCAGACCCACTTGTGCATGTCAATGCCGTCCAGCATGGCTTCGGCAATTTCATCACCATTGGCTTTGTCTTTCAGGCGCACCAGTACCATGCAGTAAGCCTGGCTGCCGACACCTGGCTCGCTGATTACAGCGGCATCCACCTTGGTGATCTGCTCTTCGTTCAGGCCGGTCTGGTAGGGGTACCACTCGGCGTTGGTCAGGTCCACGGCGGTCGTTTCCACCATCATCAGGTCAACCGGGTGTGCGGCATAGATCTGGTCCACAATGCCGCTCAGCTCGGCATCCGGTTCCGGCTGGAGCGCAGCACTGCTGTCCTCCGGGTCAACACCGAAACCGGGATCGATCTCCATGTCCGGGTCCGGCTTGGTAGCCGGGGCGTTCAGGATGTCATCCGGGATGGCCGTTGGCTCCGGCGCTGTGGAGGAAGACGCGCCGGAATTTCCGCACGCAGCAAAGCTGGCAGCCAGCAGGGCAGCAGCCAGAAATAATGTCAGCTTTTTCATAAAAAATCTCCTTTATCTTGCGCGGCCCTGTATGATGCAGGGCTGCGTAGGTTGTGTTGTTGGAATGCGCAGCGGGGGCAAGCAGGGGGGCAAGGTGCGGCAAATGCCCCACTGTTTTTATTTTACCCCATTTTCCGTCAATATTTCACCGGGGGTAAAGGGAACATCCCATTCGTCCGTGGGCAGCGCGGGAAAGACCAGTGCCTCCGGGCAGAGCAAAAGCTTGGGGCCGGTCTGCCCAAAGCGGGTAAGGAACCGGTCATAATACCCGGCTCCGCGGCCAAGGCGTACCCCCTGCTTGTCCACAGCGAGGCAGGGAATCAAGGCCAGTGCGCCCGGCTCCAATGCGGCGATGGTGCGGCCGCCGCAGGGCTCCAGAATCCCGTACCGCCCCGGCTGCAGGTCGTTCAGGCTGGTGATTTCCACAAGCTCCATCCGCCCGTCATTGCCCGGCAGGCAGCGCGGCACGCACAGGCGCTTGCCGCTGGCCAGGGCCTGCTGCAAAATAGCGGTGGTGTCCGGTTCGTCCCGCATGGAAACAAAGCAGAACACCGTGCCCGCCTGCCGCCATGCCGGCAGGGCAAACAGTTGCTGGGTCATGGCAGCGCCGATGGCGTGCAGGTCCAGATTTTTGCGCAGTGCCTTGGCCTGCGCGCGTGCCTCAGTTTTTGTCATCACGTTCACCTCGCATCCATTGTAGCATAAATTTGCGGGATAGGGGAGGGCCGGCCGCAATGTCATTTTCTGTTTTACGGTGCCCTCTTACCCAAATAAACGGATTTTTCCGCCCGTTTGTTACAGCAAGGCGGCCATTTATTCAGGGCAACACCGCACAATTCCCGCCTTGCGGCTTAAGCACCGCTCCGGCAGCTGCGGCACGGCATCTGCGTTGCCAAAATGGCGATGACCGCGGTTATTTTATGGAGACTTATCAGATCGACGATTTCGCCGCCGCCGGGATTGACAAGCCCTTTGTACAGGATAACCAGAGCCGCTCCACCAAGGGCGTGCTGCGCGGCCTGCATTTCCAGAAGAACCATACCCAGGGCAAGCTGGTGCGTGTGACCATGGGCGAAGTGTACGACGTTGCCGTGGACTGCCGCCCCAACAGCAAAACCTTTGGCAAGTGGGTGGGTGTGACCCTTTCCGCCGAGAACAAAAAGATGTTCTATATCCCGGAAGGCTTTGCCCATGGCTTTCTGGTGCTGTCTGATGTGGCGGAATTCTGCTATAAGTGTACCGACGTATATGATCCGACCGCAGAGGGCGGCATCCCCTATGATGACCCGACCGTCAACGTTCAGTGGCCGGACTGCGGCTGCGAGCATAAGACCAGCGCCAAGGACAAAGAGCACACGCCCTTTGCCGAGCAGAAGTTTGAATACTTTGAAAAATACTGATTCAGAGGAACCGATGTGCAGAATTTAAAAAACTCGTTTGCAAGTTTCTGGAAATACCGCTACCTGCTGCAAAACCTCATCACGCGGGATTTTAAGCTCAAGTACCGCCGCAGCGTGCTGGGCGTTGCCTGGAGCGTGCTCAACCCGCTGCTGACCTGCCTTGTCATGTGGGCTGTGTTCGGCGCGCTGTTCAACCAGCGCGGGGATGGCATTGAGGATTTCCCGCTGTTTTTGATCATTGGCCAGTTGATGTTCAACTTCTTCCGTGAATCCACCAGCATGGCGATGGAAAGCGTGCTGAAAAATGGCCCGCTGCTGCGCAAGGTCTATATCCCCAAGTACATTTTTCCACTGGAAAAATGCTGCTTTGCGCTGGTCAACTTCTTTTTCAGCCTGGTGGCGCTCTTCTTTGTAGCGCTGGTTACCTGGTCCCATATTTCGCTGCGCACGGTGCTGCTGGCGGTGTATCCCATTGTTATGCTGTTCGTTTTCAGCCTGGGCGTTGGGCTGATCCTGTCCACGATGTATGTCTTTGTGCGCGATATCATGCACATCTGGGAGGTCTTCTGCACCCTGCTGGTATACGGCAGTGCCATTTTCTATGACCCCAGTCAGATGGCATCCTGGATGCAGGCTGTCATCAACCTGAACCCCATCTACTGGTACATCACGGCGGTGCGTTCCTGCGTGATGTGGGGCACCGGCCTGACCCTGAACATGGTGCTGATTCCTTTCCTGTGTTCTGCGCTCAGTCTGGGGATCGGTGTGTATGTATTCAAAAAGAACCAGGACAAATTTGTCCTGTATATGTAAGGGGGCTGCAAGATGAGCGAACAAAAGCAACAGCCCATTATTTCCATCGACCATGTTTCGATGCGTTTTAACCTGGCAAAAGAAAAGCACGAAAGCCTGAAAGAATATTTTGTGGCCCTTTTGCACGGCGGTGTGCGATTTGATGAATTCTTCGCCCTTTCGGATGTTAGCTTTGACATTATGCCGGGGGATTTTTACGGCTTGATCGGCCTGAACGGCTCCGGCAAAAGTACGCTGCTGAAAGTGATTTCCGGCGTCTACAAGCCCAGCGCCGGTAAAGTGACGGTGAACGGCACCATTGCGCCGCTGATCGAACTGGGTGCCGGTTTTGACATGGATTTGACCGCGCGGGAAAACATCTACCTGAACGGCACGGTCCTGGGCTATACCCCCAAGTATATTGATTCCAAGTTTGACGATATTGTGGAGTTCAGCGAGCTGCAGGAATTTTTGGATGTGCCGCTGAAAAACTATTCCTCCGGCATGGTGGCGCGCCTGGCCTTTGCCGTGGCAACCATGACCAAGCCGGATATCCTGATTGCGGATGAGATCCTTTCGGTCGGTGATTTCCTGTTCCAGGAAAAGTGTGAGAAGCGCATGGCGGAGCTGCTTTCCGGCGGCACGACCGTGATTCTGGTCAGCCATTCCATTGAGCAGATTGAGCGCATGTGCAATAAGGTGGCCTGGCTGGACCACGGCCACCTGCGCCGCCTTGGCCCCACCAAAGAAGTGACGGCGGAATACCGCAAGTTTGAAAAGAAGGACGCCATGAAGGCAGACAAAGTGGAGGGATAAGGCGCATGGCACAGGACACGAACCAGAACCGCCCGGCGGATGTGGCCCAGGCGGACAGTGTGGGCGGCATGGCCAAACGCCTGCTGAACCCCGCCCATTTGTCAGACCTTGCCCGCCGCAGCGCCGCCACCCTGAAAGAGCAGGGTGCCGAGCAGCTGTGGCGCGATGTGACCTTCCGCGTGGGGCTGGCGTTCCACCATGATTCCTGGCAGCACCGGGCAGACCTGCCCCTGCGCCGGGAGCTGAAAGCCCAGCGCGCCGAGTACGCAGACGGCAAGCCGGGACCGGTGGTAAGCGTTGTAGTGCCACTGTACAACACGCCGGAAAAGTTCTTTGGCCAGATGCTGGCCAGCGTGCAAAAGCAGACCTACCCCCACTGGCAGCTGGTGCTGGTGGATGCTTCAGACGCAGCCCATGCCGCGTTCAGCACCCATGCCAGCAAGGCCGCGGCAAAGGATCCGCGCATCCTGTATAAGAAAGTGGAAAACGGCGGCATTGCGGCCAACACCACGGCAGGCTTTGCGCTGGCAACGGGAACGTATATCGCCTTGCTGGACCATGACGATGTGCTGTACCCCAACGCGCTGTATGAGAGCGTGAAAACCCTGCAAAGCCAGGGAGCCGAGCTGGTGTACAGCGATGAGATCGTGCTTTCGGCGGATTTGAAACAGCTGGGCGGCTACCACTTTAAGCCGGACTTTGCGCCGGACTATCTGCGCGGGGTCAACTTCATCACCCATCTGGCGGTGTTCTCTCGCGCATTGCTGGACCGTGCCGGTGCATATGAATCCAGTGAGTACGATGGTGCACAGGACCATGACCTGATGCTGCGCCTGACCGAACAGACCACGCGGGATAAAATTGCCCATATCAAAAAGGTGCTCTATATCTGGCGCGGCCATGCGGGTTCCACCGCGGCGGGCATGGAGGCGAAGCCCTATGCCCTGGCGGCCGGTGTGCGCGCGATTGATGCCCAGCTCCAGCGGCTGAACCTGCCCGGCAAAGCCATGGAAGTGAAGGGTGCGCCCGGTGCGTTCCAGGTGCGGTACGAGCTGACCGGCCACCCGTTGGTCAGCGTTATGATCCCCAACAAAGACCATATTGACGATTTGGACCGCTGCCTGAAAAGCCTGTATGCCAACGCAGGCTATGATAACTTTGAAGTCCTGGTCATTGAAAATAACTCTGAACAGCAGGAAACATTCGCCTACTACAAAACCATGCCGGAGCGTTACCCCAACAGCCGGGTGGTGACCTATGTGGGGCCGTTTAACTTTTCTGCCGTCAACAACCTTGGTGCGCGCTTTGCCAAGGGTGAGCATCTGCTGCTGCTGAACAACGATATCGAGGTACTCAGCCATGATTTTCTGCGGGAGCTGCTGAGCTATTCCCAGCGGCCGGATGTGGGTGCTGTGGGCGCAAAGCTCTATTACCCAGATGATACCATCCAGCATGCGGGCGTGATTATGGGCATCAACGGCAGTGCAGGCCACAGCCACAAGAGCTACCCGCGCAAGGCTGTGGGCGATTTGTACCGCCTTGTCACCACGCAGGACTATATGGCCGTGACGGGTGCCTGCCTGATGACCAAAACGGAGCTGTACCGCGCGGCGGGCGGCCTAGACGAAGCCAAGTTCGCCGTGGCCTATAACGATGTGGATTACTGCTTGAAGCTGTGGCAGAAGGGCCTGCTGAATGTGTATACCCCCCGCGCCGAAGCCTACCATTACGAGAGCAAGAGCCGCGGGCTGGACACCACCCCGGAAAACGCCGCCCGCTATGCCCGCGAAAAGGCAAACTTTTACACGAAGTATCACGAATATATTGATCATTATGACCCGTACTATAACCCGCATTTCAACAACCTGTTTGAAAACTTTGGGCTGAAATAAGGCAGGGCAGAGTGCATTTATTTTGGAAAGAACCCACCCGATTGCGGCAGAATTCCCAGGCCGTAGGGGCGCGCATTGCGCGCCCGTCACCTTGCCCGGAACTCTCTGCGATAGGGAATGTGGTTGAACAGGCTATTTTGCAAATCCCTGATAAATATCCGACGGTGCATCTGGAAAAATACGCGGTTATGCCCAACCATGTGCATTTGCTGCTTTTGATCCAGGGCGACGGGCGCGCAATGCGCGCCCCTACGGTTTCCAACATCGTCCAACAATGAAAGAGCTGCGTAACCAAACACCTCCATCACCCCATCTGGCAAAAATCCTTCCATGACCACGTTATCCGTACCCAGACAGATTATGAAACCATCTGGCTGTACATCGATTCCAACCCCCAAACATGGCAGACGGACTGCCTGAACCCGAACCGGAACAAACCCCAACAATCTGACACCCGAAAGGACGTAACGTTATGAACCAGCAGGCCAAGCGCATCAAAGAACTATTTGGCTATGCCCGTACCTTGACGAAGGAACAGGGCATTGGCACCATGTGCGTGCGCGCGGCGGGCTTTTTCAAACGGCGCTTTTTCGGCAAGCGGGCGCGGTACTGGCCGTCCAACATGGCGCTGGAAGCCCAGCGCAGCGACCCCGCGGCGGAAACCTTCCCCATCATTTCTATTTTAACGCCGTTGTACAATACGCCGCAAAACTTTTTAACAGAATTTCTCGATAGTGTGGAAAACCAGACCGCCCACAACTGGCAGCTCTGCCTGGCGGATGCTTCGGACGATGCCCACACCTATGTGGGGGAGCTGGTGCAAAAGCACGTGGCGGCCAACCCGCGCATTCGCTATGTGAAAATTGAAAACAAGGGCATTGCGGCCAACACCAACGCGGCGGCCCGGCTGGCACAGGGGGAATATCTGGCTCTGGCAGACCATGATGACATCCTGGCCCCGCACGCTATCTACTGCATGGGCAAAGAACTGCAAAAAACGGGGGCCGATTTCGCCTACAGCGATGAAGCCCTTTTCCGCAAAAGCCCCAAAACCGCCCATGTGGCCCACTTTAAGCCGGACTATGCGCCGGAATACCTGATGGCCTGCAACTACATCTGCCACCTGGCCGTGTTCCGCAAAAGTCTGTTTGATACCATCGGCGGGGAGCGCCCGGAGTGTGACGGCGCACAGGATCATGATCTGTTCCTGCGGCTGATCGACGCCATGCAGGCGAAAGACGCCAACGCCGCACCGCTGCATATCCCGCAGGTGCTGTATTACTGGCGGGTTCATGCGGCGTCCACATCCGGCGGCACCGAGGCCAAGCCCTATGTGGTAAAAGCCGCGCAGAAAGCCGTGGCGGACCACCTGGCGGCAACCGGCCGCAGCGGCAGGGTAGAGGAGGGCATCTTCCCCGGTACCTGCCATGTGCAGTGGGAACTGCCGGAGCCGGAACCGCTGGTGTCCATCCTGATCCCCAACAAGGACCATGTGGACGACCTGGAAAAATGTCTGTTCAGCCTGTACTCCAAAACGCTGTACGAAGCGTTTGAAGTGATCGTCATCGAAAATAACTCCACCGACCCCGCCACAAAGGCTTATTATGAAAAGCTGCCGGACCGCTATGCCAACTGCCGCGTGGTGGCTTACAGCGGCGGGTTCAATTTCAGCCGCATCAATAACTTTGGCCGCAAGTTTGCCAACGGCAAGTTCTTACTGCTGCTTAACAACGATATTGAAATCATCAGCGGAAACTGGCTGACCCAGATGGTGGCCGAAGCCAGCCAGCCCGGCGTGGCGGCCTGCGGCGCCATGCTGTATTACCCGGACGATACCATCCAGCACGCGGGCATTATCACCGGTTTGGGTGGGTATGCGGGCCACAGCCACAAGTACCACAAGCGCGGCGGTAGCGGGTACATGTTCCGCCTGGCCACCGTGCAGGATTATTCCGCCTGCACTGCGGCCTGCCTGCTGGTGCGCACATCGGCTTATGATGCCGTTGGCGGGTTGGATGAAGCCTTTACTGTTGCATTCAACGATGTGGATTTCTGCCTGCGCCTGCGGGAAAAAGGCTGGCGTATTGTGTGGACCCCCTATGCGGAGCTGTACCACCACGAAAGCAAATCCCGCGGTTCGGACGAGGAAGACCCCGCCAAAAAGGCCCGCTTTGCCAAGGAGCAGGCCCGCCTGTATGAGGTACACGGTAAGCAGAATATCCTGCATGACCCCTACTACAACCCGAACCTGAGCCTGGATTATGAGGATTTCCGCGAAAGCGGGGATCTGCGCAATCTGAAGAACGTGACCCTGTGACCCCCTGCCGGAAAAGCAGGGCAAAATCTGTGCAGTTTTTTTGCTGTTACGGCTTGCCACGCTATGCCGGATATGCTATAATCTAAATGTTACCGCGGCCCGGCTTTGGGTGTATGCCCTGCATCAGGGAGCCTTGATTGCCTTTTGCTGCGCCGTAGGCAAATATTATAAAGCGAGGTATTACTACTATGAGCCAGAAGTCTGCTATCGAAAAACAGCCCATCATTGCAAAAGCCGCCATCCATGAGGGTGACACCGGTTCTCCGGAAGTTCAGGTTGCGCTGCTGACCGCACGCATCAACCACCTGACTGAGCACCTGAAGACCAACAAGAACGACAACCACAGCCGTCGTGGTCTGTTCAAGATGGTCGGCCGCCGCCGTAACCTGCTGGCCTATCTGCAGAAGAAGGACATCAACCGTTACCGTGCTCTGATCGCTGAACTGGGTCTGCGCAAGTAATTCGCAAAACGGGCAGGGCGCTGTATGTGCGCCCTGCCCATTTTCTATATTTCAGCAGGTGTTCCGGCATTCATTTTTATTATGCTCTGCCGCTGGCCTGTAATAATATTGAATAAAGTTAGGGCAATACCGCATAATTCTAAGTGCCGATACGGCGAGCGAGGTGCGGCAGATGCCAAGCCAAAAGCGCAGATAAAATCGAACGCCGGAGCAAAACAACCGTTCCGCCGCTGGATTTATTGCTCAAAGCATGGGGCTGCCTGAACCGCATATTCCCACCAGGTATCAAAAATTATATCAGAAGGAGAATTACTATGGCACTGGAATTTGCATCCCGTAAGGCAACCTTCCCCAACTACCGCAAGTTTGAAACAACTTTTGCCGGCCGCCCGTTTGTGGTGGAAACCGGCAAGCTCTGCGGCCTTGCCAATGGCAGCGCAATGATCCGCTATGGCGAAACCTGCGTGCTGTGCAATGTTACCATGAGCGAAAAGCCGCGTGAAGGGGTGGATTTCTTCCCCCTGAGCGTGGAATTTGAAGAAAAGCTGTACGCCGCCGGCCGCATTCCCGGCTCCTTTATGCGCCGCGAAGGCCGCCCCGGTGAACACGCCATCCTGTCCTCCCGTGTGGTTGACCGCCCCATCCGCCCGCTGTTCCCCAAGGATATGCGCAACGATGTCTGCGTGACCATGACTGTGATGAGCCTTGACCCGGACTGCTCCCCTGAGATTGCCGGTATGAACGGCGCGTCTCTCGCCATTGCCATGTCGGATATCCCCTGGAATGGCCCCATCGGCGGCGTGGCAGTCGGCTATGTGGACGGCGAGATCGTGCTGAACCCCACCAAGGAGCAGCGCGAGCGCTCTGACCTGGCCCTGACCTTGGCTGCCAGCATGGAAAAGATCGTCATGATTGAAGCCGGCGCCAACGAAGTGACCGAAGAGGTCATGATGGACGCCATCAAGGCTGGCCATGAGGAAATCAAAAAGCTGCTCACCTTTATGAACGGCATTGTTGCAGAGATCGGCAAGCCGAAGAAGAGCTTTACCCCGGTGGAACTGGACCACGCTCTGTTGGCGGATGTGTACGCCAAGCACCTGGAAGATGTCAAGGCTGCCATGAACACCGACGACAAAAACGTCCGCGATGCCGCCATGCTGCCCATCATGGATGCTATTGCCCAGGAACACCCCGAACTGAACGCCGCCGACCTGGATCTGATCAGCTATAAGCTGCAGAAGAAGGTTGTGCGCACCTGGCTGCTGGAAGAAGGCAAGCGTGTTGACGGCCGCGGCATCAATGAGATCCGCCCGCTGGCTGCCGAAGTCGGTGTGCTGCCCCGTGTGCACGGCTCCGGCCTGTTCACCCGCGGCCAGACCCAGGCCCTGACCATCTGCACCTTGGGCTCCACCAAAGATGCCCAGATGATGGACGACCTGTCCGACACCCCGCTCAAGCGCTACATCCATCATTATAACATGCCGCCGTACTCCACCGGCGAAGCCCGCGCACCCCGCAGCCCCGGCCGCCGCGAGATCGGCCACGGCAACCTGGCGGAGCGTGCCCTGATCCCCGTGCTGCCCAGCATGGAAGAGTTCCCGTACACCATCCGTACCGTTTCTGAAATCATGAGCTCCAACGGCTCCACCTCTCAGGCTTCTATTTGCGCTTCCACCCTGGCCCTGATGGATGCTGGTGTGCCCATCAAGGCACCGGTTGCCGGTATCTCCTGCGGCCTGATCACCGATGGCGACCCGCTGCACGGCGGCCGCTGGATGACCATGCTGGATATCCAGGGCGTGGAGGACTTCCACGGCGATATGGACTTTAAGGTTGGCGGCACCCGCCGCGGTATTACCGCTATCCAGATGGATATTAAGGTGGACGGCCTGACCTATGATATTGTGGCCGAAGCACTGGAAAAGTGCCGCAAGGGCCGCCTGTTCATCCTGGACGAGATCATCAAGCCCTGCATTGCCGAGCCGCGCGCAGAGCTTTCCAAGTATGCACCCAAGATGTTCAGCATGCAAATCCCCGTTGACAAGATCAAGGACGTCATCGGTAAGGGCGGCAAGGTTATTCAGGAAATGTGCGCCAACTTCAACTGCAAGATCGACATTGAGGAGGACGGCCACGTCTTTATCTCCGCTGTGGATCAGGACGACGCCAAGCGCGCGATTTCCACCATCAAGACCATTGTGGAAGATCCCGAAGTGGGCGCTATCTACAAGGGCCGCGTGACCCGCCTGATGAACTTTGGCGCATTTGTTGAGATTGCCCCGGGCAAGGAAGGTCTGGTTCACATCTCCAAGCTGGACGACCACCGTGTAGAGCATGTGGAAGATGTTGTTGCCGTGGGCGATCCCATCATCGTTATGGTAACCGACATCGACCAGCAGGGTCGCATCAACCTGTCCCGCAAGGATGCCCTGGCCGCCATCGCCAAAAAGCGCGCGGAACAGCAGCAGTAAAGTTACGGGAGTTTTGTTCCTTCTTTGAAAAGAAGGGAACCGAAGAAACTTTAATAGAATAAAGACAGGCAGTGCCGCTCCCGGAAAGGGGAGAAGGACACTGCCTGTTTTGGTATTGGGTAAAAAAGTGGGTACTTGAACAGAAAAACAGCGCAGAATCTTTCGCTTCTGCGCTGTTTTTATATGGAGCGGGTGAAGGGAGTCGAACCCTCGTCCCCAGCTTGGAAGGCTGATGTACTAGCCGTTGTACGACACCCGCATTGAATACTTAATTATTTTACCGCACGGGTGCCGGTTTGTCAATAGCGGATTGCCGGTTTTCAGCTGTTCCGGCCTGATCCGGCGTGTTTTCACTCAGCGTTTTTACCGCCGAGCAAAAGAACCAGGAATTCCCTCAAAACTCTTTGCGCTGATAAATTTGTACACTCAAGGCCCAGCTGCCAAGGTAGAGCAGCAGCACGGCCGCGCAGGGCAGCAACAAAAGCACCGGCTGCGCGGTGAGGGCATTGCCCAAAGCGTCCAGCTGGGAAATGACGGAAGAACGCTGCAGATAGGGCAGATGCTCCATGGCAAAAATTATGAGGAAAACACCAAAGAATGTGACCAGGTACACCCAGGTGCCGGCACGCACCGCGCCGAATTTGTAGGAAAACGGCATGTTGACGGCAAACAGCAGCAGGGAAAACGCGGCAATGACCAGAATCGAGAATGCCGCTTCCAACACATCTGCGTATTGGCCGGCAAGGAAAATCCCCACCGCGGCGCAAACGCTGCCAAACAGGGTGAACAGCAGCCCCAGCAGGTACTTGCAGCCAACAACCTGCCCCGGTGTGACCGGCAGGGTGCGGGCATAGGTATCCCAGTGGGCGGAATCATCAAAATTCATGGTGCTGGATGCGTAAACGCCGCACACGGCAACCAGCGCATAACACAGGTAATCCATATGCAGGCAGACCGCCATGCCAAGATAAAGCACAACCATAATAAGGAAATTTTTCTTGTAGCTGTTCACCAAAATGGCCCAGTCTTTGCACAAAAGACCTTTCATTGTTAACCCTCCTTGCTGGTCAGGCGCATAATGTCATCAATGCTGGCGGCATCGCATACCACACCGGGCAATGCGCGCAGGACGCTGACCCGCGGGTGTACCAGGCTTTCGCAGCCGGCGGCGGTGCGGCAGGTGGCGGCGATCCACTCCGGCGGCAGGCGGTCAAGGTCCTGCTGGCTGCACCGCAGAATGCCGTATTCTTCCATCAGGTCATCCTTGTTTTTGGCAAACAGCAGCTGCCCGTGGTGCAGGTAGGCAATGGTATCGGCGATCTGTTCCAGGTCGGTGGTAATGTGGCTGCTCAACAGCACGCTGTGGCGCTCATCCTGGATAAAATCAAGCAGGATATCCAAAATCTCGCTGCGGGCAGCGGGGTCCAGCCCGGAGGTGGCTTCGTCCAGCACCAGCAGCCCCGGCCGGTGGGCCAAAGCGCTGGCAAGGTTCAGCTTCATCCGCATGCCGCGGCTGAGTTCTTTGATGCTCTTTTTCGGCGGCAGGTGGAACTGCTCCAGCAGAGCGGCGAAATAACCGGCATCCCACGCTGGGCCAAATATGCCGCGCAGGCTGGCACCAACCTGTGCGGGGGTCAGCGATTCATAAAAATAGGCATCCTCAAACACAACGCCAATTTTCGCGCGTACGGCGGCATCATCTGGGGTGGCGCTCAGCAGCTCCACGGTGCCGGCATCCGGGCGGTTTACACCGGTCAGCAGTTTGAGCAGGGTGGTTTTGCCCGCGCCGTTTTCACCAATCAGGCCAACAATGCTCCCGGCGGGAATTTCCAGGTTCAGCGGGCCAAGGGTAAAACCGTGGTAATGTTTTGCCACACCATGCAGTGCGGCGGCCAAAGGTTCAGCCATCATGATTCCTCCCACAAAAGGTCAAGGGTTTCGCGCACTTCGTCTTTGGTAATGCCGCCGCGCCGCGCGGCATCAATGGCGTGCTGCAGGTGCTCTTCCATCTGTTTTAAGCTTTCCTCCCGGTGTAGGGCCGGGTTTTGCGGCGCAACAAAGCTGCCGCGCCCCGGCATGGTGGTAATAAAACCATCGGCCTCCAGGTCCTCATACGCGCGCTTGGTGGTGATCACGCTGATGCGCAGCTCCTTCGCCAACAGGCGGATGCTGGGCAGTGCATCGCCCTGCTGCAATTCGCCGTTCAAAATTTTGGCTTTGATCTGCCGGGTGATCTGCGCGTAAATGGGTTCCTGGCCGGAATTGGAGATATACAGCTCCATGCCGTGTTCCTCCTTGCAATCTGAACTGTTCATATGCTATATATACAGTATATACGCAATATACACAGCTGTCAACAGGTAAAATAAAAAAATCCCCGCCCATATTCAGGACAGGGATGGGAAAAGGCGGGAACAGGCAGTCAGGCTTCCGCCGCCGGTTCTTCCTCCGGTTCGCTCACCGGCAGGCCGCGGTGCTCCACCGGGGTGGAAAACACGATCTGCGTGCGGGTACGGCCAAACTGCTGCAGATGGTTGATAAAGGTATCCAACTCCTGCGTGGTGCCAAACAGCACTTCAATCAGCATGCTGTAATCACCGGTCACGCAGTTGCACTCCACCACATTGCCGCAGCTTTGGATGTAGGGGTAAAACTCCGGCTTGAGCTTGGGGTCCATATCCAGGTTGATGAACGCCTTGACCAGCTGCCCCAGCTTGAGCGGGGCAACCTGCGCCTGATAGCCGGTCAGTACGCCGTCTTTTTCCAGTTTGGCAATGCGGGCCGAAACCGCAGGGGAGGACAAAAACACCCGGTCGGCAATTTCTTTCAGCGGGGCGCGTGCGTTTGTTTGCAGAATATCAATGATTTTGCGGTCAATGCGGTCCATACCATCCACCTCCATTATAAGTAAAAAAGGGAACAATGCAGCCGCCAACAAGGGCGGACGACATTGTCCCCATAAATTACTTAAAATTCTAACACAAAAAACGGAAAAGGTAAAGTGGATTGCAAAATTTTATGGCAATACCGCATAATTCTAAGTGCCGATACGGCGAGCGAGGTGCGGCAGCTGCTAGGCCAAAAGCGCAGATAATACTGCAGAATGACATAGTTGCCATAGCTGAAAACGCTGTTGTGGTAGGTGGCCGTTACCACCGTGCCGCTTGCTGAGGCAATGATGGGGGTGCCGCGCGGCGCGGCAATATCCGCGCCCTTGTGGTTGTCGCTGCCACCCATCCAGCGGCTTACATGCTTGTACTGTGGCACCGGCCAGATGAAGGTGTGCCCATCCAGCTCCGCCGTCATGCCCGGCGCAAGATGGGTGCCGCGGGCAGTGATCTCCGGCACTGCAGGGGTCAATATATCAATATGTACTACCTCGGCGGCAGTTTGCACACCGTTCACATAGGTGATCTCCTCAGTCAGCTGCTGGGTGCCGTCAACACCCTGCTGGATGGTTTCCACCACGCCAAAGCCAAGGTCGCTGTGTTCCACCGTCTGCTGGTCATAGGGGATCGGCTCCTGATACACGCGGGTGTACACAGTTTTGACCTGCAGCAGATCGCGGCTTTGCAGCTGCTGAACGATCTCGCCATAAGGCTGCACCGAACCCGCCAGATAGATGCCATCCACCAGCCGGAGCTCGTGCAGAAATGCGGTGCGCACATTGCTTTGCCTAGGGGCGCGCCAGGGCCGCTGCAGCTGGTTGAAAAAGCAGCGCAGGTGGTCGCCCTCTACCGTAACAAAAGCAAGGCTGCCATCCAGATACACTGCGGTGCCCTCCACAATGGAGCTGCCGCTGGCGCGCAGAATAGCATCCGTCAGCTGCAATTCCGTCATGGGGGTACCGCCGATGTGCAGGGTATAGGTTGGCTCCAGCACCGGCAGGGCGGCGGTATCGGAATCCGCCAGCTGCCGTGCGGCGGCAAGGCGGGCCTGGAGGTCTGCGCGGGCGGTATCAAAGTTCTGCTCGGTGGCAACGCTGCCAACCACGGTGCCGTTTACTTCCACCTGCAGGGTAAAGTGCAGGTTCAGCCCATGGGCAACCACAGCCCAAAGTATCACCCCGGCGGCGCAGGGGGCAAGCCATGGCACCAGCTGCCGCAGCGGGTGCGGCCCGGCCAGCGCGGTGCAGAATGCCTGCCCCAGCTCCAACACCGGGGCAAGCAGCAGCCAGATAAGATAAAGCGCAGCATCCCGCGCAGCGTGCGCCACGGCGGCAGCCTTGCGGCCCAGGCAGATGAGCCAATATTCTGTTAAAAAGCCGACGGCATAAAAAATCTCGCCAGTTCTGTGCCAGCCGGGCAGCCGGCGCAGGTTGGTGCGGCGGGGTTTGCGCGGTGTTTTGTGTTGCAGTTCAGCCATAGTGTGTTTGTTTTGTACGTTAGCCGGTCAATCGACATTCACCGTTTAGTGCGGGATGTATTGCAGCGGGTCGGTGCGGGTGCCGTTGATGCGCAGCTCCAAATGCAGGTGGTAGCCGCCGTTGGCACCGCGCACATCCCCGGTGTTGCCCACATAGCCGATCACATCGCCCTTATGCACCGTCTGCCCCGCGCTGACGCAAAAGCTGGACATGTGCGCATACAGGGTGGCATAGCTGCTGCCGTCATCCGCGGTGCCGTGGTCGATCTGCACACAGTTGCCATAACTGGGCCGGGCGGATGCCGCGCTGACCACGCCATCCGCCACGGCGTAAATGGGGGTGCCGCTGGCGGCGGGCATATCGGCCCCTGTGTGCGGCTTGTTGTATACAGCATCCGGCTCCCCAAAGTAGGTGCTGATGCGCCCCACGCTGGGCAGGGGACAGGTGAAATCCAAACTGCAATGGCGGGCGGGATCCTGGTATTTCTGGCTCTGCGCTTTTAAGTAGGCATCCAGCGCGGCGGTGGCCTGTTCATAGGCCTTGCGTTTTTCTTCGGTCACGGCGGCCTGGGCTTCGGCGGCTGCCTGCTGGCTGTCCAGTTCCGTGCTGGCCTGCTGCAAGGCCTGTTCCAACTGGATCTGCGTCTGGGTCAGTTCATCCTGGCGCGCCTGCAGGGCTTGGGCGGCCTGTTCGGCCTGCGTTGCAGCGGCTTCGGCCTGCTGGCGTTGGGTGTCCAGAGCCTGAGCTTCCGCATCCAACTCGTCCAGCAGCTGTTTATTGTGCTCGGTCAAATCGTTCAGCACCTGCCAAAAGGTCAGCAGTTCGTACAAATCATCCGCCTGCATCAACAGGCTGATTTCCCCGCCTTCGTTCAGCAGCTGCATGGCGGTCAGCTGCTGCTTGCAACTGTCATATCGGGCGCTGAACGCAGCCTGCTTTTCTTCCAGCGCCTTGGCCGCAGCGGTTGCTTGGTTCTGGGCTTCGGCCAGCTCGGTGCGGCTTTGCTCCAGCTGGGCCACAATGCTGCCCAGTTGGCCGCGCAGTGCGTCGGTTTGGCTTTGCAGGTCGTTGACCTGCTGGCGGGTGTCACTGGCTTGCTGCTGCATGCTGTCCAGTGTGCTGGCGGCGCTTTCATATTCGCGCTGCGCCGCGCTCACCTGGCCCTGCAAGGCAGCGGAATCCGCTGCATGGGCGGGGAATGGGTACAAAAAAAGCAGGGCTGCCGCCGCAGCTGCAGAAGCCCGTACATAGAATGTTTTCAGTTTCATTTGGTTCCCCTTATTGCGACAACATGGCCAGCGGGTCAACGGGAGTGCCATTTACCAGCAGCTGGAAGTGCAGGTGGTTGCCGGTGGAACTGCCCGTGCTGCCTACATAGCCGATCACATCCCCCTGCGCGACCCGCTGCCCCACCTGCACGGCGGGCTTGCTTTGCAGGTGAGCATAGCTGGTGGCATAGTTGGCAGGGTAAACGCCGTCATCGTTGGCAGCAGCGTCCGCACCGTGGTAGATGGTTACAAAGTAACCGTGGTCATCATCCCAGCCTGCCTGGGTTATAACGCCGCTCTGCGCAGCCTGGACCGGTGTGCCGCCCGCGGCGGCAAAATCCACACCCAGGTGCGGCGGTGTGTCAGAATCATCGGTGCGGAAGGGGGCAGAAATTGCCGTGTAGCTTTCCAACGGGCAGATAAAATCCAGCGTGGTGGTCAAATGCAGGTCCGGGGAGGTAGTGTTATCGTAAGGAATCATTGTGCGGGTATCGGTCAAGGCTCCATCCACAAACAGCTCCAGGTGCAGGTGGTTGCCGGTTGATTTGCCGGTGGAACCCACCGTGCCAAGCTGCTGGCCCTGGGTCACTGTATCGCCAGCTGCCACGCTCAGGGTATCCAGGTGGGCATACAGCGTGCGGTAACTGTGGCCGTCCGGCAGGGTGCCGTGGTCGATCACCACATAATTGCCGTAACTGTAGTGGTTGTTGGCAACCGCCACCGTGCCGTTATACACTGCCAGCACCGGCGTACCTTTGGTGGCGCTGTAATCCGCTCCGCGGTGATAGTCTGATACAAAGTGGGCAATGTAATGGAAATCCGCCACCGGCCAGCCAAAAACCAGCGGCTCTGCCGTGGCCTGGGGCTGCTCCGGCTGTGCGGTGGGTTCCGCGGCGCTGTTGGTCAGCGTATCATCAGCAGGAGTGGCAGGTTCCGGCGTGGGGTCTGCCGCAGCGGAAACGGGTTCGGCCTGCGGCGCGGTAGTTTCCGCCTGGGGCCGCAGGGCGCAGGCACCGCAGCCCAGCGCAACCAGCACACAGCCAAGGGCTAACAGCAGCGGGGCAGGTTTGCGGTATTTCAGCAAGTGGGCCACCCGCTTGGCCACCTGGCCCTGCCCAAAGGCGAGGGCACCGGGCATCTGGCGCACCGTGGCAAAGCGCAGAATGCTTTCGCAGTAATCAGCGCGTTCGGCAGCGGGAGCGGTGCCGATGGCGGCTTCGTCACAGGCAAGTTCCATGTATTGCTCAAATTGGCGGAACGCCAGCCATGCCAGCGGGTTCCACCAGTGCAGGCAGGCGGCCAGATAGTACAGCGGCTTGGTGATGGGGTCACCCCGGCGGATGTGGGTGCGTTCATGCAGCAGTACCGCACGGCGTGGGGGACCCTGCAGGCTTTGCGGCATATAAATGCGGGGGCGCAGCACGCCAAGTGTGAACGGCGTGGCAACCGCGGCGCAGGTGTAGCAGCCATCCGGCGTTTTGCAGGCAAGGGCCACCATACGGCGCAGGCGGCAATAGCCAGCCGCCGCACGCACCAGCAAAACCATAACCCCGGCGGCCCAGACTGCTGCCAGCAGTACCCAAATGTTAAAGGTGCTGCCGGGCAGGAGAGCACTGCCTGCTGCGCCCGGCAAAGCCTGCGCCGGGAGTTCCGCGGGCACGGTGAGCGCCTGAACCACGGCGCCAGCCTGTTGAATGGGGGCCGCGCTGCCCGGCTGCCGGATGGATACCGGGATGCCGCCCGGCAGCAGAAACCGCAGCCCGACCGCCAACCAAAGCAGGCACAGCAGTTTGCTGGGTGCCCGCAGCCTGCGCAGCAGCGCGCACAACGGTAGGCAGAGCAGTACCAGCAGGCCGCCGCACATACTGGTGCCAACGGCATACAGCACAAAAGAACGGATGCTGAACATCATGGCGTTTTTCCTTTCCGTTAAGCAGTAAGCAAGCAGCATTCAGGCATCGCTGTCCTGGCGGCGGGCGTCATCCAGCATGGCGCGGATGGCGGCGGCTTCTTCCTCGCTGATGGAGCTGGTGTTCAAAAAAGCGGCCACAAAGCGGGGCAGGCTGCCGCCAAAGCTTTTTTGCACGACGGCGGCGCTTTCTTCCTGTTGAACCTGGGCCTGTTTGACCAGTGCCGTTACGGTGCCGTTTGCATTGTGTAATATACCGCGCTCACACAGCTTTTTCAGCACGGTATAGGTGGTGCTTTTCTTCCAGCCAAGGGCTTCATTTGCCAGCGCTACCAGTTGGCCGCTGCCCAGCGGCTCGTTAGCCCACACCAGGCAGGCAAAGCGGTATTCGCCTTCCGCAAGGCGGTAATCCTGTTCCATTTTGGGGTGCTCCTTCTCTCATTTGGTCTATTGCTATAAACCTAGTCTATAACAATAGACCAAACTTGTCAACCCCCTGTAAAAAATGTTTGCCTTGCGCGCACACAGATGGTATAATAAGCGCACTTATGAATATTATGCACAAGAGTGCCCCGCCCCTGCGCCAAGGCACCGTGCAGTGAAAAATAAAAGGAGAACTCTAATTTATGAGAACGATCCTGCTGATTGCAACTGGCGGCACCATTGCTTCGCGCCCAACGGCGGCGGGCGGGCTTGCCCCGGCTATCACCTCGCAAGAGCTGCTTTCCTGCGTGCCGGAACTGGCGGAATTCTGCCGCATTGATGCCATCCAGCTGTATAACCTGGATTCCACCAACATGGGCCCCGAACAGTGGCAGGGCATTGCCGCTGCTGTGCAGGAAAACTATGACCGCTATGACGGTTTTGTCATCACCCATGGCACGGACACGATGGGCTATACCGCCGCGGCGCTCAGCTACATGATCCAGAAAAGCCCCAAGCCGGTGGTGCTGACCGGCAGCCAGAAATCGATTTATAACCGCGATACCGATGCCCGCAATAATCTGTGGCGCGCCGTGGCCTATGCCTGCCACCCGGATGCCTGGGGTGTGCAGATCGTGTTTGACAATCAGGTGATTTTGGGCACCCGCGCCCGCAAAAACCGAACCAAGAGTTTTAACGCGTTTTCCAGCATCGACTACCCCGAAACCGCCATGTTCCGGGACCGCCGCCTGATCCAGTTCCTGCAGCGCCCGGCGGAGTATACCCATGCGGTGTTCAGTACCGCGCTGGACCCCAATGTGTTTGTGCTGCGGCTGGTGCCGGGCATGCGGGCGGATATCATCCCCATGTTGGAGGGCCGTTACCGCGCCCTGGTGCTGGAAAGCTTTGGCGTGGGCGGCCTGCCCGGCGGGGATGATGGTGCCATGTTTGCCGCCGTGCGGGACTGGTGCGGCGCGGGGCACCTGGCTGTGTTCACCACCCAGGTACCGCATGAGGGCAGCGACCTTGCCGTGTACGAAGTTGGCCGCGCGGCCAAAGCCCTGCCCGGTGTGCTGGAAGCACACGATATGACCCCCGAAGCCACCGCAGTCAAACTGATGTGGGTGCTGGGCCAGACCACCGACCGTGCCGAGGCGGAAAAGCTGTTCCTGACCCCCGTGCAGTGGGATATCCTGTAAATCGTTCATTATCACATAAAAATAAAAAAACGGCGCAGAACCGGAGGAGATAACGCCCGGCTCTGCGCCGCTTTTTGATGTTATTTAGAATGTGAGCTAAGGCAATACCGCATAATTCTAAGTGCCGATACGGTGAGCGAGGTGCGGCAGATGCTAAGCCAAAAGCGCAGATAATATACGCGGAACAGCCACATGCTGAAAATGCTCACCGTCATGGTGTAGCGGGCATCGCCGCCGCTGCGCAGGGCGTTGGGCAGCGTAAAACTGGTAGCCCAGCAGACAACGCTGAACAAAGAGAACCAGTGCATAACGGTAACGCACATGTTGAGCGCAGTATCCGAAAGGCTGAACAGCCGTGCAATGTAAGGAATCGTAAAAAACAGGCAGGCGTTGGTGCAGAACAAACCGAGCATTGCCATCAGGATAAACATCTTGGTGTAATGCTTGGCCTGTTTTTTGTCTCCTGCGCCAAGGCAGCGGCTGACGACGGGGATCATGGCAAGGCCCATGGTGCTGCCGGGAATGTTGGCAATGCCGCTGATGGTGTTGGCCACCGCGTTGGCCGCAATGGCGGAGGTGCCCAGGGTGGAAGTCAAGCTGCTGACGCACAGCTTGCCAATCTGGAACATGCCGTTCTCCAAACCGGAGGGAATGCCAATGCCAAGGATGCGGCGGATCAGGTCGCTGTCCGGCTTCATATCCGCAATATGGCGGATGCAGAGCGGGTTTTCAATTTGCTGCTGCTGCCAGAACACCCACGCCGCGGCAAACACGCGCCCCAGCAGGGTGGCCAGCGCAGCGCCCAGTACCCCCATGCCCAGCCCATAAATGAACAGGGCGTTGAAGCAGATATTGATGATGTTCATGACCAGGCTGGCCAGCATGGAAATGCGGCTGTTGCCCTGCGCACGGAACAAAGCGGCCCCGGCGTTGTAAAACCCGATAAAGGGGTAGGAGATGGCGCTGATCAAAAAGTAGGTCTGCGAAAAGCTCATCACATCGTCATCAATGCGGCCGAAAACAATGCGCAGGATGGGGCGGCTGAGCACCAGAATGACCAGCATGACAGCGATGGTGCTGACCGCAAGAACGGTGTACAGCTGGGCGGCGCTTTTGGCAGCTTTTTCACCATCGCGCCGGCCAAGGTACTGGCTGCTGATGACCGCGCCGCCGGTTGCCAGGGCGGACAGGATCTGGATGATCAAAATATTCAGGCTGTCCACCAGACTCACGCTGGACACAGCGGCTTCGCCCACGCCGGATACCATAAGGGTATCCGCCATGCCCATGGATACCGACAAAAACTGCTCCGCCAGCAGCGGCAAAATCAGCCGAACCAATGCCTGGCGGTTAAAAATCGGCTCCGACAGGGTGGATTCAGCGCTTTTTGTGTTGCTCATTCGTTCCCGATACTCCTTATTCGCTTTACGAAAAATTTACATGTTTATCATTATAAGACGAGAAAAGCAGAAAAACAATATCTGTGCGAATTGAAACGATATTGTCCTTGCAAATGAGCAATTTCGTTTTCAAAAAACAAAAAAAGAATGGATTTTGCACGGGTATCTGAAGCAAAAAGCAACGATGAAAACAGCGCTTGAGCGAAATTTGCTCTGAAAGAAAAGGAAAAAGATAAAAACAAATATCGACTAATGGCAAAATCCAGCGTTAAACACCGGGCAATTTCAGTGCGGCAAGGAAACAATCTTGCAATACTGGCGCACAAAACCGGGATAAACCGCCCCGCCAGCACATACGCTTGTGTGTGGAAGAAAATACAGGGGGAGGCAGACCGCCATGAAACAGACCCACCGCCCGCCGCGCAGCATTTACCCTGCGCAGAACCGCCACATGCGGCGGCGCACCCGTGTGCTGGCCGGGCTGGTGGCGGTTTTGTGCTTTGGCGGGCTGCTGGCCCGGCTGTTTACCCTGCAAATACTGGACCCCAGCGGTTACGCCAACCGTGCCGCAGCCCAGCAGCTGCGGGATACCACGCTGCCCGCCGCCCGCGGCGAAATTTATTCCGCCGATGGCGTTACCCTGGCCGCCAGCAAAACCTGCTGGACCATCCGGGCCTCCCCGCGGGAACTGGCGGATGAGCTGGTGCAGCCCGCCGCCAAAGCGCTGAGCGAAATTTTGGATATTGATTATGACGCTACCCTGAAAAAGCTGAGCAAACGCACCAGCAATGACTGCCTGCTCCGCCGCCGGGTGGATGCCGATTTGGCGGACGCCGTGCGAGCCTGGTGCACGCAGAACAACGCGCAGGGAATCCAGATTTTGCAGGATACCAAGCGCGTTTACCCGCAGGGCAACTTTATGGGCTGCCTGCTGGGCTTTACCGATGTGGATAATCAGGGCCTTTGGGGGCTGGAACTGCAATATGACGCCCAATTGACCGGCCGGAACGGAACCATCCTGACTGCAAAAAATGCCTGGGGGTATGATATGCCCACCCATTACAGCACCCTGCAGGATGCTGTGCCGGGGAATGATATCACCCTGACCATCCGGGCGGATATCCAGCACTATCTGGAAAGTGCGCTCAGTGCTGCCGTGGCGGAGCATCATGTGGCGGCCCGTGCGGTGGGCATTGTGATGGAGGTCGATACCGGCGCGATCCTTGCCATGTCCACCAAGCCGGATTACGACCCCAACGATCCGCGCACCATTGTGGATGAAACCATCCGCCAGCAGGTGAACGCCCTGAGCGGGGAAGAACGCAGCAAAGCCTTGCAGACCGCCCAGCAGGCCCAGTGGCGCAACAAGGCAATTTCCGATTTGTACGAACCCGGCAGTGTGTTCAAGCTCATCACCTGCGCCGCCGCGCTGGATACCGGTGCGGTCACGCGGAACAGCCGCTTTGTCTGCGCAGGCAAGATCAATGTGGCGGGCACAAATTTCCGCTGCGCAAACGGGCATATCCATGGCAGTGAAACCCTGGCCCAGGGGCTGGCGGTATCCTGCAACCCCTGCTTTATCCAGGTGGGGGCGCGGCTGGGCAAACAGAACTTTTGCGATTACTTTGCCGCCTTTGGCCTGTGCGCCGCAACCGGTATCGACCTGCCCGGCGAGATCAAGCGCAGCGAATACTATACCGCCGACCGCATGGGCCCGGTGGAGCTGGCTTCCTGCTCCTTCGGGCAAAGCAGCAAGGTGAGCTACCTGCAAATGATCACAGCCGTCTGCGCGGTGGTCAACGGCGGCAAGCTGATGCAGCCCCATGTGGTGCAGTCCATCCGCGATACTGAGCGCAATACCGTGCAGCAGGTGCAGCCCACCGTAAAAGCGCAGGTCATCCGGCCCGAAACCAGCGCCGTCATGCGCGAATTGATGGAGGGTGTTGTGACCACCGGCACCGGCAAAAATGGTGCTGTGGCGGGCTACCGTGTGGGCGGCAAAACCGGCACCAGCCAAAAGCTGGACAGCGAGAATGAGCGCGCCCGCATTGCCAGCTTTGTGGCAGTGGCACCGATCGAAAACCCAAAAATCGCAGTCCTCATCTGCCTGGATGAACCCCACAGCTGGACCACCAGCGGCGGCGCGCTTTCCGGCCCCGTGGCGGCGGAGGTGCTGCAAAAAAGCCTGCCGCGCTTAGGCATCCAGCCCAGCTATACCGAAGCAGAACAGGCAAAATATTTTACCACCGTGCCCGATGTGACCGGCTGGAAAGTCCCAGCCGCGGCCCAAAAGCTGAGCGAATATACCCTGACTGCGGATGTGCTGGGGCAGGGGGAGCGGGTCGTCAGCCAGTACCCGCGGGCAGGCACCACCGTGCGGCGCGGCTCCGCCATCCAGCTGGACACCACCGGCCAGCTGGACCCCGCAGCGGACGAAGGATAACGCCAAGTGGTTGCACCCCCGCCCCATTTGCGATACAATAATATAAAGTTTATCCCAAAAAGGGGAGGGGAGCCGCTTGCCAAAGCTGCAAACAAACGGCGCAAAACAAAAACGAACCACCTATATGATACTGCTGCTCTGGGCGGCGGTCTGCTTTGCCCTGCTGGTGGTAGACTGGTGCTGCTGGGCACCCAACCGGCTGGACGCCGACATGGCGTCCGAACAACTGCTTGCCAACCTGCTGGCGCAGGAGGGCGGCGTGATGAGCACCAACTGGTACTATTCCACCGAGCTGCGGGTGCTCAACACCCAGCTGGTCATGGCACCGCTGTTCCGGCTGTTCCCCAGCTGGCATACTGTGCGCGTGGTGGGCAGCGTGGTGCTGATCCTTTTGTATCTCGCGGCGTGGTTCTGGTTCGGGCACAGTGCAAAGCTCAAGTACAGCGGCCTGCTGGGGGCCGGGCTGCTGGTGCTGCCCTATGGCGCGCTGTACCGCCAGTATGTGCTGGAGGGCCTTTACTATATTCCGCACATTGCCATCAGCTTTGTGGTGCTGGGGTGCGCGGTGCGCATTCTGCGCGGCGGGCGGCGGCTGGCCCCGGCGGCGGGCATGGTGCTGTTCAGCTTTGCGGCGGCACTGGGCGGGCCGCGGCAGCTGTTCATCTTGAACATTCCGCTTACCGTGGCGGCAGCGCTGCTCTGTTGGCTGGATGCTCCGCCTGCGGATACCTTGCGCCAAAAGCTGGCCAATGCCTGGCGCACCCCCGGCGGGGCGTTGCTGGTGCCCACCCTTGCGGCGGATGCTGCCGCGCTGGCGGGGTACCTGGTCAACGCAAAGGTGCTGGCGGAAAAATATCACTTCCAGGACCAGGGGTATGTGGCCTTTACCGGGCTGAACCTGGACCGTCTGCAATGGTTTGTCAACGCGCTGCTGGCTTCCTTTGGCTGGCAGGAGGGCAAAGTGTTTTCTCTGGCCGCGCTGTTTAACCTTGCGGCTGCGGCGCTGATTCTTTTCTGCTTTGTGTTTTCTGTTCGGTTGGTGCGCGGCAAAGCACGCTACCCGCTGGGGCACCGGCTGGTGGGGGCGTTTTTCCTGGCCGGGGCCGTCTGCTTTGCACTGCTGTACGGCCTGACTAACAGCGGCCATTCGGACCGCTACCTGCTGCCGCTGGCAATTTTATTTGTACCGCTGCTGGAAATTATGCTGGTGGACTGCACCCCCCTGCACCGCCCGGATGCCCGTGGTCTGACGGCCTTGATGGCGGCGATATTACTGTTGCGCGCCGGAACAGACTACCGCGCAGCGGCAGTGGCAGCCAACCCCAACCAAGGGGCGGCACAGTTCCTGGTGCAGAACGGCTACCGGGACGGGTACGCTTCTTTTTGGGACGGTAATGTGATGACCGAGTTGACGGACGGCACCCTGAACGTGTGGACCCTGACCCCAAACAGTGTGCCGGAGCTGCGCCCTTGGCTGCAGGTCACCAGCCATCTGCAAACCCCTCCGCAGGGTAAAATTTTCTTTGTTATCTCCAAATGGGAAGCATACGGCGAGCGCCAGCCCACTACCCAGGCCCTTGCCGATGCCATGCCGGAGAATGCGCTGATCTATGAGGATGAAACCGTAAAGATTTACGGTTTCGCCAGCGATGAAGCCATGCGCCAGGCGTGCGGATTTGCGGCATTCCCATAAAAAATAAGCCGTCACAAACTTTTAAGGCAACACCGCACAATTCCCGCCTTGCGGCTTAAGCACCGCTCCGGCAGCTGCGGCACGGCATCTGCGTTGCCTGGGCCGCACCTTAAACTATGCCGCGCGGGAAATTTCCTGCGCGCTGGATGCGTACATCAGCACCAGGGTCAGCCCGGAGCTGACCGGTATGCGCGGCATGGTGCTGGGGTTTTTGATGCAGGAAACAGAAAGCGGCAAGCAAATCTACCAGCGTGATCTGGAAGCCCGGTTCCACACCAACCGTTCCAGCATTACCACCATGCTGCAGGGCATGGAGCAGTCCGGCTTTATCACGCGGGAAGTTGTCGCCAAAGACGCCCGGCTCAAAAGCCTGGTTCCGACCGAGAAAGGCCGCCAATGCGCCGCCGCCATCCACCAGTGCATTTCGGATTTTGAGCATGACCTGCAAAACGGGGTCAGCGCGCAGGAACTGGAAGCTATCCAGGGCACCCTGCACAAGATGATTGAAAATGCAAAAGCCATCCGCGGCAAAAATTAAGGCGTATCTGAAAAGTCAAAAATTTGGTCTATTTCTATAAGCGCAACCGGATTTTGCGTTAAAAAGCCTTGGGCAACACCGCACAATTCCCGCCTGACGGCTTAAGCACCGCAGCCGCCGGAGCGGTGCTTAGAATTATGCGGTATCGCCCTTGGGATCCATAAAGGATTCCTGCGGCTCCTTGCCTTAAATCCTGCTTGTGTTTGCGAAATATCCGTTATTTTCTTTGTTTTCAGATACACCCCAAAGTGTTCCGCAATGCTTTGGCTTAAGAAGTTCAGGCGCTGCCCCCGGGCAGCCAAACAGGAGATACCATATGTTTAAGTCACTTTACAAAGAAACAGAGGGGTTCCGGCTGGTTTCCATCCTGACCCCTTTGTGCATGATCGGCGAAGTGGTGATGGAAATGATCATCCCCAAGCTGATGTCCTCCATCATTGATGATGGCGTTACCGCCGGCAATCTTTCCCACATTTACCGCATTGGCGGCTGGATGATCGTGGCAGCGGCCTTTGGCCTGCTGTTCGGCGTGCTGGGCGGTGTGTTTGGTGCGCGTGCTTCCACCGGTTACGCCCGCAATCTGCGCCGCTCCATGTACCGCAATATCCAAACATTCAGCTTTGCCAATATCGATAAATATTCCACCGCCGGTCTGGTCACCCGTATGACCACCGACGTGACCAACATCCAGAACGCTTACCAGATGATTTTACGTATGGCCATCCGTGCACCGTCCAGCATGGTCATTGCCATGATCATGGCGTTCACCATCAACGCCAAGCTGGCTTCCATCTATCTGGTGGCGGTCATCATTCTGGGCGGCTGCCTGGTGCTCATCATGTCCCGCGCCAGCAACTATTTCTCCGCCGCATTCAAAAAGTACGATGACCTGAACGAGAGCGTGCAGGAAAATGTTTCCGCCATCCGCGTGGTCAAAGCGTATGTGCGCGAAGATTACGAGAGTGAAAAGTTCAAAAAGGCATCCGGCAATGTGCAGGAGCTGCTGCTGCGTGCTGAAAAAGTTCTTTCCTTCAACTCTCCGCTGATGATGGCCACCGTTTACACCTGCATCCTGCTGATTTCCTGGCTGGGTGCCCGCATGATCGTGCTGTCCGGTGCTACCAGCTTTACCACCGGCGAGCTGATGAGCATGCTGACCTACTGCACCAACATCCTGACCAGCCTGATGATGCTGTCCATGGTGTTCATCATGATCTCCATGTCCGCCGCTTCCGCCAAGCGTGTGGCTGAAGTGCTGGAAGAAGAAAGCACCCTGTCCAACGGCGAAAACCCGGTTATGAAAGTCAAGAACGGCGCTGTCCGCTTTGATCATGTCTGCTTCCGCTATAAGGCCGATGGCCGCGATGTGCTGTCTGATATCAACCTGAACATCCGTTCCGGCGAGACCATCGGCATCATCGGCGGCACAGGCAGCGCAAAAACCAGCCTGGTGCAGCTACTGCCCCGCCTGTATGATACCACCGCCGGTCATGTGTACATTGGCGGCGTGGATGTACGCGATTACGACCTGGAGATCCTGCGCAACAGCGTTGCCATGGTGCTGCAGAAAAACGAACTGTTCAGCGGCACCATTGCCGAAAACCTGCGCTGGGGCAATAAGGATGCCACCGATGCCGAGATCGAGGAGGCATGCAAGCAGGCCTGCGCCGATGAATTTATTGAGCGCTTCCCCGATAAATACAACACCCACATTGACCAGGGCGGCACTAACGTTTCCGGCGGCCAGAAGCAGCGCCTTTGCATTGCCCGTGCTCTGCTGAAAAAGCCCCGCATCCTGATTCTGGACGACTCTACCTCCGCTGTGGATACCGGCACCGACGCCAAGATCCGCAAGAGCTTTGCCGAAAAGATTCCCGGCACCACGGTGTTCATCATTGCCCAGCGTATTTCCAGCGTGGAAAACGCCGACCATGTGATCGTGCTGGATAACGGCAGGATCAGTGGTTACGGTACCCCGGCCGAAATGCTGGCCACCAACCCCATCTATCAGGAAGTTTATAACAGCCAGACCAAAGGCTCCGGCGACTTTGACGAAAAGGGAGGCGATAACAATGGCTGAGCAGAAAGCAAAAGTGGTTAAGGTTGGCCGCGGTGGCCCCCGCGGCCCGCGCCCCAAAGTCCAGAACCCCGGCAAGATCTTCATGCGCATCCTGCGCTATGTGATGGAATGCTACCGCATTCAGGTCGTTGCGGTCGTCATCTGCATTTTTGTCAGCGTGTTTGCCAACGTGCAGGGCACTTTGTTCATGCAGACCTTGATCGATGGCTACATCCTGCCCCTGCTGAAAGAGCAGAGCAGTGATTTTTCCGGCCTGGCCCATGCCATCGCCCGCACGGCAGGCTTTTACGGCATCGGCATTGTTGCCGCCTTTGCCCAGGCCCGTATGATGGCTTACGTTACCCAGGGCACCCTGAAGCACCTGCGCGATGAAATGTTTACCCATATGCAGACGCTGCCCATCAAATACTTTGACCGCAATGCCCACGGCGATATCATGTCGCTGTATACCAACGATATTGATACCCTGCGCCAGATGATCAGCCAGAGCATGCCGCAGCTGCTGAACAGCGCTATTACCGTTGTCAGCGTGCTGGTTTCCATGGTTGTACTCAGCGTGCCGCTGACGGTGCTCACCCTGGTCATGGTCGGGATTATGCTGCTGGTCACCAAGTATCTTACCACCAACTCTTCCAAGTACTTTGTTTCCCAGCAGCGTGATATTGGTGCGGTGAACGGCTACATTGAAGAGATGATGAACGGCCAGAAGGTCGTTAAGGTGTTCTGCCACGAGGAAGAAGCCATTGAGCAGTTTGATAAGCTCAATGACCAGCTGTTTGAAAGCGCGGATAAGGCCAACCGTTACTCCAACCTCGGCGGTCCGGCTAACACCCAGCTGGGCAACCTTTCCTATGTGTTCTGCGCCATGATCGGCGGTGCGCTGGCTCTGTCTGGCATGACAGGCTTGACCCTGGGCAAGCTGGCCAGCTTTTTGACCTTCAACCGCACCCTGAACATGCCCATCAGCCAGATCTCCATGCAGTTCAACGCCATCATCATGGCTCTGGCCGGCGGCCAGCGTATCTTTGACCTGCTGGACGAAAAGCCGGAAGTGGACGAGGGCAAGGTCATGCTGGTCAACGCCAAACGCCTGCCGGATGATTCTGTGACCGAAACCAAGGAGCGCACCAACCTGTGGGCCTGGAAGCGTGTGAACGCCGATGGCAGCGCAGACTACCGTGAACTGAAGGGAGATATCGTCTTTAAGGATGTAGACTTTGGCTATGATCCGGGCAAGATCGTCCTGCATGATATCAACCTGTATGGCCGTCCGGGCCAGAAGATCGCCTTCGTCGGTTCCACCGGCGCAGGCAAAACCACCATCACCAACCTCATCAACCGCTTCTATGATATCCAGAAGGGCACCATTGAGTATGACGGCATTGATGTGACCCATATTCATAAAGACGACCTGCGCGCATCCTTAGGCATTGTTCTGCAGGATACCCACCTGTTTACCGGTACGGTTATGGATAACATCCGCTATGGCCGCCTGGATGCAACGGACGAGGAATGCCGCGCCGCCGCCAAGCTGGCCAACGCCGATGAGTTCATCCGCCACCTGCCGGATGGCTATAACACCACGCTGACCGGCGACGGCACCAACCTGAGCCAGGGCCAGCGCCAGCTGCTTGCCATTGCCCGTGCCGCTGTTGCGGACCCGCCGGTACTGATCCTGGACGAAGCAACCTCCAGCATTGATACCCGCACCGAGCGCCTGGTGCAGCAGGGCATGGACGGCCTGATGTATGGCCGCACCACCTTTGTTATCGCCCACCGCCTTTCCACCGTGCGCAATTCGGACTGCATCATGGTGCTGGAACAGGGCCGCATTATTGAGCGCGGCACCCACGATGAGCTGATTGCCCAAAAGGGCCGTTACTACCGCCTGTACACCGGCAATTTTGCGGAAAACTCCTGAAATAGCCTTTCTGCTGGATAAGTGCGCAACAAAAGCGCAATCGGCATAAAAACGGAAAATCCCCATAAAAATACCGGGAAGGATTCCACCCTTCCCGGCGTTTTTGTGTAAAATGCCGTCACGCCGCACAAAACTTGACGATGTGGGAATAATTGGCTATAATAGAGGAGAACACAAGGAGGCTGAACCAACACAGCACTCCTTTTTATATAGATGACGCTTTGGAGGGGGGCTGCGCAGAACACTGCCAGCCGCAGGCGTACAAAACTGAACAACCAACACGATAAACTGAGAGGAGAGCTTATACATGGCTACCAAGAAAATTGCTCAGACCGTTATTACTGAGGATAAGTTTTATACCATCGCCGCTGCAAACGGCAAGGTTGTTGAAGTAAAGGATTACAACACCGAGAACGGCGCTCAGATCCAGCTGTGGGATAATGCCAACGCCGAATGGCAGCAGTGGAGCTTTGTGCGCGCCGGCGAGGGCGTGTACCGCATCAAGAACCGTTTCACCGGCAAGATGATGGACCTGGATTGCTCCGGCGTGACCGATGGCACCCATGTTCACCAGTGGGAAGGCGCTAACGCTTCCAGCCAGCTGTGGATCGTGGAGCCCGCCAATGATGGCCGCGTAAAGATCAAGTCCAACCTGGCCGGCAAGTGCCTGGATCTGGTCAACATGAACACCGAAAACGGTGCAGTCCTGCAGATCTGGGCCGATGTGAACGGCGATAACCAGTACTGGACCATCAACGAAGTGACCCGCAAGCCCAAGACCAGCGCCAAGGCTACCGCCGCTAAAGCAAAGGCTGAAGTGAAGGCTGCCGCTGAAAGCGCTGCCAAGACCGTTGACGCCGCTGCCAAGGTTGCTGCCGAAGTTGCTACCGAGGTTGTTGACGCCGTGAAGGCTTCTGCCGATAAGCCGGTTGCCGAAACCGCCGCTGAGGTTGTTAAGACCGCCAAGAAGGCCACCTGCAAGACCAGCACCAAAAAGGCTGCCGAGGCTGCTGTGACCACCGCAAAGAAGGCAGCCGAGGCTGCCACTGCCGTTGCTGCCGTGGCCACCGACGCTGTCAAGGAAGTTGCTGAAAAGCCCGCCGTTAAGGCCGCTGCCGATGAAGCTGTGAAGGTTGTAAAAGAAGTTGCCGAAAAGCCCGCTGTCAAGGCTGCTGTGGAAGCTGCCGACAAGGCCGTGAAGGAAGTTGCCGAGAAGCCTGCTGTCAAGGCTGCCGCCAAGGCCGCTGACGAAGCCGTTAAGACCGTTGTGGAAGCTGCAAAGCCGGTTGTTGAGGCTGCTAAGCCTGCTGTAAAGGGCAAAAACTCCCGCAAAAAGCACAGCAGAAAGTAATTTGTGAATACCCCCTGATAAAAAATAAGTCCCGCCCGCAGCACCCCTCGCTGCCGGGCGGGACTTTTTTGTGCAGGAGCAATCCCAAAGAAAACTGCCCGTATCACTCCGGTCAAAAACCGGAAAGGATGCGGGCAGCTGTTTTATCAGAATGACGGAAATAAGAGAAAGCCAAATTTTACAGGAAGCTCTGGATCAAGGTTTTCAGGCCGATCAAAATCAGCACAAGGCCGCCAATGCGCTCCGAAACGGCGCGGTACTTATCGCCAAACGCGGCACCAACCTTAACGCCGATGGCAGACAGGGTAAAGGTGGTGCAGCCGATCAGCAGGGCAGCAACCACAATGTTGGCTTCCATTGCGGCAAAGCCAACGCCAACGGCAAAGGCGTCAATGGAGGTTGCAACGGCCAGCGGCAGCATGGCTTTGGCGGAAAAATCGTTGTCCACAGTTTCATCGCCGCCAAAGCTTTCCCACACCATGTTTACGCCGATCACAGCCAGCAGGATAAAGGCAACCCAAGGGCCAACGCTGTTGAGCAGGTGCTCGAACCGGGAACCGAGAAAGTAGCCAAAGGACGGCATAATGGCCTGGAACGCGCCGAACCAGGCACCGCAGATCAGCGCGTGGGACAGCTGTACTTTGCGCACCGAAAGCCCCTTGCAGATGGAAACCGCAAACGCATCCATCGAAAGGCTGATGCCGATCATGATCAAGTCAAACAAACTCATACCCCAATACCTCCAAATCAGATCCAAGGGCAGAGCCGGGCAAACAAAAAAGACCTATCCGCCCAGCACCTGCACACAGCATGCAGGTGAACCCTGTGCGGATAAGTCTCGTCATTTCAAGTAGTGCCAGAGCCTTTGCTGTTAGCTCATTGTGTTGGCAAAACTGCACGGCTGCTCTTGCCCAGTGCCGCGCCGACTACTCCCTTATTGCCTGAATAGTGTACCATGCGGAAAATTTGTTGTCAATGCGTTAGTTATTGCTAACCGTTAAAATCCCGGTCACTTTCCGGGTTTTGCCACAAAAATGGGTGTGCTGCACCGCAAAATCAGCCCTGCTGCGCTCCAAAGAACAATGCAGGCAGAAATAACCGGAATCTTTACCGCCCCCTTGCGCAATGGCGGCTGATAGGGTAAAATAAAAAGACGAAAAAACAAAGGCAACACCGCACAATTCCCGCCTTACGGCTTAAGCACCGCTTCGGCGGCTGCGGCACGGCATCTGCGTTGCCAAAGCCGCTTGCCAAAGAGCTGGAGCTGGACCGCCGCGGCGGCTGCATCCTGAGCTATAACGGCGGTAAGATCATTGACTGCAAAACCGGCGAAACGCTGGTGCAGCATGAGTTCCCGCCGGAGCTGATTGACCCGGTGTGCACCTTTGCCCGCTACTGGAACGTGATGCCGCTGACCTATGATGCCAAAGGCATTGTGACCGAGGATGCCGCCAACCCCTATGTTGGCGAGGAAGCCCGCATCAACAAAATCCCGGCCCGCCAGGTGGAAAACCTGCCCGCCGAGATCCAGTGGCCCATCAACAAGCTGCTGCTGGTTGGCGACCCTGTGGATATGCCCCATGTGGAGGAGCTGATGCAGCAAAAGTTTGCGGGCAAGCTTTCCATTTACCGCTCGGCACCATTCTTTATTGAAACGATGCCCCTGGGGGTGGAAAAATCCGCCTCGCTGGCGCTGCTGCTGAAAAACATGGGCCTTGGCCCCGAAAACCTGATGGCCTGCGGCGATGGCTGGAACGACCTGCCCATGATCCGCTATGCGGGCATGGGCGTTGCCATGGGCAATGCTGTGCCGGAAGTAAAACAGGCAGCCAAATACGTCACCGCAGATAATGAGCATGACGGGGTAGGGCTGGCCGTTGAAAAATTCATCTTGGAGGACCCGCAGTGAACCTGATCGTTTTTGACTTGGAATGGAACATGGGCAATGCGCCCAAAACCTTTAATTATCATGGGGCGGAGCTGACCCTGCGGGGAGAGATCATCCAGATCGGTGCAGTGCGGGTGGACGAGAATGGCGATGTACTGGATACCTTTGAGATGACCCTGCGCCCCCGCATTTTCCGCAAGCTGCATTGGCGCATTGCGGAGGTGACTGGCCTGAGCCAGGGCGATCTGGAAGCCGGGGTGCCCATTGCCGAAGGCCTGCGGCGGTTCCAGGAATGGGCCGGCCCCGATGCCGAATTTGCCGAGTGGGGCCTGGACGATGTGCCGGTGCTGAAGCAGAACCTGTTCCTTTATAATATGGACGAAAGCTGGCCCAGCCGCTGGTATGACCTGCAGCAGATCTTTTTGAAAAATTTCCCCCGCGGGGAAGGCGAGGGCCTGACGCTGGAAAGCGTGGTGGACCGCCTTGGCATTGAGCGTGACGGCGATTTCCACAATGCGCTGGACGATGCCCTGTACACCACAAAAATCTGCCGCCGCCTGCCGCTGGCCCAGGGCATTGCCGAATACCCGGACCCCGCCGCCCAGCTGACAGCCGCCCTGCTGAACAATACCGATACCGAAACGTACGATATCCAAACCTACTTTGACCGCCTGGACCACGATGCCTACAAAAATGACCCTGCGCTGTATCAGGTGGGCTGCCCGTTCTGCGGCAAGCCGCTGGTGCTGAACGATATCTGGCTCAAGCGCGGCAACACCGGTTATTATACCGAAGCCACCTGCCCGGACCACGGCCCGTGGTTCCTGCGCTTTAAGCTGAACCGCCGCGACGGCCTGCATTGGAACTTTGCCCGCTGCATTGAGACCGTGCGCCCCGAAAGCTATGCCCGCTATAAAAAACTGGAAAAATCCCAGCGCGAGCGCATCCGCATGAAAGCGGAACGTGCTGGAAAGAAAACCCAGGAATAAAAATAAAACGCTCCCCGCCCTGTGCATAAGAGAACTGCATGGAGAGGGGAGCGTTTTGTAATGAATAAAGAATAAATAATAAAGAAGAATGGTGGTGGGCGCTGCGCGCCTTTTTTGGATATTAGGCGCGATGCAGGATAAAGAGTGCGCTCCGGGTGGGGGCGCTTACTTACTTCATTTTGCCGATGTAGACGAGGTAGGAGTAGAGGTAGATCCAGGCGGAGCCGCCAAAGACGGCGACCAGCAGCAGGATCATGGTGGCGGCATCGCCCAAAATGGTGGCCAGCAGTGAAATTACAATCAAAGCAGCACCCATAACAACAAACACAATGCCGCCCATGCGCTGGGTGCGGTTCCAGTTGTGTTCGTTGTTCAGCGCCCAGGGAGTTTTGCAGCCGAACATATAGTTCTGCTTGATGCGCGGCATATAGTTGCCCAAAAAGATGAACAGCACCCCGCAGCCGCCGCAGACCAGAATACCGACCAGGCTGCTGCCCTCCGGAATCAAGCCGAACACGCTCAGCTCCGAAAACCAGCTCATAGCTGACATAAATATTGTAAGGGCAGTGAGGGAGGCGTTCCAGACGCCCTTGAACTTTTCATAATTCTGGTGCTTGGGGTCAATGTGGGGCAGCGCTGCCATCAAAATCAGCATCAGGGCGGGCAGGGCTGCCATAATCAGCACAGTGGATTTTGGCCCCCAGCCGTTGGCCTGGCCGTCCGCGCCCCAATGGGTAGGCACAACATCCGGCAGGAAGCCATAAAAGCAGAGGTGCGCCGCAAAGTTGATGGCGCAAAAAATCAGCAGCCCCCAAAACAGTTTATTTCGTTTCATCATCAGGTCCACCTTTCACAAAGCCAAAATCGAAAAACCACTTAACAGCTTCCTGGAACACGGTCAGGTTCAGGCAGTACACAATGTTCTGGCCGCGGCGCTCATCCGTTACCAGCCCGGCATTTTTCAAAATGTTCAGGTGGTGGCTTACGGATGGCTTTGCCATATCAAAGTGCGCAGCAATATCACCGGCACTCATCTCGCCTTCGCTCAACAGTTCCAGAATGCGCCGCCGGGTGGGGTCCCCCAAAGCCTTAAACGCATCGCCTACCATAGGTCAGCTTTCCTCCCTATCTGATAGCGTCTGCTGTTCCGGTTCTTGCAATGCACAATACTGCTTTTTGGCGTAAGCCGCGCAGCCCAGGCAGAGCACCAGCAGCAGTGCTTCCACCAGCCAGGTATTGTGCAGCACGCCGCACTGGAATAAAGCGGCGGGAACATCGAACAGCGCATGCAGCGCCACCGCCAATCCCAGATACCCGGCCTTGCGCTGCCGGACAGCCCGGAATACAACCACCGAGAGGGAAATGTGCAGCGTCATGGCAATCGCGCGTTCAGCCAGCCCCAGCAGCAGGTTGGCGGCCCCAAAGCTGGCAACGGCGGCGATCTGTGCCTGTACCTGGTCCAGCTGCGCGCCGGTCAGCCCATTGGTTATGGTTTCAATGCTGCCGCTGTTGACAAGCTGCGCAATCGCAATATTATTGATGGCGGTGAGCCCCAGAACCAGGATTGCCTCGATCCCGCCGTGGCCGATGCCATAGGTTACGGCGTCCCGCCGGTTGGTATAGCGCTTGAGCAGAAAGCGAAACGCAAGATAGCGCCCGACTTCCTCAAACACGCCCGCCAGCAGACAGCCGATCAGGGTGTAAGCCCACGCATGGGTCAGCACATACTGCGAAACGCCGGTGCCGCCGCCAAAGAAAATGGCCTTGGGCACACCTTCCAGTACCTGGGCGAAAACGACGAAGGTCACCGCGCCGACAACAGCAGGAAACAGCTTTGCACCCCGGCAGAATTTGAACTTCCATACCAAAAAAACCAGAACCGGCAGCCCGATACCGGCTGCGGCGGCCAAGGCGCTCCACAAAATGGTCTGCAAAGAAATTATCGTGCTCATAACATATACCCTTTCAGAAAATCACAAGAATTATATATTTAGATAAACGTCTAAATATTATGGCCCTAATATACCACCCGCACACGGCTTTGTCAAGCGGGCGCGGGTGGTACGGTTAAAACTTAATGGTCAGGGGGCAGCCAAACAGCTTGAGCAGCTTAGGCAACGTTGTCGATCTGGTTCTGCATCACAATGTCATGCAGAATGTTGGTTTTCACGTAGTTTTCGCCGTAAGCGTTCACATAGCTGGTCATATCGGTGGAGCCAAAGTAGCGGGAGAACTCAGCGTTCAGAATGTCGGTATCGCATACAATGTTGTTCTTCTCCGCCAAAGCCTGCATGATCAGGATCTGCTTGATCATGCTCTGCTTGGAGCTTTCGCTGTTTTCCAGGTATTCATCCACACTGCTGTAACCGGCCTGGCTCAGCATGGTCTCCAGCGAAACGCCGCGCATCTGGGCGTACAGGTACGGCTGGTACAGCACGGTATTGGTGAAATACTGCTGCACATCTTCGGGCAGGGTATCGGTATTGACTTCGGCAGCATCGTACAGCTGGCCGTACAGCTCATTGGCTTCCTGATTGAACAGCAGGCTGTTGCTGACAAAAGTTTTCAGCTCAGCCACATTGTTCATGCCCATGGACTCGGCCAGGTTGCTGCTGACCCAATCATCAGTCAGGTCGGGGGTCACATCCTCGTTGATGTAGTTCAGCGTGGTGGCGAACACTGCGTCCTTGCCGGCCAGGTTGGTGGCCTGGTAGTCATCCGGGAAGGTGACATTCACATCAAAGGTTTCGCCGGGCATGTGGCCAACGATCTGATCCTCGAAGCCGTCAATAAAGGTGCCGCTGCCCAGGGTCAGATCATAATCGCTGCCGGTGCCGCCGTCAAAGGCAACGCCGTCAATGGAACCGGCAAAGTCAATGTTCACAGTGTCACCGTTTTCGGCGGCGCGGTTGGTGATCTCGTTGGTGGTCTTATAGTTGGAAAGAATGTTGTTGGAAATGTAATCGTCAATATCACTGTCGCTCACGGTGGTGGCATCGTCCGAAAGGGTAAAGCTCTCAGTATCCGGCAGCGTGACGTAATCCAGCGCGGTGATGCCTTTCAGGTAGCCGTTCTCGTCATAGGCATCACTGAAAGAAAAATCAGCCAGATAAGAATAATCATCGGCGGCGCTTTCTGCGGTAGCGTCGTCAGGAACAGTGCTTTCACCGGCAGCTTCGCTGGAAGCTGCGCTCTCGGCGGTTGCTTCGCTGGAGGATGCGCTGGAACTGCAGGCAGTCAGGCCAAAAACCATGCCGCATGCCAGCAGGCTGGCAGCAGCGCGGGTCAGGTTGGTGTTTTTCATGGGTTGTCTCCTGTCTTTTTTGAAAAAATACATCGCGTACCGCAGCAGGGAAAAATACCCCCGTCAAAAGCGGATACTTTTCTATTATACAGCTTTTTTGCAAAAAGTACAGTCCTGCATTCACAAAAGGGAAGCGGGTGTGTTATAATACCCGTGGCAGAGCACCCAATGCTCTGCCATGGGCGGCAGACCTGTTGCCCGGATATCCTTATACAAGGAAAGGAACAGAACCCTATGGAAAAAGAAAAAATCGCGCGCATCAATGCGCTGGCTCATAAAGCAAAAACTTCTGGCCTGACGGAAGCCGAACTGGCGGAGCGTGACGCCCTGCGGCAGGAATACCTGGCCGATATCCGCGCATCCATGATTGACCAGCTGGAGCACACCACGGTGATTGAGCCGGACGGCACCCGCCGCAAGCTGCAGGTGCGCCACTGATCCCCTGTTCAAAGTGGCGGCCCGGCTGGCGCGGGGCTGTGTGGTTTGCACAAAATTGTGCCGGGGTATTGGAATTTGCAAGCGGGTTTGCTATAATATAGCTGGCGGCGAATCCCGGCTACAAGAAATCAGTCAGCCACCCGGCAGACTGAACGGAAAAGGCTGTACATTTTGCCAAAGCGAGGTTATTTTTCATGCTTACTGCAATTACCGGTATCAACTGGGGCGACGAGGGCAAGGGCCGTATGGTGGACCTGCTCTGCCGCGATTATGACATCGTTGCCCGTTACCAGGGCGGCGACAACGCCGGCCACACCGTCAAAAACGAGTGCGGCAAGTTCGTACTGAACCTGGTGCCCTCCGGCATCCTGCACCCCAACATTGTCTGTGTTATGGGCGGCGGTATGGTCATTGACCCGGAACATCTCGAAAAAGAGATCGCCGCCCTGCGCGAACAGGGTGTTAAGATTACCCCGGACAACCTGAAAATTTCTGACCGTGCTACCATCACCATGCCGTTCCATGTGGAGCAGGATGGCCTGGAGGAGGCCCGCCTTGCCAAAACGGGCGCACAGTTTGGTTCCACCAAGCGTGGCATTGCTTACACCTATGGTGATAAGTACATGAAGAAAACCCTGCGCATGGGCGATTTGGTCCACATGGATGCCAGTGTGCGCAAGCGCCTGGAAACCCTGGTGGAATCCAAGAACCTGACCATGGTCAACATTTATAACCAGAAGCCTGTCAGCGTGGACGATATGTGGAACTGGTGCAAGCACTTCCAGGAAGTGTTCAGCGCTTACATCTGCGATGTCGGCCAGTACCTGGCAGATGCTGACGATGCCGGCAAGAAGATCATGTTTGAGGCCCAGCTGGGAGCCCTGCGTGATATCGACTACGGCATTTATCCCTACACCACTTCCTCCAACACCATCGGCGCTTATGCACCCATCGGCGCTGGCATCCCCGGCCGCAAGCTGAACAAGTCCATCGGTATCATGAAGGCTTATTCTTCCTGCGTGGGCGACGGCCCCTTTACCACCGAGCTGGCTATGACCGAGGAAGAAAAGCACCTGCTGCGTGAAGCCGGCCATGAATACGGCGCTGCCACCGGCCGCCCGCGCCGCGTTGGCCCGTTTGATGTGGTTGCTTCCCGTTACGGCGTTCAGTGCCAGGGCTGTGACGAGCTGGCCCTGACCCTGTTTGACGTTCTGGATTATATGGAAGAAGTTCCCGTTGTTGCCCAGTACAAGCTGGCTGACGGCACTGTGACCGACCGCTTCCCGACCGGCAAGACTTTGGACGATGCACAGCCGGTTGTCGTCAAGCTGCCGGGCTGGCACTGCGATATCACCTCCGTGCGCAAGTACGAGGACCTGCCGGAAGCTGCCCGCGGCTATGTGGAATATCTGGAAAAGGCCGTTGGCTGCAAGATCAAGTATATCTCCGTTGGCCCGGAGCGCGATGCCTGCATCATTCGTGACTGATCTGCATAAGATGGTCAGCAGGAACGCTGCTTGAACCTGAAATGATAAATGGCGGACCCCCATCGGTCCGCCATTTTTGTAAATTATCTGTCTGTGGGTTTTGTCGGATACAACGCCCCAGCAGGAAACTTCAATTCCGAATATCCATATCTGTAGGGGAAGGGAAGAGCAATTCTTGACAAAACTTCTGATCAGACTTTTTATCCGTGATCCGGCCAATATCCAGGACCGCACCGTGCGCACTGCTTACGGCAACCTGGCCTGCATGGTGGGGATTGTGTGCAATGTGCTGCTGTTTGCGGGCAAGTTTACGGTGGGCACCCTGTTTGGCAGTATGGCCATTGCGGCGGACGCATTGAACAATCTGTCCGATGCAAGCTCCAACGTGGTCAGCCTGGTGGGCTTCCGCCTGGGGTCAAAACCTGCCGATGATGAGCACCCTTACGGCCATGCACGGTACGAATACCTGGCGGGGCTGGCGGTTTCGGTCATGATACTGGTTATCGGCATTGAGCTGCTGAAAGAAAGCTTCCTCAAGGTGCTGCACCCCACGCCGGTCACCCTTAGCGCGCTGACCATAGCGGTGCTGGTGGTGTCCATCCTGGTCAAACTGTGGATGAGCAGCTTCAACCGCAGCGTTGGCAGCCGCATCAAGTCCGAAACGCTCATGGCCACTGCGGCGGATGCCCGCAACGATGTGGTTACCACTGCCGCGGTTCTGGCCGCTACCATTCTGGCTCACCTGACTGGCATTGACCGCATTGATGGCCTGATGGGTGTTGGCGTGGCGCTGTTTATCCTGTGGAGCGGCGTCGGCCTGGTGCGGGATACCATCAGCCCGCTGCTGGGCGCGGCCCCTGACCCGGAACTGATCGATTACATTGAGAAAAAAGCCCTGAGTTACCCCGGTGTGCTGGGCATCCATGATTTGATGGTGCATGATTACGGGCCCGGCAGCAAGCTGGTCAGCTTCCATATTGAGCTTTCCGCCGACAGTGATGTGATGAAAAGCCATGACCTGATCGACTCTATCGAGCGGGATTTCCAGGTGCATGACCATCTGCTGGTCACGATCCACTTTGACCCCGTGGTGACGGATGACCCGCATATCAACGAACTGCGGAGATTCTTGAAAGAACAGCTGGCTGAAATTGCGCCGGAAGCGGATATCCATGACCTGCGCATTGTGCCCGGCCCCACCCATACCAATGTGATTTTTGATTGTGCTGTGCCCGCAGACTGGCTGGCCGCCAAGGACCATCGCGCCAACAAAATCCCGGCTGCTTTGCGCAAAGCGGTATCGGACCGCTGGCCGGACCATTTCTGCGTGATCCAGCTGGAACCGATTTATGCAAAACTGAAATAAAAACAAAATCAATACAGGAATACGAACAAAGGAGCAACTACCATGGATTACAATGCCGCCGCACTTGAAATGCATGCAAAATACCCCGGCAAGCTGACGGTCAACAGCCTGTTTGAAGTCAAGGACCGTGACGCCTTGTCCACTGCCTACACCCCCGGCGTTGCGGAGCCCTGCCGCCAGATCAAGGCGAACCCGGACGATGTGTATAAATACACCTTCAAGGGCCGCACCGTGGCAGTTGTCACAAACGGTACTGCTGTGCTGGGCCTGGGCAACATTGGCCCCGAAGCTGGTCTGCCGGTCATGGAAGGCAAGTGCGTTTTGTTTAAGGAGTTCGGCGGTGTCGATGCGTTCCCCATCTGCCTGAATGCTTCCACCCGTGAGGAAGTTATTGCCGCTGTCAAGGCCATCGCTCCGACTTTTGGCGGCATCAACCTGGAGGATATCCGCAGCCCGGAGTGCTTTGATATTGAAGCGGAGTTGGAGCGCGACCTGGATATCCCTGTATTCCATGATGACCAGCACGGCACCGCGATTATCGTGCTGGCCGGCGTGCTCAACGCCCTCAAGGTTGTTGGCAAGCGGCTGGAAGATGTCAAGATCGTGCAGAACGGCCCCGGCGCTGCCGGTACGGCCATCATCAAGATGCTGCAGGTTGCCGGTGCCAAAAACATTGTTGCTGTGGATGAACACGGTATCCTGTACCCCGGCCGCCCGGCGGGCCTTGCCGACCATAAGGAATGGCTGGCAACCGTGACCAACCCCGAACACCTGACCGGCACCCTGGCCGATGCTGTGCGCGGTGCAGATGTCTTTATCGGCACCTCCGTTGCCGGTGCGCTGACCACCGAGATGGCCGCCACCATGGCACCGGATGCCATTGTGTTCGCCATGGCCAACCCCAACCCGGAGATCATGCCCGATGCCGCCAAGGCAGCCGGTGTGCGGGTCATCGGCACCGGCCGCAGCGATTTCCCCAACCAGGTCAACAATGTTCTGGCGTTCCCCGGCATCTTCAAGGGTGCACTTTCCGTCCGCGCACGGGACATCAACCCCCAGATGAAGATGGCCGCCGCGAAGGCCATCGCCGGCCTGATCCCGGAGAACGAGCTGAACGAGGAAAACATTCTGCCCAAGGCCTTTGACCCGCGTGTGGCACCGGCTGTGGCTGACGCTGTGGCGCAAGCTGCACGGGAAAGCGGCGTGGCGCGGGTATGAGCATCCGGGAAGTAAACGCCGTCGCCATTACCGATGCGGTGGAAGAACTGTGCATCCGCGCCAACACCCAGCTGCCGCCGGATGTGAAGCAGGCGCTGGATAACGCCCATGCCGCCGAACCCTGGCCGCTGGCTCGCCAGACGCTGGAACTGCTGCAGCAAAACCTTTGTGTTGCTGCAGAAAAAGACCTGCCGATCTGCCAGGATACCGGCATGGCCTGTGTGTTCATCGAGCTGGGCCAGGATGTGCATATCAACGGCAATCTGGACGAAGCTGTGAACGAGGGCGTGCGCCGCGGGTATGAGAAAGCCTACCTGCGCAAGTCCATCACCGCGGACCCCTTGCAGCGCGTGAACACGGGGGATAACACCCCGGCGTTTTTAACGGTACATCTTGTGCCGGGGGATGTCTGCAAAATTACCGTAGCCCCCAAGGGCGCAGGCAGCGAGAATATGAGCCGCCTGACCATGCTCAAACCTGCCGATGGCGTGCAGGGCGTAAAAGACTTTGTGATGGAAACCGTCAAGCAGGCGGGGGCCAACCCCTGCCCGCCCATTGTGCTGGGCATTGGCATTGGCGGCAGCTTTGATAAATGCGCAGCTCTGGCCAAAAAGGCACTGCTGCGCCCGCTGGACCAGCCCAACGCGGACCCCTATTATGCCGCGCTGGAAAAAGAGCTGTTGGATGCCATCAATGCAACCGGCTTTGGCCCGCAGGGCTTTGGCGGTGCAACCACCTGCCTGGGCGTCTGCATTGAACAGCTGCCCACCCATGTGGCCTGCCTGCCGGTGGCAGTCAACGTAAGCTGCCACGTTACCCGCCGCGCCAGCGCTGAGGTGTAAGGACTTTTTACGGGCATTGCTGTCCCTTCTTTGAAAAGAAGGAAGCAGAAACTTTGGGCAACACCGCACAATTCCCGCCTTGCGGCTTAAGCACCGCTGCGGCAGCTGCGGCACGGCATCTGCGTTGCCAAAATGCTCGATAATGTCGGGTTGCGGTACCCGCATCGTGCTTCGGGGGCGGCTCAGCATAAACCGGGCAGTAAAATCGATATCTCCTTGGATGACGACCAGCCGCCCAAGCTGCAGCCGGACCCGGCACCGGGGCAGATTTTGCAAACTGAAATGGAAATTGTAAACCGCCACCATGAGGAAGTCAGGGAGCAGCACCGCCGCGCGCGCGTGCAGCAGGAAGGGTAATTTTTATATGCAGGTACGTTTAACAACGCCGCTTACACGGCAGAAGCTTGCCCCGCTGCACGCGGGGGATACCGTGCTGCTGACCGGCACCGTATATACCGCCCGCGATGCCGCCCACGCCCGTATGAACGAAGCGCTGGACTGTGGGGAACCGCTGCCGTTCGATATCAAAGGCGCGGCCATCTATTATGTCGGCCCCACACCGGAGCGCCCCGGCTGTGCCATTGGTGCGGCGGGTCCCACGACATCCGGCCGCATGGATAAGTTTACCCCGCGCCTGCTGGACCTGGGCCTTGCCTGTATGATCGGCAAGGGCAAGCGGGATGAAGCCGTAAAGGCCGCCGTTGTGCGCAACGGTGCTGTGTACCTGGCAGCCATTGGCGGGGCAGGTGCCCTGATGGCTGGCAGCGTAAAAAGCTGCGAGATCATCGCCTGGCCGGACCTTGGGTGCGAGGCTGTCCGCCGCCTGGAAGTGGTGGATATGCCCCTTACCGTTCTGCTGGATGCCCATGGCGGCGACCTGTACCAGTCCGGCCCGCAGGCATACCTGCAAAGCCTGACCTGATACGAAACCTAATATGACCCGTCTGCCTGCATTGACAAAAAGCGTGATACCTGCTAAAATACAAAGGTATTTTGAGCGGATATGGCGGAATTGGCAGACGCGCTGGTTTTAGGGTCCAGTGTCTACGACGTGCAGGTTCAAGTCCTGTTATCCGCACTGAATAATAAAAATCCGAACCTTTTCTCGACAGGGGAGAGGGTTCGGATTTTTGGTTTTCTTCAACAATCAAAAATGAAGATACAAATGAGTGCTGCATCTCGATTTTTCTCTCGGGACGCGGCACTTTTTAACTCTTTTGGTCAGTGGCAGCTCCCGGCACAGCCGCCTTTGTCCTCGTGGCAGGAATGGGAGCCGCAGGCGTGCTCTGCTTCGTGGGCATGATGATTGCAGTGGGCGTTGGGATCAAAAACAAGCCGACCAGCCAGATAATCTGCGGCAGCGGCATCCGCACTGCCGGAAATACCGCCAAACAGCTGGATGCCAGCCTGCGCAAGGGCGGCCTGGGCACCGGCACCAATCCCGCCGCATAAAACCACATTGACCTGATGCTGAACCAGGAAGCCTACCAGCGCACCATGGCCCTGCCCGTTGGTGGAAACAACCTCGCTGCTCAAAATCAGGCCGTTTTCTGCATCGTAGATTTTGAATACGCCGGTGGCTGCCCAAAAAAACGGAGCCGCCGGCCTTTGCTATTTGCTGCATGTGAGGATACTTCACAAAAGCTGACGCAATCCGGCGTGAACACAGCAAAAATGCCGGACATTTGTTGCCTGCCGCGGGAAACAAATAGCAGATGCACCCAAGGAATCTGTGACAAAAAAGTGTAAATTTGGAAGCTTTGCAGGTTGAAAGCAGCACAAGGATATGATAAAATAAACTACATAGTTAAAGGAGTAAGATAAAACGAACAGACGTTATAAAATGGTAAAATACATTGCAGCGTTTGTAAAAAACAAGGATGTCAGGTGATTGAGGTTGAAAACGTTGAACCAGAAGATGGAATACTTACGGAACGGCGTGCGGTACTGCCTGTTGCTGATTTTGTTGGTGCTTGCCTTTGCAACAGGTGCCCATGCGGCACAGGATGATTATTATTATCCCAATTATGATGCATCGGCCAATGGATGTGTGGACTTGATGAATTACGTCAAGCGTGTTACCGTTACGGTCAATGGTGTGGACTATACCCTGAACCAGCTGGACCAGATGCGCCAGCAGGGAACCCCGCTGACCATGCAGGTTGGCGATACCATCTCCTTCAACGTGCTGTTCGGTTTGCAGGGCCGCGCTTATGACCCGAACGATGCCACACTGGTGGATGAGTCCAATTCGACCTATGTGACCTATACCCATGATACAACCATGCTGGATGGCACAACGGTGGCAGCGGGCAGCCAGGCAATCCTGGATGACTCCAGCCTGATGAAAGAAAACACCACCAAGGGCAACAGCTACCTGCGTATGGATATCGGCTGGCTGCTGGATGCCTGCCCCGGCAACTATAATATCGAGTATACGGATGGCAACGTCAGCTTCTATCAGGGCGGCGAAAACAACCGCTATCTGTATGTTTACTTCCCGCACGGCATCGGCAATGATACCTATGCTGAGAACGGCTACTTTACCATTACCACAACCCTTTCCCGCACGATGGACAGCATTACCATCCCGGTACCCAACTGTTTTTTTGGTTCTCGTACCAGCTGGATCGTGTACATTATGGTCAAGGAACATGTGGAAAACAGTTACTCCGGCAACATCAGCAGCTATGGCCGCATCACGGTCAAGAAAAAGTGGATTACCGATGACAGCAACCACGGCCCGGCCAGAATTGTGCTGACCTATACCCAGGATGGCCAGCAGCGCAGCGCCACCCGTACCATCACGGGGGATGGCACCGCTTACTTTGATATCCGCCAGGGCATGACCAACTGCAACATCAGCGAGGATATGACCGGCCTGGATGGCTATGTTTCCACCATGACCACCAGCGATGACGGCAAAACCTTTACCTTTACCAACGCCAAGCGGCAAAAGCTGATCGTGAGCAAAAAGTCCGCCACCGGCAGCGATGAACTGCCCGGCGCAAAACTGGTGGTTTACAGCGTAGGCTCCGATGGCACCCAGAGCGAGATCGACAGCTGGAAGACTGAAAGCACTCCGCACGAGATGCAGCTTTCGCCCGGCAACTACCTGCTGCGCGAAACTTACGCTCCGGCAGGCTATGCCATGACCAGCGATATTACCTTTACCATCAATTCGGATTTTACCGTTGCCGTAACTTCCAAATCCGGCAAGCTGGATGGCCAGACATTGACTGTTATTGACCAGCCACTGGAAGTCAAGCTTTCCAAGGTGGACCCCAACGGCAACTCTCTGGCAGGGGCTTCCATGACGCTGACGGATAAGAACACCGGCAAGCTGGTTCACAGCTGGGTTTCCGGTGCAGAACCGGAAAAGCTGGTGATGACCGGCAACACCGGCGAAGTGCTGGTGGCAGGCCATACTTACATCATGCACGAGGAAAGCGCCCCAGAGGGCTATGCTCAGGCTGCGGATGTAGAGTTCTACTTTAACGGTGACGGCACCATCCCCAACTGTGGCTACCACCTGGTCAAGATGGTGGACCAGCCGAGCGCAACGCCGACACCGAGCAATCCTTCGGAGAACCCGGACAAAACGCCCAACCCGGATGGTGATCCGACCCCGGGTAAACCCGGCGATGACCCGAATACGCCGGGTAACGCAATACCCAATGGTGATGGTGATACTCCCAAGATTAGCCCCACGGCCCCGCCGAATGTTCCGGCTTTTGCAAACGGTCAGTACGGTCTGCCCACCGGTGACAGCCCGGTGATGTGGATCTTCCTGGCGCTGGCAGTTGTATGTATTGGCGCGGCTGTTGGTGTGACCGTGGTGCGCAAAAAGAAAGAAAACGGCGATGATGCCTCGCATTCCGACAGGGGGTAAGCATGAGCAGACAAAATCCCTCTTATAGCGGGCAGCTCCGCCGCTCCACAGGCAGCAGTACCCACCACAAATCCAGCAGAAAGCAGTACACCATGTACCGTGAGCCGCCGGAGAAAGACCCCAAGCCGCGCCGTCGGCGCAGTACGGATGGCGTAACGGCAGCGCAGCTTTCCAAGTTTATTGTACCAGCGCTGCTGGCTGCCGCAGTGGTGTTCCTGCTGTTGTTCTTCTGGCAGTGGACAAGCTACCAGAAAAGTGATGAAGAATACCAGACCCTGCGCACCCAGCTTGTCTGGATGGATACCAGCACCGGCGGCGATAACGCCCCGGCTTCCCGCCTGGACTTTACCGCGTTGAAAGAGCAGAACCCGGACGTTACCGCATGGCTCAGTGTGCCGGGGCTGGAACTTTCGCTGCCGGTGGTGCAGAACGAAGATTCCAACTATTACCTGCGCCGCAGCTTTTCCGGCGGAAGCAGCAACGATGGCTGTCTGATCCGCCCTTCGTGGGATTCCACCAGCTGGGCGGACGGTCTGTGCCATGTGATCCATGGCCACAACATCCATAACGGCGCCATGTTCGGCAAGCTGGATGCTTACCGCAAGCAGGATTTTTACAGCGCAAACCCAACGTTTACCCTGTACACGCCGGATGGCGACTACCAGTGCCGCATCTTCTCGGCACACGATGCCAAATCGGACGACCCGTGCTATGCGCTGGATTACAGTGAGGGCGAAGATTACAATGCCTTTTTGCGGTATCTGAAAGAACTTTCACTGTATGATACCGGCGTGGATGTTCCCAGCGGCAGCCATATCCTGACGCTTTCCACCTGCCGCTCCGCCTATGCTTCCAACAATCAGCGCTTTGTGGTGCATGCCATCATGGAACCCATCAACCACGCGCAGTAAGGTTGCGGGATAGCGAGACAAAAGCAACCGGCGATTATAAGACAGAATAAGATAACCGCCCATCTGTTTGGAATATTATATTCCGGCAGACGGGCGGTTATTGTTGATATGTTCAAAAGGCAGTATTGACACTTATCATCGAGAAGTGATACTATTTAATAGAAGGGTATCCAAAGAACAGTGCGATACAATTTAAAGAATTTTTCTAGCTAAAAGGAAGAAAGGATGCGAAATTATGGGAGAAAGATTTCCAAACATTGATTGGTATTGTGATCGTTGTAATGCGTACCTAAATAGTCAGCCTGGATTTGATGACCACCACTATGTATGGAAATGTACAGAATGTGGTCATAAAAACAGCATCTCTTCGGACTCTATTTATAAATCAGAGGAAGACTTTCGTAATGTCAATAAGTGAAAGGAGAAAACAAAAATGAAGCACCTTTTCAGAGCAACCAAAATGGGATGGAAAGAAGAAAAGGAAGGTGTTTGGTTTGATTCTGATGTGTACTCTAAAGAAAAAGCACAAGCAGAATTTAAACCATATAAGGGAACTACAGAGCGTGGATATCCTTACACAGGTTATGAATATGATGGCCAGAAATATCATGACGTAACGTACTTAGGAGAATTTGCAGATAATGAACTCCCCAAATCAAATGATGAATTGTGGGAGATAAATACGAGGCAAAAAAGATAATACATGATTTAGCGTGTATTTAAGTGAAAAGGAAGATGGTTGTGTATCTTGTTTTTGTATAGTGTATAGATGACTTAAAACAAGATACGTCCGATAATTGAATATAAAACCCACAAGGCCCGCTGCACACCATAACACCGTGCGGCGGGCCTTGCCTCTGATTTGTATGTAATATTATCTTAAAAGTTTCTTCGGTTCCTTCTTTTCAAAGAAGGAACACAAACCCTCGTAAAAAATCACACTCTCACCATGTTGCGGGTGATCTCGGCCAGGGAATGTGCACCGCACATACTCATGGTGTCGGCCAGCTCACCGGCCAGCTTGTCCACATACACCTGAACACCCTCGGCACCGGCACCGTAAATGGCGTTCACAAAGGGGCGGGCAATCAATACGGCGTCTGCGCCAAGGGCCAACGCCTTAAATACATCCACACCCGTGCGGATGCCGCCATCCACCAGAATCTTGCAGCGGCCATTGACGGCCTCCGCAATTTCCGGCAGAACTTCTGCTGTGGCGGGCACCTGGTCCAGAACGCGCCCGCCGTGGTTGGAAATCACGATCGCCGAAGCACCGGCTTCCACCGCTTTCTGCGCGCCGCGTGCCGTCATGACGCCCTTGATGATGAACGGGACCTTGGCATCCGCAATAATGCCGCGCAGCTCCTCCACCGTTTTGCTGCCGGCGGGCGGGTTCAGGTTCTTCAAAAACGGCAGACCAGCGGCGTCAATGTCCATGGCAACGGCAAACGCGCCGGTGGCACGCACCAGGGCCATCTTTTCTGCAATCGTCCCGGCATCCCAAGGCTTTACGGTTGGAATGCCAAACCCGGCATTGGCTTTTACCGCCTTGCAGGCACCCACCATAACCGCGGGATTGGTGCCGTCACCGGTGAAAGCCAGGATCCCGGCATCGTGGCAGGCGGGAACCAGAATATCATTGTACTCCAGATCGGTGTACTTGGTGCCGTAATGCAGCTGCATGGCACCCACCGGCCCGGCAAAAACCGGGATGCGGTAACTGTGGCCGAACATTTCCAGCGTGGTGTCCGGCTCACCCGATTCGCAAATGGTGTCCATGTTCACCCGCACGTTCTGCCATGCGCTGTAATTGCGGATGGCAACATCACCCACGCCCTTGGCACCGGGACCCGGCACCGTGTTGCGGCAGGCACGCCCATCACACACAGGGCACGCTTTGCAGGGCCCCATCTGGCCACGCGCTGCAGTAAGTACTTCGTTATACGTCATGGTCGTTTGCTCCTTTGTGGCGGCAAAAGCCGCAGTGTTTGCTCACTGCCATTGTAGCCTATTTGCCGCAAACCCGCAAGTGCATTTTGCCCGCCGCACAGGGGGCTACCCAAATACTTGTTGGTGTGCTATGATATTAACATAACAAGGTTTAGCGCCAAATGCCCGTGCCTGCACGGAAAAATACTTATCCGTTGGGAAAGCCGAAAAAAGCAAAAAAATGGCCTGTTTTTGCAACGTGGCGGACTTTTTGAATTTCCGGTATCCCCAAAATGGATGTACAATAGAAAGGAATCGCTATGAAATTTTCAGAAATGAAGTACGAACGCCCGGACCTGGATAAGGTTCTGGCCCAGTGCGAAGAGTATGCCAAAAAGATGGCCGCTGCCCAGAGCGGCGAAGAACTGGTACAGCTTTACCGCGAAGAAAACGCCATGATGGCCCATTACCACACGGCATCCTGCCTGGCATCCATCCATTATACCCAGGATACCCGCGATGAATATTGGAGCGGGGAACAGGAATGGTTTGATGCAACCGGCCCGGCGGTCAGCAATGCAGCACGCAATGTTGCGGAGGCGATTCTTTCCAACCCGCACGCCAAAGCGCTGGAAGAAGCGTTCGGTACCCGCATTCTGCCCAGCCTGCGCAACCTGGTGCTGAGCATGGACGACCGGGTGATCGAACTGCAGAAAGAGGAAAATGCCCTGACCAGTGCTTACCAGAAATTGTACGGCGGTGCAATGGCGGAGCTGGACGGCAAACAGCTGACCATCCCGCAGCTGACGCTGTATAAGCAGAGCACTGACCCCGCCATGCGCCGTAAGGCTTACGAGGCGGAAGCCGTTTACTTTGACGCCCACCGCGCCGAGTTTGACGAGATCTATGATAAGATGGTCAAGAATCGCAACGAGCAGGCACGCATCCTGGGCTACAACGATTACAGCGAGCTGAGCTATATCCGCATGAACCGCATCGGTTACGGCCCGGCGGAGGTTGCCGCGTTCCGGCAGGAAGTGGTGGAGCAGGTGGTGCCCATGATCCAGAAGGCTCTGGCTCTGCGCAACAAGCGCACCGGCATTGAGAACCCCATGTTCTGGGACAGCACCATCAGCTTTGCGGACGGCAACCCCGTGCCGCACGGCAGCTATGACGAGCTGATGGCCGGTGCCCGCAAGATGTACCATGAGCTCAGCCCCGAAACGGCAGAGTTCATCGACTTCATGCAGGATAACGAGATGTTCGACGTTCTCAGCCGCCCCGGCAAAATGAGCGGCGGTTATGAGGAAATGCTGCCCGATTACAAGACCCCCTTCATCTTTGCCAACTGGAACGGCACGGCGGGGGATGTGGATGTGCTGACCCATGAAGCAGGGCATGCGCTGGAAGGCTACCTGGCTGCCCGCAGCCCCAAGAACATCCCCGAAGATATCCAGTGCCCCGGTATGGAGAGCGCCGAGATCCACTCCATGAGCATGGAGTTCCTGACCGCCCCGTGGCATCACCTCTTTTTTAAGGAGGATACGGATAAATACGAGCTGCTGCACGCCGAGGACAGCTTTATCTTCCTGCCATACGGCTGCATGGTGGATGAATTCCAGCACATTATGTATCAGCAGCCAGATCTTACGCCGGATGAACGCAATGCCGTCTGGCTGGAGCTGGAAAAGAAATACCGCCCCTGGAACAAGTTCGGCGACCTGCCGTTCTATGGCCGCGGCGCAGGCTGGCAGCGCCAGCTGCATATCTTTGAATGCCCGTTCTACTATATTGATTACTGCCTGGCAACCGCCATTGCCCTGCAGTTCTTTGTGGCCAGCCTGAAGGACCACAAGGACGCCTGGCAGCGCTATATGAAGCTGACCAACCTGGCCGGTATGGCAACCTATACCGAGTTGGCCGAAAGCGCCGGAATGAAAGCCCCCTTTACCAAGGGCAGCCTGACCGAGCTTTCCCGCGCGGTGGCGGATTGGATCGAGCAGCATCAGGTAAGCTAAAACAGAATAAGCATCACTTTTATGCCGCAGGCTGTGTGCCTGCGGCATTTTTGCTGCCATTTTTGAAACAGTGGGAAAGAACCAGATAAAATATATTGACTGACATAATATTATATGATATATAATATATAGAACAAAATAATACCGTCAGAGCCGCCGCCACACGCAGCGGCATTGCCGGGCTAATACAACAGGGAAGGGGGCACCCACATGAGCTTTACCACAGGCGCGGCGCTGCTGGATGCCGTGGTGCTGGCGGTCGTATCGCGCGAGGAAGAAGGTACTTATGGCTACAAGATCACCCAGGAGATCAAGCAGGCGCTGGAATTGAGCGAATCGACACTGTACCCGGTGCTGCGGCGGCTGCAAAAAGATGGCTGCCTGACCATTTACGATGAACCGTTCAATGGCCGCAACCGCCGCTATTATAAAATTACCCCGCTGGGGCGGCAGCAGCTGGCAGGCTACAAGGCAGAGTGGAAAGTTTACGCCGCCAACATTGACCATATTTTTGGGGAGGATGCAAAATGACAAGGCAGGAATATATGCAGCAGCTGGCAGCTCTGCTGGCCGCAATGCCGGAAGCCGAACGCCGGGATGCCCTGGATTATTACGAAGAATACTTTGATGCTGCAGGCCCCGAAAAAGAGGCCCAGACCATCCAGGAACTGGGCAGCCCCCAGAATGTGGCGGAAAAGATATGGGAGGGTACCGGGGCACAGTTCGGCACGCCGATGCCGGATAACAGCATGCCAGAACAGGGCAGCAGACGCAGAAAAAGCCCGGTGTGGATTGTGCTGGCTATCCTTGCAATTTTGATTGTTGTGCTGCTGGTGTTCATCGGCTCTTTCAAAATTGTGACAAAATGTCAGTACAGCATTGCAGAGAGCGCAACGGCAGAGGAGGTTCCCCCGCAGGAAACCACCGGGGAAGCAACCGAAAATATGGACGAAAGCACGGATGAAAATACCGAAACAGCCATCACAAAGGAAAGTGCAAAAAGCGAAAGCACCAATCGGTTGGAAAGCAGCACGATGACGCTGGATGCAAAGCAGGTCCAAACGATGGTACTGGACCTGGACTGCGGCGAGGTTGCTTTTGTGCGCAGCAATGCAGCGGATGAGATAACACTCCGGTTTGAAAATTTCTATTCCGACTGGCTGGAGCGCACCGTGGACGAGAGCAGCTTTAGCGTGCGGTACAAAATACCCAAAGACTATATTTCCGGCAGTGACCCCACGCCCACGCTGAGCATCGCACTGCCGGAGATAGAACTGGAACAGATAGAGCTGAATCTGAACCTGGGCAGCGCCGACCTTGGTACACTGAAAGCCAAAAGCATACAGGCAGACCTTGCCCTCGGCAGCCTGTATGCGGATGAGCTGCAAACCGGGCAGCTGGATGCAACGCTTGCCCTGGGCAGTGCAGAGCTTGGCACCGTGCAGGCAGAGCGCGTGACGATTGAAAACGCCCAGGGCGATGTGACGATCAGCCGCCTGGTGGGGGCCAGCCAGGTGCAGGTAACCGACCAGCTGGGCAATATTGCCCTGACCCTGGGGGAAAAGACAGACGGTTACAGCGTGCAGGTTGCATGCGGCCTGGGCAGCATTACGGTAAGCGGCGCCAAGCAGGCAAGCCCTTACAGCGCCAACAGCAAAGCAACCAACGCTGTGATTCTGGATGCCGCGCTGGGGGATATTACCCTGAACTTTGAGGAATGAGCGGGGAAAAGAGCATCACATGTGCGGCATGCCGGAACGCGTTTGGAGCCCGTTCCAAACGGCGGACGGGTGCCAATGTGCAAAATGTTTTGATTAGTCATACTCTTGTGCCTGGCCATGGTGCAGTTTATACAACTTTTGCCCAAAAGGCCAAAAAAAGATTTAATACAACAAATTTTGCATATTGTACGCGAATGTGGTACAATAACCAATAAGCAAATCAGGCAACGAAAAGGGTAAAGGAGAATTGCGAAATGGCGTATTATTTTAGTGAACCGTCCCGTACCTTCGGCGAGTATCTGCTCGTCCCCGGCTATTCCTCTTCGGAGTGCATCCCCACGGCTGTCAGCCTCAAAACCCCGCTGGTCAAGTACCGCAAGGGCGAAGAAGCCTGCCCCCTGACCATGAACATCCCCATGGTTTCGGCTATCATGCAGTCCGTTTCCGGCGAAAAGCTCGCCATTGCCCTTGCCAAGCAGGGCGGCGTTTCCTTCATTTACGGCTCCCAGTCCGTTCAGTCCGAGGCTGATATGGTTCGCCGTGTCAAGGCTTACAAAAAGGGCTTTGTTACCTCTGATTCCAACCTGCCGCCGGAGGCTACCCTGGCTGATGTGTTGGACCTGAAAACCCGTACCGGCCATTCCACCGTTGCCATCACGGCTGACGGCACCCCCCACGGCAAGCTGCTGGGCATTGTGGCATCCCGTGACTACCGCCTGTCCCGCATGAGCACCGATCTGAAAGTGACTGAGTTCATGACCCCGCTGGACAAGCTGGTTACCGCACCGGCCAACACCAGCCTGCATGACTGCAACGATATCATCTGGGATAACAAGATCAACTCTCTGCCGCTGGTAGACGAGCAGGGCAACCTGCAGTATATGGTTTTCCGCAAAGATTATGATTCCCACAAGGAACATGCCAATGAGCTGCTGGATGCCAACAAGAGCTATGTTGTCGGCGCCGGCATCAATACCCGCGACTATGCCGAGCGCGTGCCCGCCCTGGTGGATGCCGGCGTGGATGTGCTCTGCATCGACTCTTCCGAAGGTTACAGCGAATGGCAGTCCCGTACCATCGCCTGGATCCGTGAGCATTACGGCGACAAGGTAAAGGTCGGTGCAGGCAACGTGGTGGACCGCGAGGGCTTCCTGTTCCTGGCAAAAGCCGGTGCAGACTTTGTCAAGATCGGCATTGGCGGCGGCTCCATCTGCATCACCCGCGAAACCAAGGGCATTGGCCGCGGCCAGGCAACCGCCGTTATCGAGGTTGCCAAAGCCCGCGATGAATACTATGAGCAGACCGGCATCTATATCCCTATCTGCTCCGATGGCGGCATTGTGCATGACTACCACATCACCCTGGCATTGGCAATGGGCGCTGACTTTGTTATGCTGGGCCGTTACTTTGCCCGCTTTGATGAATCCCCCACGAACAAGCTGCGCGTTGGCGGCAACTATGTGAAGGAATACTGGGGCGAAGGTTCCAACCGTGCCCGCAACTGGCAGCGCTATGACCTTGGCGGTGCCCAGAAGCTGAGCTTTGAGGAGGGCGTTGATTCTTACGTTCCGTATGCCGGCCCGCTGGCCGATGGCGTGCAGACCACGCTGTACAAGGTGCGTTCCACCATGTGCAACTGTGGTGCGCTGTCCATCCCGGAACTGCAGCAGAAAGCCCGCCTGACGGTCGTTTCTTCCACCTCCATTGTGGAAGGCGGCAGCCATGACGTTATCCTGAAAAACAACCCGAACAATGTTTAAGCTGTTCCGGGTTGGGGCACCACGGCCAGCAGAATTTGCGCTTGCAATCTGATAGGATTTGTGGTATTATAACCAACATGAGATGCAAAGGGGCAGCTACCAATACAGCTGCCCTTTTTTGCACTTTTGCGGGTTCAGGCGGTAACATTGTGCGTTTTAACCGCCTGGGGCCGGGGGCTCAGCCCCAAAACAATCAGGGACGCGGCAGAATGGCTGCGCCAATTAAGAGAGGAAAAGAATTATGAAAAAATTTGCCTGCGCTGCGCTGAGCACTGCACTGCTGGCCAGCATGCTGGCTGCCTGCGGCAGCTCCGCATCCACCACCCCAGCGGCTTCCTCCGCTGATACATCCTCCGATACCGGGGCATCTTCCACCGAAACTGCCGCTTCCACCGGGGCTGCAGCAGATGGTTCGCTGCGCGTTGCCATGAACACCGATATCCAGACGATGGATGTGCACAAGACCAACAACGACTACATGGTGCCGCTGAATATCTTTGACCGTCTGTTTGAGATCAAAACCAATGCGGACGGCTCCACTGAGCTGGAGAAGAGCCTGGTGGAAGACTACACCGTTTCGGACGACGGCCTGACCTATGATTTCACCCTGCGCAGCGGTGTTACGTTCTCTGACGGCACCCCGCTGACCGCCAACGATGTCAAGTATACCTTTACCCGTATGCTGGCCCTGCCGGACAGCGTGCAGACGGATTATGGCTCTGCCATTGCCGGTGCGGAAGCTGTGATGGATGGCACCGCCACCGACCTGGAAGGCATTCAGGTGATTGATGACACCCACTTTACCGTTACCCTGTCGGATCCGTTTGCCGGTTTCCTGTATGAGCTGGCAACCGCTTCCTGCTCCATCATGAGCGAGAAGAACGTGGAGGAAGCAGGCGACCAGTTTGGTATGGACTGCTCCAAGACCATCGGCTCTGGCCCGTATGTGGTCACCAGCTGGACCCGCGACAGCAGCATTGTGCTGGATGCCAACCCCAACTACTGGGGCGAAAAGCCCAGCGTGCAGCATGTGGAAATTTCCATCGTGCCGGATTCTTCCACCATGAGCATGATGTTCCAGAACGGTGAGCTGGATATCCTGGACTGCGATTACATTGACGCTGCCGTTGTCAACTCTACCTACAAGACCCAGTATGCCGATGATATCGTAACCTCCAACCGTCTGGGCACCACCTACATGGCTCTGAACGAGAATGTGGAGCCGCTGAACGATGTCAAGGTCCGCAAGGCCATCCAGATGGCCATTGACCGCCAGACCATCCTGGATACCGTGTATAACGGCGATGGCAGCCTGGTGGACGGCATTTACCCCAAAGGCCTGATCGGCTACACCGGGGACAACGAGGGTTGGCTGAAGTACGACCCCGAACAGGCCAAGAGCCTGCTGGCCGAAGCCGGTTACGCGGATGGCTTTACCATGGAGATTGCTGCCGATAACTCCAGCAGCGATTCCACTCTGCTGGTCATCCAGATCGTGCAGCAGTACCTGCAGCAGATCGGGATTAACGCCGAGATCAAGAGCTATGACCCCGCCAGCTGGCTGGATCTGCGCAAGAGCGGCGATATGGTCAGCTTTGTCAGCTCCTGGACGGCCGACTATAACGACCCGGATAACTTCATTTACACGTTCTTCGGTACCCCCGAAAAGAGCAATGTGCGCAGCCTGAACTACTTTAACACCGACGTTATGAGCCGTGTTGCTGCCGCCCGCGGCATTGTGGACGACACCGAACGCCTGACCGAGTACGCCGCGCTGGAAAAGCAGATCGTGGAAGAGGACGCTGCATGGGTACCCATGTTCAGCCGTTCCCACCTGTTTGTTAAGGGCGACCGGATCGCCTCCTTCACCCCGCACTGGGCCGGTTATAACGATACCCAGTATATCAACGTTACCTTGAAGTAATTTTTGGACAAAAAAAGTTACAAATAATGCAATGCAGGCTGCGACCACAGGTTGCAGCCTGCATTTTTTATGTTATAATTTTAATGCTTGTATATTTTACAGCATAAAAGTGTAAAAATATACAGTCGCTCAAACAGACTGTCCATAAGGTAAAACTGCATTCTGCCTGGCAGGAACCGTAGTGGCGCACATTGTGCGCCCACGAACCTGAAAACTTAGGGCAACACCGCACAATTCCCGCCTTGCGGCTTAAGCACCGCTCCGGCAGCTGCGGCACGGCATCTGCGTTGCCAGCTGTGAGGGACAAAAGGGGAGTGACTCCGTGTGAAAAGCGTGATAAAGCGCATTTTGGGCACCATTCCGGTGCTGATCGGCGTGGTACTGCTCATCTTCATCATGCTGCGCATTGTTCCCGGCAATGCGGCGGCTATGCTGCTGGGTGAACATGTGGACCAGGCCACCATTGACCGCCTGACTGAAGTGATGGGGCTGGATAAGCCGGTGATCGTGCAGTTCTTTGACTATCTGGCCGGGGCGATCCATGGGGACCTGGGCATCAGTTATAAATATAACCGCGCTGTTACCGATATGATCATAGAGGCGTTCCCCTACACGCTGGAACTGGCCCTGCTGGCGGCGCTGTTCGCCTGGGTGCTGGGCCTTGGCACCGGTATTATAGCAGCCATCAGGCAGAACAGCCTTGTGGACCACCTGTTCATGGGCGTTTCGCTGGCTGGCGTTTCCATGCCTATTTTCATGGTGGCGCTGCTGCTGCAATACCTGTTTGCCTTCAAAATCAAGGCATTCCCGCTTACGCTGGATGGTACCTTCCTTTCCATGATTCTGCCCGCCATTGCCCTGGGCTGGAACAGCGCAGGCAGCATTGCCCGTATGACGCGCTCCAGCCTACTGGAAGTGATGCAGGCGGATTATATTGATACCGCCCGTGCCAAAGGCCTGCGCAAGCAGGCGGTCATTCTGGGCCATGCGCTCAAAAACTCCATGCTGCCGGTCATTACCATGATGGCATTGCAGTTTTCCGGCATGCTGTCCGGCGCGGTTATCACCGAGAGCATTTTTGCCATTCCCGGCATCGGCCGCCTTGCCACCACAGCAATCCAGAACCGTGATATGCCGGTGCTGCAGGGGACCGTGTTGTTTACCACCGTGCTGGTCATTGCAGGCAACCTGATTGCGGACCTGCTGTATTCTGTGCTGGACCCGCGCATCAGAAAGGAGGCATAAGCCATGGCAGACGAAATGTTGAAAAATGCCCAGCCGCAGGAATTGGAAAGCCAGATCGGCGAAGAGGACGGCCTGAAAGAACAGCTGCTGCGCATGTGCCGCCAGAACAAGCTGGCCGCCTTTTCGGCTGTGCTGATTCTGGTTGTCATCCTGATGGCTATTTTTGCTCCTGTTCTGGCCCCCTATGGTGAGGCTGAGCAGGACCTGATCAGCCGTTTGCAGGGCCCCAGCGCTGCCCACTGGTTTGGCACGGATGAACTGGGCCGCGATGTGCTCTCCCGTATTCTGTATGGCTCGCGCCTCTCGCTTACCATCGGCATTCTGCCCAGCATCATCTCGCTGGTGGTGGGCATCTTCTTTGGCCTGCTGGCCGGTTACTTTGGCGGCTGGGTGGATTATGTCATCATGCGCCTGGCGGATATTATGCTGTCCATCCCGTCCCTGCTGCTGGCCATGGTGGTTATGTACACCCTGGGCCAGTCCACCGTCAACCTGTTTATCGCGCTTTCCCTCACCAGCTGGGCCAGTGTGGCCCGCGTGGTGCGCAGCCAGACCCTGAGCCTGAAGGAGAGCGAATATGTTGAGGCTGCCCGTTCGATCGGCGTCAGCAACGGCAAAATCATGCTCAAGCATATCCTGCCCAACTGCATTCCCTCATTGATCGTTCTGTTTACCCTGAATGTTCCCTCTGCCATTCTGTCTGAAAGCTCGCTGAGCTTTTTGGGCATCGGCGCACAGCCCCCGGCAGCATCCTGGGGCCTGATGGTCAACCAGTCCAAGCAGTTTTTGTTCACCCAGCCCTGGCTGGCCCTGGCACCCTGCATTGCCATTATGATCGTGGTGCTGGCGTTCAACTTTTTGGGTGACGGTCTGCGCGATGTGCTGGACCCCTACATGAAGAACCAGTAACGGCGGGGGAGAAGTAAAAGATGGAAAATAATAATAATGTTCTGGAAATCCGCGGCCTGAACTCCTATTTCTTTACCGAAAAAGGCGTGGCCCCGGCGGTGGATGGCCTGGACCTGGATATTCCCAAGGGCAAGATCATCGGCCTGGTGGGGGAGAGCGGCTGCGGCAAAAGTATGACCGCCAAATCCATTATGGGCCTGCTGAAATACCCCGGCCGCGTGGCGGGCGGCAGCATCCGGTTTGAAGATCAGGACCTGACCAGACTTTCGGATAAAGAGCTGCGCAAGATCTGCGGCAATGATATTTCGATGATCTTTCAGGAGCCGATGACCAGCCTGAACCCGGTGCTCAAGGTGGGCCGCCAGGTGCGCGAAACGCTGCTGGTGCATAACCCGACCATGAGCAAGGCGGAAGCCAAGCAGCGCGTGGTGGAAATGTTCCAGCGTGTTGGCATCCCCGAAGCGGAAAAGCGCTATGACTGCTACCCGCACGAGCTTTCCGGCGGCCTGCGCCAGCGCGTGATGATTGCCATGGCTATGGTATGCAAGCCCAAGCTGCTGATTGCCGATGAGCCCACCACCGCACTGGATGTGACAATTGAAGCCCAGATCCTGCGCCTGATGAAGGAGCTGCGGGACGAAACCGGCATGAGCGTGCTGATCATCACCCATAACATGGGCGTTGTGGCGGAAATCTGTGACTATGTGTATGTCATGTACGCAGGCAAGATCATGGAACAGGCCGAAACCTTTGAGCTGTTTGACCATACCATGCACCCCTATACCAAGGGCCTGCTGGATTCCATCCCGCGCATTGGCCAGAACGCCGAGCGGCTGCACACCATCCCCGGTGTGGTGCCCAACCTGCTGCACCTGTCGCAGGGCTGCCCGTTCAGCAACCGCTGCGAATATGCCACCGACCAATGCCGCACGGAAAAAGCGCAGCTGCATCCCGTTGCACCGGATCATCAGGTGCGCTGCTTCCGCTGTGAGGAGGAACATCAATGAGCGAGGTAAAACACGAAGTTCTTTTGCAGGCAAAAGGTATTTATAAAAACTTTGAAACCAGCAAAAAAGACCAGGCCGTCCATGCCCTGACCAATGTGGATCTGACCCTGTACCGCGGCGAAACGCTGGCCCTGGTGGGGGAGAGCGGCTGCGGCAAAAGCACCCTGGGACGCACCCTGATCCGAATGCTGCCCGCAACCAGGGGCAGCGTGACCTTTGAGGGGCAGAACATCACCGCCATGAAGGATAAGAAATTTGCCCCCCTGCGCCGCCGGATGCAGATGGTCTTCCAGGACCCGTATGCCAGCCTTGACCCGCGCATGAAGGTGCGGGATATCATTGCCGAACCGCTGGAAACCTATCATGTATGCAAAACCAAAGCCGAAACCACCCACCGCGTGCTGGAATTGATGCAGGCTGTTGGTGTACCGGCAGAGTTTTTGAACCGTTACCCGCACCAGTTCAGCGGCGGCCAGCGCCAGCGCATCGGCATTGCCCGCGCCATTGCGCTGCAGCCGGACCTGATCGTCTGCGATGAACCGGTCTCCGCATTGGATGTTTCGGTGCAGAGCCAGGTGTTGAACCTGCTCAAGGACCTGCAAAAGCAGTACGGCCTGACCTATCTCTTCATCGGGCATGATCTTTCTGTCATCAACTTTATTGCGGACCGCGTCTGCGTAATGTTCCTGGGCCATGTGTGCGAGGTTGCCACCAAGGAAGAGCTCTACAGCCGCCCCATGCACCCCTATACCGCCTTTTTGATGGATGCCATCCCGCAGGCGGATCCACACCGCCGCAACCAGCACCGCCGTGTGCTGATGGGCGAAGTGCCCAGCCCGGTCAACCTGCCGTCCGGCTGCTGCTTCCATACCCGCTGCCCTTACGCAACGGAGCGCTGCCGCACCGAGGTTCCGGAGCTGCGGGAATGGGATGGCCGTATGGTTGCCTGCCACCGCGCGGGCGAAAACTGGGACTGAGATAACACAGTGAGGAAATAACAATGCAGGCAGTAATCAACGTGGCCATAGCGCCGCTTACCACAAACCCGGCCCTCTGGGCGCAGAACCCGCAGCAATCCCGTCTGGTGGATGAGCTTTTGCTGGGCATGCCGGTGGAAATTACCGGTGAAGCCGAACAGCACATGGTACCGGTACGCACCTTTTACGGCTATACCGGCTGGGTAGCACAGGATGCTTTGCTGGCTGGCCCCAAGGCGGAAGAATGGCTGGTTCAGCCGCAGATGGTGGTCATAGCCCGCTGGGCTGATGTGCTGGCGGAACCCCGTGTGCAGGGGGCCTGCGTGGCTGCTGGCCTGCCCTTGGGCGCCCGCGTGGCCGTGCAGGGGGAGCCGGAAGACGGCTGGCAGGCCGTAGCGCTGGCGGATGGCCGCACCGGTTACCTGCGTGCGGACGCGCTGGCCCCGCTGTACACCCAGCCCTGCGAGCAGGACCAGGAAAAGCTGCGTGCAGCCATTGCCCAGGCAGCCAAGCGCTACCTTGGCACGCCCTACCGCTGGGGCGGCAAAACCCCGGCGGGCATGGATTGCTCCGGCCTGTGCAGCATGGCATACCTGCTGTGCGGTATTTCCATCTGGCGGGATTCCGAGCTGAAAGAGGGCTACCCCGTCCATCCGGCCCATGTTTCGGATATGCGCGTGGGAGATCTGGTGTATTTCCCCGGCCATGTGGCGCTCTATCTTGGCAATGGAGAGTACATTCATTCCACCGCGCGAGCAGGGGATAATGGTGTTGTGATCAACAGCTTTTACCCGGATTCCCCCCTCTACCGCCCTGACCTGCCCAAGCAGATCACCGCAGTAGGCTCCTACTTTGCCCGCCGGGAGGCAACCTGATAAAATTGAAATGAAGAAAAGCGCCTCTCTGTGATAGGAACAGAGGGGCGCTTTAATATGGGTTTTATAATAAATGCGGTCAGATAAAAAAAGAACTAGACAATAAAACATACGTTTTAACGTTTAACACTTTGGCGGGAGCTGGTGGATTCGCCAAGCCGCGGTCTAAGCAACAGTCCGCAGGACTGTTGCTTGCCGCCTTCGGGCGGCCGACCTGTTCGAACCCTACCAGTTCCAGCACAAAAAAAGACCCGCAACCTCAGTTGCGGATCTCTTTTGGTGGGAGCTGGTGGATTCGAACCACCGAAGCATTAAGCAGCAGATTTACAGTCTGTCCCCATTGGCCACTCGGGTCTTTGCAATGCCAAGGCATTGCCTTATGCGGAAGTGCTGGAATCGGCAGACAGGCACGTTTGAGGTGCGTGTGTCTATGACGTGTGGGTTCAAGTCCCATCTTCCGCACCAACCAAAAGAGCGCTGAATCGTTAAGGTTCAGCGCTCTTTTGGTTTATCAGTACCCACTCTTTCAACAAAGCCTCTCACAACGTACATAAAACAAAACAGGCCGCACAGCCTTGCGCCATTCTTTGAATGGCGGCAGCCATGCGGCCTGGTCTATTTGAATCATTCGTAAGTGCGGCGTCCGGCAAAAATGCACAGAGGGCGGTTACACTTGCCGGTGCCCATCAGCTGGGTGGCGGCACACAGGGTTGCGCCGGCGCTGGAACAGGCGGGGATGCCGTCATAGAACAGCACCTCCCGTGCGGCGCGCTCGGCATCGGCCGAAGAGACCGTCAGCACGGTATCCACTACATAGGGGTTATAGTTTTCCGGCACAAAACCGGGTCCGATGCCCGCAATGCTGTGGTGGCCAATGAACCCGCCGGAAATGGCGGCGCATTCGCTGGGCTCCACGGCCACAATGCGGATCATGCTGTTCCAGGCTTTCAGGTATTCCGCCACGCCGGTAATGGTGCCGCCGCTGCCCACGCCGATCACCACAGCATCAATCGCATCCCCGGCGGCTTTTAAAATCTGGGGGCCGGTCACGCGGCGGTGGTATTCGGGGTTGTCATCATTGGCAAAGTAGTTGGTAAAGTAACCGTTATAGCGGGCGGCGGTGTCTTTGGCAACCTGTTCCAGCGCACGGCGGCCGCCGCTGCCGCATACCACAATGCGCGCCCCCAGGTTTTGCAAATGCTGCCTGCGGGAAAGCGGCAGGCTGCTGGGCACCACCAAGATGCAGGGGTGGCCTGTGGTGGCGCAGCTTACCGCAAGGGCGGCGCCAAAGCTGCCGGAACTGGCTTCCACCACCGGCATACCGGGCTGCAATGTGCCGCGCTCGGTGGCAAAAGCCAGCATGGTTTCGGCCACGCCGTCCTTGCAGGTGCCGGTAGCGCCGCCAAAATCCAGATATGCCAATATGCTGGAAGCAAGTTCGTGCCGCCCGGAATACCCCGAAAGCCGCACCACCGGGGAACGGTACACGTCCTGATAATAGCTCTGCAATATTGCCATAGCCTGGCAGACCTCCTTGCAAAAATCAGGCAGGGGAGAACACGCAGTCCGTAAAATCCGCCCCGTTCTGTAAATTTCACCCAATATACAACATATTATAGCATATCCGGCGCGGCTTTGTACATGAAAAAAACATATTTTGCCGCAGTTTTTACGGCAAAAATGCTGGGCGGGCACAAAAAGCTGAAAAAAACGCAAAAAACAGCCGGATACCGCACCTTTGGGCCTTGACAGTATGACTTTAGAGTGTTATAATTCAAAAGCTGTAAAGAAAAACACTTTACAGCAGTCAGAGGAACAGACAACACAAAGGGGGCACGGCCGTGGCAGCCAAAGCAGGTAAGGACCTTGGGTTTTCCATCCTGCTGGATTATTACGGCATGGTCCTGACGGAAAAACAGCGCAATATTCTGACAGAATATTATAACGATGACCTTTCGCTGGCCGAAATTGCCGAAAATTATGGCATAACCCGCCAGGGAGTACGGGATGCCATCAAGCATGGCGAAGCGACCCTGATGGAGATGGAGGAAAAGTTGGGCACTGCCCGCCGGACCGAAGCCATTCGGGCAGATCTTGCCCGGCTGGAAGAGCTTGTCAGCGAGGTGCGCGTGTGCAATACTGGGTTGTTTGAACCGGATACCCGCGTTCAGCGGGCTACCGAGGAGATGCTGACCATTATTCACCGCCTTGATACGCAGGAGGAACTGCCCGATGGCATTTGAATCTTTAAGCGAGCGTCTGAACGGCGTTTTCAAAAAACTGCGCGGCAAAGGCAAGCTGAGTGAAGCGGATATCAAGGCTGCGATGCGGGAAGTCCGCATGGCGCTGCTTGAAGCGGACGTCAACTACAAAGTCGCAAAGGATTTCTGCGCGCAGGTTTCGGAGCGCGCCATGGGCCAGGAAGTGATGGAAAGCCTGACCCCCGCCCAGCAGGTTGTCAAGATTGTCAACGAGGAACTGACCAAGCTGATGGGCGGCGAGGAACCCCAGACCCTGCACATCAAAAATAAGGGCCAGACCGTTATGATGATGTGCGGCCTGCAGGGTAACGGTAAAACCACCCATGCGGCAAAGCTGGGCCGCTATTATAAAGCCCAGGGCCGCCGCCCACTGCTGGTAGCCTGTGATATCTACCGCCCCGCAGCAATTGACCAGCTGCGCATTGTAGGCGAGCAGGCAGGCGTTCCCGTCTATGAGATGGGCACCGAAAAGCCGGAAAAGATTGCCAAGCAGGCAGTTGAGTACGCCAAAGACCACGGCTATGATATCGTTATCATTGATACCGCAGGCCGTTTGCAGATCGACGACCAGCTGATGGACGAGCTGGTGCGCATCAAGCAGGCTGTTGAGGTGGATGAGACCCTGCTGGTTGTGGATGCCATGTCCGGTCAGGAAGCCGTCAACGTTGCTAAGACCTTTAACGAAAAGGTTGGCATCAGCGGCGTGGTCCTGACCAAGACGGACGGTGACACCCGCGGCGGTGCGGCGCTTTCGGTTCTGGCCGTTACCGGCAAGCCGATCTACTTCCAGGGCACCGGCGAGAAGCTGGATGCGCTGGAACCGTTTTACCCAGCGCGCATGTCCAGCCGTATCCTTGGCATGGGCGATGTGCTGAGCCTGATCGAAAAGGCCCAGACCTTGCAGAATGACAAGGAAGCTGAAGAAGCCGCCAAGCGAATGATGGCCAACAAGTTCGATATGAACGATATGCTGACCCAGTTCGCCCAGATCCGCAAGATGGGCGGTGCATCCGCGCTGCTGGCCATGATGCCCGGCGCCAACCAGATCAGCTCCGAACAGATGGACCAGATCGATGAAAAGGCGTTGCCCCATATTGAAGCCATCATCTACTCCATGACGCCGGAAGAGCGTGCGCATCCTTCCATCATCAACCCCAAGCGCAAGCGCCGCATTGCGGCGGGCAGCGGCCAGACGGTTGAGGACGTGAACAAGCTGCTGCGCCAGTTTGAAGCCATGCAGAAGATGATGAAAAAGGTCAAGCGCAACCCCAAGGGCTTTATGCGCGGCCTTGGCGGAATGAGAGGCCTGCGCTGAGCAGCCTGTTATGAATTTGATATGACCCGTAAGCCTCTCTGGCCCCAGGGTGATATATAAATTGCAAGCCCACGAGGGAAAACCACGGGGCCGTAAAAACAAAATTTTGGAGGATATTTACCATGGTTAAGATTCGTCTGCGCCGCATCGGCGCCAAGAAAGCTCCTTTCTACCGCATTGTTGTTGCTGACAGCCGCTTTGCTCGTGACGGCCGCTTCATCGAAGAGATCGGCTACTACGATCCGACCAAGGAGCCCAGTGTTGTCAAGATTGACGCTGATAAGGCTAAGCAGTGGCTGGCCAACGGCGCTCAGGCTACCGATACTGTTCGTGTTCTGCTGAAGAAAGAGAACATCCTGTAATTAAACGGAGGAACGCCACATGCAGGAACTGCTGATTGCCGTTGCCCGTGGCCTTGTGGAAGATAAGGACGCGGTGCAGGTAACGGTTGACCCCGCGCGTGAGGACGGCACGGTTGTGTACCATCTCACGGTGGCAGAAGGCGACATGGGCCGCGTGATTGGCAAACAGGGCCGCATTGCCAAGGCAATCCGTGTTGTCATGCGTGCCGCCGCCGTCCGCCAGAACGAAAAAGTCGTGGTGGAAATCGGCTGATTTTTGCCACCCAGCACTCTGCCGCTTTGCGCGCAGGGTGCTTTTTATTTGCCGCCGCTTTTGTGCGATTTATTCTAGGAGGTTCCCCCTATGCAAAACTATCTGCCCGCCTGCAAAATTGTTTCCACCCACGGTGTCCGCGGCGAAATGAAAGCCCTGCCGCTGTGCGATGGCGCACAGTTCCTGGCCAAGTTCAAGCGCCTGTACGCTGCCGCAAACGGCAGCGGCGAAGTTGCGCTGCGCGGGGTGCGCGCCCAGGGCAATATGCTGCTGGTCAAGCTGGCCGGGGTGGAGGATATGGATGCCGCCCGCGCCCAGGTGGGCAAAACCTACTATTTTGCCAAGGCGGATGCCAAACTGCCGGAGGGCCGCTATTTTATTGATGATCTGATCGGCTGCACTGTGCTGCATGCGGACGATGGCCGCACCCTTGGCATCGTTGCAAAGGTGGACCACCCCGGCGTACAGGATATCTATATTGTGCGCGATGCAGCGGGGGAAGAGCACTGGATCCCTGCCGTGCCGGAGTTTGTGGTGGATGTGGATATTGCGGCCCGCACGGTAAAAATGCGCCCTATTGCGGGTATGTTTGATGAGCCGGTCAACGGCGATGAGGAGTAATTGATGCGCATTGATATTGTCACCCTGTTCCCGGAACTGTGCGATGGCTTTTTGAGCACCAGCATCCTGGGGCGCGCCCGCGCCAAAAACCTGTTTGAAGCGCACTGCCACCAGATCCGGGATTACACCAAAAACAAACAGCGCCAGACGGACGATTATCCCTATGGCGGCGGCTGCGGCATGGTGCTGTATGCTCAGCCCATTGCAGATTGCCTGCGCGCTGTGGCGGACCAGTGCGCCCAGCAGGGCCGCGCCAAGCCCCATGTGGTGTTTTTGACCGCCGCCGGGCAGCCCTATAACGAGGAGACCGCCCGTCGGCTTTCCAGCTATGAAAGCCTTGCGCTGGTGTGCGGCCACTATGAGGGCATTGACCAGCGCGTGATCGATACCTTTGGCGATGAGGAAATTTCCATCGGCGACTATGTGCTGACCGGCGGCGAGCTGGCCAGCCTGGTGGTGGCAGACAGTGTTCTGCGCCTGCAGCCCGGCGTTCTGGCCGAGGAAAAGGGCTATCAGGACGAAAGCTACTGGGACGGCCTGCTGGAATACCCCCAGTTCACCCGCCCGGAAGTGTGGGAGGGCCAGGCCATCCCGCCGGTGCTGCTGACCGGCGACCACAACAAAATTGACGCCTGGCGCGGCCGCCAGAGCCGGGAACGCACCCGCCAGCGCCGCCCGGACCTGTATGACCAGTGGTGCGCCACCCACCCGATCACCCAGATCCCGCGCTGGAAGCGTATCGAGCGTGCCCAGCTGATCAAGACGGATGCCCAGCTGGATGCAGCCGCAAAACTGTTTGCCGAAGGCTGCCGCACCGTCTGCCGGGATGTGTGCACCGAAGCAGGCCTTGCAGAATATACGCCGGAAGCCATGCGCCAGCGCCTGGAAGAAGAGCGCAAGGCGGGCTGGGCATTCTACCTGCACACCACTTCGGATACGCCGGACGGCATGGTGGGTGTCTGCCATAAAACGGGGGAGATCGGCCACCTGTTTGTCACACAGTCCGCCCGCGGCAGCGGCATTGGCACAAAACTGCTGGATTTTGCGCGCAAAAAACTTGCGGAGCACGCCCGGCCCTGGCTGGCCGTGCTGGATGTAAACACGGCGGCCATCGGCCTTTACCGGCGCATGGGCTACCTGCCGGATGGCGTGCGGAACATGTACCAGCCGGGGGTGGATGTAGCATTCTGCAAGCCCTGCAAAGAGCTTGTTATGCGCTATCAGCCCCAGGATTAAGGCTGAACCTGCGGTATTCTGTCGGTTTTTCGTACAGGTTTTGTAGTCTATCTACAATCCGGTTGAAAATAAACTGGTAAAGTTGCACAAGCAGGCCCGGCGCGATTTGTGCCAAATGCGGAATCCTGCCAAAATTGCAAATTTACACTGTACAAAGTCGAACAAATGGGATAAAATATAAACAATCAAGGCGGCACTGATTGTGCAATACCGCCTGAAAGGAGCCCGCGGTAGAGAACTTGGGCGTATCTTTTCATATAAGTAGGAGAGAATAATTATGTACGTTAAAGAAGTTACCGTTGAGAATCAGGTAGGTCTGCACGCTCGTCCGGCCACCTTCTTCATCCAGAAGGCAAACGAGTATAAGTCTTCCATTTGGGTCGAAAAGGAAGAGCGCCGCGTCAACGCTAAGTCCCTGCTGGGTGTTCTGAGCCTCGGCATCGTTGGCGGCACCACCATCCGTATCATTGCTGACGGCACCGATGAACAGGCTGCTGTGGATGGTCTGGTCAAGCTGGTCAACTCCGGCTTCTCTGAATAATCAGATCTTTTGTTTTTGCGGCGGGTGACTGGTCACCCGCTTTTTTTTGTCTGCGCGGCCATGCCGCGCAGACAAAAAATCACTCACCACCCTTATTCAAAAACCATGACAAAACAAGAACTCTACAAAAAAGCCTGTATGCTCCCGCTGCTGCCGGGGGTGTATATCATCCGCGATAAAACGGATACCATCATCTATATTGGCAAAGCCAAGCGCCTGCGCATCCGTGTTTCACAGTATTTCCGCGAGGGCGTGCCCCATGACGCGAAGGTCACCCAAATGATCAACCACGCATTTGCGTTCGATGTCATCGTCTGCCAAAGCGAATTTGAGGCCCTGGTGCTGGAAGCCAGCCAGATTAAGGCCCATACGCCAAAGTATAATATCTTGCTCAAAGATGATAAAGGCTACAGCTATGTAAAGATCACCCACGGCCCCTGGCCGCGTATTTCTGCTGCCCTGCAAAAGGACGATGAGAACGCCGATTATATCGGCCCGTTCACCTCGGCTTTTGCGGTGCGGGAGATGGTGGAAACTGCCCAGAACTGTTTTTTGCTGCCCCGCTGCAATAAAGAGTTCCCGCGTGATATCGGCAAGGGCCGCCCCTGCCTGAATGCCCATATCGGCAAGTGCATGGCCGTGTGCGGCGGCAAAATCACCTGCGAAGCTTACAATGAGGCCGTGCAGGGCGCCCTGCGCATGATCCGGTACGGCAAAAAAGATATCGTCAAGCAGCTGAAAGAGAAGATGCAGGCGGCGTCTGACCGGCTGGATTTTGAAACAGCCGCCCTGCTGCGGGATCAGATCGCGGCCATTGACCGCGTGGCGGCGGGCCAGAAGGTGGTTATGGATGCCGGGACAGAGATGGACGTCATCGCGCTGGCGGGCACCACCCGCGCGGTATGCGCAGCGGTGCTGCGCTACCGGGATGGCCGCCTGACCGATAAGCGGGAGTTCGTCTTTCATGATACGACCGATATCGAAGCCGTGCGGGAGGAATTCCTGCCCCAGTATTATCTGGATGGCGAGACGATCCCCAAAACCATTGCGGTGGATACCCTGCCGCCGGACGCCGAAGCGCTGAACCAGGCGCTGAACGAAGCACGCGGCAGCAAGGTGGAGCTGTATGTGCCCCAGCGCGGCGATGTGGCCAAGCTGGTAACAATGGCCTACACCAACGCTGTGGAGCGCCTGGGGCGCGAGAGCGGCCGCTATACCCGCGAGGAAAAGCTGCTGGAAGAAGCCGCCCAGGTGCTGGGCCTGAAAACCCCGCCGAGGGTGATTGAAAGCTATGATATTTCCAACTGGGGCGATGGCTCCAGCGTGTGCGGTATGGTGGTGTTCAAGGATGGCAAGCCTTACCGCGCCGGCTACCGCCGCTTTAAGATGCGCACCGTTGCCGGCACGGACGACTATGCCTCTATGGCGGAAACGCTTTCCCGCCGGGCTGCGGAGTACGAGGCGGCCCGGCGCGGCGAAAAGCCGGATAATGAAACCAACCAGTTTGCCACCATGCCGGATCTGCTGCTGATCGATGGCGGCCGCGGGCAGGTGAGCGCCGTTAAACAGGCACTGCACGGCACGGCACTGGAACATGTGCCCACCTTTGGCATGGTCAAGGATGACCACCACCGCACCCGCGCCATTGTGGATGATGCGGGCGGGGAAATCGCCATCAACCGGCACCGCAATATCTTTACCTTTGTGACCAATATCCAGGATGAAACCCACCGCTATGCCAACGATTACCGCAAGCGGATGATGCACAAAAAGTCCTATGCGGCAACCCTGACAGAGCTGCCCGGCGTTGGCCCCAAGACCAGCGCGGCACTGCTGGCACATTTCAAAACCGTAACGGCAGTCAAGCAGGCGTCTATTTCGGACCTGGAAGAGGTCAAGGGCATCAGCCACGCCAAGGCGGAGAACATTTATAATGCTCTGCGCCAGTAAACTCAACGCCGGCAACGGCAGGAGAGGGGAAAACCCGGCTGGATTGCAGGCTGGGTTGTAAAATAAGAATGAATGACGGTAAACTCCCTTGACAAGCGGATTTGAACCATCCATAATGTATAAGTGCAACTGTTTATCCCGAATAGGAGTGCTCTGGCTTGAGTTTCCCAGCGGGATGGGTGGCTGCCATATAACAAATGAAAGGCAGGCGGCCTAACATGATGCGTGTGATTGCAGGTACAGCCCGCGGCAAAAACCTTGCTGCGCTACCGGGGGAGGATGTTACCCGCCCCACCATTAACCGCGTAAAGGAGGCAATGTTCTCCAGCGTACAGTTCTCTGTGCCCGGCGCGCGCGTGCTGGACTTGTTTGCAGGCAGCGGCCAGCTTGGCATTGAGGCATTATCCCGCGGGGCCAAGCGCTGTGTTTTCCTGGATGCTTCCCGCGAGGCGATCCAGATCGTGCTGGCCAACTGCAAAACGGCGGGCGTGTTTGCGCAGAGCCGGGTCATCCCGGATGATGCGTTCCACTTTTTGGCCACCACGCAGGAAGAGTTTGATCTTGCCCTGCTGGACCCGCCGTACCACCACGGCACGGTAGCCAAAGCACTGCCGCAGCTGGCAGCGCACATGGCCCCTGGCGGTGTGGTGCTGTGTGAAACAGAACTGGACGCCGAGCTGCCGGAACAGGTTGAGGGGCTTGTTTTGGCAAAACAATATAAGTACGGCAAGATTTTGGTAAGCCGCTATGAGAAAGAGGAACAGCTATGAATGTTGAGGAACTGCTGGATATGCTGGAGGAAACGCTGGAGGAGGGTACCGCTGTGCCGTTTGCCGCCGCCAAGCGTGTGGTAGATGTGGACCGCTGCCGCGATATCGTGGATGAGGTGCGCAATAACCTGCCCGATGAACTGCGCGACAGCAAAAAGATTGTGGCAGACCGCGAGCAGATTTTAAAGAACGCCCAGACCGATGCGGATAACATCATCAAGCAGGCAGAGGAACGCGCACGGGTACTGGTATCGGACAAAGAGATCACCAAGCGCGCACAGAAGATGGCCGTGGAGTTGGTGAACGCCGCACAGGCACAGGCGAAAAAGATCAACAATGCCTCCGCGGCTTATTGTGAGAATATCCTCAAAAACTCGGAGGAAGTTCTGGCCCGCAGTGTGGCGGATATCAAAAATACCCGCATGAACCTGCGCAACCTGGCCAGCCGCGGTCCCCATGGCCCACAGAAACCGAATCTGTAAAATCGGCCCCCTGTGCGGGCTTTGTGAAAGAAATCTGCACGGTTCCTGCCCCGCAAACAACAAATAAGACAGCATTTGTGAAAACTTTATGGCCCGCAGCGCTTTTTGGCGCTGTGGGCTTGCTTTTTGCCCCGCGATTTGGTACTATATAAGTGTTCCAGTGGGTAAAAGTGGGCAGTTTGGGGTTAAAGTGGTGAGTTATCCACACATTCCACAGGGTTGTTAACCGCGAAATTCCGCTGAAACGCTAAAAAAGCGACAGTTCCAACCGGGAAGGGGGCGGGTTCGACAATGTTCATGGGGCAGTATGACTACGCAGTGGACGCAAAGGGCCGTCTGAATTTCCCCGCAAAGTTCCGGGATGGAATGGGCGAAACCTTTATCGTGACCCGCTGGCTGGACCATTGCCTTGCCGCGTTCCCGCCGGAGGAGTTTGAAAAAGTGGCCCAGCGCATTGCCGAAAAAGGTATGGTAAAGGGCCGCAATGTCAGCCGTATGCTGTATTCCTCTGCGGTGGAAGTAACACCGGATAAGCAGGGCCGCATTCAGCTGCCCGCAAAACTGCGGGAATATGCCAACCTGGACCACGATGTGAGCGTGATCGGCAACCGCAACTTTGCGGAGATCTGGAACACCCAGGATTGGGAAGCCCGCCAGGCGGAAAGCGATGAAGATTTTACCGCCGCAATGGAAGACCTTGATTTTTAAGATGCACTTTGAGCAGGGGTGTACCCCTGCATGTTAAACCGTGTGAAACGGGGAAAGAGGAGAACACCGTGGAATTTAGTCATATCCCCGTTTTGCTCAGCCAATGCCTTGATGGGCTGGCCATTGACCCTGCCGGGATTTATCTGGACGGAACGGCCGGCGGGGCAGGCCACTCAAAGGAAATAGCAAAACGCCTGACCACCGGGCGGCTGATCTCGCTGGATCAGGACCCGGATGCGGTGGCAACCGCTACCGCAAGGCTAAAGGGCTTACCCGCCCAGGTGGTTCAGGCCAACTTCCGCGAAACCGCCCGCGTGCTGGATGAACTGGAGATCCCCTTCATCAACGGCGCGCTGCTGGACCTTGGCGTTTCCAGCCACCAGCTGGACGATGCCGAGCGTGGCTTCTCCTATCACGCGGATGCCCCGCTGGATATGCGCATGAGCCAGCAGGGGCCCACCGCGGCAGACTTGGTGAACACCCTGGACCGTGAGGAACTGACCCGCATCCTGCGCGATTATGGTGAGGAACCGTATGCCTGGCAGATTGCGGGTAAAATCGTGAAAGCACGGGAGGAAGCCCCGATTTTGACGACCCTGCAGTTTGCGGACCTGATTGCATCCGCTATGCCGCCTGCCGAGCGCCGCAAGAACAAGAACCCCGCCCGCCGCAGCTTCCAGGCAGTGCGGATTGCCGTCAATGGGGAACTGGATGCCCTGAACGAGGGGATGGAGGCGATTTTCAGCCGCTTGGCCCCCGGCGGGCGGTTCTGCATCATCACGTTCCACAGCCTGGAGGACCGGCTGGTAAAACAGAAGTTCCGCCGCTGGGCCCAGCGCTGCACCTGCCCGCCGGAGCAGCCTATTTGCACCTGCGGCGGGATGCCCAAAGCTAAACTGATTACCCGCAAGCCGATTGAAGCGGACGCTGGTGAGTTGGAAGAAAACCGCCGCAGCCGTTCCGCCAAGCTGCGCGTACTGGAAAAATTATAAGCGTGCCAGGAGGGAACATTGGCAGCGCGGCATGGCGCTTGTGACCATGCCGCACAGCTTAAGGAAAGCCGAAATTTTACGATACGAGAAAGGGGGCGGCGCCCATGGCTTCCACAGCAGCAGAAATTTCAACCAACAATCATTCCGGTTCCTCCCGCACACCGCGGGTGCGCGTTGTCAAGGGCGGACGCTACGGCCTGAGCAAGGCACGCCAGTTTGCCCGCACGGCGGGCACGGTGCTGGTCATTGCCATCTTTTTTGGTTTGTTTGCCAGCATTGTCGCCAGCCAGGCACGCATCACACAGCTTTCCGGCGAAATTGATGACGCCAAGTCGGAACTGACCAATGCCCAGAGCTATAACGACTATCTGTCCACCACCATGGATCAGATCACCAACAGCACCAGCGTCCAGCAGGAAGCGGAGGATCGGCTGGGGCTGGTTAAAATGGACCCCAGCCAGGTGACGTATGTCCGGCTGGAGGATGAAAGCGTGATCGAACGCGCAGCCGGCACAGCAGACAAGTTTTTTGCTGGTATCAAAACCGCAGCGCTCAGTCTGCTTGGCAGTTTTGACCCGTAACCGATCCGGTCAAGGCAATACCGCATAACTTTGGGTGCCCAAGCCGTCAGGTGGGAATCATGCGGTGCTGCCCTTACATTGCGCCAAAGCGTGCATCCCAACAGGAGCACGCTTTTTTTGCCATCATGGGCGGGCGCGTATTCATGCAAACAGTCTTTTCTGTAAAGGAATGAACCTATGCCAAAGCAACCCGACAACAAGAATCAATCCACGCGTCATCACAACCGCCGCAGCCCGGAGCCGGGGCAGAATCATGCGCTTACGCTGAACGGACGCATCATGGTTTTGCTGCTGGTGATCGGCTTTATCGCTGTGGGGTGCGGCGTTCTGATTTATAAGCTGTATACCCTGCAGATCCGGGATGCTGAGCAGTACCGTGTTCAGGCGGCGGAACAGCAGCTTTCCGATACCCAGATCCCCGCCACGCGCGGCTCTATTTATTCCGCTAACGGCAAACTGCTGGCCAAAAGCAGTGTGGTGTGGAACATTATTGCCAACCCGTCCAAGTGCAACCAGGATTATGTGGCGGAAGCCAGCCAGAAAATCAGCGAATTGCTGAACGGGAGCGTCAGCGCGGAAAAAATTCAGGAGCAGCTGAGCAAAACGAACAGCCAGTACCGCGTGATTGCCAAGGGCATTGATATGGTAACGGCGCAATCCATTATTGACTATGCCAACACCAAACGCATTACCAACGGCAAGGCGGAGGGGGATCCGGATGCCAAGTACGAAACGGTGCTTTCCATGTACAAGGAATCCTCCTCCACGCGGGAATACCCTAACGGAATGTACCTTTCCTCGGTCTTGGGCTTTTGTGATGACAGCGGCAACGGCATGTACGGCCTGGAAAAATCGTATGATGAGAAACTGGTCGGTACACCGGGGCGCAGCATCAGCAGCGAGAACGCATGGGGCTATGAACTGGCTAACGAGGAAAGCGATACCCATGCGGCTATCAACGGCTATAACCTGAACCTGACCATTGACGATACCATCCAGACCGTGCTGGAAACCGAGCTTTCCAACGCGATTGATGACTATGATGTGCAGAACCGTGCCAGCGCCATTGTGATGAATGTGAACACCGGCGCGGTGCTGGGTATGGCAACGGCGCCGCAGTTTGACCCCAACGATCCGTATAATATCACCGAACCCAAATTGCAGGCTATCCTGGATAATGCCGGAACGGCGCTGACGGAGGACGATATTTCCGTCCTGCAAAGCCGTTTGGGGCAGGACGCCGTAGCTGATATCATTGCGGACGGCGTTGTGGACCCCAAAGAAACAAAAAGCATCGACGAAGAAGGCAACGAAATCGACGTTCCCAGCGAAAAAAGCCAGCTGCAGGGCATGATCCGTGAGGCCGAGTGGAAGAACAAAGCCGTGACGGAATTGTATTACCCCGGCTCAGTCTTTAAGCTCATGACGGCCGCTGCGGCGCTGGATTCCGGCCTGATGGGGGCGGACCAGCAGTTTTACTGCGGCGGCGACCTGACAGTATTCCCCAATACCGAGTGGGAACACAGCTACCGCTGCGCCGAGGGCAACACTCACGGCTGGCTGGATATGGCCGGGGCGCTGAACCACAGCTGCAACCTGTACTTTATCCAGGTGGCGGAAAAAATGAGCGCCGAATTCTTTTATAACTACTACCAGGCGTTTGGCCTGACCCAGACCACTGGCATTGACCTGCCGTATGAGGCAAAGGGCATCTCCAAAACCCAGCAGGAGATGGAGCAGGTGGAAACGGATCTGTACTCCACCGCGTTCGGCCAGTCCCAAAAGCTGACCCTGATCCAGATGGCAGCCGCCGTGGCTTCCACCGTGAACGGCGGCTACCTGATGACCCCCTATGTGGTGGATAATATGACGGACGACACCGGCAACGTGGTATGGCAGGCTGAAACCGACATTAAGCGCCAGGTCGTCAGCGAGGAAGTCAGTGAGCAGATCCGCGCCATGATGGAAAACAACGTGGGTCACACCGGTACCAGCAATGACCTGGACTATCACGGTTGTGCCAGCGCTTATGTGGCGGGCTACCGCATCGGCGGCAAATCCGGTACGGGAGAACAGCTGGACTGGAAAGGCACTTACAAGTACCGCCCGGACGGCGACTACCGCAAGGCCATCAGCTTTGCCGCCATCTTTCCGGCGGACGACCCGGAAATTCTGGTGCTGGTCATGATGGATGACCCGCGCTGGATCGTTGACTACGCTTCCCAGATTGTGGCCCCTGTTACCGGCAACATCATCAGCCAGATCGCGCCGTATCTTGGCATTGAACGGGATGCTTCTTATGATAGCAACGGCAGTGTGGAAGTGCCAAATGCCATTGGCACCCGCTGGACTTCCGCCCAGGTCAAGATGAACGCCGCCGGGCTTTCCCACCGGTTTGTGGATACCAGCGACGGCGATGTTGTGTATCAGTACCCCGCAGGCGGCACCGTGGTGCCCGCAGGCTCCACGGTTTACCTGTATACCCAGTCCACCACCGACGCCACCACCACCGTGCCGGATGCCACCGGCAAAACCGGAACCTTTGCCGCACAGATGCTCAAGGTTTCCGGCGTCAATGTGGCAATTTCGGGCAGTGCATCGAACCGTGTTGTCAGCCAGGATATTGAGGTTGGGAGTGTGGTGCCCTACGGCACAGTCGTTACCCTGACCACGGAACCCGACGGCAGCAGCGATGCCCAGCAGGATGCAGATACCCCGCAGGACGATGCCGCCCAGGACGATACGCCCCAGGACGCCGCCGGTGAAAACGATCAGGATAGCACGACCCAGGATGATACCGGCAGCGATGCCGAGCAGCAATAACCCCGGCCACGGCAGGGGGACCCCACAGCAAACTGAAACATGCCGCAACTAAACCAACCAAAAGGAGCGTGTTCCCATGAAACCCATGAACGCGAACGAACTTCTGGCCGGGCTGGCACTGGCCCGCCCGGTGCCCATCACCGCCGTTGTAACGGACTCCCGCAAGGTGCAGCCGGGCTGCATTTTTGTCTGCTTCCCCGGCGAGCGTGTGGACGGCCACGACTATGCCGCCAAGGCGTACCAGGCCGGGGCCGAGTATGTGATCGCCAACCATCCCGTGGAGGGTGTGCCGGAGGATCACCTTGTCATCTGTGAATCCAGCTACCTTGCCATGATCCGTATGGCATCCAACTACCGCACGCTGTTCAGCCCGCTGATGATCGGTGTGACCGGCAGCGTGGGCAAAACCACCACCAAAGAGTTCTGCTATGCGGTTCTTTCGGCTTTTGGCAATACCTTAAAAACAGAGGGCAACCAGAACAATGAGATCGGCCTGCCCAACACGCTGTTCCGCCTGGAGGATACCACCCAGTATGCTGTGGTGGAAATGGGCATGAGCCACCTGGGCGAGATTGCCCGCATGGTGCGCGCAGCGCGGCCGTCTGCCGGTATCATTACGATGATCGGCGTTTCCCACCTGGAAAATCTGGGCACACGGGAGAATATATTGAAGGCAAAGATGGAAATCTGCCAGGGCCTGCCGGACGGCGCCCCGCTGGTGCTGAACGCGGACGATGACCTGCTGCCCACCGCGCAGATCCCCGGCCGCCTGCGCCCGGTGTGGTTCGGCATCCGCTCCAGCTCCGCCGATGTGCGCGCCATCAATATTCATACCGTAGGGGAGGGTACCGGCTTTACCCTGGTGGATAACGTGGACGGCGAAACCTATGAGTTCAGTGTAACCATCCCCACGGCAGGCGTTCATACCGTGTATGATGCCCTTGCTGCTTACACTGCAGCCACCCGCTTGGGGCTGGAGCGTGCCCGCGCCGCCCGTGCGCTGGCCAGCTATCAGACCACCGGTATGCGCCAGAACATTGTGCAGCACGGCGGTGTGACCTTTATTGAGGATTGCTATAACGCCAGCCCGGACAGCATGAAAGCAGCCTTGCAGATTCTGCATGACCGCCAGCCCGGCCCCGGCGGCCGCCGCATTGCCGTGCTGGGCGATATGCTGGAACTTGGCGCTGCCAGTGAACCCGGCCACCGCCAGACCGGCAAATGGGCTGCCGATGCCGCCGACCTGCTGGTGGCTTACGGCCCGTTGAGCGCAGCCATGGCCGAAGCAGCCCGGCAGAAAGGGCTGCAAACCATCCATTGCCAAGCGGCGGAGGAAGTAGTAGAATATCTACGGCAGAACGTCCGCCCCGGCGATGTTGTGCTGGCAAAAGCCAGCCACGCCATGAAGCTGGATGATGTATTAAAGCAGCTTTACGCGGCGCTGCCAAACGCATAATTGCATATTTTGGGGGAATATCACATGGGAATGATCGTTTCTTGGATGCTGGTTGCCGCGGCAATCGGTGCGTTTGCCGTTACGGCACTTTCAGGCTGTTTTGTAATTCCGGCACTGCACAAGCTGCACTTCGGCCAGACCATCCGGGAATCCGGCCCGACCTGGCATAACAAAAAACAGGGCACACCCACCATGGGCGGCCTGTGCTTCATCTTTGGCATTCTGGTGGCCTGCGGCCTGGTGTATGCCGGGTTCTACCGCTATGCACAGGACCTTTTGGGCATTGTGCAGGTGCGCGCCGCCTTGCTGGCGCTGTTCCTGGCGTTTGGTTCCGGCTTTATCGGTTTTCTGGATGACTATATCAAGGTCGTCAAGCACCGCAACCTGGGCCTGCTTGCCTGGCAAAAGCTTATCATGCAGTTCATTGTTACCGGCGGCTTCCTGGTGGGGCTGCACATGCAGGGCCTGCTGACCACCATCATTATGCTGCCCTTTATCGGTGCGGTAGATCTGGGCTGGGTGTATTACCCCATTGCGTTCTTCGGCATCATCTTTTTGGTCAATGCCGTCAACCTGACGGATGGTCTGGACGGCCTGTGCTCCTGTGTGACCTTTGTTTCCATGCTGGGCTACCTGCTGGTTGCCAGCATGCTCAGCTTTTATCATGTGGCCGTTCTGGCGGCGGCAACGGCTGCTGCGGCAGCGGGCTTCCTGGTGTGGAACTTCTACCCGGCCAAAGTGTTCATGGGCGATACCGGCAGCATGTTCCTGGGTGGTATGGTAACGGCCCTTGCCTTTATCATGGGCCGGCCGGAGCTGGTGTTCTTCTTTGGCATTGTGTATATCTGGGACGCCATGACCGTTGTGATCCAGCGCGTTTACTTCAAGCTGACCCACGGCAAGCGCATTTTCCGCATGACACCGATCCACCACGCATTCGAGATGCGCGGCTGGAAAGAAGTCAAGATCGACTTTTTCTTCAGCCTGATCGCCATTATCGGTGTGGTGCTGGGCCTGATGTACGTTTACATGGCATAAAATATTCTTAGGGCAACACCGCACAATTCCCGCCTGACGGCTTAAGCACCGCTCCGGCGGCTGCGGCACGGCATCTGCGTTGCCAAGGGGATATTTACCACTTTATCCGCCCGCAGGTAATTCTGGCGGTGGTGGGGCTGGTGCTGATGTATCTGATTTCCAACATCAACTACCGCAGCCTGCGCCACATGAACTGGTACTTATACATTTTAACGCTGCTGCTTTTGGTGTGGGCCCTGTTCAGTGAGCCGTACAACGGCTGTTACCGCTGGGTGTATATGTTTGGCACAACCCTGCAGCCTTCGGAGCTGGCAAAGTTTTCGGCTATTTTGGGGCTTGCCTGCTTTGCGGACCGGTATTATGAAAAGCGGGGAACACTGCTTTACGGCATTGTGCTGCCCGTGCTGCCGCTGCTGCCGGTGCTGGTTCTGCTGTACAAAGAACCCCATAACTCTGCTATCATGCTGATCCTGCTGATTGCGGGCAGTATGATTTTGTGTGGCGGTGTGGGCCGGTTCTGGTGCATCCCGGCGGCAGGAGCGGCTGCGTTTGTGATTTACAAAATGCTGACCGGACAGGATAACTATGTTCAGCAGCGCCTCGGCGCATGGAACGGTGACGAGGGCGATATTTTGTACCAGACCCAGCAGAGCCTGTATTCCATTGCGTCCGGCGGGCTGACCGGCCTGGGCATTGGCAACAGCCGCCAAAAGCACCTCTGGCTGCCGGAAGCCAGCAACGACTTTATCTTTTCCGTTCTGTGCGAAGAGCTGGGCTTTATCGGCGCGGTGATCTGTATGGGCCTTTTTGCCGCACTGATCATTCAGGGCGTTATCATCGCCCTGAACTCGCCGGATTATTTTGGTACGATGCTGGGTATTGGCATTATGTCGCAAATTGCCTGGCAGACCATGATCCACATTGCGGTGGTCACCAATGTGGCCCCAAATACCGGCATCAGCCTGCCGTTTTTTTCCTCCGGTGGTACCAGCTTGCTGATTCTATTGTGTGAGATGGGCATTATACTAAGCATATCGCGGGCGGGCAACGCGCAAAACGCTGCGCGCAGCAAGCGCTCGCATGAAGAACTTGCCCGCCGGATGAACCCGCAGCGCCGCACCCACAAAGCCCTGCACAGCAACTGAGAATTCCCGCATGCCTGCGGAAAGCATTGTTCTCTTTGGTTTCAGATATAAGGCAATACCGCACAATTCCCGCCTTACGGCTTAAGCGCCGCTCCGGCGGCTGCGGCACGGCATCTGCGTTGCCAAAATACTCGATAATACACCAAGCCAACCCTGAAGAACGTGGGCCGCAACGTGGTAGCGCTCTACCACCTGGCCCTGTCCGGCCCGCGCACGGCGGCTATCCTGAAAGAGGTCCGGCCCGATCTGGTCATCGGCTGCGGCGGTTATGTCAGCGGCCCGGTGGTGCGCGCCGCCGCCAAAAAGGGCATCAAGACCGCCATCCATGAGCAGAACGCATTCCCCGGTGTGACCAACAAGCTGCTGGCCAAGGATGTGGACGTGGTGTTTGCCGCTTCCGCCGCTGCGGTGGAAAAGCTTGGCGCGCCGGAGAAGACCCTTGTGGTTGGCAACCCTGTCCGCCCAGAAATTTTGAACCGTGACCGCGCCGCCGCCCGTGCTGCTGTGCACGCGGGGGACCGCACCGTGATTTTGAGCTTCGGCGGCTCTTTGGGGGCCCGCCGTATCAACGAGGTTGTGGCAGAGCTGTGCGCGTGGGAGCAGGCAAACGATCTGCCCGTGCTGCACCTGCACGCCACCGGCAGCCGCGGCGTAAAGCTGTTTGAGGACCTGGAAGCCAAGAACCACTTTGCCCCCGGTGCCAACCTTGTGGTAAAAGAATACATTGATAATATGCCGGATCTGCTGGCCGCGGCGGACCTTGTTATTTCCCGCTCCGGTGCGCTGACACTGGCGGAGCTGGAAGCCATGGGCCGCGCGTCCATCCTGATCCCTAGCCCCAATGTGGCCGAAAACCACCAGTATTACAATGCACTGGAGCTGCAAAACGCCGGTGCCGCCATTGTGATTGAAGAAAAAGACCTGACCGGTATCAAGCTGATCGAAACCGTGCATGCCCTGTTGGCAGAGCCCGGCAAACTGACGGCCATGGGCACCGCCGCCAAGACCCTGGGCAACCCCAAGAGCCTGGAACTGATCACCGCAAAGCTGCTGGAACTGGTGAACGGAAAGTAACCTGCCGGAACAAACCGGCAGCAAATAAAAGCTGAAACACAGAAAGGAGGTACACCCCATGGACCGCAATCAGCGCAGCCGAAACCAGAAAAAAAGTGTACCTCCCCGCAAGGGTCAGCCCAGTCATCGCAACACCAAAAGCGCCCCGCCGCAGCGCAGCAGCCGCCCGGCAGGCAGCCAGCAGCGGCCAAAGGGCAGCGGCCAGCGTCCCGCAAAACAGCCCGAACGTCAGCCGCCCAAACAGCAGCAAAAGCGCCCCCGCCCCCAACAGAACCCCCAAAAGCCGGGGTACCGTTCCAGCGCGCCACAGGTGCAGCGCCGCGTTACCCGCGCGGAACAGCTGCGAATCCGCCGCCGCAAGGCCATCATCGGGGTGCTGTGCGTTTTGGCAGTGCTGGTGGTCGGCATTGTGCTTTCCATCAACCTGTTGTTCAAGGTGACGGATTTCCGGGTGGAAAATGCGGACCGCACCACCCCCGCCAATACCGGCATTTATACCGAACAACAGCTGATCGATGCAACCGGCATTCAGGTGGGGGATAACCTGTACGGTTTTTCCACCAAAGAAAAATCTGACCAGCTGTTGGCGCAGATGCCGTACCTGGATGTGGCAGTCGTCACCCGCCAGGCCCCCGGCACCGTGATCATCCGGGTGCAGCCTGCGGTGGAACGCTTTAAGATGGAGTATTCCGGCAGCTGGCTGGTGCTGAGCGAACAGCTGAAAGTGCTGCGTGTGGAGCCGGCAGAGCCGGATAATCTGGTGCAGCTGGATGCCCTGCTGCCAGAGGGCGCGGCCACCACGCCGGGCAGCTTCCTGACACTGGATGCCCCCAGCGAGCCGACCGCCCTGGCAACGGCCATGCCAAGCGGCACCGCAACGCCGGAAAATGCAGACGAAGCCGATACGGCACAGGAACCCCCCAACGAGGTGCTGAACGAACTGCTGAGCGAACTGGACCAGTATGGCCTGCTGGATGGCACCACGGTGCTGACCATGCAGAACATGACCGAGCTGAGCTTTTTGTATCAGGGCCGTGTGTCGGTCCAGCTGGGCACGGCAAACAATCTGGATTACAAGATCCGGTTTGCCGCCTATATTATTCTGGATACCGGTGGCGATGGCCTGGCAAGCAGTGACCGCGGTACGCTGGATGTTTCGGACCAGCAGACGGACGGCACCATTCAGCCGCGCTTTTTGCCGGCGGAAAACCCTGTGGCCACCCCGGAGCCGACCCCGGAACCCCCGGCAGAGGATACCACGGATGCTGCCGCCGATGCAGCGGCAGATGGTGCAGACCTGACTGCCGATGCGCCCCAGGATGACACCCAAAGCCAGGAATAAAAGAACAACCGATCCTGCCGATGCCGTTTCCAAGCGGTGCGGCAGGACTTTTTTTATCGCTGCCTGTAACAAAACGGCAGCCGCGGCCACCAATATCATGTAAGGCGCCTGAACAAAGCGAAAGGAGGTGGGCCAAAGCATGAAACTGCCGGAGCTGGAGGAACTGTACCGGCGCTACCGGATGGATCTGTACCGCTACCTCTGCTTTTTGACCCACGACCCTGTGCAGGCGGAAGACCTGTTGAGCGAAACCTTTGTGCGGGTCATCAAGCGGCTGCCCACTTTCCGTGGAGAGTGCGAGGTAAAAACCTGGCTGTTTGGCATTGCACGCAATATCTGGCTGGAAAGCCTGCGCAGGCGGCACCAGTCCGTCAGCCTGGATGATTTGATGGAACGCTACATAACCGATGATGCCCTGACCGAAACCACCGCCGCCCGCCAAAAGCTGCGCCGCGTGCAGGCTTTGCTGCAGCAAAAGGACGAGCGCACCCGCAGCGTGGTATACCTGCGGGCGCAGGGGTATTCGTACCAGGAAATTGCCCAAAAACTGCAAATAACCGAAGCATCCGCGCGGGTGGTGGAGCACCGTACCCGCGCCTGGCTGAAAGCAACCCTGCAAAAGGAGGGATACGACGAATGACGCAAGAAAAAGAAACAAACCGGCAAGCAGAACAGGGAAAAGCAGAAACCGAAATTCCCTGCGCGGTCTGCCGGGATTTGATCCCGCTGGTGCAGGATGGCGTTGCCAGCCCGGAAAGTGAAGCGCTGGTAAAAGCCCACCTGCAAACCTGCCCGGAATGCCGCACCCTGTGGCAGGCGGGCGGCGGGCAGGCCCTGCCACAAAGCCTGCCCGCACCCGATGATGCCCGCCTGCTGCAAAAGATCCGCCACAAATACAATACCGGCCTGCTGATGTTTGCAGCGCTGGGCATGGGCTTTGGGGTGCTGACAAGTTACGGCGAACATTCCAACTGGATCATCCTGATTTTCCCGTTTGTGTGTGCTGCAGCCGTGTATCAGGACCCCCAGATGTGGAAGCTGCTGATGGCAGTGGGGGAGGGCATTGCCCTTTGCGCGCTGCTGCGGACCTTCGTGCGTTATTGGCAGTATGGGGCCACCCTGATGGAGTACCCGGTCACCCTAATTGTGTACAGCGTTTTTATGCTGGGGCTGTGCGGCGTTGGCTGCCTGATTGGCTGGCTGCTGAACTATGCCAGCGGGAAAGGAGAGAAAAAACATGAAAGTGAAAAGTAAGCGGAAGATGGCAGGCATTCTGGCGGCGATGCTGATTGCTTTGGTGCTGCTGGCCTTTGACTGCATCAACGGCGACCCCATCAGCGAGCGCTGGGCCATGCACCGGGCCATACAGTTTGCGGAAAAACTTTACCCGGACCAGACCTTTACGGCAGAAAACGCAGGTTCGATGCGGGGATTCTGCTATACAGTAAGCGTACAATCCCAGCAAAGCCGGGATACCCGGTTCTATGTGGAAACGAGTTTCTGGCTCTTTACCAGCGATACCCCTACCGTTGACCACACCCAGTATGTGGATGCCCGGCTCAACACTGCATGGCGCATGGACGAGGAAGCGCGGGCTGACCTGGCACCGGCCCTGGTCGATGCCCTGCCGGAATATGACATTCCCTACGATGAAAAGCAGCAATGCGTGATGGTGATTCTGCCGTATGAATCAGGGAAAAATATCTCTGATCTGGGCATGGAATACCAGCAATGGCTGCCATTGGACGCCCCGTTTGAAAAAGACATCTTGCAGCATATACCGGCCAAGCTGGCGGTCACGATTCAAACCACATCGCAGCCCCAGCAGTCAGATTTACAGCCCGCCTTGCAAAAAATAAAAGCCGCCTGCGAAGCAAACGGCTACAATTTTGCTACCTATAATGTGACCATGATCCAGCGGGATATCCCCTATGAGACCGCTCTTGCCCAATGCATAGAATCCGACGATGTGGCGGCGGGGGAGATTTGAAGCATGATAATAAAGCCATCATTTACGGTGCGGTAGGGCGGGATGCCCTCATCCCGCCGTGATGTATGATGGAATATAATCCCCCTAAAACTCAAAAAGGCTGCTCCTTCAACCGAAGAAGCAGCCTTTTGCTTATTCATCCAATCATGATGCTATCGTAATCTTATAATTCCTCAAGCCCAAATAAATCAAACATTCAGCTCCACATGCTGGCCAAGATCCTCTTTGTTGGCGTCCAGCACGGGACGGATAACTTCGGCCAGGAACTCTTCCACCTGCTGCGGAGCGCGGCCGGTGAAATCTTCGGGGCTCAGCTCGGCCTCGATCTCCTCGCGGGTCAGACCGAATGCAGGGTCAGCTTCCACGCGGGCAATCATATCATTGGGCTTGCCCTCCTGCTTGACCACAGCGGCAGCGGCCACGGCGTGCTCGCGCAGGCGCTCGTGCAGCTCCTGGCGGTCGCCGCCTTTCTTGACGGCTTTCATCATGATGTTCTCGCTGGCCATGAACGGCAGCTCAGCCATCACGCGGCTGCGGACAACCTTGGGGTAAACCACCAGCCCGTCCGAAACATTCAGCAGAATGTTCAGGATGGCATCAGCGGCCAAAAAGCCCTCAGCCATGGCGATGCGCTTGTTGGCGGAATCGTCCAGCGTGCGCTCAAACCACTGGGTGCCGGCGGTGATGGCGGGGTTCAGCACATCCACCATCAGGTAGCGGGAAAGCGCGCAGATGCGTTCGCAGCGCATGGGGTTGCGCTTGTACGGCATGGCGGAAGAACCGATCTGGTTCTTTTCAAACGGCTCCTCCATCTCCTTAAAGTTGGCCAGCAGGCGGATGTCGGTGGCCATCTTCATGGCGCTCTGGGCAAGACCGGCAATGGCGGAAAGCACATTGTAGTCCACCTTGCGGCTGTAGGTCTGGCCGCAGACGGGCACAACCTTGTCAAAGCCCATCTGGGCGCACACATCGGCTTCCACTGCCTTGACCTTGGCAGAATCGCCGTTGAACAGCTCAATAAAGCTGGCCTGGGTGCCGGTGGTACCCTTAACGCCGCGCAGGGCCAGCTGGCTGATCTGGTGGTCAATTTCCTGCAGGTCCATGTAGAACTCGTTCATCCACAGGGTAGCGCGCTTGCCAACGGTGGTCAGCTGGGCGGGCTGGCAGTGGGTGTAAGCCAGGCAGGGCATATCCTTGTACTGCTCGGCAAAATCGGCCAGGTTGGCCAGCACGCCGATCAGCTTTTTGCGCACCAGCTGCAGGCCTTCGCGCATGATGATAACATCGGTGTTATCGCCAACATAGCAGCTGGTAGCACCCAGGTGGATGATACCCTTTGCCTTGGGGCACTGCAGGCCGTAAGCGTAAACATGGCTCATGACATCGTGGCGCACCAGCTTTTCGCGGGCAGTGGCTTCCTCGTAATTGATGTCATCCTTGTGGGCTTCCAGCTCGGAAATCTGTTCATCGGTAATGTCCAGGCCCTGCTTCTGCTCAGCCTTGGCCAGCGCAATCCACAGCCTGCGCCAGGTGCGGAACTTGTTATCGTCCGAGAAAGTATACTGCATCTCATCGGAAGCATAACGGGTGGAAAACGGAGAAATATAACGATCATGTGCCATTGGTCGGGTTTCCTTTCTTACAGCATGTCTTACAGTTTGAAGTAGTTCACGCCGCCTTCAAAAATCGGCTGGTACTTGTCGCCGGTAACGTTTTTGTACAGGCTGTCGCCGCTGCGTTCAGAATGGCCCATCTTGCCGAACACGCGGCCGTCCGGGCTGGTAATGCCCTCAATGGCCAGCACAGACCCGTTGGGGTTGTAGCGCATATCCATGGTGGGCACGCAGTTCAGGTCAACATACTGGGTGGCAACCTGGCCGTTGTTGATCAGCTGCTGCAGCAGACCGTCATTGCAGACAAAGCGGCCTTCGCCGTGGCTGATGGCGATCAGGTGTTCATCATCCACATTGCATTCGCTCAGCCAGGGGCTCTTGTTGGAAGCTACGCGGGTACGCACCAGCATGCTCTGGTGGCGGTGGATGGTGTTAAAGGTTAGGGTCGGGTCGTTCTCGGTAATCGGGCGGATCTCGCCATAAGGCACAAGGCCCAGCTTAATCAATGCCTGGAAGCCGTTGCAGATGCCGAGTGCCAGGCCGTCACGCTGGTTCAGCAGACGGTTGACGGCATCGGCCACAGCGGGGTTGCGGAAGAACGCCGCAATGAACTTGGCGGAGCCGTCCGGCTCATCGCCGCCGGAAAAACCGCCCGGCAGCATCAGAATCTGGCTCTGGTCAAGCTCTTTCACCAGGGCTTCGCAGCTGGCGGCAACGTCGGCGGGGGTCAGGTTCTTCAACACCAGAATGTGCGGGTCGCCACCGGCGCGGCGGAATGCGCGTGCAGTGTCGTATTCGCAGTTGGTGCCGGGGAACACAGGGATGATAACGCGCGGGGTGGCCAGGCGCACAGCCGGGGCAACACGCTGGAAGCAGTTGACCTTGTATTCCAGGGATTTAACTTCCTCGCCAGCCTTGAGGTAGGGGAAGACAGGCTGCAGCTTTGCTTCCCATACATCCTGCAGGTGCTGCAGGTCGATGTTTTCGCCGTTGACGTTGATGACGTAATCCACGGTGGTGGAACCGAGGAATTCACCGGCAGAAGCGTCCAGAAGCTCCAGAATAACTGCGCCATAGCAGGGCTTGAACAGGTCGTCCAGGTTGATATCGCGGCTCAGGGACAGGCCCACGTGGTTGCCGACGCACATCTTGAACAGTGCTTCGGCAACGCCGCCGTAACCCGGCGTTGCTGCGGCCAGCACCTTGCCTTCGTCGATCATCTGCTCCACGATCTTGTAGATGGAAAGCAGGCTGCCGATCTCCGGCATGCCGTCCTTGTACTGCGGCTTCAGGATGACAACAGAGCTGTTGGCTTTCTTGAACTCAGGGCTCATGACGTTGGCGGTGTTGCCAATGGCGGTGGCAAAGCTGACCAGCGTGGGGGGAACATCCAGGCCTTCAAAGCTGCCGGACATACTGTCCTTGCCGCCGATGGAAGCAATGCCAAGGCCCATCTGGGCATCCAGCGCGCCAAGCAGGGCGGCCAGCGGCTTGCCCCAGCGTTCGGGGGCAGTGTTCAGGTGCTCAAAATATTCCTGGAAAGTCAGGTACATATCCTTGTGGCGGAAACCGGCGCAAACCAGTTTGGTCACGCTTTCCACAACGGCCATGTAAGCGCCGCGGTAGGGGTCCGCTTCAGTCAGATAGGGGTTAAAGCCCCAGACCATGCCGGAGCAGGTGGTGGTTTCGCCATCCACCGGCAGTTTGGCAGCCATGGCCATGGTGGGGGTCAGCTGGTATTTACCGCCGTAAGGCATCAGCACGGTGGAAGCGCCGATGGTGGAGTCAAACCGCTCGCCCAGGCCTTTCTGGCTGCAAACGTTCAGGTCGCCAACCAGGTTTTCCAGCTTTTCGGCAAAGGTGGAACCGGCCCACTGGGGCTGCCATACCGTGCCGGGCAGAACATGCACATCGGCATGGCGCTCGGCACCGTTGGAGTTCAGGAACTCGCGGGAAAGGTCCACGATGGCAACGCCGTTCCAGTTCTCGCGCATCCGCTTTTCCTCGGTAACGGTAGCAACCACGGTGGCTTCCAGGTTTTCCTCATTGGCAAGGGCAATGAACTTTTCGGCATCCTCAGCGGCAACGGCAACAGCCATGCGCTCCTGGCTTTCGCTGATAGCCAGCTCGGTGCCGTCCAGGCCCTCGTACTTCTTGGTAACTTTGTTCAGGTCAATGTTCAGGCCGTCGGCCAGCTCGCCGATGGCAACGGAAACGCCGCCTGCGCCAAAGTCGTTGCAGCGCTTGATCATGCAGCAGGCGTCCTCGCGGCGGAACAGGCGCTGCAGCTTACGCTCAATGGGGGCGTTGCCCTTCTGCACCTCGGCACCGCAGGTTTCCAGGCTGGTCAGCTTGTGGGCCTTGCTGGAGCCGGTAGCGCCGCCAATGCCGTCACGGCCGGTGCGGCCGCCCAGCAGGATGATCACATCGCCGGGCTGGGGCTCTTCGCGGCGGACATGGCTGGCCGGGGTAGCACCCACAACAGCGCCGATCTCCATACGCTTTGCCACATAGCCGGGGTGGTACAGTTCAGCAACCTGGCCGGTGGCAAGGCCGATCTGGTTGCCATAGCTGGAATAACCGGCAGCAGCAGTGGTAACCAGCTTGCGCTGGGGCAGCTTGCCGGGCATGGTTTCGGCAACCGGTTTGAGCGGGTCGCCTGCGCCGGTCACGCGCATGGCCTGGTAAACATAGCTGCGGCCGGACAGCGGGTCACGGATGGCACCGCCGATGCAGGTAGCAGCGCCGCCGAACGGCTCAATCTCGGTGGGGTGGTTGTGGGTCTCGTTCTTGAAGAGGAACAGCCAATCCTGCAATTCGCCGTCCACATCGCACTTGATTTTGACGGTGCAGGCATTGATCTCTTCGCTCTCGTCCAGGTTCTGCAGGATGCCGCGCTGTTTCAGGGCCTTGGCGCCGATGGTGGCCAGGTCCATCAGGGTGCGGTTCTTTTTATCGCGGCCGGTCTCGGCACGCAGGGCCATGTAACGGTCAAATGCAGCCTGCACAACTTCGTCGTCAATCTTGACATCGTTCAGGATGGTGCCGAAGGTGGTGTGACGGCAGTGGTCAGACCAGTAGGTATCAATCAGGCGGATTTCGGTAATGGTCGGGTCGCGCTGTTCAGATTTGAAGTAGTTCTGGCAGAACACAATGTCGGCGTGGTCCATGGCCAGGCCCTTTTCATTGCGGAAATTCTCCAACGCAGCGTCATCCAAAGCGCAGAAGCCGTTCAGGGTTTCCACAGCGGTGGGCACGGCAAATTCCATTTTCAGGGTATCGCGGGTGTCCAGACTGGCCTCGCGGGCTTCCACCGGGTTGATGACGTACTTCTTGATGGCTTCCAGATCCTCTGCGCTCAGCTCGCCGTCCAGCAGGTAGATGCGGGCACTGCGCACAGACGGACGCTCGCCCTGGCTCAGCAGCTGGATACACTCGGAAGCAGAATCTGCACGCTGGTCAAACTGGCCGGGCAGATACTCCACAGCAAACACCGTCTTGGCGGTGGGCAGCTCGGTATAGGTCACATCGACTGGCGGTTCGCTGAACACGGTGGGGATGGCTTTCTCAAACAGGTCGCGGTCAATGCCTTCCACATCATAGCGGTTCAACAGGCGCAGAGCTTTCAGGCCCTTAATACCAACCAGCTCAACCAGTTCATGCTTCAGGCCCTGGGCTTCGCCGTCAAAGCCGGGCTTTTTTTCTACATAAATGCGGTAAACCATTCTTGTTTAACCCTCCTGTGCTTTCATTGCCGCAAGGGCACGGGCACCAATATCACTGCGGCGGTGCAGTTTGTCAAAATGGATGCAGTCAGCAGCGGCGTAAGCCTTTTTCAGGGCTTCGGGCAGGGTGGCGGCGGTTGCCGTTACACCCAGCACGCGGCCGCCGTTGGTAACCAGCTTGCCATCCTTGATGGCGGTACCGGCATGGTACACGGTCACATCGGCAGCACCGGGCACCTGGCCATTCTCCAGGCCGGTGATCTCCTTGCCCTTTTCATAGGCAACGGGGTATCCGCCGGAAGCCAGCACCACACAGGCGGCAGCGCCATCGCTGAACTTGACCTCAGTCTTGTCCAGCGTGCCGTTGGTGCAGGCCTGCATCACGGTCAGCAGGTCGCTTTCCAGCAGGGGCAGTACTACCTGGGTTTCGGGGTCGCCAAAGCGGCAGTTGTATTCAATCACCTTGGGGCCGTCCGGGGTCAGCATCAGGCCAAAGTACAGGCAGCCCTTAAAGGGGCAACCCTCTGCCTGCATGGCGGCAACCGTAGGCAGGAAAATCTTTTCCATGCACTCGGCGGCAATGGCGGGGGTGTAGCAGGGGTTGGGGGCAACGGTGCCCATGCCGCCGGTGTTCAGGCCCTCGTCATGGTCCAAAGCGCGCTTGTGGTCCATGCTGGAAACCATCGGCTTGACGGTTTTGCCATCACAGAAGGACAGCACGCTGACTTCCGGCCCGGTCAAAAATTCTTCCACCACAACATGGTTGCCGGAAGCGCCGAACTTTTTGTCCAGCATGATTTCCTTTACGCCATCGGCGGCTTCCTGCTCATTCTGGCAGATCAGCACGCCTTTGCCCAGCGCCAGGCCATCCGCCTTGATAACAACCGGGTACTTGCCCTTGCTGCGGATGTAATCCATAACCTTAGCGGGGTCGTCAAAGGTTTCATAGCCGGCGGTGGGAATGCCGTATTTTTTCATCAGGTCCTTGCTGAACACCTTGCTGGCTTCAATGCGGGCGGCAGCGGCATCCGGGCCAAAAGCAGGGATGCCCACCTTGGCCAAAGCATCCACCATGCCAAGGGCAAGGGGATCGTCCTGTGCAACAACAACATAATCAAAGGCTTCTGCCTTGGCAAAGGCGACCATGGCGTCTACATCCGTTGCAGGGATGTTTTTGCAGGTGGCATCGTAACCAATGCCGCCGTTGCCAGGGGCACACCAGATATCGCCGCAGTCGGGGCTTTTTTTCAGCGCGCGGATAATGGCGTGTTCACGCCCGCCGCCGCCAACAACCAGAATTTTCATGGCAAACTCCTTAGCTTGAAATGAAAAAAGAATAATGAATAAAGAATAATGAAGGTGGACCGCGTTGCTGCGCACCGCTTAAAAAATATTAGAACTCTAATATCCAAAACCGTGCCGCTTGCGGCACACCTTCATTCTTAATTATTCTTTATTATTTATTATTTAGCAAAAACTTCGTTTTTGCTTAGTGGTGGAACAGCCGGATACCACAGAACGCCATGGCAATGCCGTACTTGTTGCAGGTGGCAATAACCTGATCATCGCGGATGGAGCCGCCCGGCTGCACAATGGCGGTCACACCGCTGCGGCGGGCGCGCTCAATGTTGTCCCCAAAGGGGAAGAATGCATCACTGCCCAGGGCAACATTCGTTACCTTGCTCAGCCAGGCTTTCTTTTCCTCGGCAGTCAACGGGGCAGGCTGCACAGTAAAGGTTTCGGCCCAAACGTCATCCCCAATCACATCCTCCGGGGTATCGCCGATGTAGACATCAATCGCGTTATCGCGGTTGGGCTTGGAGATATCCTCGCGGAACGGCAGGTCCAGAACCTTGGGCATATGGCGCAGCTGCCAGTTGTCGGCTTTCTGGCCTGCCAGGCGGGTGCAGTGGATGCGGCTTTGCTGGCCTGCGCCCACACCGATGGTCTGGCCGTCCTGCACATAGCAGACGGAGTTGGACTGGGTGTATTTCAGCACGATCAGGCTCATGATCAGATCGCGCTTCTGGGCATCGGTCACCGTCTTGTTCTCGGTTACAAAGTTTTGCAGCATGGTATCCACGCTGATCTCCAGATCCTGGCGGCCCTGCTCAAAGGTGACACCGAATACGGTGCGGCGTTCCAGCGGAGCGGGGATATAATCCGGATCAATGGCAACGATGTTGTAGTTGCCTTTCTTTTTGGATTTCAGCACTTCCAGGGCGTCGGCGTCATAGCCGGGGGCAATGATGCCGTCCGAAACTTCGTGCTGGATCAGCTTTGCGGTGGCAAGGTCGCACACATCAGACAGGGCGATCCAGTCACCAAAGCTGGACATGCGGTCCGCACCGCGGGCGCGGGCATAAGCGCAGGCCAGGGGAGAAAGCTCAGCCTCTGCACTAATATGATACATCTTTCTCAGCGTTTCGTCCAGTGGCAGGCCAATGGCGGCACCGGCGGGGGAAACATGCTTAAAGCTGGCAGCAGCAGGCTGGCCCAGGGCTTTTTTCAGGTCGCGCACCAGCTGGTAGCTGTTGAACGCATCCAGAAAGTTGATGTAGCCCGGCTTGCCATTCAAAATGGTAACGGGAAGATCAGAACCGTCTGCCATAAAAATGCGGGCAGGCTTCTGGTTGGGGTTGGTGCCGTATTTCAGCTGGAATTCGTTCATAAGTTCAGCCCTCCACCGTGTTGTATTTGTTCAGGATCACATCTTCATAATCGCCGGTTTCCAGCGTGATGGCACGCACAAACAGGCTGACCTTATTATCTTCGTTTAGGGCTTCCCACAACTTTCCGGCAAATTCGTCGGCATCGTTCTGGTCCAGTGTCACGCGCAGCGGCTCACCGGCAAAGCTGGGGATGGGGGAGCCGTTTTTCTGGTAGGTGGTAATCAGCTGGCCTTCGCCTGCAACGGGCTGCGGATAGTCAAAGGTCTGGCGCTGCACGCTGGCGGGGTTGCCATCGCAGCTTTTCAGGATGCTCAGCTTGTAGCCGCCGCGACGCATATCCACAACGCCGGAAATGCGGGGGGTAAAGTTGGGGGCATCGTCCTCAAAAGTGCGGGTGGCAAGGGCTGCTTCAAAGCCGTAACCAGGGAACAGGTTATCCCGCATGTAGCGGTAAATGGTATCCGTCTGGTCACCGTTGGTCACAATGGTGGTATCGTTCAGGGTCAGAACCGGGTTATAGATGATCAGGTGGGGATCTTCCAGCTTGGCGGGGTCTGCGGCTACCGTGCGGATGCCGCCGGGGATGGCGTCAAACACGCGGTTGCGGCTGTTGGCGCTGCGGCCCATGATCCAGTAAGCAATCATGGCCTTGGTGCCGTCCGGCGAACGGCCGATGCAGATGCCGCGGCCGGGATATTCGTTACCGGCCAGATAAGTATAAAGATTCTTTTTCATGCGGGAATCCTCCTTGTTCGGTCAGGCTTCGCCATTGCACACCATGGCAATGGCCTGGGGCAGCAACTTCCATTCGGCTTCCACCATCACGCGCTTCTGCAGCACTTCGGGGGTATCACCGGGCTGCACTTCCACGGCTTTTTGCAGCAGGATGGGCCCGCCGTCACACACTTCGTTGACAAAGTGGACGGTAGCGCCGGTCACTTTCACGCCGCGCTTCAGCGCTTCCTCATGCACTTTCAGGCCATAGTAGCCGGGGCCGCAAAAGCTGGGAATCAGGCTGGGGTGGATGTTCAGGATGCGGTTGGGGTAAGCGGCAATCACGCTGGGGCCCAGCACGCTCAAAAATCCTGCCAGAACCACCAGCTCAATGCCATGGTCTTTCAGCACACTCAGCAGGGCAGTGTCAAACTCCTCGCTGGTGGCGTAATCCTTGCGGCGCACCACGGCGGTTTCCACGCCGAAGTTTGCAGCGCGTTCCAACGCATACACACCAGGTTTGCTGGCAACCACCAGGGTAACCTTACCGTTGGGGTTCTCCCCGCGGCGTTCGCTTTCCAGGATGGCCTGCAGGTTGGTGCCGCCGCCGGAAACCAGCACAGCAATCTTCATCATACCAGCTGCACCCCGCTGCCTTCGCCAATCACACCAAGGCGGTAAGCATCCTCGCCGTTGGCTTTCAGGATCTCAATGGCCTTGTCGGCATTCTCGGCAGCCACGGTCAAAATCATACCAACGCCCATGTTGAAGGTGTTGAACATATCGCGCTCCGGAATGTTGCCCTCTTTAGCCAGCACATCAAACAGCACGGGGGTGCGCACATCGCTCTTCTTGATCACAGCGCAGCAGCCGGCTTTCAGGCTGCGGGGAATGTTCTCGTAAAAGCCGCCGCCGGTAATGTGGGAAACGCCCTTGACGGTAACTTCCTTCATCACGGCCAGCACAGGCTTGACATAAATCTTGGTGGGGGCCAGCAGGGCTTCGCCCAGGGTCTTGTCCATGCCGTCAAAGGTCTTTTTCAGCACATCGGGGTTGTTCTCCAGGTCAAAGATCTTGCGCACCAGGGAGAACCCGTTGGAGTGTACGCCGGTGGAAGGCAGGGCGATGATCACATCGCCGGGCTGCATGGTGGAGTTGTCCAGGATCTTGCTCTTGTCCACAGCGCCAACGGTAAAGCCGGCCAGGTCGTACTCGTCCTCCGGGTAAAAACCGGGCATCTCGGCGGTCTCACCGCCAACCAGGGCACAGCCAGCCTGCACGCAGCCTTCGGCTACACCGGCAACCAGCTCGGCAATGCGCTCCGGCACGTTTTTGCCGCAGGCGATGTAATCCAGAAACACCAGCGGCTTGGCACCGGCGCAGATGACATCGTTCACGCACATGGCAACGCAATCAATGCCAACGGTGTCATGTTTGTTCATGTACTGGGCAATGCGCAGCTTGGTACCAACGCCGTCCGTGCCGGAAATCAGCACGGGGTGGGGCATATCGGTGCAGTCCAGCTCAAACAGGCCGCCAAAGCCGCCCAGGCCGCCAATGCAGTGCTCGTTCATGGTGCGGGCAACGTGCTGCTTCATCAGGTCAACTGCCTTGTAACCGGCGGTAATATCCACACCAGCGGCAGCGTAGCTTGCAGAATAGCTTTTTTCCATTATGTTTCTCTCCTTATCAGCTTACAGGCGTTTTTTGGTCTGGGACTGGCTCAGGGGTTTATCATATACAATGTCCATCGTCTCGTTGGGGGCGGGCACCGGGTAATGGCCGGTAAAGCAGCCGGTGCAGAACCCGCACTTGCTGTGGATGGCCAGCTGGGTCACATGTTCAATGCTCAGGTAGCCCAGGGAATCGGCCCCCACGATCTGGCGGATCTCCTCCACCGTATGGCCGGTGGCAATCAGGTCTTTTTCGTCCGGGATGTCGGTGCCGAAATAGCAGGGGTGGGCAAACGGCGGGGCCGAAATGCGGTAGTGTACTTCCTTGGCACCGGCGTCGCGCAGCAGCTTGATGGTGCGGGCGCTGGTGGTTCCGCGCACGATGGAGTCATCCACAAGCACAACGCGCTTGCCCGCAACGGTGGAGGAAATTGCGTTCAATTTGATGCGCACACTGCTTTCACGCTGGGCCTGGGAGCCCTGGATGAAGGTGCGGCCCACATATTTGTTTTTAATAAAGCCCACGCCATAGGGAATACCGCTTTCCTGCGCATAGCCAAGGGCGGCATCCAGGCCGGAATCCGGCGCACCGATGACGACATCGGCTTCCACCGGATGCTCCTGTGCCAGAAAGCGCCCGGCCTGCAGGCGGGCGTCATGCACGCAGGTGCCCTCGATGATGGAATCGGGGCGGGCAAAATAAATGTACTCAAACACGCACATCGTGTGCGGCGCGGTGCCGCAGTGGGTGCGGATGGTGCGCAGGCCGGTGTAGTCTGCCACCACGATCTCGCCGGGCAGTACATCGCGCACAAAGCGGGCGCCTACAGCATCCAGCGCACAGGATTCCGAAGCAAAAGCCCAGCCGGAGCCATCCGGCAGCTGGCCAATGCAGAGAGGGCGGAAGCCATTAGGATCGCGCGCGGCGATCAGTTTGGTGTGGGTCATAATGACCAGGCTGTAAGCACCCACGATCTGCTCCATCGTGCGGCAGACAGCTGTTTCAATATCCGGGCTGATCAGGCGGTTCTGGGTCAGCAGATAGCCGATGACCTCGGTGTCCGAAGTGCCGTGGAAGATCGAACCGTTCATTTCCAGCTTGTGGCGCAGCTGGGGGGCATTGGTCAGGTTGCCGTTGTGGCAGATGGCCATAGCGCCCTTGCAGTGGTGCAGAACCATGGGCTGGGCGTTGGCGCGGGTGCGCTGGCCGCTGGTGGCATAGCGCACATGGCCGGTGGCCATCTTGGCATCCTGCGGCAGGTCAGCCAGCACGCGCGGGGTAAATACCTCGCTGACCAGGCCAAGATCGCGGTAGCCGGTCAGCACACCGTCCACGTTCAGGGCAATGCCGCAGCTTTCCTGGCCGCGGTGCTGCAGGGCATACAACGCGCTGTACACGGCGCTGACCATGTTGGTTTTGCCGGCGGAATCATAGATACCGAACACGCCGCATTCTTCATGCAGTGCTTCGGCGGGACAAAGCTCCTTCATTCAGTTCTCCGTTTCCTGTTTCAAACGATGGCAGGGTGCACCGGAAGAGCGAACGGCGGTTCCAGTACACCCTGAACATTGGCTGGACTAAGCTTGGTTCAATCAGCCCAGCAAGCGCTTCATAACTTCCTGGTAGGCATCGGCCTCACCGCCAAGGCTGCGGCGGAACAGGTCTTTATCCAGGTGGGCACCGGTGGTGGCATCCCAGAAGCGGCAGGTATCCGGGCTGATCTCGTCAGCCAGAATGATGGTGCCGTCAGACAGGCGGCCAAACTCCAGTTTGAAGTCAATCAGGCGGATGTTGGCATCCAGCATGATCTTCTTCAGCACTTCGTTGACCTTGAAGGCGTACTTGGCAATGGTGTCCAGCTCTTCCTGGGTGGCAAGGTCAAGGGCCAAGGCGTAATAATGGTTGATGAACGGGTCATGCAGGTCGTCGTTCTTGTAGCTGTACTCCAGGATGGGGGTCTTGAACACCTTGCCCTCGGGCACGCCCATGCGCAGGCTGAAGTGGCCGGCGGCAACATTGCGGATGATGACTTCCAGAGGAACGATCTGAACCTTCTTGACCAGGGTATCGCGGTCGTTCAGCTCCTCAACATAATGGGTGGGGATGCCTTCTTTTTCCAGCTTCTGCATCAGAGCGTTGGACAGCTTGTTGTTGACAATGCCCTTATCGCGGATGGTGCCCTTCTTTTCGCCGTCGCCGGCGGTGGCATCGTCCTTGTAATGAACCATAACGATTTCGGGGTCAGAAGTTGCGAATACCTGTTTAGCTTTGCCTTCGTACATCTGTTCTTTAATTTCAACGTTCATTGTAATGCGCTCCTTTATATTCTTTCATGAATTGATTTATGGAATCCTTTTTATAAAAAGGGATAAAACAACAGCAAATAAACCGGGATTTGAAGTTACATAGCTGCGGCTTCGGCAGCGATGGCGGCGTCCTTTTTGGCAATGGCGGCGGCGGTGTCGGCACGGAACTGATCCAGCTTAGCGGCAAGCTCATCATCAGCAACAGCCAGGATGGCAACAGCCAGGTAAGCGGCGTTCTTGGCACCGTTCAGGGCAACCGTGGCAACCGGGAAGCCGGAAGGCATCTGCACGGTAGCAAGCAGAGCATCCAGACCGTCCATGGCACCGCCTTTCATCGGGATGCCGACCACCGGCAAAGTGGTGTTGGCGGCAAAGGCACCTGCCAGGTGGGCCGCCATACCGGCAGCGCACAGGATAACACCGTAACCATTGGCGCGGGCAGATTTGGCAAAGGCAGCGGCGGCTTCCGGCGTACGGTGGGCGGAAAGAATGTGCGCCTCAAACGGTACATCGAAATCTTTCAGCACCCCGCAGGCACTTTTTACAACCGGCCAGTCACTGTCAGAACCCATGATGATGGCAACCTTTTTACGGTTCGGCATGTTACAGATCCTCCTTCAAAAAATAAGAGCGCGGTGTACACGGGTACACTGCGCTTATACAAGGCTATTATGCTTATAATACACCGCATGAAGAACACAGCTGCGCAAACCGACCGGGAATGGTCCGAAAAGATTCGTGTAATGCACAAAGTCGCCCTCCATCCTTTAATGTATGGCTGGATCCCCCGGCGGGCTGTGTACAGAATAACACACAAAACACCCGTACGGAAAATCTCTGTAATTAAAGTGTAAAGCGTGCAGCGCAAAAAAGCAAGAGCCAAAACTTTTTTTGGCGCACTTCCTATTGTGTTTAAAATAAGATAGGGCTTTTTGTCAAAGTTGATGGAGAAAAACGGGGTGAAGTATGACTTTTTTGATAAGGATTTTTGTGCTATAATAACCATACCAGAAAATACTGCCATAAGGCAGGATGGGAAAGGGGTATCGCAATGAAATTGTTCCACACGGCCCTTGTGCTTGGCAAGGGGGGCTTTGGCACACAGCTGGGAGAAATGCTGGCGGAAGCCGGCGGCTATTCCCGTATTTTGTACCTGGATGACCAGGCACCGGACGCTGCGGGCAAACTGGCAGATTACCTGGATCCCGCCATCAGGGAACGCTGCACCGCGGCTTTTGTGGGCCTTGGCAACAATGAGCTGCGGCTGCAATGGCTGCAAAAGCTGGTGGCTGCGGGCTACCAGACACCGGTGTTTGAACACCCGGCGGCAGAAGTATGCAGCAGCGCAGCCCTGGGGGCAGGGACCGTGGTGCTGCCATTTGCCTTTGTGGGCGCAGGAACCAAAGTGGGGGCAGGGTGCATCATCAATGCCGGTGCCATTGTGGACCATAACGCCGTGCTGGAAGACGGTGTGCATGCCGCCCCCCGTGCAACCATCAAAGCCGGGGCAACCGTGGAGCGCTGCATGAAAGTGGACAGTGGCGAAATTATCCGCAGCCCATGGGAAAAATAATGCAGCTGCGCGGAACCGACAGCCAAACAATGCAGGCAGAATTTTGAAAAAAGCGGCCCCGCAATTTGGGTATATTGCGGCATTGCATGGCATATAAAAACAGGGGACAATAGCCGCACAGTGAATGACCGCCGGAAAGCAAGGAAAAAAAGACGGCCATGACGAAAGAGAATCTGCAGCCAATTTCAGAATTGATGACCAGTGCGCTGGCACCGATTCATACCCATTTGAATCAAATGGATAAACGCCTGGATGCGATAGAAACTCGCCTGGATTCCATGGCCGAAGATATTACTGCAATCAAAGAGGATTCCGCCGTTACCCGCACCGCATGCAACACCCTGATCAAATGGAACGAGCACACAAGTGCCGTGGTGCAGGTGCCGGAGCGGTGCTTAAGCCGCAAGGCGGGAATTGTGCGGTGTTGCCTTAATAATAAGCGAACGTAAAAACCAGCCGCCTGCCGTGCAAATGCACAAAGCAGACGGCTGGTTTTATAAGTCGTAAGCAAAAGGTGAAAATCAAGCAGGGAACAACCTGCCAAAAGAAGCAAAGCGCTTACCCGACGTTTTCAACATTCTCCTCACCATCCACCGGCAGGGTGGTGCGCGGGGTCACGCTGAGGGGGTCGGGCAGGGTGTTGTTTTCAACATCCTGCAACACCTGCGGCACACCGGGGAAGAACTTGGCAATGCCGCAGCCCTTGCAGTGCAGGCCATCGAAAAAGTCGGTCTCATCCAACCCCTTAATGCAGGTGGGGTCATAACTGCCGTACAGCGGAATATTGTAGTCATGCGCATACTGGCGGATCCAGTTTTCGGTTTCAAAAAAGCCCTGGTGCTGGTCGGTTTCCGTCAGCAGAAAGTCATACAGGTACGGGTGCCAGGGGGAGAGGGCCAAAATCACCGTGGTGCCCTGGTTTTGCGCATACTGGATAAACTTGTCAAACGCTTCTTCCTGCTTGGGGGAAAGCGAGTCGAACCCTTCCATATGTACGCTGTTGAACGTGGGGCAGGCTTCGGCGGCAAGGGCGCGCACCTGGTCGGTGTTGGCATCCCGGAATGCGGGGTCATACAGCACACTGCCGTCAGAGCGCTTGATGGTGGTGGGCTGCTCGTAAGGGTCGCCGTCCACCGGGTTAAAGTCAATGGGGTTGCCATCGTCATCCGTCACAACGCTCTGGCCGCGGTTCTTTAAGTAATAGTCTACGTTGCCCTGAAAATAAGCCGGTTCCACCAGTGCTTTCCACAGCGCCACGCGGTCCTCTTCCTCATAGTCGGTTTCAACACCGAGAACCTTAGTCAAAAATTCGTTGTACAGCTCCACATCGGCGCGCTTGTCAAAGGCGGCTTCGTCCCCATACAGCACCCAGGGATCCACGCTCCAAATCAGCACCTTGGGCGCTTTGCCGTAACAGACCATCTTATAATAGCTGGTCATGTTATCGCGCACATCCGCGCCGGTAACGCCCATGTTGAAAAAACTGTCGGTCCCGACAAGTTCCCGTGTGAACTGTAATACGCGGCTGGAGCCAATGCCGATCACTTCCGGGGTGTCCGGGACATCCTGTGCAAACAGCTGGACAACCTCGCGCTCAATTTCGTTCATCTGCTCAAAGTTGCTCACATCATAGCCCTGCAGCATCAAGTCCACAATGCGGCGGGGGGCAAGCTCACCCTGGAACAGGCCACTGCGGTCTACCGTATAGCTGAACCAGACCATGAAAACCAGAATGGGAATGAACAGGGCAAACTTGAACAACGTTTTGCTGCCAAAGTATAACCGGCGGACCAAACCATGCAAAAAGCGAACGAAGATATTTGGCTTTTTGGGGCGTCTGCGCGGTGAGGAAGCGGATTTTTTTTGCTTTGTGGTGGGCTTGCGGGCCGGGGCGGCAACAGCACTGCGGCTGACCTTTTGGGTGCCGCGCGGGGCGGAAGCAGGGGTCTGTGTTGGCATAATTGATCTCCCTCCCCCGTTAAAATTGCTGGTAAATGAACGCCGACTGCCCGAACGCGGCAAAGAACAAGATGGATACCGCAGCGGCATAATAGACCGTCCAACGCAGCACAAAGCACTGCTTGCGGATCCAGCGGGCAACATTGTTGCCGTTGTGCTCCATGGCCAGCACAATGGCGGTACCGCAGGTCAACACCACCGGCAGGCGGTCGTCAATGCCGCTGCTGGTGACCAGATTGGTAACGCTTTCCCATCCAGCCGCAAAGCCGCCCTGCCAGCCCTGCAGTATTCCGGCGAATACCTCGCCGGGGACAGCGTTGTAAATGGCGGAAGCAAAAAACACCATTGTAAAGCTGAACAGCAGGTAGGTGATGCAGCGCTGGAGAAAGGTCTGTACGGCAGGCTCGCGGTACAGCGGGTTATAGCGCCACAGCACTTTGCGAGGAGCTTTGGTCAGCTGGGCAATGACTGAAATCACGCCGCAGGCAATGCCCCATTCCAGATAGCGCAGGTCAGCCCCGTGCCATAGGCCGCTGACGGCAAACACGATCAGCGTGTTCAGCATATGGCGCACCACGTTGCAGCGGCTGCCACCAAGAGGAATGTAGATATAATCCCGCAGCCAGCCGGTCAGGCTCATGTGCCAGCGCTGCCACAGCTCGGCAAAGCTGGTAGCCTCGAACGGGCTGTGAAAGTTTTCCAGCAGGTCATACCCCAAAATGCGGGCAGCACCGATGGCGATATCGCAGCAGCCGGAAAAATCCAGGTAGAGCCGCAGGCTGAACAGCAGGGTGGCGGCCACCAGGTTGGGGCCATTCATATCAGCGGGGGTATCGTACACCATCTTGATGTACAGGTTCATGTTGTCCGCCAGGACCATCTTTTTGGTGTAGCCCCACAGCATGCGGAACGCACCGCCTGCGCAGCGGGTGTAGCTGAACCGGCGGGATTTGTGGATCTGTGGCCGAAAATGGGGGTACCGCTCAATGGGGCCGGTGGTCATGGCGGGAAAAAAGCTGACGAACAGCGCATAATGCAGCGGGTTCAGCTCAACCTTGCAGCGGCGCTTGTATACATCAATGGTGTAGCTGAGCGCAGCAAGGGTAAAGTAGCCCAGGCCCAGCGGGGTAACCATATCCGTGCGGGGCTGCAATACCGTGCCGCCCAGGATATCCGTGGCGAACAGGTTCCAGTATTTGTAATAGAACAAAAGCCCCACACAGGTGAACACCGCCAAAAGCAGGAAAATCACCCGCACGGGACCTATCCGGCATTTGCCGATCACCAGCCCGCAGCCCCATGTGACCAGTGTTGCCGCAATCAAAACTGGTACCAGCAGGCGGTCGTTGGCCCCCCAGCAGTAAAACAGGTAGCTGGCAGCCAGCAAACAGTAAGGGCGCAGAACACGGGGCAGGGTATAGTTCAAAAGCGCCACTGCCGCAAAAAAGCCAAGAAATAGCAGTGTTGTCAGTTCCATCCTCAAACTCCTTTGGCGGGGTTATTTGCCGCTGAGTTTTTTCTCCAAATCCCGCACGCGCTTTTCCAGGATGGCATTTTCCTGGGTAAGGCGCTTGCACTTATCCGCAAGCTGGCTGACGCCGATGCTTAAACTGAGCAGCACCAGCAGCACAAAGCAGAACATGAGCATAAATACCAGGTTGACCGGCATTTGTACATCCAGCAGATCACGCAGGACGTAAACAACATAGGGGAATACCGCAAAGATGACAAGAACCACGGCCAGTGCCAGCCAGAGAAGGCTGTATTTTACGCTCATTTGGCCCTTTTTCAGCAGCGCAAAAATAATCAGCAGCAGGATGGCCGCACCCAAAATCATAAAAAACTGGAAATGTGCCGTCATGGGCGTTGTGCCTCCTTATTTGCTTTTCGGCTGGTGGATTTTCTTGATAGAAAGGCGGTCAATGATCAAAGACAGGGAAACCTTGATCATGTAATACGCGCTTTTAAAACTGCGAATGCTGGAAACGCCGCCCTGACGTTCTTTCATGACGACCGGGGCTTCGCCTACGCGGAACCCGGCCAGCGTGGCAGCCAGAATGGCTTCCGGCTCCGGATAATCCGAAGCATAATGCTCCGCAAAATAGGCGGTTAACTGGGGACCGGTGGCACGGAAACCACTGGTGACATCCAGAATGCGCTGAGCACAGAGAATATGGATGAGCCAGCTTAAAAAGCGGATGCCGACCCGGCGCATAAAGCTTGTCTGGAAGCCTTCGCACTTGATAAAGCGGCTGCCGATGCACATATCCAGCTTGCCATCCAATACCGGCTGAACGACCTGCATCAGATAAGCGGGGTCGTGCTGGCCGTCACCGTCCATCTGTACAGCAACATCATAACCATTGGCGCGGGCATAGCGATAACCGCACTGCACGCCGCCGCCAATGCCAAGGTTGACCGGCAGATCCAAAAACGGGTAGCCATGCTCCACCAGCAATTCAGCCGAGCGGTCGGTGGAACAATCGTTGATGATCAAAAAGTCAACCTGCGGGCAGGTGGCACGCAGGCGTTCCACGGTGCTGACGATGTTGGCTTCCTCATTATAACAGGGAATGATAACAAGAATTTTGGCTGGGTGATTCAAAAGGGCACCTCACATCAGGGGAACAGCCGGTTTGGCATCAAACGCGGCCTTCCAAAATAAAATGTTCCAGTTTGCGCAGCAGCTCGCTGCGGCGGTAATGCGCAAGATAATATTCTTTGGCGCTCTGGCCCATGGCGGCGCGCTGGGCGGCGTCCATGCGGGTCAGTGCCAGCAGGTTGTCTGCCAGGGCAGCGGCATCACAGGCAGGGGAGCTTAACCCGCCTGCCGCGGCAACCGCCGCATTGCCGGCGCCGTCCATACTGGCCAAGACCGGCTTGCCGGCGGCCATATAACTGGCAACCTTGGCCGGTACGGTCAGCCCCAAGTCCGGCGAATCCGACAGGCAGACGATCAAAGCATCCGCCAGCGCGGTGAACTTGGGGATATCCGTTGCCGGAACACTGCCGTAAAACGTAACGGCGTCCTCGGCGTGCAGCTCTTTCACTTTGGCTTCCAGCGCGGCGCGGCTCATGCCATCGCCCACCAGCAACAGGTGCAACATATCCGCCCCGCGGCTGCGCGCATCCTGCACCGCCGTGATGACGGTCTCCAGGCTTTGGGCGGGGGTAAAAGTGCCGGTAAACACCAGGTTGAACCGCCCGCCGAACTGCGCCTGCAAAGCGGCATCCGGCTGAGGAACGGCGTAGAAATCCTCGCAGTACTGCGGGATCACAGCAATTTTTTGCGGCGGCATACCGGTGCGCTGGCACAGCCGCTGCTGCAGCGGCTCACTCATGGCAATCAGTCGGTCGGCCTTCTTATATAAAGCATCGCTCACACCCTGGGCAATCGCGCGCAGGGCTTTGTTTTTCACATTCAGCACGCTGTACAGGTTTTCGGGCCAGATATCCAGCACATAGTTGGTAAAGGGAATGTGGTGCTTTTTGGCATAGCGGATGGCGGGCCAGCACATCAGTACCGGGCTGGTGTTAAAGCAGAACACCGCATCGTACCCGCCCGGCAGGCGGTGCAGCGCATGGGCGGCGTGCCACGGCCAGCTGACATAGTTCAAAAAAATGTTGACCGAGGTGTTGCCCCTGCGCGGAACCTCTTTGCAGCGGTACAGGCGGGCACCGTGCCATTCTTCTTCAAAAGGGCCGGCGGCGCTGTAACCGGGGAACCATTCACCTTTTGGGTAATTGGGCAGCCCGCAAAGCACATCCACCGCAATGCCATCCTGCAAAAAACCTTCCACAATATCATTGATGCGGAAATTTTCCGGCCAGAAATGCTGCGTAACAACAAGAATCTTTTTTTGAGAGGGCAAAGGGCACACACCTTTCGAAAGTTAGGAGTTAGGAAGTAGGAGTTAGGAGCTGAAGAACGGCTGCTAGACTTTGAGGTCTTTTGCAATCTATAAAATGCTCTGTAGGGAACGATCTTGACCGTTCCAAAGCATTCAGCTTGTCGCAGCCTCAAAAAACTCCTAACTCCTCACTCCAACCTCCTAACTAAAAAAACTCAGTTTTTTCTCCACACCATCTTATTAACCACCCCGGTGTAGCTCTGGATGATCTTGACGACCTTGGTGGAAACGTCTTCAGTGTAGTAGGGGACGGGGATGCCGTTGTCGCCGTTGGCGTTCATGGCAACGGCGGTGGCAACCGCCTGTTCCACGCCGCCCTCGCTGATGCCGGCCAGCACAAAGCAGCCTTTGTCCAGTGCTTCAGGTCGCTCGGTGGAGGTACGGATGCAGACAGCCGGGAACGGATGTCCCACGCTGGTAAAGAAGCTGGATTCCTCCGGCAGGGTGCCGGAATCGCTGACCACGGCAAACGCGTTCATCTGCAGGTGGTTGTAATCATGGAAACCCAGGGGCTCATGCAGCTTTACGCGCTCATCCAGCTGGAAGCCCATGGCGTCCAGCCGCTTTTTGCTGCGCGGATGGCAGGAATACAGAATGGGCATATCATAGGTCTGGGCCAGGTGATTGATGGAGGTGAACAGGTCAATAAAGTTCTTTTCGGTATCAATGTTCTCCTCGCGGTGGGCGGAAAGCAGCATGTATTTGTGCGGCTCCAGCCCCAGGCGCTCCAGCACATCGCTGGCTTCGATCTTGGCCAGGTTGGCGTGCAGCACTTCCGCCATGGGGGAACCGGTCACAAAGGTGCGCTCCTTGGCGGTGCCTTCGGCATTCAGGTAACGGCGGGCATGCTCGGAATAGCACATGTTCACATCGGAAATGTGGTCCACAATGCGGCGGTTGGTTTCCTCAGGCAGGCACTCGTCAAAGCAGCGGTTGCCGGCTTCCATGTGGAAGATGGGAATGTGCAGCCGCTTGGCCGCAATGGCGGAAAGGCAGCTGTTGGTATCGCCCAGAATCAGCAGGGCATCGGGCTTCTGTTCCACCATCAGGGAGTAGGACTTGGCAATAATGTTGCCGATGGTTTCACCCAGGTCCTTGCCGACGGCATCCAGATAGAAATCCGGCGCACGCAGGCCCAGGTCCTCAAAGAATACCTGATTCAGGTTATAATCATAGTTCTGGCCGGTGTGGACTAGAATCTGGTCAAAATACACATCACACTTTTTAATCACAGCCGACAGCCGAATGATCTCCGGCCGCGTGCCGATAATGGTCATAAGTTTGAGCTTGTTCATTGTAAAACACCCGATACAGTTAGGAGGTAGGAGTGAGGAGTGAGGCGTTGAAGAACGACTGCTGGTTTTATTGTCTTCCGCAAACGATAAAGAGTTTCGCAGGGAACGGCTTTGAATGTTCTGAGACATTTACCTTGCCAAGGTTTCAAAACTCCTAACTCCTACCTGAGTATATACGTTTAAAATGTTACACTTTCAAAAAGAACGTGTCCGGCTTGGCGGGGTCAAACGGTTCGTTGGCCCACATCAGGGTCACAAGGTTTTCAGTATCGCTTAAGTTGATGATGTTATGGGTGCAGCCGGGCAGCATCTGCACGGCGGTGGGCTTATCGCCCCACACCTCAAACTCCATCACTTCGTCACAGCCAACTTTGCGCTCCTGGATCAGCCCGTGGCCGGAAACCACAATAAAAAATTCCCACTTGGTGTTGTGCCAGTGCTGGCCCTTGGTAATGCCGGGCTTGGAAATGTTCACGCTGAACTGGCCGCAGTTTTCGGTTTTCAGCAGCTCGGTAAAGCTGCCGCGCTCGTCTGCGTTGACTTTTAAGGGGAAGGCAATCCGCTCTTTGGGCAGGTAGGAAAGATAGGTGGAATACAGCTTTTTGGCAAAGCTGCCCGCCGGGATCTCCGGCACCACCAGCGTGGCGGGCTGGGCGTGGAACTGTTCCAACAGATCCACAATCTCCCCAAGGGTCACTTTGTGGGTGACGGGAGCAAAGCAGTAACGGCCATCCACGGCAGGCACCGGGGTAAGGCCGTCATAATTGCAGCGGTGGGGCGCAGCTTCCAGCGCATCCAGCATCTCTTCTACCAGATCGTCAATGTACAGCAGTTCCAGCTCAGTTGCGCGGTCATTGACGGTGATGGGCAGGCCGTTGGCAATGTTGTGGCAGAAAGTAGCCACGGCGCTGTTGTAGTTGGGGCGGCACCATTTGCCAAACAGGTTGGGAAAGCGGTAAACCAGCACCGGGGCGCCGGTGGTTTTGCTGTATTCAAAGAACAGTTCTTCTCCGGCCAGCTTGCTTTTGCCGTAATCGCTTTTGCCATAGCGGCCGATCAGCGTGGCCTGAATGGAGCTGGACAGCATCACCGGGCAGGTGTTGCCGTGGGCTTTCAGCGTATCCAGCAGGGTGGAGGCAAAGCCGAAATTGCCCGCCATGAACTCGCTTTCCACTTTGGGGCGGTTGACCCCGGCCAGGTTGAATACAAAGTCTGCCTTGGCGCAGTATTCATCCAGCAGCGCCGGAGCCGTGTCCAAGTCATACTCAAAAATATCAGTAATGTTCAGGGCCGGGCGGGTGCGGTTTTTGCCATCGCGGATATTTTTCAGGTTTTCGCACAGATTGCGCCCGACAAACCCCTTTGCCCCGGTGACAAGAATGTTCATGCCTTGCCTGCCTCTTTCAGTGCTTCCTGGATGTACTCGGTGGTCATGATCTTTTTGATGGTGCCCTCCACATCCAGGCGGCGGGTGTTGTGGCTGGTATAATCTTCATCGCCCTGGGTGTGAACCTGGCCCTTGATGAAGTACTTGTCATAGTTCAAATCGCGGTTGTCGGCGGCAACGCGGTAATAGTTGCCCATATCCTCGCTGCGCATCCGCTCTTCCTTGGTCATCAGGGTCTCGTACAGCTTTTCGCCGTGGCGGGTGCCGATCACGCGGGTGCCGGTGTCGCCAAACAGCTGCTGCACGGCTTTGGCCAGATCGCCAATGGTGGAAGCATCGGATTTCTGGATGAACAGATCGCCCGGATTGGCGTGCTCAAAGGCAAACATGACAAGGTCAACGGCCTCATCCAGGTTCATCAAAAAGCGGGTCATGTTGGGATCGGTGATGGTAATGGGGTTGCCGGCCTTGATCTGCTCCACAAACAGCGGAATCACGCTGCCGCGGCTGCACATCACGTTGCCGTAACGGGTGCAGCAGATGACCGGGCCGCCGCGCTGTGCGCTGACACGCGCGTTGGCAGTGATAACATGCTCCATCATGGCCTTGGAGATGCCCATGGCATTGATGGGGTAAGCGGCTTTATCGGTAGAAAGGCAGACCACGCGCTCCACGCCTGCTTCAATGGCGGCATGCAGCATGTTGTCGGTGCCCTCAATGTTGGTGCGCACGGCCTCCATGGGGAAAAACTCGCAGGAAGGAACCTGCTTGAGCGCAGCGGCATGGAAGATAAAGTTGACGCCGGGCATCACATCGCGCAGGCTCTGGATGTTGCGCACATCGCCGATGTAGAACTTGACTTTATTGTAATAGTCAGGATAGTTGGCCTGCAGCTCATGGCGCATGTCGTCCTGCTTTTTCTCGTCACGGCTGAAAATGCGGATCTCGCCGATATCAGTCGTCAAAAAATGCTTGAGCACGGTGTGGCCAAAGCTGCCGGTGCCGCCGGTGATCAACAAGGTTTTATCTTTGAAAATGGTATTTGCCATGGTTTCCTCCTGTCAGGGGACGAACTTTTGGTGGTAGGCGCAGCAGCGTCGGGCATCTTCCAATGCCCATAAAGCCAACACTTCCCCTATATACAACCAATTCTAACATAAAAGTTACAGCTTGAAAAGGGCCTGACCTTGGAAAATGCTGTTTTTTGTGGTACAATACCCCCAGTGCAACCATTATCATTAATACAATAAAGGAGAATCAGATTTTATGCGCGCTTATGAACGTTTGCTGAATTACGTTAAGGTGTATACCACCTCGGACCCCGTAAGCGATACCCACCCCACCACCGCCCGCCAGTTTGACCTGGCCCGCATGCTGGTCAAGGAGCTGCAGGACCTTGGCCTTGCGGATGCCCATGTGGATGAGCACTGCTATGTTTACGCCACGCTGCCCGCCACCCCCGGCCACGAAGCTGCCAAGGGCCTTGGATTTATTGCCCATATGGATACTTCCCCCGATGCACCGGGCGAGAATGTGAAGCCCCAGATCCATGAAAATTATGACGGCGGCGATGTTGTCCTGCCCGGTACCGGCGCAGTTCTCAGCACCAGGCAGTTCCCATTCCTGGCAAAGCTCAAGGGCCAGACCCTGATCACCACCGATGGCACCACCCTGCTGGGTGCGGACGACAAAGCCGGTGTGGCCGAGATTATGACCATGCTGGAGATCCTGCAGAAAGAAAACCGCCCCCACGGCAAGATCTGCGTGGGCTTTACCCCCGATGAGGAGGTTGGCCAGGGTGCTGACCTGTTTGATGTGGAGCATTTTGGCGCAGCCTATGCTTACACGGTGGACGGCGACGAAGCGGGCGAAATCAGCTATGAAAACTTTAACGCTGCCGCTGCTTTTGTCACGGTACACGGCTTCTCGGTCCATCCGGGCAGCGCAAAGAACGCCATGAAGAATGCGCAGAACATTGCCATTGAGTTCCACAACGCCCTGCCGTATTACGACCGCCCCGAATACACTGAGAACCGCGAGGGTTTCTACCACCTGTGCAGCATGGAAGGCGATGTGACCGGCGCCAAGCTGGGCTACATTGTGCGTGACCACAGTGCCGAAAGCTTTGCCGCCCGCAAGGAGACCATGCGCCACATTGCCAAGCTGCTGAACGAAAAGTATGGCGAAGGCACCGTGGAGCTGGAGCTGAAGGACAGCTATTTCAGCATGCTGGAAAAGATCAAGCCGCATTTCCATCTGGTGGAAAATGCCCGCGCCGCCATCCGCAAGGCTGGCCTGGAGCCGCTGGAAACGCCCATTCGCGGCGGCACGGACGGCGCGACCCTGTCTTACATGGGCCTGCCCTGCCCGAACCTTGGCACCGGCGGCTTTAACTACCATGGCCCGTGCGAAGGCATCACGGTAGAGGCTATGGATAAGGCAACCGAGATTCTGCTGAACCTGGCCGATATTTATAAGGATGTCCAGTAACCAGCGCGGCCTTTTTGAAAAAAGGCCTGGCGAAAAACTTTAGGCAATACCGCACAATTCCCGCCTAACGGCTCAAGCACCGCTCCGGCGGCTGCGGCACGGCATCTGCGTTGCCAAAATCACGGCGGTGTTGCCTTTATTCATTATTATTTATTATTTCATTCCTGATAGAAAAATAGCGCCCGACGGTTTAAGCGTACCTGTCGGGCGCTGTTTGTTTATTTGCTTATTTATCCGGTTCACAGTCCAGAATGGAGGGAATATTGGCCCATTTATCCGGTTCGGCTTCGTACCGTTCGTGCAGCCAGGCAACGGCGGCATCGAGCCCCTCCTGATTGCCGGGGAACTCTGCCATCTCCTGCTTTTCATCGGCGGTGTGTTCCAAGCTCCATGGGCCGGGCCAGATGGTGGCGGTCAGATATTCGATCTTCCGCTTGCCGCTTTCATCGGCGGGGTCAGCTTTTTTGGCGGGGGCTACCAGATAGCGCATGCCGCCCTGTGCGCCGGAGTACGGGTTGCCGCAGTGGAACCAATGGTAGATGGGCAGGCAGTCCAGCATAAAATCTCCTCACTTTCAGGTTTTGCTGCGGTTCAGTTCCGCGCGTAGTTGGATCAGGCGGGCAATATCTTCCTTATCGGCCTGGGTCAGTTGGTCTTTCAGGTTCTGGTAGGCGGCAATGGGTTCGTCCTGAATCAAAGCGTCCAGTTCCGCCCCGGCAGGGGAGCCCTGCCACCCGGCCAGGTAGCCGGGCGCCACGCCAAGGCAGGCGGCAATGCTTTCCAGCTTATCCAGCGGAATATTGGTTACAATGCCGGTCTCGTATTTATAAACCGCCTGTTTGGTCACATGCACCTGTTCGGCCAGCTGCTCCTGTGTCAGTCCTTTGGCGGTGCGTGCTTCGCGGATGCGTTCCCCAATGGTCATGCGGATCACCTCGTATAATAAAATAGTAGTATTTATAGACCGCTCTCCAGCGGAATGCTACAATAAGTTCAGGATGCTGTGGA
>PPYE01597280.1_pt1 | contig 124495 bp, 95 predicted proteins | sample 1559881 | NCBI WGS metagenome assembly PPYE01 (sample SAMN08240022, study PRJNA423297) | Human gut metagenome, whole genome shotgun sequencing project.
GCAGGCGGTCGGCGGTGAGGTTCTTCACGTCCGAATACGCCAAACCCGTGAACACCGAAAAGACGAACAAGTCCCGTACAAGTTCATGGGCGGCGTTCTTCATCGGTGCATCCATGAGCGTCTGTATCTCCGTTTGGGTGAGGTAGCCCCTGTCCACGCTTTCGGGAGAGTTGATATACCCTGCAAAGGGGTTGAACGGCAAACGTCCGTCGTTCCTCGCAATGGAAACGATGTGTTTCAACACAATCATGTAGCCCCACACGGTATTGGTGCGGCATTTCTTCTCCGTTCTGAGGAAATACTCGAAGTCGTTGATGAAAGTAAGGTTGAGTTCCTTTAACGGAATATCCTCACGCTTGTAAGTATGGGGCAGAAACTCCCGGATATGGTTGCAGACCGTCCGATAACGGGTAAATGTTCCCTGCGCCCTGCTGTGCCCGACTTTCTTCGCAAACTCGGCGTTGTGCTGCTCGAACAGCTTCAACAAGGTTTCCTGCTTGACGCCGATACCGAGATAGGCGTCTTTGAGTTTGGCGGCGGTAACATAACCGTCCGTCTGCATCAGTTCTTGATAGCGGCGGTTTACCTCCACACGGATTTTATCTACCGCAAGGTTGATTTTCTGTGCTTCGATACTCTTGCCCGAAGCACGGTTGTTCTTCACGTCCCACAAGCGTGGAGGAACGTCCATCTTGCAACTGAACTGTTTAATCTCGCCGTCCACTGTGATACGGCACATCAAAGGCAGGTTGCCGTTGGGCTTCTCGCTGCCTTTCTTCACGTAAAATAAGACCTTGAATGTACTACGCATAACTCACTCCTTTTTTTGGTTACAAAATTAAGTTACAGTGAGTTACCGACTGCTATGCAAATCTACGCAAATCGCAGAAAAAGAACCTTTTAGCAAGAAATCCGCACCCGTTACGGGAGTAATGAGGTGGTAACTGAACTCTTGCGCCGTTTGGCTTCGCACTGGCTTTCCGTTGGCTCTGCTCCATAGAAAAACAAAGCGTAACGAACGCTGTTTCAGCCAATTCGCTACGCTTTGCTCAAATTTACTTTTTCGCTATGTGTTTATTTTAAAAGGGTTACCGGCTGACAGGCGACAAGAAATGTCTGGAATGGTTTGAACGTGTCCACGACTATACTTGGAAACATTTTAAGGATACCGAATATCCCGAATGGTATGGCTACCTGAACCGTCGCGGTGAGGTGCTTCTCCCACTCAAGGGGGGTAAATGGAAAGGATGTTTCCATGTACCTAGAGGACTTTACCAATGTTGGAAGATATTAGAAGAATTAGCGAAATGATACTCCAACTGTTTTTAAGAATTCAAAGACTTAAAAACCTTTTTAACTTAAAAATTAAAAACTATATGAAAAAAGAAACTCATGCAATGAAAAGCACTCGATGGATGAAGGCTGTAGCGCTTTCATTCTTCGCATTATTGCTATGCTCTGTAAACGGTTACGCACAGAACATGACCGTCACGGGCAGGGTCTCGGATGCCATGGGCACGCTTCCTGGTGTCAGTGTTTCCGTCAAAGGTACCACCAGTGGTACGGTGACCGACGCGGATGGAAAATACTCTTTGAATGCGGATAGGAATGCCACGCTAGTATTCTCTTTTGTAGGAATGAAATTTCAAGAAGTGGCTGTCAACGGCCGTAAGGTGATAAACGTCACGATGGTTGATGATGCAGAACTACTAGACGAAGTAGTAGTAGTAGGTTATGGCACACAAAAGAAATCCTCACTGACCAGTGCCGTGTCTGTCGTGAAAGGTGAGGAACTATTGAAAGCCCCTGCCACCAATGTATCTCAATTGCTGGGTGGTCGCCTACCAGGTATTTCCTCCTTGCAGGAATCCGGCGAACCAGGTTTGGACCAAGCTTCTTTAAAAATTCGTGGTTCCGTCTATAGTGTTTCCTACGTGGTGGACGGTTTTCCCGTGAATAGTATCAATGACATTGATCCCAACGACATTGAGAGCGTATCCGTGTTGAAGGATGGCGCTTCGGCTGCCATTTACGGTTTGGCCGGTGCTGGCGGCGTCATTATTATTACCACCAAACGTGGTGAGGTCGGAAAAACCAAGGTGACTTACGATGCCTCATACGGTGTCTCCATGAATGCCAACTTTCCAAAATTCATGAATGGACCGCAATATGCACATTACTATAATATGGCGCAGATGATGGATCAACTGGCAAGTGGTGCCATCAAAGACCGTAACGAGTACGTACCTTATTACACAAAAGAGAATATCGAAGCCATGACCAACGGTGACTCCACAGACGGATGGGATAACGTGAACTATATAGATAAAGTGTTCGGAACAGGCACCAACCAGAAGCACAGTATCACCGTGCAGGGCGGCAACGAGAAGATGCGTTATTTCACTTCTCTTGGCTATATGGGACAGAATGGTAACATTGACAATTTCGATTACCGCCGTTACAACCTGCGTGCCAACATCGAGAGTGAGTTTGCCAAGCACTTTAATTTTAAGCTCGGCGTATCAGGCGTAGTAGGCCGCCGTAGCACTCCTGCCTTCAATTCAGGTGGTGGTGATAACGGTAATGAAGAAGTCGGTTTCCTCTCCATTGCTCGCCAGACCATCCAAATGCACCCTTATCTACCCGAACGCTACAATGGTATGTACACGGCAGCTATCCAGAAAAACACCTCCTTACCAAACAGTCCGTTGGCCGCAATCTATGAATCCGGCTACAAAAAGACTCGCAGTCTCGAAGGGAATGTTAATTTAGAATTGACATACAACGTGCCTTGGGTGAAAGGGGTGGCACTGAAGGTCAACGGCTCTTACAATTATTCTACATCCCACAACAAGAATCTGAATACCCTTTATTCCGTCATGGGCTATAACAACGGGACATGGAGTAAGTATGAAGATCCGCGCGGTACATCAGACGGTACGGCATTGGGTGAAGGACAGACTACATACGAGCAAATGGTGGGACAAGCCAGTATCAATTATACCAGCAACTTCGGACTACACAATGTGGAAGCATTGGCCTTGGTGGAAGCTCGCGACAATAAAGGATGCGGACTTTCTGCATATGCTAAAAATCTCCCTTTCATTCAACTTCCGGAATTGGGGTTTGGAGTACCGACAAAAGACCCAATCGGTGGTTGGAGTATAGCTTCCCGTACAGCAGGCTATGTATTTCGCTTGAAGTATGACTACAACAGTAAATATATGGCTGAATTCACGGGACGTTACGATGGTTCATACAAGTTCTATGGCATGGGCAAACGTTGGGGATTCTTTCCGTCAGCTTCGCTAGGTTGGAGAATCTCCAAGGAAAAATTCATGGAGGGCCTTGATTTCATCAATGACTTGAAAGTACGTACTTCCATCGGTTTGCTGGGCAACGATGCTGTTTCCGAATACGCTTTCCTCAGCACCTATAGCCAATGGAAAAGTGGCGTAATTTATCCCTTAGGGGCGTCTGCCGTGAAGTCGCCTGGCATCTATACTAGCGGCATTCCCAATCCTAACTTGACATGGGAGAAAACACTCTCCTGGAATACTGGCTTTGATGCCACGCTTTGGAACGGATTACTGAGTATCGAGTTGGATGCTTTCTATAACTATACCTATGATGTGTTAACCGGTATGGGTGGCGGTAAGCCATCTTCTATGGGTGGTTATTACCCCACATACGGCAATCACAATGCACTTGACTCAAAAGGTATTGACATACTGCTAAGCCATCGTAGCAAATTCCAGTTGGCTGGAAGTCCTTTGCAATACAACATCAGTGGTAATCTGACTTATTCCAAGACCCGTTGGCTAAAGTATCTAGATGATCCCAACATCATGGAATGGCAAAAAATGGTGGGCACCACCTATGGCACCATCTACGGTTGGAAAGCCGACGGATTGTTCCGTTCAGAAGAAGAGATAGACAACTCTGCTTGGTATGGTAGCCGTCCCTGTGTGGGCGACATCAAATATGTGGATATGAATGGTGACGGTAAGATTGACAGTCAGGACCGTGGTGCTTTTGGGCGTTCCAACCGTCCGCAACTTACATTCGGTTTGAATATTGGTGCTTCCTGGAAAGGCTTCGATTTCAACGCACAATTCACTGGCGGTGCTCTTTTCGATGTATCTTTGACCGGCACCTATTATAACGGTTATGATGACAATACCATTTGGACACAGACTTTCAAGGAGAATGCCAACTCGCCTCTCTTCCTTGTGGAGAATGCCTATAGCATCGACAATCCGAACGGCTCTTTCCCACGTATCACACTGGGAAGTACCGGCCACGGTGGGGACAATGGTTTGAGCTCTTCTTTCTGGTGGAGAGACGGCAAGTATATACGTTTAAAGTCTGCACAGATAGGTTACACTTTTCCGAGAACATGGATGAGCAAATTGAATATTCAAGACCTGCGTATCTTTGTGGAAGGCAGTAATCTCTTCACTATTGATGGGTTGCCTGAAGGTATTGATCCCGAATCTCCTGGCGTAAACAATGGTTACTATCCGCAACAACGTACTGTGATGGGTGGTCTTACATTAACTTTCTAAAAATGATGAATATGAAAAAAATTATAATAGGGCTATGTTTGATGGGAGCTACGCTGACCTCTTGTAATGAATTTCTGGATATGACTCCCACTAATAGCATTTCAGACAAAAGCATATGGACAGATGTGACTACTGCTGAGTATTCTGTAAACTACCTATATAGCTACATTTATGACGTAATGGCAAACCAGTGTGTGGCCGGAGAGACTGAATCCCTGACCGATCAACTGAAATATGGGTCATACAACTACAATGCATTATGCTTCATCCCCAGTGAGATAGCCTACGGTGGGAACAATCTAACAGCGAATTATGTAGACATATATTTGGGGTATTGGGGAAAATGGTATGAGGCTATCCGTCGTACTAATCAGGAACTCTCCTCTTTACTTAAATACGGCACATTGTCTGAAACGGATGCCATTCGTCTACAGGCTGAGATGCGCTTTATTCGCGCCTATCTCTATTTTGACCTAGTGAAGCGCTACAAAGAAGTAATCATTTATAATGAAGACCTCACCGCCATCACCGAAAACAAAGCACTCAGCACCGAGGAGGAGGGGTGGAATTTCATCCAGCAAGATTTGGAATATGCTGCCGTTAACCTGCCCGAGGCGAAAGATGCCAACGGACGTGTAAATAGAGGACAGGCTTGGGCTTTCATGTCACGTGCCATGCTCTATGCTGGGCGTTGGGCTGAAGCCAAAAGAGCAGCCGAAGAGGTGGAAAAACTGGGATATACACTGGAAGAGAATTATGCAGATAGTTATATGAAGTCAGTTGCTGAAGGAAATAAGGAAGCAATCCTGCAATACTGCTTCGACCGTAAATTGGACATAACACACAGTTTTGACTTCTATTACACTCCGGGTGGAGATTATGCCTTAAATGGACAAATCGGCGGTGGATATGGTACTCCCTCACAAGAAATGGTGGAATCATACGAATATGCCGAGAAAGGCGGTTTCCCGGACTGGACTGCTTGGCATGCTGAGGGTGTAACAGACACTCCTCCATATGAAGAACTGGAACCTCGCTTCCAGGCATCTATCCTATATAATGGTGCCGACTGGAAAGGTCGTAAAATCGAAACATTTGTAGGGGGGGCCGACGGTTTCTGTGTGTGGAATAAGGAGCCGGAACCCCAAGGACGTACTACTACCGGTTACTACCTGCGCAAACGCGTGGACGAGAAGCACGATGTTATCAATGAAAACGGTAGTGTACAGCCCGTTACCATTATTCGCTATGGAGAAGTATTACTTAACAAAGCCGAAGCCTGCTACCACTTAAACGATGCTGTCGGCGCTAATGCAGCTATAAAGGCTATTCGTTCACGTGTAGGTTTACCTTATGTAGATAAGGCAGGAGATAACTTGTGGAATGCCATTCGTCAAGAGCGCAAGATAGAGCTGGCATACGAAGGACAGTGGTATTGGGATCTCCGACGCTGGAAGATGGCCCAACAACAATATCCTATAGGATTAAGTGGTTATCAGTTGCATGGTCTGCGGATAGAAAAGCAACCTAATGGTGGCTTTGTATATAATTACGTCTCTGTAGACGATAGAGAGCGTAACTTCCCCGAACGGATGTACCGTTTCCCATTGCCATCCAGTGAGCTAAGCAGTAACGCTGCGGTGACTCAATATCCCGAATGGAAATAACCTATAACGAGTAAATAATTATGAAAAAAATATATATCTTATTGGTAGGAGCTATGGCTTTATTCTCTGCTTGTCATGACCCCGAATACGTGCTGCCTACCGCTGATCACCAGGGGTTCACCAGCTTAACAGCTATCTTCACTTCCGGTCCGTTTGTTGGTCAAGAAATGGCAAAGCTCAACATCTCGGAAAATGAAACAAGTGATCGTTATATTATTCAGGTACCTTGGTACTATCCTGAGACGTCAGACAATGAAACGGCACAATACATGACCAATGTGCGCGTACGTGCAGAGCTGCAGCCTAACTGCACAATCGAACCGGGGTTGGGTATCCTTGACTTGACACAGGACAACTACTTTACCTATACTAATGCCCAAGGGGTACAGCGTGAAATCTGTATAACGGGAGAACGAGTGAAATCGAACAAATGCGAACTGGTGGCTTTCAACATCGTGGAACCGGTGATTGCAGGCGTAGTGAACAAAAACACTCGAAAAATCTCCCTCATTTCCTCAGATGATTTATCTGCCTGCCTGGCCGAGGCACAGCTATCTCCTCATGCCACCATCTCTCCTGACCCGTCCATTGATCCCATCAATTACAATGTTCCTATGGAATTTACGGTAACGGCACACAATGGAGTGGACAAGACTGTTTATACTGTGGTAAAAGAGGTTCCTGACAAGATTTCCAAAGGGTTCAATGCTAACCATACAGAATTGCTCTTCAACTTCGACCCAGTCTCCAACTTAGGTGTACCCAATTATTCGGTAGGAGTAGGCCCAACAATAGCCGCTTTGGACGGACAGTTGATTATCTGTTATGGCGACGGTTCCACACCGATTTGTTTGAACGGCCTGAACGGCTCCAAAATAGGTGAAATCAACCTGGGAAATGCCATAGCTGGTAGTGTGACGAATGATGAAGCCGAGAATTTGCTGATTGTGAACCATGCCAACGCTGGTGAAACGGTGAACATCTATCGTACTGCTTCCACAAAAGATGTACCCACACTGTTCCACTCATTCACTAACTTATCTACGTTCCCAATGGGTTCCAAGATGAAAGTCATCGGTGACATTGATGAGGATGCTATCATCGTTATACCGAATGAAGGCATCTCTGGCGTATCAAGTTGCAATGAATTTACAGCGATCCAGGTTCGTAACAGTGTTATTGCCAGTGTTGAATCTATAAATATAGCAAACCCGGGTATTGCTTGGGGGGGGCTCCTGTTAATACAGCTGGTATCGCTGCAGCAGATATCGATCTATCGGCAGGTTGGTTCGAATCCATGTACGACCCAAGTTATTTCCACTGGATTAAGGCTGATGGCAGTATTGGTGTCAAGTTAGGTTCCGATTCCAGCGGTTGGGGCCTGAACCCAAACTGCATTGATACAAAACGATTCAACAATGCTACTTATGCGGCACTGTTCGTAGTCAGCCACTTCCCGCATTGGGGCATGGGACCTCAACTCTACTTATTCAATGCCGATGATCCATCTACCATCTCAGGAGACAACGTGTGGGATTCTCCGGCATTGGCCATGAAAAATAATGCTATCAACTGGTATCAGACAGCTGATGCAGGTGCTGCTTCAGGTGACGTAGTGATAGCTCCCTCGGCCAATGGTTTCAAGATGTATGTTTATTATTACGACCACAATAGTGGTGTAATCGGTGGTTATGCCACTGACTGTATTGCCGATTGACCAGGTTTAAGTCTTCGGATGGCGTCTTCCCCCTCTACCTGATCAGGTAGAGGGGGAAATACCCTCTGTTTTCCGTAACAAGCATCCAAAGGAAGCATAAAGTAAAGAGTAAGTTTTCAATAGGTGTTTTACCTCTCCTGTCGTATCTTTTACGGATGCTTCTCTTTTCCGTAGCTTGGCAAGGTGTTATTTCTTCCATTAGAAGAATACCTTATGCGGATATAGACTGGTAACTAGGTGTAACGGGCAATTCCCTTATAGTATAAAGCATCTCGGATAAGAAAAAGAACCAGAAAATCCAACAAACTGTACTTACTTGGAGCTGTATGTATGGCTTTCTTTCTAAGAGAAAGCCATACATAGCTCCTAAAATATTGATACCAAAATGAAAAAAAAATTATGGATAGCCTCACTTTTCTCATTATGCCTCTTCGTTGCCTGCGGAGGCGATGACAATAAAATCCCGACTGGAACTGGGGGTGGAGAAGAGGATGGTGGAGGCACAGATAAACCGGCTGCGGTGGAAAAACCACGCTATGTCTGGATAGATGCTGCAGGAAACTTTGAACGCTATGCTAACAGCATAGATAACATAAAAGAAGACCTTAAGAGGGTGAAAGAAACCGGATTTACCGATATCGTTGTAGATGTACGTCCCACTACAGGCGATATACTTTTTAAGTCATCTGTGGGCGAACCACTGAAGAGGATTGACATTTGGAGCAATGAAGGCTATAAATGGATGGAGCGCACCGCCACATGGGATTATTTGCAGACCTTCCTGAATGAAGGGCGCAAGTTGGGGCTGAAGGTAAATGCCAGTATCAATACTTTCGTTGGCGGCTATCTCTGTCCCTACGGATTAGGCTACGAAGGAATGCTTTATCGCGACGCCTCGAAAAAGAAGTGGGCTACGGTAATCAATGCCACAGGCGGACAAGTGAACACCATGGACCTGCAAAACTGCGAAGCAGACTGGGGAGTGAAATTTCTCAATCCCGCCAATAATGAGGTACAGGAGTATCTGTTATCCTTGCTCTCCGATCTGGCCAAGTACAAGCCTGACGGCATAATACTGGACCGTTGCCGCTACGATGACTATGGTCTAATGAGCGATTTCTCGCCAGAGAGCCGAACGGAGTTTGAATTGTTCATAGGTGAATCGGTGGAAAACTTTCCTGCCGACATCATGAAACCCGGAACAGATATCCCCGGAAAATGGTATAAACGTTGGAATGCGTTCCGTGCCAAGACGATACACGACTTCATCATAAAGGCACACGATGAGGTAAAAGCCATTAGTCCCGATACTCGCTTCGGAACATACGTGGGAGCATGGTACTCCACCTACTACACTAGCGGTGTAAATTGGGCCAGTCCCAAATACGATCCTTCGGTCAAAGGGACTTATGCTTCATGGGCAGATAGCGATTATAAGAACTACGGTTATGCTGATCACTTGGACTTCATTTTTCTTGGTGCCTATGCCGGTGTGAACAGCATCTATGGACAAGGTGAGTGGACTATGGAAGGATTCTGTAAACAAGGACGTGAATTGCTGAAAGGTGATGTCTCTTTCTGCGGCGGTCCCGATGTGGGCAATGGCTCGGGCTGGGAGGAAGGTGGACAGTCTGCTAGGATAGGTGATGCAGTGAAAGTCTGCATTGACAACAGCGACGGATTCTTTGTTTTTGACCTTTGCCACATACAGATGTTTGATTATTGGGATGCTTTCAAACAAAGTTTTGACACTTATCTGAAAACACAGGAATAAAGAAAAATGACAAGAGAAATTTTTTTGATAAGAATATTGTTAACGGTCATGTTTGGCCTGTTTACGGGAAATTCATATGGTAAAGATTTGAAGGGAAGGGTGACATGCGAGGGTAAGGGACTGTCCAAAATTGTGGTAACGGACGGTACGGATTGCGTACTGACCGATGCCGAAGGCAGATTCCACTTGGAAGCGAAATGCGGAGTAAGGTTTGTCTACCTCAGTATGCCATCGGGCTACTTGGCTCCCTGCGAGCAAGGCAGCATTCCGATCTATTATAAAAAGATAGAGTTTGATACCAATCGCACCTACGACTTCGAGTTGCAACGAAACCCTATGGACGATACACACCACCTCTTCACCTTTCAGGCTGACGTACAAGTGACTTCAGAAAAGGATATCCGTCAATATACCAAGTATATGAAAGAGATGAAAGGCTACGTTGCCTCCTACAAAGATAAGATGGATGTGTTTGGTATAGACTGCGGCGACATGGTAGGTGACTCGCCCCATTTGTTCCCTTCTTACCTCAAGGCAGCTGCCAAATCCGGCCTACCGATATTCCGCTCCATCGGCAATCATGACATGACCTATGGTGGACGCACCTATGAGTACTCGTACAGCAAGTTCGAGGAGTTGTTCGGTCCCTGCTACTACTCCTTCAACAAGGGACGGGCACACTACATTGTACTGAACAACAATTTCTACGTGGGCCGTGACTACCAGTACATCGGCTACATAGACGAGCGAATTTTTACCTGGATGGAACAAGACCTAAAGCAGGTACCTAAAGGAAGCTTGGTGTTTGTTGTGGCACATATTCCCACCAGCCTCACTAAGGAACTGCAATGGAATGCTCTGATACAAGACGAGACCAGCAATGCGGCAAGTCTGTACGAACTGTTGAAGGAGTATAACGCTCACCTACTGACGGGACATACCCACTTCAATTTGAACGTTTGTTTCAATCCCCACCTGATGGAGCACAACACGGCATCCGTATGTGGTATCTGGTGGAAGTCGGACATCTGTATGGACGGTACTCCAGCAGGCTATGGCGTGTTCGAAGTGAACGGTAACCATCTAACTTGGCTCTACAAGGGGTTCGGACTGCCCGAAGAGTATCAGTTGCGCGTCTATCCCGCAGGCTGTTGCGAAGAGTATCCGCAGGACATTGTGGCTAACGTGTGGAATTGGGACGAACAATGGCAAGTGGAATGGTACGAGAATGGCAAGCGTATGGGCAAAATGACCCGCTTCACCGGCTATGATCCCGAAGCCCATGCCATCTGCTCGGACAAGAAACGCGTAGAGTATGACTGGATAACCCCTGCACAGACCGGGCACCTCTTCCGAGCCACACCCCAAAATCCGAAGGCGAAGATTGAAGTGAGGGTGAAAGACAGATTTGGAAGAGAATTTATTGAAGAAATCAATTAAATAAGGCTGTGTCAAAAGTATATGAATGTTTTTCATTATGACATATTTCTAAGCACAGATTGCGCGGATTCCACGAATATCTCTTACAAATCCACAGCATTCCGCGTAATCCTTGTCTAAAAGAAGACTTTAGAGAACTTTGACACATTTCATCCATTAAATCAGAAAAAACAACAATGAAAAAAGCAATTTTACTATTTGTCATCATGTTAACTATGTGCTCTTGCAGTACAAAAACAAAGCGAGAGGCGTGTACTTACAACCCAAAACCTGCGTTAATGTGGTTTGATGCCGAAGCCAACTTCGCACGATTCAGCCATAAGGATTCCATTGATTTCTATCTAAAAAAAATCAAGTCTTTGGGATTCACCCATGCCGTAGTAGATGTACGCCCCATTACCGGTGAAGTGCTATTCAATAGCAAATATGCTCCGCGCATGGAAGAATGGAACGGTGCACCACGCGGTGATTTCGACTATTTAGGCTATTTCATCGAACAAGGACACAAACAGGGGCTGGAGGTACATGCTTCGCTCAATGTATTCTGCGCAGGACACAACTACTTCGATCGCGGACTGGTATACAGCGGACATCCCGAATGGGCATCCACCGTCTACAATCCCGATCGTGGTCTGATACCCATCACTGAAGAGAAAGAAAAATATGGTACTATGATCAATCCACTAAACGAGGAGTATCGCATACATATCCTGAACGTACTAAAGGAGTTGCTGGTAAAATATCCGGCATTAGATGGTCTGATACTGGACCGAGTGCGTTATGACGGTATCAGCGCAGACTTCTCTGACCTCTCGCGTGAGACATTCGAAACCTACATCGGTGAGAAAGTTGAAAATTTTCCCGAAGATATCCTGCGCTGGAACAAGGAGGGTAAGCGACCGAAACCAGAATTGGGCAAGTGGTCAAAAAAATGGTTTGAATGGCGCACGAAAGTCATCACGGAGTTCATGGCAAAAATACGTGAGGAAGTGAAAGCGGTGAACCCGAAAATCTCCTTTGGGACATACACTGGTGCTTGGTATCCCTCTTACTACGAGGTGGGTGTGAACTTCGCCAGTCGCGAATATGACCCTTCACAGAAGTTCGACTGGGCCACTCCCCAATATAAGAATTATGGCTATGCCGAGTTACTGGATCTTTATGTCACAGGCAACTATTATACAGACATAACTATCGAGGAGTATAAAAAGAGTAACAATTGGGTGTGGAACGAAACAGACAGCCAGGCACAGCAAGGTACATGGTATTGTGTAGAAGGATCGTGTCAACAGTTGCGACGTATCCTGAACGGTCGTCCCTTCATGGGTGGAGTACTGGTGGACCTGTTCTACGACAACCGGGAGAAACTGACCTCTGCCATTGCAGAAAATCTGAAAGATGCTGATGGCTTGATGGTATTTGATATCGTACATATCATCACCAAAGATCTTTGGAAAGAAGTGGAGGCCGGAATGAAGGAAGGTGGAAATCTGCCCAACGAATAATAAATTATAAAGAGGTACTGTTATGCATAAAATAGCTGATAATGGCAAACCGATAACTCGTCGGGCATATTCGATTGATGCGCTACGCGGTTATGCCATCCTGACCATGGTGCTGTCTGCCACTATAGTTTACGGTATACTACCCGCATGGATGTATCATGCGCAAGAACCGCCCCCGACTCATACCTACCACCCCGAACTGTCGGGATTGACATGGGTAGACTTGGTATTTCCTTTCTTCCTCTTTACCATGGGAGCCGCGTTTCCCTTCTCGCTGCGTCGTAAGTATGAAAAAGGGGAAAGCAGGTGGAAATTGGCTTATGGTGCTGTAAAGCGTGGAGTGCAACTAACATTCTTTGCCATCTTCATTCAACACTTCTATCCCTATATGTTGAGTGCCCCACAGGATATGCGTGCTTGGTTGCTGGCGTTGACTTGCTTTGCTTTGCTGTTTCCTATGTTTATGCGTATACCGCTACAGATGCCCAAATGGAGGTACACTGCCATCAAGCTGTCCGCTTACGGTGTGGCAATAGTCATGATGCTTTGTACGGACTATGCCAACGATACGGAGTTCAATCTCTATACCAGCAACATTATCATCCTATTGCTGGCCAACATGGCTTTTTGGGGCTCGTTAACCTATCTGTTGACAATGTATAGTTGGTGGATGAGGATAGCAGTGCTGGCGGCATTGGCAGGCATTGTGCTCAGTGCGCAAACCGAAGGGACATGGGCACAAGCTATGTGGGACTACACACCGCTTCCTTGGATGTACCGCTTTGAGTACCTGCGTTACCTATTCATTGTTCTACCGGGTAGTATGGCCGGCGAGTTAGTGATGAAATGGATGGATCGTCCAATAGGAGAAAGAAACACGAAGAACACTCCACGAGCCGTAGCCTATGGCATGTTAGGCATCTCAATAAGCCTTATACTGGTCAATCTTGTGGGATTGTACAACCATTGGAGTTTGGTCACACTGGTAGTGTCTGCTCTACTCATTGTAGCGGGATGGATATTGGCATATCATCAATCGAGTGATGGAGTTCTGTGGTACGAACTTCTGTTGCTGAGCGCTGCTTTCCTGCTAATAGGGCTTTGCTTCGAACCTTTTCAAGGAGGTATCAAAAAAGATGGTCCCACTTTTAGCTATTTTTTTGTTACCTCCGGCTTGGCGTGTATGGCATTGATGGCATTTCATGTGATATGCGACTACTTCTGCCTACACCGTAGCACGAATTTCCTTGTCATGTCCGGACAGAACCCTATGATAGCCTATGTGGCGTGCGACCTGCTAATTTATCCCCTATTCAATCTCTTAGGAGTTATGAGTGGTCTGAGTATCTTTGCCTCCAATCCGTGGCTGGGATTCCTGCAAGGGATACTGTTTACTTCACTGGCACTATTGGTAACAATGTTCTTTACACAGATTAAATGGTTCTGGAAAACCTAATTTACTCAAAACTTATAAACTTAAAACAAATATAATATGAATAGACTTTCAACCCTTTTCCTTGCTGCGATATTATACTTCGCACATGGAGCAAATGCAAAAAGTACAGATAGGGAAGTACGAGGCGATGATGCTGCTGTGCGTTATACGGGCCGTACACAAGTAAGTGATGACGGATCTGTGACATTCGATTGGGTAGGGACTTACTTTGAGACCAAGTTGACGGGCGGTAAGTTGGCCGTGAGACTGTCCGATACCGGGACTAGTTATTATAATGTATTCGTAAACGGCAAACTTCACCGCGTGGTAAAAGCTTGCGGCAAAGATACTGTGATAGATTTTGTGTCGGGGATAGGCCGTGGTATCCACACCCTGCGCATACAGAAGCGCACGGAAGGTGAGTTCGGCAAGACCACCATACACCGCTTTATATTGCCCATGTCAGGCTTCTTGCAGAAGGAAGATAGACAGCGTAACCGTCACATAGAGTTCATCGGTAACTCCTTGACTTGTGGTTACGGTACGGAAGGTAAGCACTGTGATGAACCTTTCAAACTGGAAACGGAGAACTGTGACTTCTCTTTTTCTACAATCATATCACGCTATTATGATGCCGACTATACCTTAGTGGCTCATTCCGGCCGTGGAGCGGTGCGCAACTATGGCGATACAGTGCGCGTATCCGCTGTGACCATGCGCGAAAAAATGTTGCAAACCTTCGATGAGGGCTCCAAGGAACTGTGGAACTTCAAAGCATACAAGCCTGACATCGTCATCATCAACCTGGGTACCAACGATTTTTCCGTAGAACCGAAGCCCTTCAAGAACGAGTTTGTGGCTTCGTACACACAAATTTTGAAACAATTGCGCCAGCACTATGGGCAGGTGCCCATCCTCTGTGTCTACAGTTGTACCATCCCTGCCCCAGTCTACGACTATTTCGAAGCTGTCTTGACCGAGATGAACGACAAAGATATCCACCTGTTGAAAATAACGGAAGACCTTTTCAATGCAGAAACAGACTACGGTGCAGTGTGGCATCCCAACTACAGTGGACAACGCAAGATGGCGATGGAAATCATCCCGATGGTATCAACTCTTACAGGCTGGAAATTGTCAGGGAAAGCGGTGGAATGACAAATAAAATGTAGTAAAAAGAGATTATCGTCTCCAGCTCTTTCTAAATTTAACTCTTCTAATAAAACCTTATGAATAAACTGATAAGATTCGTTGTCTTGCCCGCTTTATGCCTTTTGATGGGTTGTGCAAAACCACAAGAAGTGATTTCCTATTCGGTGGTGCCTATGCCACAAGAAGTAAAACTTACAGAGGAAAAACCTTTTTGCTTAAATGAAAATACTGTGGTGACTTATCCTGCTGGTAATCCGTTGCTGAAACGCAATGCCGAGTTCTTGTCCGAGTATATATCCCAGTCCTTGCCCTTTACACTGCCTGTGCAAGAACTGGAAGAAGGACACACAGCCAAACATGCCATCGTGCTGACACTCAATTCCACCATCTCCAATAAGGAAGGTTATCGCCTTTCAGTGACAGAAGAGGGTGTCGTGATAGAAGGACAAACCGCGCAGGGCGTATTCTATGGTATACAGACGCTACGGAAATCATTGTCTGCTCTTGCTGAAAGCAAGAGTGTACTGTTACCTTCGGCTGTAGTGGATGATGAGCCGCGTTTCACCTATCGTGGTATGCATCTTGATGTGTGCCGTCACTTCTTCTCCGTGGAGTTTGTCAAGGAATATATCGATCTGCTTGCTCTGCACAACATGAATACTTTCCACTGGCACCTGACCGATGATCAGGGATGGCGCATTGAAAGTAAAAAATATCCTAAACTGACTGAAGTCGGTTCTGTACGCTATCGCACCGTGGTCGGTTATCTAGGTAGTGGCATATATGACCACACCGAATACGGTGGTTACTACACGCAGGAACAGATGAAGGAAGTAGTGGCCTACGCCGCTGAACGCTATATTAATGTAGTACCTGAGATAGACTTACCCGGACATACATTGGCCGTACTGGCTTCCTACCCTGAATTTGGCTGCACGGGTGGTCCCTACGAAGTATGTCCTGACTGGGGCGTATTTCCCGATGTGCTCTGCATCGGTAACGAACAGACCATGGAGTTCGTGGAAGACATCCTGGGCGAACTGATAGAGATATTTCCCTCCAAATACATACACATTGGTGGTGACGAAGCTCCCCGCACCCGTTGGAAAAAGTGTCCCAAATGTCAAAAACGCATTGCCGATGAAGGACTGAAAGCCAGGGGCGGCTATACCGCCGAAGATCGTCTTCAGAGCTACTGTATGCAGCGTGCCGAACACTTCCTCAACTCTCATGGACGGAGCGTCATCGGCTGGGATGAGATATTGAACGGAGACATTGCACCCAATGCCATCGTAATGTCCTGGCAAGGAACGGTAGGCGGTATTAAAGCAGCACAGATGGGACATGATGTCATCATGACTCCTAACACACACTGCTATTTCGACTTCTACCAAACCGGTGATACCCGGAACGAGCCTCTCGCCATTGGCGGATGCCTTCCTGTCAGCAAAGTGTATGAACTGGAACCCACCGCTGGACTTACCGACAAGCAAGCCAAGCATATATTGGGTGTACAAGCCAATCTCTGGACGGAATACATCACTACTACCGAACACGTGGAGTACATGGTGCTGCCACGTATGGCTGCCCTAGCCGAAGTACAGTGGACTGCTGCCAAGCAGAAGGATTACCGGAATTTTCAGAAGCGGGTAGTACACTTGATGAAACTTTACCACAAGAACAGATGGAACTATGCCAGACATCTCTACGATCTTCATGCAAACTTCCAACCGGATATGGAAAAACGACAGATCAATGTAACACTGGACGTCATAGACGATGCTCCTATATACTATACATTGGATGGAAGCGAGCCCACCTCCTTTTCCACGTGCTATACGGATACTTTCCATATTGACAAGTCGGTGCAGCTACGAGCTGTAGCCATCCGTCCGGATGGAAAGAATAGTGGATTGGAAGAGTCTGTCTCCTTTAACAAGGCTACACTTTGCCCCATCCGCTTCCTTTCCGCAGAGCCATACCCAAATTACACCTTTGGCGGGGCTGTCACGCTGGTGGACGGGCGCGTGGGTAACGAAAATTTCGCCACCGGTGCATGGTTGGGCTTTGTGGGTGAGGAGGTGTCCCTGCTCATTGACCTACAACAACCCACCGAAATAAGCCGTCTCAGTCTGAATGCCATGACTTATATGGATGCTTGGATCATGGCTCCTACGGCCGTCATGGTGTCCGTGTCCGATAACAATAAAAAATTTGTCCCCATAGTCAGTAAGCAGTACCCCGTAGACACCGATACTCGCAAACGTTGTATCAGCACATACGACCTCAATTTCAATGCGGTCACCACTCGCTATGTGAAGTTGAGTGTACAACCTTCGCCAACACTGCCAGTAGGACATAGCGCTGAAGGAAAGATTCCTTTTCTGTTTATGGATGAAATTGCCATTTTTTAGTTTTTAAGTTATAACTTCTCAAAATGTATAAATACATGCAATAATTTATAAACCATCATACAATGAACATTCGTTTTCCTCAATTCCTTACCGTCCTTATTCTCTGTCTCCTTTACACAATGGACGGCTTTTGCGAAGAAAGATCGGCGAAACCCATCACCGGTACATGGATAAACCTCGCCTATCAAGACATGCGAAACAAATACACCAACCCCACTATATTGGATAATACTGATCCTGGGCTGTGGGAACAGAAAGTACAGGAACTACATGAAATGGGCATGGTGTATCTCGTTTTCATGGCTGTGGCTAATGAGGGTCATGCTTACTACCCCTCTAAGTTGATGCCTATAATCTATCCGTCCGATAGGAAAAGTCCGGTAGATGCCATTATGGATACAGCAGCACGTCTTGGTATGAAGGTATTTATGAGCATAGGTTGGGCTAAAGACCAGGATGACAATTTGCGTGATCCCGCCATATGTCACCGCCAGCAGGAGATGATGCAGGAACTAGCTGGACTATACAGTAATCATCCTGCACTTTATGGCTGGTATCTTCCCGTGGAAGATTGCCTCTGCCCCCTCTTGTCCGAACATGCAGTGACGGCAGTCAATAAGCTGGCTGACCGAGCGCGCTCCCTCACCCCCGGCAAAAAAATCCTCATCTCACCCTACGGTTTGGTGGACTCCGACTTCACCAATCCGGAATACGAACGCCGGCTGTCATGCCTGAAAGTGGACATCATTGCCTATCAAGACGAAGTGGGATGTGTGCGTGAAAAGTTCCCCATGTCTCGTCTGAAAGAAAACTGGAGGATATTGCGCGCAATCCATGACCGGCTGGACATCGCTCTTTGGGCTAACTGTGAAACCTTTACTTGGGAGAAAAAAACAAATGACCGTAATTCCGCTCTCATTCCTGCCGCCTACCAACGTCTGTTGTCACAGCAAGTAGTAGCTTCGAATGCTGGCGTGGAGTGCATCATTTCTTTCATGTTCTGCGGCATTATCGAAAATCCTGCTTCACTGTTCCAATTAGGACAACCTTATTGGTCGGGAGTTGCTTATCGAAATTATATGGATTGGCGAAACGGTGATCGTTACTGGAAACTACTGGAAGCTTCCTTTCGAAAGACGTTGGGCAACGGTGCTCCCACTTTGACCACAATAAACGGTAATATCTCCTCTCCGTTACTGGATGGCTACACAGCCGATGAGAATCCCAATGACTCCCACTGGATATCTTTCAGCAAAGGCCAACATGTACTGACGGTAGACTTCGGACAGAATATCAAACTAAATGAGCTCTTCCTACGCCTACTCAATTACCGTCCGGAAATGGTGATACTACCGGACAAGGTGTATTTCTATGTTTCCTCTGACAGCACTTCTTATCAGCTACTATCAGTCCAAAATACTACTTGTTTCCCTAATATCAGCCATGATGCTTGGATCGACGGTATTTTCTGCGAAAAAATGAATGTATATGCCCGGTATTTGAAGATAACATTCGATTCTTCTCAATCCGTATTGATTGATGAATTATATATAAATCCTGTGCTCTGACTAAATTTATATACATGTCATTTTACTCTATACTATTTTCAGCCAGCCTCCCTTAAGTTCAAACCACTACAGTTTTTAATATTTAATTGTCCGTCATTGATGAAGCTTACATCAATGGCGGTCTTTTTCTCAAAGAAGAGCAATAGGTTACAATGGCTAACAGGACGTTTGCTACAAAATTGTTGAATGAGTAGTGTCTGAAGTGTTCAACTGTGCTATGTTCTTCAGTTCATCATTAAGGCTCAGCAGAAAATTAGTGGGGATAGGGGTATCACTGACATTTTGTACAAAAGTAACTCTAAAGTGATGTTTTCACAGAAACATATATAAAACTATATTTTTAAGGGTCTGTATTCATTTATACCAAGGACCATAATTGATTAGAATGAATATTCTTTTAGAAAATTCATGTTTAAAGGAGAGATATGCTTCAATAATTTTTTATCTATACCTCCATGTTCTCTTTTGTATTCTACAGTCTTTTCCAAATAGACAGTATCCCATATACTTATGGTATTAATCAAAATATTCAATGTACTGGCTCTTTGTAACAGGTTCTGTAAATTCCGTTCACGTAACTCTCCTTCTTTTCTCAAAAAATACAGTTCGTGCAAGTCCGTTCATAGTCTCCCCTTTATTCAGCCTTACAGGTATCTTCTTTCTCAATACATTATCTGTAGCATATCTTAGTATAAAGTAAGCGACTGCCAACTATATCTTGTGCATTCTTTTTTTAGTGAGGTGCATTCCATTGTAAGTGCATCTCAATTTTCATATACCAATTTATCTTAGGGGATGCGAGTGGTAATCTCATTTTTTTTGCATTTTTCTGAAACTGTACCGATTATTTTTCCATACGTCTGGCAATTGTCCTTTTGGGTCTCTGTCTGATTTGGGAGCCAGATAATAAGGGAGTCTACCGATCACATCATTCAGCCACTCTTTGGGGGGGCACCACGTTCCTTACATGAGCCAAGCAAGGAGCAGATTATAGCCGCATTCTCAGCTGCTTCGTGGTTTCCGCAGAACAGCATGTTCTTTCTTGATATGACCAACGGTCACAAGGTGCTACAGTAGTCGAAGACAAGCGCAACGAAGGGGGAAAGATCCACATAGAAAAGCTTTGGATATCTTTGGAAAGTCTTATCAGCAATATCCCTGACTTTCTGCGGTATGATTATCTCCTCCGGTTTACAGTTGAATGACATATCTGTATTTTCCGATAAGTAGCATCCAAAGTCAGCCTTCCAAAATGGTCATAGAATATGGGATAATGAACAGAGACACATTTCAGGAGAAACACTCTTAAAAAGATATAACTTCAAATTAAAGAAAAATAATAGAAACCGGGCATTAAACCCAGTTTCTATTGTTGTCTTATCAGTCCCTATCCTAATTTCATGGAAGGAATATGATATGTCCTAATTACCTGGCAATCTCATATATCTATTCTGGGCATTGTGTATATAGTCAGGCACCCTTTTCCTCACTATTTCGGAGACATATAGAACTACTTCTTCGATAGTCATGAAAAACTCCGGCTTGTTGGCAAAGGGGGCTAGGCAGTAAGGTTCCGGAAAATAATGCCTGTCGTATCATTGGTAGAACAGACATTGTTTGCGGGCTCATATTCACGGTAATACACCTTGACGGACGGCAATGCTCGTTCTATGTTTTCCCTGAGTCCGGACTGCTCGCCCTATGCCGTATAATGGTTGATTGTGAACACGTTGTCATCCAGCCTATAGCCGGTTATCTCCCCACGGCAGTTGAATGTTGTCCAGTCCTCGCCAAGCTTGTCAACCAGATTCCTTAGCTACCATTTTCCAAAATCATTCTCTATGATGGTGGTCTTTCTCTTGTCCATATACTTTAACACCTTGTGCAATGACCCTACTTTCTTCGGAGCACCGACACACTTGTATTTCACATCATACCAGTTAGGCACGGCATACTTCCTTTCCTTTTTGACTGTATAAAACTTCGGTGTCTCTGCTGACATCATTCGCCAGTTCTGTAAATTTTGAGTGCAGTGGAATAATCTTCCCGGCACTTCTCTGATTTTTAATTTTCTTTCTCATATCAAATTATTAATAAGTTATTGTTTCCAAGAAAGCGCAACATGTAGGTGTGTGCTTTTCTCTTATAGGGATATGGGGCATCGCATCCGCATTTTTTATCTTTTGGATTGTCTCTTCGTACTTGTTTGATAAATAATAATTGATGGTTTGAATACACATGTCTTGTTAAGGGAAAAAATGACTACTCCCCAGGGGATAAGACAGAGTGTACGGAAATATTGCATAGCAGTGATTGAAAAGTAAACCGAAGGCAGATTATATGATCCACTATTGTTTATATCTTAATAATATCCACTCATGCGACGTGAGCCTACAACAAACGTAAGAGAGAAAAATGTTATATCTTATAATTAAGTTCTTTTGTAATTCATATTTATTCCATCTTGTCTTTCAGTTATGTACTGCATTTCGCTTATGTTCCATACTCTTGTCTCCGACTTACCCGAAGAAATAAAAAAAGAGAACCAAGTATTACCTCAGTTCTCCTTTTTATCTTATTCATCCATTACAGTAAACTCGTGGAAAGAATACCGGACATCTTCATCGTTCTGTTCTTCCATATATTCATCTAAAGCCTCCCCAATAGCCTTCTTATCAGGTTTCACATCTTTTCCCATTATCTCAGAGACATACACTGTCGCCTCTTTGATAGTTGTAAAATATTCTGAATCATCATTGTAAGAATCCAGATAATATCTCTCAGGAAAATACTCATCTCTTGCATCATTGGTATAATACACTCCACATTCACATTTTTTCTCACGATAATACACCCTGATGGACGGGAATTTTTCTTCTATAATTTCTCTAACTCCTTCCTGTTCACACCAAGCAGTATTCTGACAGATAGTGAGTATATTACCATCCAATTCATAATAAGTAATTTCACTCCGGTACCTGTATTTTTTCCAATTTCCACCAAGTTTGACTACAAGATTACCCAACCACCATTTACCCAAACTGTTCTTTATGATTGAAGTCTTACGTTTGTCAATATACTTCAATACCTTATGCAGCGACCTTACTTCCTTCAGAACGCCGACGCATTTATAAGTACAGTCACACCAGTTAGGCATCCTCTACCTCCTTCCTATTTTCATATCTGTAAATGGATAGATTTTCTGTAACCGTCCACTAGCAATTATCAAGTTTAAATCCGTATTTCTTTTCGATGGTAGAAAGAAAATCCTCAAAATCCTCGTAATTCTCAGATTCCCTTAGTTCTTCATACGTCAGCTTTATGATATTCAAACAGCCGATACAAAAGTCTGAAATCAATACATATTTAGGTTCTATACTTTCAATCTCATTTTAAGTTATACCTTTTCAATAATATACTCACCTGTGAAGCTCTAAACCCTTTCCCCATAGTTGTAACAAACCCTTCACTGAAGGGGCGCTGACTGTTCAGCTCCTTTCATCGCCTTTCCCATGCATCTATTTCTAGTTTCTCCAACTATATAAAAGAATTTTTCAAATTGCTATTATTTTTGCAACCATTTCCTTTCGTATTCCTGGGGCAGTGCTGTGACTTTCTTGCAGGCATCAGTCCTATACTTGTTGTTTCCAATCTGTAAAGCAACACCATTGTCCGTTTTTCCCCGAAATTACTCTTCAGAGTGCAAACAATTTGGGTGTAGTTATTCACAATAGCCTAGGACTGTCTGTAAAATTCAGTCAATCTGATGTAATATCGTGACCTTGTTAGGCTCCATCCAAAGAGCCTTCTTGATGAAAAGTGTGCGGTCCTTTGAACCGGATTCCGCCAGCAGTTTCTCGAATCAGCTGTTTTTTCAACATTCAGCCGTAAACTGTACTTTAGTCGGCAGGGGCACTCTTGAATTTCTTGTCCGTTCTTGTCACATTTGTTTTCTCTATCTGTCTGATTTTGGATTTGTACTTCTTCTCTTCCAGAATTGCGACTTCTATGTTGTAATCCAAATATTTTATGAATTATTTTTTAATAAATTTTCTATAGCTATCTTTGTATTAGAAAGTTGAAGAGGAAACAAGCTCTGTGTCAGCAATAGACTTTCTGCGTTATACTGTAACCTTGTTAAGAGGATGGTTTCAACTGTCCTCTTAACAAGGTTACAGGCATCGCATTATAGCTCAGAAAACCCTAAAATATAGAACTATAAAAACAGCCTTCTATCAGTAGACAAAATATTGCTACATTGCGTTTTTTTAATTTTTATAGTGTGAAGAGCCGCAAACTTTGGATAGCAAACAGTTTTGTTGCAGTCGCAAACAGCGGTCACTTTCCCTTATGTTGTCTTTATAGTATCATTTTATAATTCCACATTCATAAGTGCGTCCATTCTTCAGCACATAATATATCCGATTTAATAGTTTTCTTGCAATCCGAATAATGGCTTTATTAGGGGTGCATTCTTTTCGTAAGATTGTGAAAACAGAGAGATAGGACCGGTTCTTTTTTTATGGCCATCCAGGCACTTTCAACTAAAATGGTTTTTAACGCAGCCACTCCTCTAAAAGTAATCCGTCCAATACATTCTTTTTCACCGCTGGAATGATTGTTGGGAATTAGGCCAATGTATGAAGACAAATGATCTGTATTGCGGCATCGCTTTATATCTTCAATGTGTGTCATTATAACGATTGAACTTAGCCAACCCAAACCAGGAATACTTTGTAACAGAATTATATTTTTCGTATATCTGTCAGATTCACATAGCAGTTTGATCTTGTTATTAATATCTTTGAGATTTGCGTATAGATTTTCCACGTTCAAAATCAAAGAGTTCAAAGCTTCTTTCCCTGATGAGGAGGGAAGAATGAGTCCTTCTTTCAACCATTTTATAAACTTTTTGCTCCAATGCCCATTCTTTTTTATGTATTCTGCCGGAATGGAGATCCCATGAAAATAGAGGAATGATTTCACCCGGCTCTTTGACCGGGTAATATCCTGAACTAATAAACTTCTGGTTCGCACCAATGAGCGGTCCTCCAACGTTTGACGGCTCATTACATGAATCGGAGTTAATTCTTTGGCATGTAGGCCTCGTGCTATTTTCCGACAGTCTATTGAATCACTCTTTTGAAATAATTCTTTTTGCGTAGTGGGTATATCTGTCGGATTAATCACAATATTATTTATCCCCAAAGACAGTAATTGGTGGTCCAATAACCGGAAAAACCAGCTTCATAAGCTGAATAATAAGTAGTTCTCGGAAAATTCTCATACAAATAATTGAATAAGATTTGCGCACTTGGCGGTTGTATAAAAGTTTTATAGGTTATATGCTCCGTTAAAACAGTTACAGCCCAGCATTTTTAAATGCCTACATAGATATTTCGTCCTTCAAAGTTTAATTCTAAATTCTGTTTCTGCATAGCGCTATTTATTTAATTGATTAGACTGCCTTTTAAAGATAGTAATTTGTTACTGACTTTTATGCTACTGTCTTTAAATTACAAACATACCGACTTTGGAGCAAATGCCCTCGCTCTTCCGGGAAGTGCGGAGGTTTCCGTCTGACAAAATAGTTTTTGTCTGACGAAAACACAACTTGCTGCTTTCGTTTGAAAGCAGAATCCTCATGAATTCGGATTACCATGCGGCGTGAGCTGCGTATCGTGAACCGATTAAGGGGTGCGTATTCCGATAGTACAAGACTACTCCGGTTCTATTCATTATGGGACAGACGGTTATATGACTTATAATGACGGGTAATGCCATATGATGACAATCCGGTTTAAAGACGATGGGAAATCGGATGATTTTTCTACTTTTGGACATCTGATAAGGATATGTCGGTCCGTCAGGATACTGTGACAGTCTGATTTTAGCAGTATGCCATATCCTTATATCCCTGTATTCCTATTTCTTTATGTTCTTATGTTCCTGTGTTGAGGAAACGGCATGTCAATATGTTAACATGTCAAGATTGGAACAGCATAGTATGGTGAAAGAAAAAAAGGCTATTGTCACCGGATAGGGTGATGTCAGGGTATCGGTGGAATACGGGCATGGGCTGTCATTCTGTTACCCGGTTCAGATGTTGTTGCCCTGTTCTCCGAACGGCAGGGTGTTTCCGGACCATAAGGCAATCCGCCATTGCCGTAGCAAGCGGACGTGGTGTCCGGATAAGGGTATGTTATTGGCAAGTAAGGGAGACGGAATGATAAGGGTAAACCCGACCCGGGTAGTTTTTTAGCCTTCTCCCATGAGAAAAAGGGTATCCGCAGGCAAGGCTGGATACCCCTTACACATCGGTTCTTTAGTCCGTTTATTATCTGAGAATAGGATTGGAAAGCAGTATCTTGTAATAGACGACTCCTCCTACTTCCATCGGTGTCTTTGCCATCATGAACTGTACGCTTTTCCTTTCCACCCTTGCCTGCTGCATGAGCCTGTGTACGATGAACCCTGCCGAGAACCTTGCACACCGTTTGTCTTTCCATACGATGAAGCCTTCGTTGTCGTCAGCCCGGCAGATATACCAGTCGCCCGTCTCGTCGTCATGGGCGAAGTTCACCCTTCCTCCGCCGAGTATTCCCAGCTCGATTGACATCGTTTTAGACAGATAGACGGTTCCCCTGCTGTCCAGGTTGATGGTCCGCTTGCCCTTGTATGTGACTTCCTGCGGACGGGAGTTCTCCTTGTTGTATACTATCAGTGCCATAACTTCCTTTTTTCCGGTTAAACAATTTTTCAAAACATCAATACATTAAACTTTCTACCGCCAGCATCTGGCTTCTCCATGCGAAACTGCCGTGAGTGCGTACTGCATCCATAATCCTGCATACCTTTTGGGAAATGGCCGCTGCCGATATGCCCATGCATTCCGCCAGTGCCTTGAACGAGAATTGTGCCTCATAGAACCTGAGCACGAACATGCGGTATTCCTCATATGGGAATTTCTGGCGTATGAAACGCAGGATGTCCTTCACCAGCCTTTCGCAGCCGTTCAGGTCGTCTTCCAATATGAATTTCGCTTCCTCACCACATCTGAGGAAGAAGTCGTCTTCGGGATGTATGTACCTGTTCTCCTTCCTGATTTTCACCAGTGCCGCCTTCCTATAACATCCGATGAAATACGCCTCATAGTCCGTTATGTCCTTTCCCGGTGCCATCACCTGCTTCCTTACGAACAGATAGGTGTCGTGGAAATTGTCCTCGTCCAGCATGCCGTATTTCCGGAGTGAGGTTCTTAACCTGTTATAGGATTTCGTGAACCATTCGTTGAATACTCTTTCCTTTTCCGTGCTCTTGTCTGCCATAGCCTTATAATTTTTTGAATTATACATCGCCTACGTTGGTAGGCATTCTTATTTCTTGTGCTTTTTTTCAGTTTGTTTTTCGGCGGTCTCCGGCAAGGCTTGCCGTGAAAAAATACGCTCACGCGTCAGCGTGAGGAAGATTTTTTCACGAGCAACCGGCCCTTGGGCCGCCTTGCGGGACCGTCCTGAAAAACAACTATTTTTGCCGCAAGAAATGAGGATGACAGACAATGACCTGTTGAATCTGTTTTTATGGGAGTATGAATTTGCTTCTCATCCCTTTCATTTCTTCGGACACGGTCTTGTCCAAAATCCGTGCATATATTCTGGTTGTCCTGATGTCCGTATGTCCAAGCATTTTGGCGACAGATTCCATTGAAACCCTGTTGGCAAGTGCAACGGTTGCGAATGTATGTCTTGCCACATGAGTGCTCAGCGGTTTGGTGATACCGCATGTATCGGCTATCTCTTTCAAGTAACTGTTCATCCGCTGGTTGCTGGGTACCGGCAGCAACACCCCTTTTTTCATACATTCCGGGTGTCCCTTGTATTTCTCCAGGATCATCCGTGGAATGTCCAGTAAAGGTATGTCACACATGTTGTCCGTCTTTTCGCGGGCTTTTCTTATCCAATATTCCCCATTGCCATCCTTTATTATATGGTCATGCCTCAGGTGCTGTACATCGGTAAAGGCCAGCCCGGTCAGTGCGCAAAAGACAAATATGTCCCTTACTGTCTGTAACCGGGGAATGGTGAACTCTTTTTTTCAAGAGTATGCCAAGTTCTTCTTCCGTGAGGAATGCCCGGTTTGTTCTGGTCTGTTTGAAATGGATTTCCAGGAAAGGGTCATCCGTTATCCATTTGTTTACAAGTGCCGCTTTTATAATCTTCTTGAGATTTTTCAGATACTTGACGGCTGCATTTTGGGCGCATGATTTTTCAGTCTTTACATAGTGCTCAAATTTTGTAATGAATTCATGGTTTATTTCTTTCAGCGGGATATCGTTCATTCCGTATTCTTTTTGCAGCAGTTCCTCCAGATATCTTGCAGTCCGTTCATACCTCAGTACGGTTCCGGCTACATAATCCTTTCCCATCAGTTCCCTGTATTTGCGGTTGTGTTCTCTAAAGACCTCCAACAGCATTTTGGGAGAGTCCCCTTCACCGTAGTAACGTCTTTTCAGTATATCGGCTGTAATCGGTTTGCCGTCCTGCTCCAGTTCCCTGTGTATTTTTAGGACTTTTGTCCGGACCGTATCCAGATAATGGTTCAACTCCATCGCTTTTCTGTCCTTGCCGGCAGTGCATTCCTTTTGGGAGTTCCATTTGGAAACTTCCACACTTCTTTTAATCTGTATTTCCGCCCGTTGCCCGTTGACTGTTATACGCATACAAATAGGTGCCTCACCGTTCTTCAGAAGTTTGGATTTCTTGATGAAGAAAAGAATCGTAAAATAGTTTCTTTGCATAGCCATACTCACAAAATTAAATGTTACAAAATTAATTCCAACGAGTCGGATTACGCTGATACAAAATGCGGAAAATCAATGAAGTATGCTATAACTCGGTGGACATTGCAAGGTGTCTTTCAAGTCCACCTATTCCACCTGTGATTATTGCTTCTTTTTGCGGTAAAATGCAGTGTCGGAAAAAATAAAAATCCCTGATAACTGTTGATTATCAGGGATTTTCTTGTTTTTCTTATTTGTTTGAGTGATCCGCCTGGGGCTCGAACCCAGGACCCCAACATTAAAAGTGTTGTGCTCTACCTGCTGAGCTAGCGAATCAATCAGCGTTGTGAGTGGTAGTGCGATAATCATTCCCAACATTCCCATTAATGAACCCCATATGGAAAGTGATAATAGAATGATAGCAGGATTTAGTCCGGTAATTTTCCCCATAACACGTGGCACGATGAATCCGTCTTGGATGATTTGCACTACAATGAATACTGCCATGGCTGAGGCGATGATTATCCAAAAATTCTCGCCTGTGTCGGAGGCTTTCAGGATTGCCAGTATGATAGTAGGAACCAAACCGATGATTTGAAGGTAAGGCACCATATTCAATGCCCCGATGAACAAACCGAGACCTATGGCCAATGGGAAGTCTATGATAAGAAAGCCTATGCTGAATAAAATGCCGACACATAAGGCTACGAATGCCTGTCCGCGGAAGTATCTGTTCATACCTACTTTTACGTCATTTAGTATGCCTACCACGAAAGAGCGGTATTTCATAGGCACGAGATGCGTCCAACCTTCTGCGATGCTTTCGTAGTCTAATAAAATGAAGATAACGTATAGTAAGATAATGAATATGGTGAATACGCTGAATAATAAGTCAACGGAGTCCGATAATAAAGACCATAGGCGGGGAACTGCTTCTTTGAGCGCATCCAATAGGTTCTCTTTATTGAATAGTTCGGTTATAAATTTAACATCGATATTATCTCGTAAAAAATCGGAAAGAGAGGTGGGGACATTACTATTATATGTTCCGTGCGAAAAGTATTGGACCAATAAAGTCTGTACTCTGCCGCACTCTTGTATCATAGGGGGTACTAACAGATAAAAAGCTCCGGCACCCACAATCAGAAGTGTGAGTAATGCGCAGAATATGGAAACAATCCTATTTCTTAATTTTAGCTTGTATTGGAAAAATGTGACCAAAGGATATACCAGATAGGCAATAAGCCAAGCGATAAAGAAAGGTAATAGAACGCTGCTTAAACGCTTCAGAAGCATCAATATGCTGATAATGATAACTCCTAAAATGACACCGCGGATAAAACTGTCGAATGTAATCTTTTTACGTTCCATAGAATCCTGTATTAAATTTATTAATCGCTTGCTGTTTGCTGGTCTTCCTTTATCGCCCGTAAATAACACTCTCGGCACAAGGGTTCGTATTCGGCTGTTTCACCCAACAGAACTTGTTTGTCATTTTTTACAGTACGATGAGAGAATGAAGCAAGCTGTCCGCATTTTACACAAATGGCATGCACCTTGGAAACTTCATCTGCAATGGCGCACAGCCCCGGCATGGGGCCAAAAGGATTACCGCGGAAATCCATATCCAATCCGGCTACTATTACACGTATACCATTGTTGGCAAGCTGGTTGCATACATCAATCAGACCTTCGTCAAAGAATTGCGCTTCGTCGATGCCTACTACATCTATTTCGGAAGTGAATAGCAGTATGCTTGCCGATGAGTCTATCGGTGTAGAGGATATGATGTTGCTGTCATGCGATACGACATCTGCTTCTGAGTAACGCGTGTCTATTGCCGGCTTATATATTTCTACACGTTGCTTGGCAAATTTGGCACGTTTCAAACGGCGTATCAGTTCCTCTGTCTTGCCGGAGAACATGGATCCGCATATAACTTCAATTCTTCCTCTACGTTTGGTTTCTTGTATGTGGTCTTCCGAAAATAATACCATATCTTTGAGTGTTATATTCAGTCGCAAAAGTAATGATTTTGTTCGCTTCCGGATATTTTTTCATTATTTATTTCTACATTTGTGCCATTAATACGGACAGGAAAAGGATATGCAAGCATTATTGAATGATATAGAACTGGATGTTCAGGAATTGAAATGTTTGATACAGTCGATGCTCACTGATACAAATCCTGTGTTGAGAATAGTTGCCAAAAGGAATATTCATCAGATGCAGGAGCGGTTGGATGCGCTGACTAAACTGTTGGATGACACTTTTGTGATAACTCCGGCGGAACATGTTGCTTCTGACATTGTGGAGGAAACAACTGAATCGGAAGTGATTTCCGAACCGGTTGCTGATGTTCCGGTTGAGGCAACTCACGTTTCGGATATTGCAGTACCTGCTTCTCAGATTCTTGCCGAATGTATTAAGCCGGCTACGGACTTACAACATGCTATCAGTCTGAATGATTCGTTTCGTTTTACCCGTGAATTGTTTGCCGGAGATGCGACACGTATGAATGAGGTGGTGCGCCTTTGCGGTGGGGCTTCCTCTTTGGATGAGGCTATGTCTGTATTTATGTCAACTGTACAACCGGATGAGGAAAATGAGGCGGCTGCTGATTTTATAGAACTTCTCAAGAAGTATTTCAGTTAAAAAAGTAGCGGATATGGGAAAACTTTATGTAGTGCCTACGCCAGTAGGAAATTTGGAAGATATGACTTTTCGCGCTATCCGCATATTGAAGGAAGCGGATTTGGTGCTGGCAGAAGACACGCGTACTTCCGGAATATTGCTGAAGCATTTTGAGATAAAGAATGCAATGCAGTCTCACCATAAATTTAATGAACATAAAACAGTAGAAAGTGTTGTAAATAGAATAAAGGGTGGTGAGACTGTGGCGTTGATTTCAGATGCCGGTACTCCAGGTATTTCCGATCCGGGTTTTCTGGTGGTTCGCGAGTGTGTCCGCAACGGTATCGAAGTACAGTGCCTGCCGGGGGCTACTGCTTTTGTTCCGGCATTGGTGGCTTCCGGATTGCCCAACGAGAAGTTCTGCTTTGAGGGTTTTCTTCCTCAGAAGAAAGGTAGGATGACACGTCTGAAAGGTTTGGCGGAAGAACGCCGGACAATGGTTTTCTATGAATCTCCCCACCGTTTGGTAAAAGCACTGACGCAGTTTGCAGAATATTTCGGTTCGGAACGGCAGGCGTCCGTTTCCCGTGAAATATCCAAGATACATGAGGAGACGGTACGTGGTACTCTTACCGAATTGATAGAACATTTCACAGCCAACGAACCGCGTGGTGAGATAGTGATTGTAGTAGCAGGAATAGACGATTAAATAACTTCATTAACAAAACGTAAAACAAAAGCGTATGAAAAAGTTAGCAGTTTTGATTGTATGTACAGCCGTTATGGCTTCATGTGACAACTTTTCAGGTGGTAGCAAAGATCAGTTGAAAGCTGAGAATGATTCTCTTTTAATGGAACTGACTCAGCGTAATGCTGAACTGGATGAAATGATGGGCACTTTCAATGATATTTCGGAAGGATTTCGTCAAATCAATGCGGCAGAAAGCCGTGTAGACTTGCAGCGTGGTGCAGTTGCAGAGGGTTCTCTGAATGCTAAACAGCAGATAGCCTCTGATATTGAATTCATCCGTAAGCAAATGGAAGAGAACAAAGAGCAGATTGCTAAGCTGCAATCTATGTTGAAAAACAGCAAGACCAACTCTTCTCAGTTAAAAAGAGCCGTTGAGTCTTTGACACAGGAACTGAATGCGAAAACCCAGCGTATCGAAGAGTTACAGGCCGAACTGGCTTCTAAGAATATCCGTATCCAGGAGTTGGATGCCGCCGTTACGGATTTGAATGCTGTCAAGAGTGAATTGACTGCTGAGAATGAGGCAAAAGCCAAGACAGTGGCAGAACAGGATAAAGCGCTTAATACTGCATGGTTTGTATTCGGAACGAAGAAAGAACTGAAAGACCAGAAAATTCTGAGCGGTTCCGGATTATTTAAAAAAGGTTCGGTCTTGAAAGATGGTGATGTCAATAAGGATTATTTTACCCAGGTTGATATTCGTACTACCAAAGAAATCAAACTGTATTCCAAAGATGCCGATATTCTGACTACCCATCCTACCGGTTCTTATGCCTTGGAAAAAGATGATAAAGATCAGTTGACATTGAAGATTACTAATCCGAAAGAATTCTGGAGCGTTTCCAAGTATCTGGTAATTCAAGTGAAATAGTTACTTGATTGATAATTGATAGGGCTGTTTCAAAAGTGCGTTTCGTTTGTAGGCCTGCTTTTGAAACAGCCTTTTTAGTATTCTTTTTTATGCTTTATAAAAATCTTTTTTTTGATTTGGACGATACGCTTTGGGCGTTCTCTCTCAATGCTCGTGATACCTATGAAGAAATGTACTGGAAGTATGGATACAATTGCTATTTCGATTCGTTCGAGCATTATTATTCACTTTATCAGCGTCGCAATCTGGATTTATGGGCAGAGTATGCAGATGGTAAAGTCACGAAAGAAGAGTTAAACCGTCAACGTTATCTTTATCCTTTGGAGGCTGTAGGAGCAGGTGACTCCACTTTGGCAAAGGCTTACGAAAGAGATGCTCTTACAATGATTCCTACCAAAAGCAAATTGATGCCACATGCGCGTGAAGTGCTGGAATATCTTTCGGGAAAATACAATTTGTACATTCTTTCAAATGGATTTAAAGAACTCCAAAGTCATAAAATGCGTTCGTCGGGCATTGATGAATATTTCAAAAAAGTGGTTCTTTCCGATGATATCGGAATCCTGAAGCCTTGGCCTGAGATTTTTCATTTTGCTCTTTCGACAACCCAGTCCGAGTTGAATAATTCGTTGATGATCGGAGATAGTTGGGAAAATGATATCGTCGGAGCGGCGGGAGTAGGCATGCACCAGGTGTTTTACAACTTGTCCGGCCGTATCGACTTGCCTTTTGCTCCTACCTATCAGATTACTGATTTGAAAGATTTATTTAATTTTTTGTGACATTGACAGATTAGTTGTACTTTTGTTTCCAATGATGAACATCTAAAAATACTATTATGGAAACTCTCATTCCTTTTGCATTGTTGTGTTTCACATCCTTCTTTACGTTGACTAATCCGTTGGGCACAATGCCGGTTTTTCTGACTATGACGCAGGGTATGACCGATAAAGAACGTTGTTCTATCGTAAAGCGCGCAACATTGGTCTCGTTTATCACATTGATGGTCTTTGTCTTTGCCGGGCAATTCCTCTTCAAGTTTTTCGGTATTTCGACAAACGGTTTCCGAATAGCGGGTGGCGTTATCATTTTCAAGATAGGTTTTGATATGCTGCAGGCACGCTATACACCGATGAAATTGAAAGATGAAGAAATCAAGACTTATGCGGATGATATTTCGATAACTCCTTTAGGTATTCCGATGTTATGTGGTCCGGGCGCTATTGCCAATGCAATCGTACTGATGCAAGATGCACATTCCTTTGAGATGAAAGGGGTGCTTATAGGCACTATTGCCCTTATTTATTTTCTTACATTTTTGATATTGAAGGCTTCCACCCGTTTGGTCAATTTATTAGGGGAAACCGGTAATAATGTGATGATGCGCCTTATGGGGCTCATCTTGATGGTGATTGCCGTAGAATGTTTCGTTAGCGGAGTGAAGCCGATATTGACGGATATTGTAAAGGAAGGTTGCTTGATGTAATTAAATAAGAGAACCGGAATTTGGCAGTAATGAAAAAAGGTTGCAAACAGGAAAAAAGTCTTCCGTTTGCAACCTTTTTTATAGCTGGCATGAAATACCATATCATGCTTTATGTTTTATCATCAGAAAGCTTAACTACCGGTTTGTCTTTTCTGCTATTACGACAAACCGGTACTGGTTAGGCTTTGTTTAATAACCCGGATTCTGCTGTGCTTTCAAAGTCGGGTTGGCATTGGTTTCACTTACAGGAATAGGCAACAATGCTTTTGTATACGTGCGGTCAAAACTTTGTGATTCTTTAAGTAATGAGTAGTGCCAGCCTTGGTTTTCCTCACTGCTATAGCGTACAATCGTTTCGTTATTGCGCATGGCGTCGAAAAAGCGTTGCCCTTCGCCAACCAATTCCTTACGGCGTTCAATCAAAACTTTGCTCAGGAATTCGTCATCAGCAATAGCATCGGATACTTTGGCTGTTGGAGTTTTGGTGCGTTTGTCCAATAAATCGTTCAGATATTTTATACCTTCTGCTTTGGCTGCTCCGCCCAGTTTGGCAGCAGCTTCGGCTGCGTTCAGGTAAACTTCGGACAGACGTAAAATCGGCAAGTTGGCAAGGCGCATATCTCCCAGTGCTCCCAGCGGGAACTTATTGATGAAAATTGGATTTTCCCCATAGGTTTTCTTCAAGTCTTTGTCGTACATTGCTGGTAGCACAACTTCGTTACGGACATCTGCAGGATCGGTTTGCAGCATATCAACAAATGATTTTGTACAGATAGCATCGGCATATCCTTGTTCATTCAGCAAGTAGCCTATGCCTTCACGGTCGGCCCAGTCATCAGAACCATTGTTTATCAATTCAAAAATCATTTCTTTTGTATGGTTCGGATCTTGCTTGTCCCATGCCTCAGCGTATTGTTCGGGAGTCCATAATTCATAAGGAGAGTCGTTGATGATTTCTTTTGCTAAATCGAAGGCTTCCTGATTTTTGTTCATGTATAGATACACTCGGCACAGCAAAGCTTTAGCTGCCCATAAATCGATATAGCCTTGTTTTTCACCTGCTTTTTGGGATACGGTCAGTGCTTCTGAGTCGATGGCATTATTCAGGTCTGCAACAACTTTGGCATAAACATCGGCTACCTTGTCACGTCCGGGTTGTGCATCACGATCCAGTGGTTTGTCAACGAAAGGTACTCCAAGCGAAGCACCTTCATCGTATGTATAGGGCATGCCGTACACTTTTACCAAATCAAAATGTACTAAGGCGCGTATTACTTTGGCCTGATTGTAGATATTTGCCAATTCAGCCTGAAAATTTTCCGCATCGGTAATTGTCTTGTTATCTACAGCCTCAATCAAGCGATTGGCGCGTCTTATCACATTGTACTGTATATTCCACATGTTTGGGGCATCATCTGCGGTATAGCGCATTTCATAGCAAGAAGAGGTGCGCATACCTTGAGTGCGTGCCTGCATGTCGTCCCCCCGGACATCTCCATAGTAGAACATGCGAGCTGCATAGTACTGGGTGTAAGTGGAATTGCCTTGCAGGCCATCATACATACCATACATTGCTGTGCGGGCATCATTATAATTGGTAATGGCGGAACTTGTTGGCGTTCCGTTGGAAGGGGTTTGGTCCAGCCAGTTATTCACACAGGACGAAAGCCCTGTCGTGACTGCTGCTAATGCTAGGATATTATATATTTTCTTCATAATGTATATGCTAAGTAAAGATTTTAATTAGAAACCAAGTTCGATACCAAATGTAATTGTTCTTAATGCAGGTGTCTCGAAGTAACACAGTCCGTCAACAGGGTTTTCTGGATCTACATACAAGTCTTTGGATTTCCAGGTAAGCAGATTATTACCCGAAATGTAAGCTCTTAATTTGCTTATTCCAGCCTTTTTGGACAAGTTGCTTGGAAGAGTGAAACCTATGGTCAGGTTTTTCAAACGTAAGTGATCGGTAGGCATCATCCAACGTGAAGAAACCGTATTTTTATTGCCATAGGCAAATAGGGGCAATTTAGCGTTGTCGCCCGGTTGCTTCCAGGTATCTTCAATCTTATAGTATGCCGGAACATTACCTACATAGTTGTAAGTACCGCCATTAGACTGTAACCAAGTTGCAGCATCGTATGCATGACCGCCCAAAGAGTAAGTCAGAGTAAAGTTTAAATCTATGAATTTCCAACTTACAAAGTTAGTCAGACCACCGGTCAGTTTCGGGTCGGGCGAACCGATAATCACCTTATTGGCCTCATTCGAATGTATGGTGGTTTCACGACTTCCATCTTCTCCGTTAATGTAGAACATTTCCGATCCGGTTTCCGGATCAACACCTGCGTATTCGTAAGCATAGAATGATTGATAAGCCTCTCCGATACGATGAATGGCTATGCCGTCAATCATTTCGTTCTGTTCGCCGTCCAGTTTTAACAAGGTGTTTTTGTTGTGTCCGAAGTTCAAGGATGTGCTCCAATACCAGTCTTTATTTTGGATATTGGTGGATTTAATTTCAAATTCAACACCGCGGTTTCTCATAGAACCGACATTCATCAGCATAGTGGCTCCACCGCTACTGTTGATTACACCCGGCACGGCTGAAATATTCTTGCTCATCAATAAATCCTTAGTGTCTCGGTTATACCATTCTGCAGTAATCGACAATCTGTTCCACAGCGTAACGTCCAAACCTACGTTGGTTGCGTAATTCTTTTCCCATTTCATATTGGGATTGTCAAAACGAGCTTCAGCCGAACCGCCATTTCCTGCATAGTTATAACCAAATTCATATACGCCCAAATAGCCGTACAAATCTGTGGGTTGTGTACCGTTTACACCGTAAGATACACGTAATTTGGCATCGGTCAGCACATGCTTGATATCCTGCATGAAAGCTTCTTCACTCAGTCTCCAAGAACCGGATATAGACCAGAAATCTCCCCAACGGCTTTCTCTTGACAAGCGGGAACTTCCATCCCGGCGATAACTTGCACTAAAATAATACTTGTTATTGTAGTCATAATTGATACGTCCCAGGAAAGAAGTCATTCTGTATCGTTCTACATGGCTTGAAGCACGGCTATCGCCTGCATTTTCTATTTCCGGCAGGTAAGAAGGGTATTGGTTTCCGTTGGCATATAAATAATCATATTTATAATCTTCGGTTTCAAAGCCTACCAAAGCATCCAGATTGTGTAATCCGAAGGATTTGTTGTAAGATAATTGTGTTTGTGTATTTAACTGCCCTCTGTTGCCCATAACGCGCTGATAAACACCGTTTGATGAACGACCGTCGTTGCTGCGGGGATCCCACCATATACGTTCATTGTTTTGGTTGAAGTCATAGCTGATGGCTTCTTTCAATTTCAGATTATCCCAAATAGTCCAGGTTGCGGCCATTGAACCGAGGAAGCGGTTTATGGTAGCCCTGTTGTAATTATATGTTTCAGTTTGTATAGGGTTGGCACCATTCAGTGCAGGGAAGTTACTGCTGAATGAACCGTCTTCATTATATGGATATGTAGAGGGAGAGGCAGTCATTGCATAGCACATGATAGGGCTTGCAAAGCTGGTCCCTTCATTATTTACGTTTTGGGTTGAATTAGTATACATGGCGTTGGCTTCCAATAACACTTTATCGGTTTGGTGTGTAACATTGGCGCGACCGGTGAAACGCTCATAGCCTGATACATTTGTAATACCTTCTTGCTTTGTATAAGCAAAAGAAGTATAAAACCTCGTTTTTTCATTACCGCCTTGTGCATTTACTTCATAATTCTGGTGGCTACCGTTACGGAATAAGACATCTTTCCAGTCTGTATATCCTGACCAGGGTTCTGCTGCATATTCATCGATGTTTTTATTGGCCAAAGCTGCTGCTTGTTCTGCATCATAGCCAAGGGTATATTTGGCATAATTCTCAAATCCCAAGTGCAGGATTTCACGTCTTTGCTTACCATCGAGAATCGGTCGATAATCGATTGCCATATTAGACATACCCCAGTCTGCTCTTACCCCTATCTTGGTCTTGCCAGCAGAGCCTTTTTTGGTTGTTATGACAATAACACCATTAGCGGCACGCGAACCATACAATGAGGCAGCCGCAGCATCTTTGATCACCGTCATGGACTCTATGTCATTGCTATTCAGTGTAGCCATTAGACTGTTACCGGAATCTGCGTAAGTGAATTCGCTGACGTTTCCGTTCAGCATGGGCACTCCGTCAATGACATATAATGGTTCATTGCTGGCATTGATAGACCCCATACCGCGAATACGCACGGAGGCAACGGAGCCGGGCTGACCGGAAGTAGAAGTGATTTGAACACCGGCAACAGAACCAGCCAAACGATCTTGCACACTGATAGAAGGTAAATCCTGTAACTTTTCGGTAGTCACATTTGATGCAGAACCTGTAAATGAGGACTTTTTGAAGGTACCATATCCGGTTACTACAACTTCATCAAGCACCTCAGTATCAGGTTTCAATACCACTTTTAAGTTCGGTTTGATAGCCACTTCCTGAGTCTGCATACCGATGTGTGAAATCTGCAAAGTTTTCGCAGAACTCATAAAGATATAAGTTGCTAAAAATAAGAGTTTTATAAGTAACAGTTAAGTTGCCATTCAGAGCAAAAGTATTTACACATATCATTCTGGCTATATCTAATAATCGAATTATATTACCAAAGTGCTACCTATAATCTATAATAACTGTTGATTATTAGCGCTTTGTATGGACGACTGTTGGATAATAATCATATCATAAATATACTTATTGCTTTTTGAAATAACATTTTGTAAGCAAAAAAGTATTGGTAGCTTAAGTCTTCCGTTTATAACTTGAACTCGGTCTCTCTATCAAGTTTAAAATGAAAATCATCTGTTATGCTATCATACTACAGGGGGTATACTTCTGATTTCAAGCATATTAATCCGTGTAAAACAGGCGTGATAGATAAAATTATTTACAACTATCTATCACGCCACACATCGCCTTAAAAATGGGCTAACCCCTATGTGTATTCACACCTGATTGCACGGAATAATTTATTGGTAATCGGTGTAAAACTTTTAGTTTTATAGGAGAAAACTAAAAGTTCCAGCATTACAAAACAACTTGCTTACTACTTATTAAAGCTGTTATCTGTCTTTTTTTTGATACCAAGTGCTGCTTGCTTTATTTTTTCCAAGTCATGGACAATCGTCATATCCATAATATTGGTATACACTTGTGTCGTTTTTACGCTTTTATGACCAAGCAGCTTTTGTACAGTAGTGATATTTACACCATTATATATAAGTAAAGTTGCATTGGTGTGACGAGCTGTGTGAAATGAAATCTTTTTTGATAACCCTGCCAATTTTGCAATGATTATCAGGTCTTTATTAATATTTGAGTTATCTCTTAAGTGGAAAAAATCCTCCAGATTATTGCGGTATTTATTAAGGATTACAATTCCTTTGCCTGCAAAAAGGAGATAAAGGGGTAACCGCACTTCTGTTCCGGTCTTTACAGATTTATATATAAGCCACGTTTCCTGATTTATATCTACAATGTTTTTCTTGGATAAATTTGTAAAATCAGAGTATCGCATTCCTGCATAACAGCAGAACAGAAAAGCATCCAAGGACTTTTGCAGTTTCATATGCTTGTCCGTCAGGCTCAAACGTTCCAATTGTTCCAGTTCTTCTGGTACTAAATGGGTGTGTTTGTTTTCCACGGTTTTTATTTTATACTTCCTGAAAGCATATTTCTGGATTTCAATATATTCTTTATTAATAGCAATATTTATGTGGCGTTTTAAATGTTTCATATGTTTCGCAATGGTATTGGTATGATATCCTTTCTGTTGCAGGAAGTACTCAAAAGATGAAACAAACTCGAATGTCAAATCGGAAAATACTATATCCCTTTTGAATTCTTGCAGCAATAGAAGAGTAGAAAGATGATTGCGTTTGGTGCTGTCCTTTAAAGACGAATTCGAAACCTCTTGCTTAAAGAAAGATATAAATGAAGAATTGTTCTCTCTGGTAGCTAAAGCATCCTTTAATAATTCCAATGATATACGTTTGCCCTGCTGCCATAATTCCAATTCTTTTTTCTCTATTGCTGCGACAAATTCGTAAATCAGGCGGTTGAGAGCATCTGCATTAGGGTGGTTTTTTACAACTAGTTTTTTTGCATCCCATTGTTCCGGTTTCAGATAGACTTTGGTTGAAAAGTATTTCTTCTTTCTGTCCAAATAAGCTTCTACTTGTACCAGTGCCATTCCTCTTTTGTTCAGACATTTCTTTCTGTTGTACACAAGACTGTAAATAATTTTATTCATCTCAAGTTATTTTGATTAATACTATAAACAAATAAGATGATATTCTGTGCAAAACAGGGTTTGAATAAGAATTAATATCTGCAAAAAAAGACTCTTTCTTTGACGGTCTGTTCTTTGAAGTCACTCAAAAGATTCAAGATATCTTGCTTTATCGGATGAACTAGCGTAAATATGAGAGCGTTTTTAACTATTTTATTTTAAAATATATATATTCGGATTAATAATAGAACAAAATGATTAAAACATAGTGGTAGTAAACATTACCATTTTAAGGTTCTATAATTGCATAAAACATGCTATTCAGCATAAAATAATCGAAATTCTTAACAGATTGATAGATTTACAAGGTTTTTTCAATAAAATAGTTGTGTGTTTCATATTTATTAATATATTTGCATTTTGTTAGAGTAAAGAAACAATTAATGTAAAGTTAAACTTTAAGAGAGAATTTATGAAAAGAAAATTAATGCTGTTATTAAAACTTTGCGAATTTCATTCGTTGGCATGCAAACGCAGGATGTGGCTATCAGACCAAATGTAAGAGTGATACTCAAATCAGATGCCGAACAATTGGATGAAGTAGTAGTAACTGCCATGGGTATCAAACGTGATCGCAAAGCATTAGGCTATGCGGCACAGGATTTGAATTCAGAACAACTGAATAAAGCAGGAACAACCTCGCTTGCCAGCGCTATACAAGGTAAGCTGACGGGTGTAGATATTCGTCAGTCATCGGGTGCACCGGGTGCTTCTTCTCAGATTGTAATTCGTGGTGCTCGCTCGTTTGATGGCAACAACCAGCCGTTATATGTAATTGATGGTATGCCTGTGAATACAACTGCGGATTTTGATACCGGTAAATCTGTAACGGGTGCTAACTACGCCGATCGTAGCATAGACATTAATCCTGAAGATATAGAGTCTGTGAATATACTGAAAGGTCAGGCAGCATCCGCATTGTATGGTATCCGTGCATCCAACGGTGTGATTGTCATTACGACCAAACGCGGTTCCAAAAACAATATGAACAAACCAAGCGTAACGATTTCAACGAACCTGAGTGCACAACGGGTTTCACGCAAATTCGAACGTCAAAATATATATTCGCAGGGCAACAGCATTGCAGCAGGATATGATCCGTCTTCTTCCATGACTTGGGGACCAAAAATCAGCGAATTGGCAAACGACCCCAAATATGGTGGAAACATGAATAATCAATACACTGCGGCAGATGGTATGCGCGAAGGGCAATATTACAATCCCAAACGCGCACAAGCTGGTTTAGACGGTTGGACTACGCCACAGATTTATGATAATGTGGGCGATTTTTTAGGCACAGGATTCACTGAAAACACAAACGTGAATCTATCACAAAGCATCAACGGAATAAACTATTCGTTCGGCGTGAACAATTCGCACCAGAATGGCATCATTCCTTCAACAGGCATGGACCGTTGGGGAGCGCGCGGATTGGTAGATTGGAAAATCAATCCACAGTGGAACACAGGATTCTCCATGAACTATTCATCTACTAAAATTACATCTGCACCGGGAGCCAACGATGGTATCATGAATGTGGTTTACTCTGCTCCGGCCGAATATGATTTGAAGGGTATTCCCAATCATGAACCGGGCAATCCGACAAACCAGATATTGTTCCGTTCCACCTCATTTACCAACCCTTATTGGTGGGCGGAACATAATGAATATCTCCAGCATACCAACCGTGCTTTTGGCAATACCTATTTGGAGTACCAACCGGATTTGGGCTTGGGAGAGAACTTCTCACTCAAGATTAGAGAACAGGCCGGTCTTGACATTTGGACTTCTGACTATGCCACCGTACGGGAAATGGGCAGTACGTCATCGCTGAAAGGTGGAGACATAGAGAATTACGGTTCTCAGCATAATGTATTCAATAATCTGTTCACCGTTAATTTTGACGGTAAATTCGGAAAAAGCGACGAATGGAGGCTGAACGTAATATTAGGAAACGAGTTCAATCATGAGAGTATCCGTAACTGGGATTATTACGGCACCAACTTCAACTTTCCTGGTTTTACCAACATTGGAAATGCTACTTCACTAACATCTAGTGAGTATAAGCGACAAGAACGTACAGTAGGCTTTTTCGGAAGTCTTTCAATGTCATGGCAAGATCAGGTGTATCTGACCGTAACCGGACGTAACGACTACGTATCAACCATGCCGCGCGGCAGTCGCAGTTTCTTCTATCCTTCAGTATCATTAGGCTGGGAGTTCACCAAATTACCTTTCTTACAGAACAATAAAATATTAAACTATGGTAAACTCCGTGCTTCGTTCGCACAAGTAGGTCAGGCCGGTAACTATTATGCCAATTATTATTATACTCCCACCTACGGGGGCGGTATGTACTCTTACTATCCGGTTACCTATCCTCTACCCAGCGGAGTATCTACTTTCACACCCTATTACCGCGTGTATGATGAAGAATTGAAACCGCAAAATACAACCAATTATGAAGTAGGTGCCGATTTACATTTCTTTGGCAGCCGTTTGAAAGTGGAATATACATACAGTTTGCAGAATGTAGAAGATCAGATATTTAATGTACCCGTAGATGGAGCGACTGGCTATCAGGAAATGTTGACCAATGCCGGAAAAATGCGCACGCATGCTCACGAACTTTCTATTAATGCTGCTATTCTGCAAGCCAAAGATTTCGACCTGAATTTGGGTATCAACTTTACCAAAGTAAACAACAAGGTTATAGAACTGGCTCCGGGTGTGGAATCCATTATGCTGGGCGGATTTGTAGAACCGCAAATTCGTGCACAGGCAGGATGTACTTATCCGAACATATATGGTTTGGGCTTCAAACGCGATGAAGCAGGCTATTTGCTGTTACTGAACGGTCTGCCTCAATCCTCGGGCAATAGCCAAGACTTGGGCAACTGCTCTCCGGACTTCACTACTGGTTTTACGCTGGGTGGCCGTTATAAACGTCTTTCACTCTCTACCACATGGAGCTGGCAACAAGGTGGAAAGATGTATCACGGAACAAACATGACTCTGAATTATTTTGGTGCTACCAAAGAGTCACTTCCTTATCACGAAGGAAGTATGGTTGCTGAAGGTATAGATGAAGCAACGGGACAGCCCAATACAGTTGAAGTAAATAAAGCCGATTACTATCAGGCTTATTACAATATCACCGAATCTGGCGTATATGACACGAGCTTTGTCAAGTTGCGCGACCTAACTTTGACTTATCAACTGCCCAAACTCGGTATCTTCGACATTTCGATTTACGGCTTTGCCCGTAATGTGCTTGTTTGGGCCAATTTGCCCAACTTCGATCCGGAGTCTTCGCAAGGCAATAATAATATGAGCGGATACTTCGAACGGTTCTCAGTTCCCAACACATCTAGCTTCGGCGGTGGTCTTACTATTAATTTCTAAACATATAACATAAAGATTTTGATTATGAAAAAATACATATTCATGACTTTGACGGTAGCTCTTCTCGGACTGGCAGCATGTACGGAAGATGCATTTGACCGCATCAACAAGGACTATGAACATCCTTCACCGGAAGCCGTCCCGGCAGCACTCCAACTGACAGATGCCATTATGTCCACAGGCTTCAGTACCGTATCGGGTGACTTTGCTTTTTACCTTTCTTCGCTCAATGAGCAAGAGATAGGTATGGGTAACAACCAATTAATGTTTGCCGAAATGCGCAACTCAAGCGAATGGGCTGCTTCTACTACCTTTAACAATGTATGGAACTCTATCTATGGCAATTTACAGAATATACGCCAAATGCAGAGCAAAATAGAGAATGAAGTACCGGGTAATGTCGGACAGTTTGATATACTGGGTATGGCACAAGTATTGGAAGCTGTAAACTTCGGTGTCCTGACCGATATGTTCGGTGATATTCCTTATAGCGAAGCTGTGCAAGGGCAAGGTAATTTGCAACCTAAATTAGATGCACAGAAAGATGTTTATGTTGGTATTTTGGCTACACTCGACAAGGCTATTGGTAATTTGGAAAAAGGCAAAAGTTTGACAAGTGCCGGTAATCAGGACATAGCCTACAAAGGGGTTGCATCTAAATGGCTCGCAGCTGCTCACGCTCTGAAAGCACGCTATCTGTTGCATAAACTGGCGGTAGAACCTAACGTACTTTCAGAAGTAGCAACAGCCGTACAAAAAGCTATAGACAACGGATTCGAAGGATTTACGGTTACAGGATTTAATGGTTCTACATGTGACAATCCATGGAGTGCCTATGTTTTCAGCCGCCAGTACACAGCACCTTCAAAAATAGTAGCAGACTTGATGGAAGCCACAGATGATCCTCGCTTGGATTATTATCTGAATGCTTTGGGAGAGTCTTATACTCCGGGAGATGAAACTATTGCCAAGACAGTAGATGATGCCAGAGTAATGAAATATCAGCCGGCATGGTATTTGTTCGGTTCACAGCCTATTCATATCATGAGTAAAGCCGAACTCTATTTCATTCAGGCAGAAGTTCAACTGCGTTCAAACATTGATGCCACCTCGGCGTATCAAAAAGCAGTAGAAGCTTCTGTTACGGAAATTCTGACTTGGTTTGGAGATGAATCCACTGTACCGACTGCTGCAACAATAGCAAAAAACTATGCCATGTCTTTGGGCGCACCGACACTCCAAAAACTTTTTGAACAGAAATATGTGGCGCAAGCATTGGACGAGCAAGTGGAAACTTACAACGATCTGCGTCGCTTGAAAGCAATGGGAGAAGAGTATGTAATACTGACTAACCCGAGAAACACCCAAAGCGGTATTAACCGCTATCCGGAACGCTTGCCCTATGGCAACAGCGCGGTCATCGGCAATCCGGATGTGCAAGAAGCCTACGGCGACGGTTCTTATATCTATTCTGAGAAGACGTGGATAAATGGAGGTAAATAAATTCCAGTAAATAAATCCCTTTGTTTTAGGTTGTTTTCACAAATTCAATCTAAAATGGAGGGATTTTTCCGTATTAAAACTCATCTCCAAACATTGTTCTTTCTTTAGGAATAAAGCATTTATAAATATTTACAAAAGAACAATAGTTAATACAAGATATACTATAGTATTCCATAACAATGTATTCGTTTAAGTTCAATATATAATTAATTAAATTATATCAACAAAAAGATAAAGAAAAAAACAGAAAGTAAATTTTCAATATGATAATAAAACTGCATTATTGTCATAAATGTCTGAATATTAATAATATGTATTAACTTCAAGTAGATAATGGGTATACCTCCAAATCCCGTACCTCTCTTATATTAGCTTTTAAAGAAGACTATACTAATTATAATCAGTTCTATCAAAGACATAATATATTAATAATCAGATATTTGATTTTTATGCAGTTCTGCGAAACTTTGCAGATTTCATACATCGGTATGCAGACTCAGGAAGTGGCTATCAAACCGAACTTAAAAGTGGTATTGAAGCCTGATACTGAGGTGCTTGATGAAGTTGTCGTTGTTGCTTACGGTACTGCCAGCCGCCAGTCCATTACAGGTGCTGTAGCTTCTATCGACTCAAAGAAACTGGAGATGCGCCCTGTTACTGAAGTAACGGGAACTTTGGAAGGTGCTGCTCCCGGTATTCAGGTGAATAACTCATATGGCGAGCCGGGTAGCGATAAATCCGAAATCCGTATTCGCGGATTTGGTTCTGTAAACGGAACTAATGCCCCGCTGATTGTCGTAGACGGCTCTCCTTATGGCGGAAGCTTGAATGATATCAATCCGCAGGATATTGAATCTATTTCTGTTCTGAAAGATGCTTCATCTGCCGCTCTTTATGGTAATAAGGCTGCTAATGGAGTTATCATGATTACCACTAAAAAAGGTAAAAGTCATAAGTTGAACTTCCGGATTGGTGTGAAGCAGGGTATGTATACCCGTGGTATACCGGAATATGACAAATTGGGCGTAAACCAATGGATGGAAGCTATGCGTTCCGGTATGCAAAGCTATTGGGAAAAAGACGGTGGAGTTACTCCGCAACAAGCATTCGAAGCATCTAAAACAGTCAATGATGACATTGTTTTGTCTCCTATCTTTGATAAGAACGGTGCTGCCATGTTCGATGAAAATGGAAAGTTCGTTGCAAAGGTAAAACCCGGTTACAATGATTTGGATTGGTTGAAGGCATTGGAGCGCACAGGTTATCGTCAGGAATACACAGCCAGTGCGGATGCTATGGGAGAAAAGTATGATATTTTCTCTTCTTTCGGCTATTTGAATGAGAAAGGATATATCATTGGCTCGGATTATGACCGTTTCACTGCACGTTTGAAGGCTAACTATCAGCCGACTTCCTGGTTTAAAACAGGTGTAAGTCTGAGCGGAACAATGTCCGGCTCTAATTATCAGGCTAATGCTCATGATGCATATTTTGCTAATCCGTTCTATACAGCCGGTCAGATGGCACCGGTCTATCCTTATTTGATGCATAATGAAGACGGAAGCGTGGCTACAGATGGCACCGGTAACTCTTATGATATAAGTAACTATGATTATTTGGGTGGTCGTAATATTATTTATGAGATTCAGAATGATATCAGCCGTAAGGAACGTAATGCCGTATCAGGTCAGATATATGGTACGATTTCTTTCTTGAAGGATTTTGCGGCTACTGTAAGGGGGGACCTCTATAATGTAAATAACACGGAAAAAGCCTTCAATAACCCCTATTGCGGTGACGGTGCTGCTAACAACGGCCGTCTTTCAAAAGTACATGACCGTACACGCGAATACCGTTTTACACAGGAACTGACATGGGCTCACGATTTTGATAAGCACCATATCGATGTATTGCTGGCTCACGAATCTTTCAAGCACTCCTATAATTATGATTTCATGATGAAGGAGCAGATGAAAGTCAGTGGAAATACGGAGATGAGCAATTTTGCAAAAATGACAAGTATCGATGGTTATAACCAAGAATACACTACGGAAAGCTATCTTTCCCGTGCACGCTATAATTTTGCGGAAAGATACTTCCTGGATGCTTCATTCCGTCGCGACGGTTCTTCACGTTTCTCCGATCCGTGGGGTAATTTCTGGTCGCTGGGTGCAAGCTGGATTATTTCTCAGGAGAAGTTCATGAAAGACCTTACATGGATTGATAATTTGAAGTTCCGTGTTTCTTACGGTGAAGTTGGTAATGATGCCGGTGCCGATTATTATGCTTACAAGGAACTGTTCTATTCGGATGTCAATGCCGGTATCGGTGCGTTCTATAAAATTCAGATACCTAATAAGAACTTGAAATGGGAAACTTCCGGTTCATTGGATATCGCGTTGGAAGGTCGTTTGTTCAACCGTTTCAATTTCTCTTTGGATTTCTTCAATAAAACATCTAAAGATTTGCTTTTCACGGTTTACAATCCGCTTTCTGCCGGTGCAACCGACTGGTTTGCCACTTCTGACGAGACGCCGTCTGGAATGTCACAATATTTTGCTAACATAGGTAGTGTTCGCAATACCGGTCTTGAAGTTGCTATGGATGTAGATGCCATCCGGACTAAAGATTGGAAGTGGAATATCGGTTTGAACCTGACTACTATCCATAACGAAATTACAAAATTGCCCGGCGGTAAAGACATTCTGCATGGAACACAGAATTACAGTGAAGGACACAGCATCTATGAATTCTATACTTATACTTATGCCGGAGTAGACCAAATGAACGGACGTGCGCTTTATAATGCAAACTCACAGCTGGGTGAAAGTACAATCAATGCTTTGAAAGCTCAAGATGAGTATGTTACTATCAACGGTAAAAACTACGTGTACAATACATCATATGCCGAAAAAGAATGGCAAGGCAGTGCACTGCCCGATGTATATGGAAGTATCAATACCTCTTTGACATGGAAAGACCTGACACTTTCCGTACTCTGTACATATTCATTGGGCGGAAAAGTATATGATTATAATTATCAAGGATTAATGTATACTACGACTAATGGTCCGGGAGCCTTGCATAAGGATGTGCTGAATGGCTGGCAAGCTGTTCCGGAAGGTATGACCGAAGATTCTCCCAATCGTTTGAATCCGAACGGTACGCCTCAGTTCGACCTTTCAAGTTTGGCTTCTACTTCTTATGGTGCAAGTTCACGCTGGCTGACGGATGCTTCTTATTTTGTCATCAAAAATATCAATCTGAACTATTCTTTCCCAAAGAAAGTCGTTACAAAATGGGGATTGGGTGGATTGAGCGTTTATGGCTCCATTGAAAATGCGGCTACTTTTACGGCGCGTAAGGGTATGAATCCTCAATATAGCTTCAGCGGTTCTCAAGATAATACATTCGTTGCAGCACGTGTGTTTACGCTCGGACTTAATTTAAACTTCTAAAATGAAACAGATTATGAAATATACATTCAAGAACGTAATGATATTAGGACTCGGCTGTCTGTTGGGATTTACCTCTTGCTCGGACAGTTGGCTCAATACAGACTCCACGCAGACTGCGGGGGGAGATGTGATTTTCTCTACAACGGATAATGCAAAACTTGTTATCAACGGTATTTGCAGGACAATGGTTCAGCAACATGCCTATTATGGACAAAACTTCAACGGTGAAGGTACTATGAAGTTGCTTTATGGCGAATATCCCGGTCAGGATTTCAACTTCCCTTATATGGCACCGGGATGGTCTCCGCTGATGAACAACCAGTCTACCATAACCCAGAGCAGCAGCTCTATCTATGATTCTTACCCCTGGTATTACTATTATCTGATTATTGGAAATGCCAATGCGGTAATCAATCGTATTGATAAAGCAGAAGGTTCGCAAGAAGAGAAAGACTTCTTGAAAGCCGAGGCACTTACATTCCGTGCTTATTCTTTCTTCCGTTTGGCTGAATTATATTGTGAGCCTTGGGCACGTAGTAATGATGGTGCTACCGATGGTGTGGTACTGCGCATTAAGGAAGTAGCCGAAGCTGGTGAAGAGACAGACTTGAAGTTGTCTACATTGGCCGAAACCTATAAGCAGGTTTATGATGATCTTGATGAAGCCCTTAGATTATATGAGGTTTCCGGACTTACCCGCGATGACATTTACTGGGATGCTACCTCTAATATCAGTTTCCCGGATGCTCCGGTGGCTCATGCCATTTATGCCCGTGCTGCTTTAACGCGTCAGGATTATGCCGTGGCCAAGGAACATGCGGCTTTGGCGCGTGCAAATTTCCCCTTGATGGACACGAATACATATTATAGCGGTTTCTGCACTCCCAGCAGTGAGTGGATTTGGGGTGTGTACAATGATGCTTCCGAAACTATCTGGTATTATGGATGGCAGCTCTTCATGGCTTGTAACGGTTACTATGCGCAGCAAAATATCAATGTATGTATCAATCGTGATTTGGTTGAGTCTTTTGCCGACAGCGATATTCGTAAAGGATTGTTCTTGACGGAATCTACATTCTTGCCGGAAGATGGAAGTAAAACATTCTTGGATGTTGTAAGTACTGAAAGCCGTAATGCCAATAAATTTAACAGTACAGCGGAGGGCAAGGCCGCTTCTGCGAAAGCCAATAAGTATGTAAAGGAGACTGTAGCATCTGCTACGTCACAGGCATATGCTTATGCCAGCCTGAAATTCCAAGCTACGGCACAACCGGCTGTAGGTTGTCAGCCCATTTTCCGTGCTTCGGAGATGTTGTTGATTGAGGCGGAAGCTAATTATTATCTGAGTTCAGACCCGACTGCTGCACAAAACAGCTTGGTTGAATTGAATAAAAACAGCGGCCGTGACCCTCAGTATACGTGTACGGCTACCGGTGAGGATTTACTGAAAGAGATTAAGAAATACCGTCGTCTGGAGTTATGGGGCGAAGGTTTCAGTTGGTATGACTGTAAACGTTGGGGCGATCCAGTGGTTCGTAACTCTTTTAAGGAAGGCGGTAATTACAGTTCGTATATTAGCGGAACATTCGGATTTAAAGATAGCAACTATGTATCGGAGTTCTGGAAATGGATTCTTCCGAACCGTGAAAGCGATTATAACAGCGCTATCGAAATGAAATAAACGGAATATCCGTAAATAATTAAGGCGGGTGTGCAGGGCCGAAAGACCGGAAGGTATGGGCTGGCACATCCGCTTTCCGTTTTGTGGCATCTGACGGTGCTCGATGGTTTACGACAGGAATCCGTATCCTTATTATTAAAAATGGGAATGAACACTATGAGAATGGTTTTGTTTTTTCTTATATTTGCCGGCACATATAATAAAGATACATATATATAATAAGGTATAAAGTAGAATGAAAGAATTTGTAATTTCCGAAGCGCAGGTCGAAACCGCAGTATTGGTAGGTCTTATCACAAAAACTCAGGATGAGCGTAAGACGAACGAATACCTCGACGAGCTGGCATTCTTGGCTGAGACAGCCGGGGCGGAAGTAGTGAAAAGATTTACTCAGAAGTTAGACCAGGCAAACTCTGTGACATACGTCGGCAAGGGTAAACTGGAAGAAATAAAAGAATATATCCGCAGCGAAGAAGAAGCCGAGCGCGAAATCGGTATGGTGATTTTCGATGATGAGCTCTCGGCAAAGCAGATACGCAATATCGAGGCTGAACTGAAAATAAAGATATTGGACCGTACCTCACTCATCCTCGACATCTTTGCCATGCGTGCACAGACTGCCAATGCGAAAACTCAGGTTGAATTGGCGCAGTACAAATACATGCTTCCCCGTCTGCAACGTTTGTGGACACACTTGGAACGTCAGGGAGGCGGTTCGGGAGCCGGTGGCGGTAAAGGTTCCGTGGGTCTGCGCGGACCGGGTGAGACGCAGTTGGAAATGGACCGCCGTATCATCCTGAACCGTATGTCATTGCTGAAAGACCGTTTGGCGGAGATTGACAAGCAGAAAGCTACCCAGCGTAAGAACCGCGGCCGCCTTATTCGTGTGGCATTGGTAGGATATACCAATGTCGGTAAATCTACTCTGATGACGTTGCTTTCCAAGAGCGAAGTGTTTGCGGAGAATAAGCTGTTTGCCACGTTGGACACTACGGTGCGCAAGGTTATCATCGAGAACCTGCCGTTTCTGCTGTCGGACACGGTAGGCTTTATTCGTAAGTTGCCCACCGATTTGGTAGACTCTTTTAAATCTACGTTGGACGAGGTGCGCGAAGCCGACCTGTTGTTGCACATCGTAGATATTTCCCACCCCGATTTTGAAGAGCAGATAGAAGTGGTGAACAAGACATTGGCGGACATCGGTGCATCCGGTAAGCCCATGATACTTGTATTCAATAAAATAGACGCTTACACCTATGTGGCGAAAGCGGACGACGACCTTACCCCCAGAACCAAAGAAAACTTAACACTCGAAGAACTGATGAAGACGTGGATGGCGAAGTTGGAAGACAATTGCCTTTTCATCTCTGCCCGCGAACGTATCAATGTAGAGGAACTGAAGAGTGTGGTTTACCGGCGTGTAAAAGAACTGCATGTGCAGAAGTACCCCTATAACGATTTTCTTTATCAGACTTACGATGAAGAGGAAGTTTAATTCAATGAAGAATTGATTCTTCATTTTTAATTTGAATGTTATGACTTACAGAAACTTGACCGAAGACGAAGTTCTTCGGTTGAAGAGCCAGTCGTGTCTGGCAGATGATTGGGGGAAAGTAACCGTTGCAGAAGAGTTTTCAACGGAATTCGTACATCATACTCGTTTTTCGGGTGAGGTGCGTTTGGGGGTATTCCATTCCGAATTTACTTTGCCGGGTGGAATAAAGAAACATTCCGGTTTGCGGCATGTAACGCTTCACAATGTAACGGTGGGTGATAATTGCTGCATCGAGAATATCCAAAACTACATTGCCAATTATGAAATAGGGCATGATACTTTCATTGAGAATGTAGACATTATTCTTGTAGACGGATTGTCCAGGTTCGGTAACAGTGTGGAAGTGTCTGTATTGAACGAGACCGGCGGGCGCGAAGTACTTATCAGTGACAAACTTTCTGCCCATCAGGCTTATATCATGGCGCTGTACCGTCACCGTCCGGAGCTGATTGCGCGGATGAAGGAAATTACCGATTTCTATTCCAATAAGCATGCCTCCGCTACCGGTTCTATCGGCAGCCATGTAATGATACTCAATACCGGTTCTATCAAGAATGTCCGCATTGGCGACTATTGCCACATTTGTGGTACGTGTCGTCTGTACAACGGAAGTGTCAACAGTAACGAGAACGCGCCTGTACATATCGGGCACGGCGTTATTTGCGATAATTTTATCATATCGTCCGGTTCGCATGTGGATGATGGAGCCATGCTTACCCGTTGCTTTGTAGGGCAGGCTTGCAAACTGGGACATAACTACTCTGCCTCAGACTCTTTGTTTTTCAGTAACTGCCAGGGAGAAAACGGTGAAGCGTGTGCTATTTTTGCCGGACCTTATACGGTGACACATCACAAATCCACCTTGCTTATAGCCGGTATGTTTTCCTTTATGAATGCCGGTTCCGGTTCCAATCAAAGTAATCACATGTATAAGCTCGGTCCTATCCATCAGGGTACGTTGGAGCGTGGAGCCAAAACCACTTCCGATTCCTATATCCTGTGGCCCGCAAGGGTAGGGGCGTTCTCTCTGGTTATGGGACGTCACGTCAACCATTCCGATACTTCCAACCTGCCGTTCTCTTATCTGATAGAACAGAACAATACGACATATCTTGTGCCCGGCGTCAATCTGCGCAGTGTGGGTACTATCCGTGATGCGCAAAAATGGCCCCGGCGCGACCAGCGTACCGATACCAACAAACTGGACTTCATTAACTACAATCTGTTGAGTCCCTATACCGTACAGAAGATGTTCAAGGGACGGGAGACTTTAAAAAATCTGCGTTATGCCTCCGGCGAACTTTCCGATATTTATTCTTTTCACAGTGCCAAGATACGCAACTCGGCTCTGGTGAAAGGTATCCGCTTTTATGAGATAGCCATTCACAAGTTTCTTGGCAATTCGGTTATCAAACGTTTGGAAGGTATCGGTTTTCATAACAATGAAGAGATTCGTGCCCGGTTGAAGCCCGATACACCTATCGGTAGCGGCGAATGGGTGGATATTTCCGGACTGATAGCTCCCAAAAGTGAGATTGATGCCTTGATAGACGGCATAGAGTCGGGTGCGATTAACCGTTTGAAGCATATCAATGCCGAGTTTGAGCGGATGCACCAGAATTATTATACCTACGAGTGGACATGGGCTTATGAGAAGTTGGAAGAATTCTATGGCATTGCTCCGGAAAATATGACTGCAGAGGATATAATTCATATTGTCGAGAAATGGAAAGAAGCTGTTGTTGGTCTGGACCGCATGGTTTATGAGGATGCCAAAAAGGAATTTTCTCTGGCTTCCATGACCGGTTTTGGCGCGGATGGTTCACGTCTTGAAAAAGAACTTGATTTCGAGCAGGTACGTGGTGACTTCGAAAACAATCCGTTCGTAACGGCCGTTCTCAAACACATTGAAGTGAAGACCGCATTGGGCGATGAGCTGATAGGACGCATGCAAAAGGTACAATGAAGATGAGGCGGAGGGATGGCAAATCCATTCGTTTTATATGATTAAAATAGAGAAAGCGGGGTTGAAGTATTAGGTTTCAATCTCGTTTTTTCTTTCTAATTAAAGAAATATTTCAAGATTACTTCTTACCTTTGCTGTTACGAAATCACTTTTAAACTAAATGAACAAGTAATTATGGCAACAACACCTCCGTTCAAGTATCAGCCCATGTTCGAAAAGGGTAAGGATACGACTGAGTATTATCTGCTTACCAAAGACTATGTGTCTGTAAGCGAGTTTGAAGGAAAACCTATCCTGAAGATTGAAAAAGAAGGCTTGACTGCAATGGCCAATGCCGCTTTCCGTGACGTTTCGTTCATGTTGCGTCGTTCGCACAACGAGCAGGTTGCTAAAATTCTGAGTGACCCTGAGGCAAGTGACAATGATAAGTACGTGGCACTGACTTTCCTGCGTAATGCTGAAGTTGCCTCGAAAGGCGTGCTGCCTTTCTGCCAGGATACGGGTACTGCCATTATCCACGGTGAAAAAGGACAGCAGGTATGGACGGGCTATTGTGATGAAGAAGCTCTCTCACTGGGTGTGTACAAGACCTATACCGAAGAGAACCTACGCTATTCTCAAAATGCTCCTCTTACTATGTACGATGAGGTAAATACGAAGTGTAACCTTCCGGCACAGATTGATATCGAGGCTACCGAGGGCATGGAGTACGAGTTCCTTTGTGTGACCAAAGGCGGCGGTTCTGCCAACAAGACTTATCTCTATCAAGAAACGAAAGCTATTCTGAATCCCGGTACACTTGTGCCTTTCCTTATTGAGAAAATCAAAACGTTGGGTACGGCTGCATGTCCGCCTTATCATATCGCATTCGTTATCGGCGGTACATCTGCCGAGAAAAACCTGCTGACTGTGAAACTGGCTTCCACTCATTTCTATGACAACCTGCCGACTACGGGTAACGAATTCGGCCGTGCATTCCGTGATGTAGAGCTGGAGAAAGAAGTGCTGAAAGAAGCTCACAGAATTGGTCTTGGTGCACAGTTCGGAGGTAAGTATCTGGCTCATGATATACGTATTATCCGTCTGCCGCGTCACGGTGCTTCCTGTCCGGTAGGCTTGGGCGTTTCCTGCTCTGCCGACCGTAACATCAAGTGTAAAATCAACAAGGACGGTATCTGGATTGAAAAGCTTGACAGCAATCCGGGTGAACTGATTCCTGCCGAACTCCGTAAAGCCGGTGAGGGTGATGTGGTAAAGATTGATTTGAACCAACCGATGGAAAATATCCTGAAAGAGCTGACTAAGTATCCGGTTTCCACCCGCCTGTCTCTGAACGGTACTATCATCGTAGGCCGTGACATCGCTCATGCCAAGCTGAAAGAACGTTTGGATCGCGGTGAGGACTTGCCGCAGTATATCAAAGACCATCCTATCTACTATGCCGGCCCTGCCAAAACTCCGCAGGGAATGGCTTGCGGTTCGATGGGCCCGACAACTGCCGGACGTATGGACCCGTACGTAGACCTCTTCCAAAGTCACGGCGGAAGCATGATTATGCTTGCCAAAGGTAACCGCAGCCAGCAGGTTACGGATGCTTGCAAGAAGTACGGCGGTTTCTATCTCGGCTCTATCGGCGGTCCTGCCGCTATCTTGGCGCAAAACAATATTAAGAGCATCGAATGTGTGGAATATCCCGAACTCGGTATGGAAGCTATCTGGAAGATTGAAGTGGAAGATTTCCCGGCATTTATCCTGGTGGATGACAAGGGTAATGACTTCTTCAAACAGTTGAAACCGTGGAATTGCAGTAAATAACGGATAATCCCGAATATGATAATAAAAGCCGCTCTGGAAACTCTCCTTGAGCGGCTTTTTGTATGATGGCCGGTGGAATGTAAGGCTGCTAATGGAAGTTTCTTTTTGATGTCGCCGTTACTCTTTTATCTGTTTTTTCCACTGTTCGTACTTTTTCAGCACTTTCAATCCGGCATTGTTATACCAGCTATAGCCGTTGCGGCGCTCATACCCTATCTCGGAAATATCGTACTTCTTCACTCCGTCGCGGTCGCAGAAGAAAGGGCGGTTGTCTTCAAGGGTATAGAAACGTGCCCAAAATACGGGGCAAGGATAGTCATCCTGCGGGCAAGGAACCATCCGGTAGTCTTTCTTGCCTTCACTGTTGGTAAAGTCCTTACGCATGATGCCCGTAATCTTGTTTGCCTTGAACCAACTGACGGCTGCTTCTACAGAAGCGATAATCCGGGGTGAGGGGTCGGGGATGGACATCAGCAGCAGGACGATATTGTCCGATTCGGCGCCGCTGAGCGAGGGAAGTTCGTAGGCGCGTGCCTTGGCAGGGGCAAGGGTGTGTTCATCGTGCTGGGCGCACCACACAGTCAGTTTGCCGTTTTGTTTTACCTGAGTGTTGAGAATACACTCCACACCTTTGTCGAATGCGGTACGGGCGCGTTGGCAAAGGGTATCCGGTACATAGGTGTACGGGGCTTTCTTGCTGTACACATCACGCAACAGGTTCATGACGTTCACCATTGCATTGTCGTTGTAGGTGATGTGGGTATAATAACCTTTGGGGCGCGGCCAGAACTGAGGCCAGCCGCCGTTGGGGTATTGCGCTTTCAGTAGGTAGCGTATGCCTTCTAAGGCAGCGTCTTTGTATTTCTCTATGCCGGTGGCAAGGTAGATGCGGGAAAGGTAGCGTATCTCTGTGCTTGTGGCATTGTTGTCTATGGTGCTTTGGTTGACGTTATCTTTGTCGGCAAGGGCTTTCTGGTACTCATCGGCTGTCAGTTCGGCGGGCATATAGATGTTTTTGGGCCAGCCGCCGGTTGTTTGCTGGTAGAGCAGTACGTTATCGGCAATACGGACAGCTTCGGGAGTCGTGAAGAAGGCATCGTCCAATTTAGGGGCCAGTTTTACCCAATCCTTATAAGGATGTTTCTCTTTGTAGTCGGTTGTTTTCTGTGCATTGGCGTCTGTAAACAAGGCAAGCAATGCACAGAAAAAGATTGTTCGTTTCATATTGGTATTGTTTTTGGTTTCTCTTTACGAACAAAAGTAGGGAAAAGTTTGAAGAGAAGATGGCAATATTTGTTTTTAAGGGAGTAAAAATTGTGATTTATACGGTATATCTATTCCAAATACTGTTCTACTCTTCCGCTGATTTGCAGCAGGGATATTTCGCACAATTTGGTGTCGTACTCTGCCGATAGGATACGCTCCTCGGCATCCAGCAGACTCTTTTGCGCTTCGCGCATCTCGATACCGGAGAGGTTGCCGAGCATATAGCGTTCCATGGCAATCTCATGGTTCTCTTTGGCTGCAACGAGGTTTTGTCGTTCCAACTTCAGCATCTGGAGATTGTTCTGGTAGGCTTGCCACAGATTGCTCAAGTCGGCGCGCAGGGCTTGTTCCAGTTGTTCGCGTTCCAAACGGGCGTTTTGTACGGCAATGCGTGCATTGCGGAGTTCGCGGCGGCGGTTGCCGTCAAAGAGATTGAAACCTACGGTGACGCCGAAGTTCAGCCCGAGGTTGCTGCGGCGGCTGTTGGCGGAAATATCATATTTGTTGAGGGTATAGCCGTAGCCGCCATTCATCTTTACGTACGGGTAGTCGCGGGAACTGGCTTTTTTATAGTCCAGCCGTGCCAGTGTATTGTTCTGTTCGGCTTTCAGTAAGGCGGCGTTGGCTTGCAAGGTGGCATTCCAGAGCTCATCGAAATTCAGTTTGGCGCTGACGTTGATGAGGCTGTCTTCAACGATGAAAGGGCGGTCTACGTCTTCACTCGCCATCAGCTCGTTCAGTTGGATACGCGAGGTATGCAGCAATTCCTGTTGTTTCATGTATTGCGCGCTGTCGGCATTGAAGTCTACTTTGGCCTGCTGGTAGTCCAGGCGGGAGAAGTTACCGATGTGATACCGTTCCTCTACGATGCGCAGGCGCTCTTTGGAGAGCGATACGGCGTAGCGGAAATTTTTCAGACGGATGGTGTGCTGCACGTAGTTGTAGTACTCGGCGGCGATGTTGGCTATGAGGTCTTCGATGGCGATACGGGTGTTGGTTTCGCCCTGGCGTTCCAGCTCTTTCAGCTTTTGGTAGTTGGCGGTGATGTTGAAGCCGTCGAAGATTGTCCAGCTCAGGTTGATGCCGGCATCGACGGTCTGGTCGAACACGCCGTTTTCTTTGGTGGTTTCACCGGTGGCGCGCAGTTTGGTTTCGGTATTGTCCAAAGTACCTTTATAGCCGGCAGACAAGTCGAGCGTGGGCAGGTAGCCGGCATTGGCAAGGGTGGCGTTGTTCTTGCTTACTTGCTGTTCGTTACGGGTGATACGCAAGGAATAGTTGTTCAGCAGTCCCTGTTCCAGACAGGATTTCAGGGTATAGACAGGTGCTGGCTGTGCCTGAACGGCAAGCGCGGTGCACAGAATGATCAGGAAAGATAAAAGCGTACGTTTCATTCGTTCTTCAGTTTACTTCGGTTGGTAGATACATAACTATAAATAGCGGGGACGATGTACATCGTAAGCAATGTAGACACAAGCATACCGCCTACTACGGCCGTACCCATGGCGATGCGTTGGTTACACCCTTCGCCCGTGGCGAATGCCAGCGGTATCAGTCCCAGTACGGTAGAAGCGCTCGTCATCAGGATAGGGCGCAGACGTTGCAGGGCGGCATCCTTGATGGCTTGCATCTTGTCCTCGCCGGTTTCCTGCTTCTGGTTGGCGAACTCTACAATCAGGATACCGTTCTTTGCCACCAGTCCAATCAGCATGATGATACCGATTTGGCTGAATATATTCATCGTGATGCCGCCGAAATACATGAATACCAGTGCGCCTGCAATGGCAAGGGGCACGGTCAGCATGATAATCAGCGGGTCCTTGAAACTTTCGAACTGGGCGGCAAGAATCAGGTAGATAAGCAGGATGGCCAGGATGAAAGCGAACATCAGGCTGGAAGAACTTTCGCGGTATTCTTTTGAGTCACCGGTGAGGGCTGTGCGGAAAGTATCGTCCAATGTCTCTTTGGCAATCTTGTCCATTTCGTCCAAACCTTGCCCGATGGTCTTGCCGTCGGCAAGTCCGGCGGAAATAGTAGCGGACACGAAACGGTTATAGCGATACAACTTGGGCGGAGCAATGCCGTTTGTCAGTTCTATCAGGTTGTCGAGCTGTACCATGTCTCCCTTGTCGCTACGGATGTAGATACCTTTCAGGTCGGCAGGCTTGTTGCGTTGCTGACGGTTGATTTCTCCCAATATCTTGTATTGCTTTCCATTCATATAGAAGTAGCCCATACGCTGGCCGCTCAGACCGTATTGCAGTGTCTGGGCGATGTTGCGGGTGCTGACCCCCATGATGCTTGCCTTGTCGCGGTTGATGTTGATGCGGGCTTCCGGCTTGCTGAACTTCAGGTCTACGTCCGCCATCTGGAATACCGGATTCTCATATACCTTTGCCATGAACTTGGGCAGCACTTCCTGCAATTTCTCAATGTTGGTGGCTTGCAACACATACTGTACGGGCATACCGCCGCGCCGTCCGCCGAAGGATGAGGACTGTTGCACAAAAGAGCGTGCCATGGTCTTTTTCTGTACAGCTTTCGATAGCTTTTCCGCCACTTCCATTTGCGTGTAGTCACGGTCCCTCATGTCTTTCAGGGTGATGCGTACGTTACCGCTACCGCTGGATACGCGGGCGGTTACCGCTTCGGCATCAGGGGCGATGGAGTCGACAAGCTGGTTGATGTCTTCCGTGTAGTCGCGGATGTATTCGTAGGTAACACCTTCGGCTCCGCGCGTGTTGATGCTGATTTGCGAGCGGTCTTCCAACGGCGCCATTTCCGCAGGGATATGGTTCCAAAGAAAGCCGATAATGAGAATGGTTGCCGCAGTGAAAGGAAGTGCAATCCAGCGTTTGCGCAGGAAGGCTGCCAAAGAGCGGCTGTAAAGGTTGTTCATCCCTTCAAAGAACGGTTCGGTCTTACGGTAGAACCAGCTTTGTTTCTCTCTCTTTATCAGCAGCTTGGTAGCCAGCATCGGCGTAAAGGTCAGTGCGGCAAAAGAGGAGATGATAACCGAACCGGACACCACGATACTGAACTCGCGGAACAGACGTCCCGTCATACCGTCCATAAATACGATGGGAAAGAATACCGCTACCAGCGTAATGGTGGTAGAGATTACGGCAAAGAAGATTTCTTTGGCTCCCTCGATACCGGCCTCTTTCGGGGGCATTCCTTTTTCGATGCGGACGTAGATGTTCTCCGTCATTACAATGGCATCATCAACCACAAGTCCCACGGCAAGTACAATGGCAAGCATGGAGAGTACGTTGATGGAGAATCCTGCCAGGTACATAACGAAGAATGCTCCGATTAATGATACGGGAATTACGATACACGGAACCAGGGTGACGCGCCAGTCGCGAAGGAACAGGAAGATGATGATGATGACGAGGACGAAGGCCTCGTATACGGTCTGCTTTACTTCATCGATGGAGGCACGGATGAATTTGGTGTTGTCGAAGCCATAGGAGTAATGTACGTCTTCCGGCAGGTCTTTCTTCATATTCTCCATTCGCTCGTACACGGCATCGGCTATCTGGATGTGGTTGGCGCCCGGTTGCGGAATCACTACGACGCCTACCATAGGCACGCCGTTCATCTTCATATAGCTTTTGATGTCCGCCGGACCGAGTTCGGCACGGCCTATGTCGCTGAACCGGACAATACGGTTGCCGTCCTCTTTCAGGATGAGATTATTGAATTCCTCTGCTGTATGCATCAACCCGAGTGTGCGGATAGTCAGCTCGATGGTGTTTCCCTCGATGCTGCCCGAGGGGAGTTCCACGTTTTCATTGTCTACCGCATTCTTTACGTCGATGGGGGTAATACCGTAACCGGACATCTTGATAGGGTCGAGCCACAAGCGCATGGAATAACGTTTCTCTCCCCAAATGCTTACACTGCTCACATCGGAGATTGTTTGCAGTTGCTCTTTTACGGTGAGGTCGGCTATTTCGCTGAGTTCCAGCAACGAGCGTTTGTCGCTTTGCAAAGCGACCATGAGGATAGGCATGGCGTCTGCATCGGCTTTGGATACGGTTGGCGGGTCGCAGTCGCGTGGCAGGTAACGCTGGGCGCGCGACACTTTGTCACGTACATCGTTGGCGGCTGTCTCCAGGTCTACGGAAAGTTCGAATTCTACCGTAATACGTGACGAGCCCTGTTGGCTGACACTGGAGAGTGAACGAATACCGGGGATACCGTTGATATTCTGCTCCAGCGGTTCTGTAATCTGGTTCTCAATAACGTCGGCGTTTGCTCCGGGATAGAAGCAGGATACGGAAATGATGGGATTGTCCACCGACGGATACTCGCGGACACCGAGGTAGTTGTACCCGATGAAACCGAAGAGTAGGATAATCAGTGTCAATACCGTAGAGAGTACCGGTCGCCGTATGCTTAATTCGGATATATTCATGATATGAAGCGTAAAGTATGAAGTATTAAGGTATAAAGTGCAAAGTATGGAATATAAAGTATAATGTACGGATTATGAGTTACTGCCTCCGGCATAGACTTGCCATAGCTCATACCTTATACCTTATACTTTATAAAATTTCGTACTCAGTTAATGTTGTCCAATGTCACGGGCAGTCCTGTGCGGAGCTGCAAGGTTCCCGAAGTAATGATTGTATCGCCTATGTTCAGGCCTTGCAATACTTGCACTTCGGCTTCCGTCCGAATGCCGGTAGTAATCTCTACCGGTTGTGCTTTTCCTGATTTATAAAGGAAAATCTTATCCTTGCCCATTTCCGGAACGATGGCCTCGGAGGGTACGGCAAGTGCGTTTTGTATTTCGTCCTTATTCAGCTTGATACTGGCATAACGGCCCGGCAGTACGGCGCTGTTGGCATTGGGATAGAGCGCACGGATAGTCAGTGTATGGGTCGTGGGGTCTATCTTTGACTCGCGTGCATAGACGGTGGCATGGAAAGTGTTCAGTTTGCCTTCGAGCGTGAAGTCCAGCCCTGCACCTGTCTTTACGTCATTGGCATAGCGTTCGGGTACTGCAAACTCTACTTTCAGCGGAGAAAGTTTGGTGAGCTTGGCTACAATGGTGGAGGGAGACGCGTATGTCCCGACACTGACCTGCCGCAGACCGATCACTCCGTCAAAGGGAGCGCGAAGTTCGGTTTGTGCAATGTTGGACTCTATCAGATCGATGTCGGCATTCAGGGTTGCCAGTTCGGTCTTTACCTGTTCGTATGCTTCCTTACTGACGGCATCTCTTTCCAGCAACGCATTTTGACGGAACACGCGGTCTTCCGCCAGTTTCAACTGTGATACCAGTCTTTGTAATTGCGCCTGAAGAGGGCGGTCGTTTACTTTGGCGAGCAATTGCCCTTTCTTCACGAAGCTGCCTTCTTCAAAGTTTATTTCGATAATCTTGCCGGATGTCTCGAATGAAAGGTCTACTTCCTCATCAGGCAGCAGGCTGCCGCTGATTTGTATTTCGTCTTTCAGCAGTTGCGGTTTGATTATTCGGGCATTTACGTTCAGCACCTTTTTGCCGCCACGTTTACCGGTCATTACCTTGTCGGCAGCTGCCAATTCTTCGTTTGTCTTGGGAAGCTGGGAATAAATGCCTCCGCCTATCAGTCCGGCACCAATGAATATGATGATGCCCCATTTCACTTTTTTATTCATGTTGTAGTATTAGTAGTATATTTAGCCATAGATTTTGACGGAAAATATACCCGAAGGTTTAAAACGGGAAAAGTTAATAAAAGTGATAGGGTAATAGAACGGTAAGGCAAACCTGCCACTTTATTATTCTCTTAGTATGCTGCCCTGTATTTGCCCTCTTCCTTATCTTCAAGCATGTTCAGGTAAGAGGCGTAGCGGGATTCGCTGATGTAATGTTGCTCTACCGCTTCGCGCACGGCGCAGCCCGGTTCATGGCGGTGGGTACAGTTGTTATAGCGGCAGTCGGCGGAAGCCTTGAATATTTCCGGAAAGTAATGCCCTATTTCTTCTTCCTCCATGTCGAATGTTCCAAAGCCTTTGATGCCCGGTGTGTCGATAATGTAGCCGTTACCCGGCACGGGAAACATCTCGGAAAAAGTAGTGGTGTGCATGCCTTTGTTGTGATAGGCGGAGATTGCACCGGTTTTGATATCCAGTTCCGGAAGGATGGCATTGATAAGGGTGGATTTACCTACTCCGGAATGTCCGGAGAAGAGCGTTATTTTCCCTTTGAGTTTTTCTTTTATAGTGTCGACTCCCTCACCGGTTTTGGCGGATATCTTGAAACAAGGGTAACCGATGGTAGTATAAAGATTGATAAGTCCGTTCAGGTAGCGAAGCTCGTCTTCGTTGTAAGCGTCTGCTTTATTGAAGATGATATTAACGGGTACACGGTATGCCTCGGCCGATGCCAGAAAACGGTCGATGAATGTAGTGGAGGTTTCCGGATAATTCACCGTTACCACCAGCATACACTGGTCGAGGTTGGCAGCAAGGATGTGAGACTGTTTGGACAGGTTGGACGAACGCCGGATAATATAGTTCTTCCGGTCTTCAATTTCGTTGATGAACGCTGTTCCTTCCTGATTCAATATGATTTGCACATGGTCGCCTACTGCCACCGGATTGGTGCTACGGATACCTTTCAGGCGGAAGTTGCCTTTAATTTTGCATTCAACGTATGTCCCCTCGTCGGTCTTTACCAGATACCAACTTCCTGTATTTTTAATTACCAGTCCCCTCAAAATAGTTGAAAGTTGAGAGTTGGGAGTTGAAAGTTGAAAGTAAGGAGTTGTTGGAGAACGGTCGGTGCCGCACGGTAACTCTCGGCTTTCAATTTTCAACTCTCAACTATATTTATACTGTCATAATCTCTTTATCCTTTGCTGCCAGCATATCGTCAATCTGCTTGATATACTTGTCGTGAATCTTTTGCAGCTTCTCTTCACCGCCTTTTTGGGCGTCTTCCGCCAATCCTTCTTTCACTGATTTCTTAAAGGCGTCGATGGCATCGCGGCGTGCGTTGCGTACACTCACTTTGGCGGTTTCGCTTTCGTTCTTACACTGTTTGGCAAGTTGTTTACGGCGCTCTTCCGTCAACGGGGGAATGCCGATGCGGATAATTTCGCCGTTGTTTTCGGGCATGATGCCGAGGTCGGAGTCGATGATTGCCTTTTCAATGATGCGGAACATGCTCTTGTCCCACGGCTTGATGGCGATACTGCGGGCATCCGGAGTGGTTACGGCTGCTACGTTGTTGATGGGAACCATGCTTCCGTAAGAATCGACACGGATTCCGTCCAGCAAACGAACATCGGCTTTTCCGGCACGGATGTGGGCCAATGATTCTTCCAGATACATTACGGCCATATCCATTTTCTCTTGTGCTTCGTCTAAGATGTCTTTTACGTCTTTCATATTTCTATTGTTTGAAGTAGCTTTTAGTTTGAAACTTTGCAAATATAATTGTTTCACGACAGATTACACAGATTTACACAGATTATTTTATCCGATAATCTGTGTAAATCTAAATCCGTATCCATTAATGTAAACCGGCGGATGTACGCCGAGGAATGTCAGTTATGTACCAGCGTCCCTATTTCTTCGCCTTGCATTACTTTCTTCAGGTTGCCTACGGTGTCCATGTCGAAGACGATGATGGGCAGGTTGTTTTCCTTGCACATGCAGGTAGCCGTAAGGTCCATGACTTTCAGGCCGCGTTTCAGCACTTCGTCGTAAGTGATGTCGTGGAATTTCGTTGCTGTAGGGTCTTTCTCCGGGTCGGCGGTGTAGATGCCGTCAACGCGTGTGCCTTTCAGCATGACGTCCGCTTCTATTTCGATGCCGCGGAGGCTGGAGCCGGTATCGGTCGTGAAGAACGGGTTGCCCGTTCCGGCAGACATGATAACCACTTCACCTGCTTCCATACACTCGATGGCTTTCCATTTATTGTAGAATTCGCCGATAGGCTCCATGCGGACGGCGGTCAGTACACGTGCCTTTACGCCTGCCGCTACCAGTGCCGAGCTCAGTGCAAGGCTGTTGATAACGGTTGCCAGCATACCCATCTGGTCGCCTTTGACGCGGTCGAAACCTTTGTTGGCGCCGCTCAGTCCGCGGAAGATGTTGCCGCCGCCGATAACGATGCCGATTTGTATGCCCATCTCGTGTATTTCCTTAATTTGTGCCGCATATTCGGCAAGGCGTTTCTCGTCGATGCCGTATTGCTTTTCTCCCATCAGGCTCTCGCCGCTGAGTTTCAGTAAGATTCTTTTGTATGTTGCCATAGTTTATTAATTTATTTCGCTTAGCGGCAAAGATAGAAAAATAATGCCAATCGGTATAAACAAATTCCGGTTATTCTTTCAACGTGTAGTCGCCGGCTTGGGCGGTGACCACTGCCTGTAACTCGTCGAGTGTCTTTTCGCCTTCCGAAAACTCCACGACCGCTACCGGCGGGTTGAGGGTTACGGTGGCATGTACGCCTTCCATACTGTTCAATGCTTTTTCCACATGCATGCGGCAATGGTTGCACATCATGCCTTCCACTTTAAATTCTTTTTTCATGACGTTTTCAGTTGATGGTTCTACTTTATTTTCCGGTTGTCCTGCCGGGTTGGCGGCAGGGCTTTCCGCAGTCTCTATCTTTTTCCTTTTCAGCCGCAGACTGTTGGTTACTACGCTGACACTGCTGAATGCCATGGCTGCACCGGCTATCATTGGATTCAGCAGGAAGCCGTTGACGGGGTAGAGTACGCCGGCTGCAACGGGTACACCTATTATATTGTAAATGAACGCCCAAAACAGATTCTGACGGATGGTGCGCACAGTCAGTCGGGAGAGTTTCAACGCTTCCGGTATCTTTGTAAGGTCGGAAGAGATGATGGTCATCTTGGCCACATCCATGGCGATGTCGCTGCCGCCGCCCATGGCGATGCTTAAATCGGCTTGCGCCAGGGCTGCACTGTCGTTGATGCCGTCGCCTGCCATTGCCACTTTCCTGCCGTTTTTCTGCAGGCTGCCGATAAAGGCGGCCTTATCCTGCGGCAGCACCCCCGCCCGATAATGGAGGATGCCGGCTTTGCGTGCAATCTCCCGGGCAGTGGCTTCGTTGTCGCCCGTCAGCATATAGACTTCGATGCCGGCGGCTTGCAATTCGCTGACAGCTTGTATGGAGCTTTGTTTTATTTGGTCTGTAATCCCGGCTATGGCAAGTGCGTTTTCACTGTCGGCAAACCAGATGACGGTCTGCGCATCCGCTGCCAGGCGGGCGGCTTCATCGCTTAGCGACCGGCTGACGGTAATCCGGTTTTCTTCCAGCAGTTTCCGGTTGCCGGCATAATAGGTCTTTCCGTCCGACTCGCCTTTCACACCTCTGCCGGTAATACTTTCAAAGTTGTCTATACTTACGTCCCGGGCATTCTGTAAATGGCGGACTACCGCTTCGGCAAGCGGATGTTCCGATAACTTTTCCAGACTGTAGAAGATGTTTTCATGCGCTGCCGTCTGCGTTGCCCAAATCAAATCGCCGACTACCGGCTTTCCTTCGGTCACGGTTCCGGTCTTGTCTAGTACCACCGTATCAATCTTTTTGGCGGTTTCCAGACTTTCGGCGTCTTTTATCAGAATGCCCCGTTCCGCACCTTTGCCGATGCCTACCATGATGGCGGTGGGTGTGGCAAGTCCCAGGGCACACGGGCAGGCGATGATAAGTACCGTAACCAGCGCCAGCAATCCGTGTGTAAAGCCGTTCTGCCCGTCTAGTAACATCCATGCGATGAAGGACAGCACGGCAATGCCGATAATAACCGGCACGAAGATGCCTGCAATCTTGTCTGCCAATTGCTGGACGGGGGCTTTGCTGCCTTGCGCATCCTGCACCATGTGGATGATTTTAGCGAGCAGCGTATCCGTCCCTACTTTCTCCGCGCTGAACCGGAAACTCCCTTTTTGGTTGATAGTGCCGGCAAAGACTTTGGCGTTCTTTTGCTTGGCTACTGCTACCGGTTCACCGCTCAGCATGCTTTCGTCCACATACGAACTGCCTTCCGTAACGATGCCGTCCACGGCAATCCGCTCTCCCGGTTTCACTAAAATAATGTCTCCCGGACGAATCTGTTCAATCGGAACAACCTTCTCAGATGAGGGACCGGTGATAACGGTTACCGTTTTTGGTTGCAGACCCATGAGTTTCCTGATGGCGGAAGAGGTATTTCCCTTAGCCTTTTCCTCCAGCAACCGTCCTAACAGGATAAAGGCGATAATGACGCTTGCAGCCTCGAAGTAGACGTGCGGATGGATGCCCCTTTCCAGCCAAAACTCAGGGAACAGCATGTTGAACAGGCTGAACAGGTAGGCGATTCCGGTGCTGTTGGCTACCAGCGTATCCATATTGGCGGTGCCGTGTTTCAGTTGTTTCCATGCGCTGGTAAAGAAACTTCTTCCCAACCAGAATACGACGGGAGTAGAGAACAGCCACATAATAAGATTGGCGTACGGCATATCCATAAAGAACATGCCGATAACCATAACGGGCACGGACAAGACGATGGCCCATGTGGCGCGGAATTTCAGCGCGCGATATTTTTTGTCGTGCGCCTGCTCCACTTTATCCGGTGTATTCTCATCCTGTTTAATCAGCAAGTCGTATCCGGCATTCTGCACGGCCTGCTGCAGGGCTTCGGGAGAGCAATTTTGGGAGTCATATTCCACAGTTGCCGTTGCCGAAGCATAATTTACGGTTGCTTTTCGGACGCCGGGCTGGCGGTTCAGCGTCTTTTCCACTCTTGCGGAGCATGAGGCGCAACTCATTCCCATTACGGGAAAGGTTTCTTGAACGATGCTTTTGTTTGTCATATCAATAGTAGTACAATTTATTTCTTCCAGGATAAACTTCCGGTTTAATGGGAATAAACTTGAAGTTCAATAGGAGTAAACTTGAAGTTTAATAGGAATAAACTTTTAGTTTAATGTGGATAAACTTTTTTATGAAACAAAGATACGGCAAGGAAGTTGTCCGATAGTTGCAAAATTCGGGATATGATTTATAAGATTCTGCTTATATTTCGTCAAGCGGCTTGCGTTTGTTCCCCTTTATCTTCTTGAAGTGACTGGGAGTCATTCCAGTTACATGCTTGAATTGGGCGCTGAGGTAGGAGACACTCGAATAGTTCAGCATATCGGCTATTTCGTTCAGGGATAGCTCCCCGTACATCAGCAGTTCTTTGGCACGCTCTATCTTCTGTGCGATGAGGTATTTTTCGATAGTGGTGTTGGTTGTTTCCGAGAAAAGCTTGCTTAATGCGCTGTAGTCCCGGTGCAGCTTGGATGCCAGGTAATCGGACAGATTGGTTTTCAGTCCGTTGTCATCGTAATGTACCAATTCGATGATAGCATCTTTTATCAGCTCTACTGTCTGTGATTTCTTGTCGTCAATCAGTTCGAACCCGAATGTTTCAAGCGAGTCTTTTACACGCTGATACGTTTCGTCGCTGACTGCGTCGGGCAGGACGGCGATGCCCAGTTCTACCGAAAGCGGGTGCAGCCCCAGTTGCTCAAGCTGGCTTTTCACCACCATGATGCAACGGTTGCAGACCATGTTCTTGATGTGCAGTGTATTTTCGGGATTGGGTGTAATATCGGGCATTCCGTTCTTTTTCGGGCAAAGATAATAGGTATGGTTTGTTTTTGCTTTCATTTGTCTGCGAATAAATATTAATGGGGTTTATGGCAACCTCATCATGAAATGCCTTTAGTGAAAGCTTTTTTCCATAACCTTCCGGCTGAGCAATGTCTGCATAGCTCCCCGCATGGACAGGTAAACAAGAAAAGCAAGCCACAGGGCATGGTTGCCTAAAACCGTGTGGAATCCGTAGTACACCGCAAAGAAGCTGACGGCTGAGGCTGCCATGGAGAGAAGCATGCCGCGCGTTGCCGTTGCGCCGATAAAGATGCCGTCCCAGATAAAGGCGGCAATTCCGGCAGCGGGTATGGCAAGCGCCCAATAGAAGTAAGTGTCGGCGGCGGTTATTACGTTCCGGTCATCGGTCAGCAGTGCCAGAAAAGCATTGCCTCCCGAGGCATAGACCAGTGTGAACAGTACGGTCAGCCCGGCGCCCCATATAAACAGATGCCGGACGGTATCGGTAAATGCTTTCCGGTTGCGGGCACCTATGTATCGTCCGCTCAGGGCTTCTCCCGCATAGGCGAAACCGTCCATCACGTAAGAGAAAAGGGTGAAGAGTTGCATCAGCAACGTGTTTACCGCCAGGATAATTTCACCTTGCGAGGCTCCTGCCGAGGTAAAGAATAACGTAACGGCTACCAGACATAATGTCCGCAGGAAAATGTCGCGGTTCACTTGGAAAAAGCGTATCATTGCCTCTTTTTGAAGCACTCCTTTCCAAACGATATACTTCTTCAGTTTGCCGTAGCGGTTCATCCACAGTACCAGCCCCATAAGAAAACCCGCATATTGGGCAATCAGTGTTCCCAAGGCTACGCCTTCCACTTTCATCCCGAAGAAACAGACAAGGCTGAGGCTTGCCATGATGTTGACAATGTTCTGCGTAATGGCTATGTACATGGGAATGCGGGAGTTCTGCATACCGATGTACCACCCGGAGAGTCCGTATAGCCCCAGCATGGCGGGAGCGCCCCATATGCAGATATGAAAGTAGAGTGTTGCCATTTCCCTGACTTCTTCCGTGGGGCGGATAATCTGGAAAGCCGCTTGCCTGATAGGAACTTGCAGCAGGATAAGGCATAATGCCACGGCAAGTCCTATCCCCACCGAACGTATCAGCAGGCGGGCAATTTCCGGCAGGTCCCGCTTGCCGTAGGCCTGTGATGTCATGCCGCTAGTTCCCATACGCAGAAAGCCGAATATCCAATAAATGATATTGAACAGCATGCCGCCTACTGCAATGGCGCCGATATAGGCAGGAGAACCCAGGTGTCCTACAATGGCTACGTCAATCAGCCCGAGCAGGGGCACGGTGATGTTCGATACGATGGAGGGTAAGGCTATCTGTAATATCTGTCTGTCTATAGGATGCATTAGCAATGTTTTATTTAAGAGAACGCAAAGGTACGCAGAAAAAGAAAAAACAGTGGGAAAGATTAACTATATTTCTACTTTCATCTATTGACGATTGCTGCGGAAATCCGTAAATTTGTAGATGAATTTCTATTGGGATATTTCAGGCTGTTTAACTATATACACTTTAAAATGAAAACCTTGACTTTTCTTTTCTTCGGGCTCCTGCTGTGTCCGATGACGCTTTTGGCACAATCGGCAGATGTATTGTTGCAGAAGGTGGCTGATGCCTTGTCGGCAGGTAAGGACGATTATGCTGTGAGTCTGTTCCGTCAGGCTGCCGATGCGGATGCGGGACAGACGGAGATGTTCTATTGGACAAGCGTTGGAAAAGCCACTGCGGCAGCTCCGCGGCTTGCGCAGGAACTGGCCGTTTGCTACAGAGACAAACGGAATTACGACAAGGCATACCTTTTTTATAAGGAGTGGCTGCAGTATTATCCGGAAGATGTTTCCGCACTTGTAGCCTGTGCAGAGATGCAGATGATGCGCGGTGAAGCGAAAGACGCGATGAAGCTCTATGAGAAAGTGCTGGCTTTGGATGCCGATAATCTTCAGGCAAATATATTTTTGGGCAACTATTACTACCTGCAAGCCGAGCAAAAGAAGAAAACGTTAGAGGACAACTATAAGAAAATCGTAGCGCCCACACGTATGCAGTATGCCGGTTACCGTAACGGATTGTCGGATATTTACTCCAATGGGTATAGCAAGGCTAAGGGGTACTTGCAGAAGGTGCTTCAACTCTTCCCGTCTACCGAAGCGGGGAAGACCTTGGAGCGGATAAAGAAATTGGAAAAAGAGATGAATAATTGACGGTTCATCTCTTTTCTTTTCCTGCCTGTAGCAATGTCTATTTGGCGGTACGGATTGGCAACTTCATAAGTCCGTCTGGTGCAGAACGGGTGTCTGCTTCCTGAACGGCTTTGGGGCCCGGTATCAGAGGACTGTATAACAAGACATGCCGGATGCGTGCCCGCTGCTCGGGAGTAAATTGGTCGGAATGGCTGATTGCGTAATCCATGATGTTGTGTGAGACAAAGGATTCGCCTGTCAGGCAATTCTCACGGTTCACCAAATTGGCAAATGTGAAGTTTTCCGGTTCATTCGCCGCGATATATGCGTAATTCATATCGTATGCTTCCTTATTGTAGGTGGGGGTATCTGTGCAATAGTCGGTATCTTTACAACTGTTTCCTCTTTCTGTTTCGGAGAATACATGGTGTAATCCTAAATAATGCCCTAATTCATGAGCCAATGTAACGGTAATGTCTGCTGGTTTGTATGTGGTTGCCGTACTTTCTTCGTTGATGAACCGGCTGTTGATGGATACACAATAGGGGAAGGACAAGTTCTTCAGTTCTAATCGGGATACATTGATTTCACTGAGACCGGCCAGGCTGTTCGCCCCTTTTGTGGTAAACGGCAGATGGGATATTCCTAATGTCGTTGTATTACTGCCGGGCTCATTGGCAAAGTTGTAGACCATTATATTGATATATCTGTTGGGGTCCCATACATATCTTACATACCCTTTTCCCGCAGTTTCGTTTATATCATCATTCATAAAGGCATCGCAATCTATCGGATAGCTGCCCGGCCATGAAATGTATTCCACTCCCGGCTGGTCCATCTTTTCTCCATCCGGACTTGCGGTGGCGAGTGTAAAGGTAAGGTTCATGTCTGTGCTTTGCACGCTCTTCTTATAAAGCCGGTTTACTGCGTTCAATATTTCAGACAGGCGGTTGGGGCTGACATACTGTTGCGCGTCGGACTTGTCTTGGTAAAGTACATGGAAAACCACCGGCAGATTGTAGTGATATTGTTCTATGGGTGTATATCCAGCCGCTTGAGTGATTTCTATTTTCCTGCTCATCTTGGTGGCCGGTGATGCGACTGTTACTGTAACTTTTCTTTCTTTACTGTCGGGGTTGGCTTCTATTTGCAGGGTCAATGTCTGATTTCCGGAGCCTTTGCCTGGAGTGACGTTGCACCATTGTGCCGTTTTGGATATTTGCCACTCCACATCGCTTGTTACGGAAACCGTCAATGTGGCTCCGTCGCCATTGACATTGCTGAATGACGATTCGGAGAGTTCCAAATAATTAGTTTCATTATCTTCGCAACCATATACAATAAAACTTGCTATAACGGCTGCAATTAAGACTTGTATCTTCATGAATTTATAGATTGATTTTATACAAAACATGTTTTACAAAGATAATGTTTGCCAATTTGTCTAATCAGATGATGTATTGCACCTCTTTAAATAAATATTCCCGTTCCTTGCCGTTCTCGTCTTCCAGGACAAAACGTCCGTCTTGTTCCACACGCAGCAGGCGGGCAGAGAATTTGCCGCCGGCATCTTCGTAAGGGTGAAAACCTCTGCGGCGGAATAGGGAGCGGGCATAACGGGCGGTTATTTCGGCGGTATAAGTACCGCTGTCTTCCGTTTGCAAACCGTTGTAGTAGATTTGTACCCTTTTCAGTATGTGCGATAGAATCTCATAGCGGTCGTGTTCCTGACCGGTAATTTGTTTCAGCGATACCGGGTTGGGGGCATCACTGTGAAACTCATTCTGATTGATATTGATTCCGATGCCGGAAATGCTGCGTCCGATGAAGTGTCCGGATAGGTCGTTCTCTATCAGTATGCCGCATATTTTCTTGTCTCTCCAGTAAATGTCATTCGGCCACTTTATCGTAATTTCGTCCGACCATCTGTCCAGCTCTTCCTTGATGGAAAGAGACACGATTTGTGATAGGATAAACTGGCGGCGCGCTTCCAGAAAAGTAGGATAGAGGACAAAGCTGAAAAGCAGGTTCTTGCCTCTTTCCGCTTCCCAGGTATTGCCACGCTGGCCTTTGCCGGCTGTTTGAAATTCGGCTGTAACTGTAGTCAGTTCGGCAACGGATTCTTGCAACTCATTACATAACTGGCTGATGTACCGGTTGGTTGAGTCGGTTTCATCCAACGCTATCAGCGGATAAGGAAACGTTTCAGGGCAGGGCTTCATACTCATTGCGCATTTTTTTAGTGAATTTCTTTATTACTTCTTCGTAGGAGTGGTCTATCAGATGCTTTATCAGTTTGTCATCTGCATCACTGTCCAGGAGCACCTGGTTCCAATACTTCTTGTTGAAGTGCCAGGCTCCTTCAACGGCATTGTAGCGGTCGCGCAATTCCAGCGCGTATTCCGGGTCGCATTTCATGGTGATGCGGTCGGGAGTGTTGAGATTGATGCATAAAAACATCTTTCCCATTACCCGGATAACGAGGAAATCCTCACCGAAAGGAGTATCTTCGGTTGTAGCCTTTTTACTGAGGCAATATTCGCGGGCGGTTTCTATATTCATTGTATTCAGGGGTTAGGGTTCTTTTAAAACACAGGCGGGTAAAATGCTTCTTTGATGTGCTCTATCTCGAAAGCACCGGCATCGCCTACCGCTGTAATGATGTCGAAGCGCACGGGGGCATCAATGCGGAAATGTTTTACGTAAGCATCGGCTGCTATGACAATACGGCGTATTTTCTGCCAGTTGACGGCATCTTGCGGCTTGATGTATTCCGTGTTACTTCGGGTTTTTACTTCTACGATAATCAATCTGTTGTCCTTGGTGGCAACAATGTCCAGTTCCAAACGGTTTTTCCGCCAGTTCCGGTCGCGTATCACATATCCGTTATGTTCCAGATAAGCCGCAACCGCATCTTCTCCGGCTTTTCCCAGAGCATTATGTATTGCCATAGTACAATTTTCTTTCTTTCAGTACAAAAATACGTTTTTTCTGTTTTGTTTTTACAGAAGTAAAGCTAATTTTGCAAAGAAATATGAGAAAGAGAGACAAAACGTGTGCAAAAGCAACACCGGAAGAACCTAAACGCGAGCAGCGCATGGTATGCCTGATGAGCGAAGAAGAGCTGCGGATTGTGGATCGTTATCTGGAGAAGTATAAGATAACGAACAAATCGCGCTGGCTGAGGGAAACCATTCTCATGTTTATCCATAAGAATATGGAAGAAGATTATCCTACACTGTTCGGTGAGCATGACATGCGAAGATAAGAAGTGGTGGAATAGGATATGATGTGCGATGTGGAATGAGATAAACAGCAAGTAGTAAGAATTATGACAGATACGGATTATATGAAGCAGGCGCTTTTGGAAGCGCAAAAAGCAGGTGAGCGGGGTGAAGTACCCGTTGGTGCCGTTGTTGTTTGCAAAGACCGTATCATTGCCCGTGCCCATAATCTGACTGAAACGCTGACGGATGTCACCGCACATGCCGAAATGCAGGCTATCACTGCCGCCGCTGCTACGCTTGGTGGCAAATATCTGAACGAATGTACTCTTTATGTAACCGTTGAACCGTGCGTGATGTGTGCCGGTGCCATAGCATGGGCACAAACGGGACGGCTGGTATTTGGTGCGGAAGATGAGAAACGGGGATACCAGCGTTATGCACCAAAGGCTTTGCATCCTAAAACTGCAGTAGTGAAAGGAGTACTGGCGGATGAATGCGCTGCATTGATGAAAGACTTTTTTGCTGCAAAACGCAGATAATACTTTTCTGAAAAATTTCGCTATAACAGGTTTGCCTTATACTGCGGAATACAAATAAATTATCCTACGGGAGAATTATTGTGCAATGATATGACTCTCTGCAATTATTATTATTCCTTGATTTCTTCGAAATCCACATATTCCCCCTCGTCCTGGGAAAACAGTTTCTTGTGTCTGCCATGTGCGGTTTCTTCTTTTATCCTTGTTTTAGGTTCTTCGTTGGAAGAAGAGCCGGACTGTTGTCTGCCATTGAAAGAATACCCTCTTCCGGATTGATAATTTCCATTGTCGTTCCGGTAAGTGTTTGATGAGCGGCGGCTACCCAAGCCGAAAATACTCCGGATAACAGTGCCGATGATGCTAAGTCCGATAAGCAGGATGGCGATTATAATGATAAATAAAAATCCTAAAAAATGAAACATGGGCTAATGTCTTTTATGTGTTCGTTTTCAGCGAACGATAATACAACAACCGTGCCAAGAAAATGTTTATTTACGCTTTCCTGTGAGAAGTGACAGCAAGATGTACCATACAATTACCGCTGCGAAACCGCTGACTTTCAAAAAAACAAGAAGCGGAATACAGATAATCAGGAAACTGAAACTTACTTTGTTGTCTTTCCATGAGAGGCTCTTGAATTTCAATGAAAACATCGGTATTTCCGATACCAGCAACCACGAAAACAAGCAAACCAATGCTAAGAGATAAAGCGGATTAAAGCTCTCCGAGATAAGTATGGGATGTATTCCCGCCACTAACGACGCCCAAAAAAGGGCATTGGCAGGAACCGGTACGCCGATAAAGGAACTGGTCTGGCGGGTGTCGTTGTTGAACTTAGCCAGACGCAACGCCGAGAATACGGAAATGAGGAATGCTGTGTAAGGCATATAAGGAGCGATGAACTCCATGGATGCCGGATAATTCATTTCTTTAAATAAAGAGAACACTATTAGTGAGGGCGCTACGCCGAAACTTACATCATCCGCCAGCGAATCCAAGTCTTTGCCGATGGGAGAGTGTGCATTCAGCAGACGTGCCATCATGCCGTCGAAAAAATCGAATACGGCACTGAGGATAATGAATGCAAGCGCCAGGTTATAGTTGGCTTCAAAAGCCATGACGCAGGCGATACACCCGGAGAACAGGTTCAGGCAGGTTAAGGTATTCGGTATGGAGCGGGTAATGCAGTTTGCCATTGTTACTTGAGTTTTGCTATTACGGTCTGGTTGCCGGTAGTCAGTTGTCCGAGTTTAACAAGAACTTCCGTACCCAGCGGAAGGAATACATCCACACGCGAACCGAATTTGATGAAGCCCATATGTTCGTCGATATAACACTCTTCGCCCGGTTCGGCATAAGTTACGATACGGCGTGCCATGGCGCCGGCAATCTGGCGTGCCATGATTTCCACACCTTCGGGGGTTTCGATTACTACAGTGGAACGTTCATTGTCGGTGCTTGCTTTGGGCAACCAGGCCTTCATGAACTTACCGTTCTGGTGAGATACCGACTTTACGGTTCCATCCACCGGATACCAGTTGGCATGTACGTTGACCAGACTCATAAATATGGAAACCATGATACGGCGGTCATGGAAATATTCGGTTTCTTCAACCTCTTCCACTACCACAATCTTTCCGTCAGCTGGGGCAACCACGATTTTTTCAGTATTTTCCTGGCCGAACAAACGTATAGGACAACGGAAGAAGTTCACTAAAATGCCATAAACCACAAGGCTGATAACTGCCACTACATAGAAGGGAATCTTACATTCCAAACCGAAGTAAAGCCCTGCGTTTACGGCGAGTATCAACAATAAACTGCCGGCCAATGTATGTGTTCCTTCACGGTGAATACGTATTTTCTTTAATTTTTTAAGTCGACCCATGTATCTTGTTTTATTCTTTCTAATGCAAATTATCTGCAAAAATAGGCTTATTTTGAAAATCTAACAAGAATTTAGTCATAGAATTACAGATGTTGATAACTTTTTGAGGAATATTTTTGTTAGATGTAGCATAGGTCGTACCTTTATGCTCACTTATAGAAAGGATAAATTTATGCAGGATTTTGTTCATTTGCACGTACACACCCAGTATTCACTTCTTGACGGTCAGGCCAGCGTAAGCCGGCTGGTAGACAAGGCGATGAAGGATGGCATGAAAGGTATAGCCGTTACCGATCATGGCAATATGTTCGGTATCAAGGAATTCACCAACTATGTCAATAAGAAGAACAGCGGTCCGAAAGGGGAGATAAAAGACCTGAAAAAACGGATTGCCGGCATAGAGAGCGGTGAGATAGAATGTGAGGATAAGGAAGCGGAGATAGCGGCTTGCAGAGCAAAAATGACGGAAGCCGAAAATAAACTGTTCAAGCCCATTATCGGTTGTGAGATGTATGTGGCACGCCGCACAATGGACAAGAAAGAGGGCAAGCCCGACCAGAGCGGTTATCACCTGATTGTATTGGCGAAGAATGAAAAAGGTTATCACAATCTTATAAAGCTGGTGTCCCGTGCATGGACTATGGGATACTATATGCGTCCGCGTACCGACCGCAATGAATTGGAGAAGTATCATGAAGGATTGATAGTCTGTTCCGCCTGTATCGGTGGGGAGGTTCCTAAAAAGATTATCAACGACCAGTTGGAAGAAGCGGAAGAGGCCATCCGTTGGTATAAGAATCTTTTCGGGGATGATTATTATCTGGAATTGCAACGTCATAAGGCAACTGTTTCCCGTGCCAATCATGAGGCTTATCCTTTACAGCAAAAAGCCAATGCCAAACTGTTGGAATATGCCAGGAAGTACGATATAAAAGTAATCTGCTCCAATGACGTTCACTTTGTGGACGAGGAGAATGCCGAGGCGCACGACCGCCTTATCTGTTTGAGTACGGGCAAGGATCTGGACGACCCGAGCCGTATGCTTTACACCAAGCAGGAATGGATGAAGACCAAGGCGGAGATGAACGAGCTTTTTGCCGATGTTCCCGAAGCGCTTTCCAATACACTGGAGATTTTGGACAAGGTGGAATATTACTCCATAGACCATGCCCCTATCATGCCTACTTTTGCCATTCCCGAAGATTTCGGAACGGAAGAGGAATACAGGTGGAAATATACGGAAAAAGATTTGTTCGATGAGTTTACGCAGGACGAAAACGGAAATGTCGTCTTGGACGAGGAAGCCGCCAAAGCCAAAATCAAGCGTTTGGGCGGTTACGAAAAACTTTATCGTATTAAATTGGAAGCCGACTATCTTGCCAAACTGGCATTTGACGGTGCCAAACGGCTTTACGGTGACCCGTTGTCGGACGAAGTGAAAGAACGTTTGGTTTTTGAGTTGTACATTATGAAGACGATGGGTTTCCCCGGTTACTTCCTGATTGTACAGGACTTTATCAATGCCGCCCGTACGCAATTGGGCGTTTCGGTGGGACCGGGACGTGGTTCGGCTGCCGGTTCGGCCGTGGCATACTGCTTGGGCATAACCAAGATAGACCCTATCCAGTACGACCTGCTGTTCGAGCGTTTCCTTAATCCCGACCGTATTTCCTTGCCTGATATTGATGTGGACTTCGATGATGACGGACGCGGTGAAGTATTGCGCTGGGTAACGGAAAAGTATGGTCAGGAGAAGGTGGCGCATATCATCACGTATGGTACTATGGCAACCAAACTGGCCATCAAGGATGTCGCCCGTGTACAAAAGCTGCCTTTGTCGGAATCCGACCGTCTGGCAAAATTAGTTCCCGATAAAATTCCCGATAAGAAACTGAATCTCCCCAATGCCATCGCCTATGTGCCTGAGCTTCAGGCTGCGGAAGCATCGCCCGACCCGTTGGTGCGCGATACGCTGAAGTATGCCAAGATGCTGGAAGGTAACGTGCGCGGTACGGGTGTGCATGCCTGCGGTACGATTATCTGTCGTGACGACATCACCGACTGGGTTCCTGTGAGCACGGCAGATGATAAGGAAACGGGAGAGAAGATGCTCGTTACCCAGTACGAGGGTTCGGTCATTGAAGATACCGGATTGATTAAAATGGACTTCCTGGGACTGAAGACCCTTTCCATTATCAAGGAAGCCGTTGAAAATGTACGTTTACACCGGGGACTGTCGTTGGATATCGACAAGATTTCCATTAAAGACCCCGCTACCTATAAATTATACTGCGACGGACGGACTATCGGTACCTTCCAGTTCGAGTCCGCCGGCATGCAGAAATACCTGCGCGAGTTGCAGCCGAGTACTTTCGAGGACCTGATTGCCATGAATGCCCTTTATCGTCCGGGACCTATGGACTATATCCCTGACTTCATCGACCGTAAATGGGGACGCAAGCCTATTGAGTATGATATTCCCATCATGGAGAAATATCTGAAAGATACCTACGGCATTACCGTCTATCAGGAGCAGGTGATGCTTCTGTCCCGTTTGTTGGCAGACTTTACCCGTGGTGAGTCCGATGCCTTGCGTAAGGCAATGGGTAAGAAACTGCGCGACAAGCTGGACCATATGAAGCCGAAGTTCATTGCTGGCGGACAGAAGAACGGACACGATGCGAAGGTGCTCGAAAAGATTTGGGCGGACTGGGAGAAGTTTGCATCCTATGCTTTCAATAAGTCTCATGCCACCTGCTATTCATGGGTTGCCTATCAGACGGCGTTCCTGAAAGCCAATTATCCGGCAGAGTACATGGCTGCCGTAATGAGCCGAAGCTTGTCCGATATAACGACGATAACCAAACTCATGGACGAATGTAAGTCCATGGGCATCAAGGTGCTTGGGCCCGATGTGAACGAATCGAACCTGAAGTTTACCGTGAACCCCGAAGGCAATATCCGTTTCGGATTGGGTGCGGTGAAAGGAGTAGGTGAGGGTGCTGTGCAAAGTATCATGGAAGAGCGTGCGAAGAACGGGCCTTATACCGGTATTTTCGATTTTGTGCAGCGCGTCAATCTGAATGCCTGCAACAAGAAGAACCTGGAATGCCTTGCCCTTGCCGGTGGTTTTGACAGTTTCCCTGAGCTGAAGCGCGAACAGTATTTTGCCGTCAATACCAAGAATGAAGTCTTTATTGAGACATTGGTGCGCTATGGCAACCGTTATCAGGCGGATAAGGCGGCAGCGGTCAACTCCCTGTTCGGCGGAGAAAATGTAGTGGACATAGCCACTCCCGAAATTCCGCAGGCAGAACGTTGGAGTGATCTCGACCGGTTGAACAAGGAGCGGGATTTGGTAGGCATTTATCTCTCCGCTCATCCCTTGGATGAATATGCCGTGGTGCTGGAATATGTTTGTAACACACACATGGCGGAACTGGAGGACAAGACCGCCCTTGTGGGACGTGAAATAACTATGGGGGGCATCGTTACTTCCGTTCGTCGGGGCATCAGTAAAAACGGCAATCCTTATGGCATTGCCAAGATAGAGGACTATTCCGGTTCGGCAGAGTTGCCTTTCTTTGGAAACGACTGGGTGACTTACCAGGGATACCTGGGCGAGCGTACCTTCCTTTATATAAAGGCGCGCTGCCAGCCTAGACAGTGGCGGCAGGACGAACTGGAGCTGAAGATTACCTCAATGGAACTGCTTCCCGATGTAAAGGAAAAACTGATAGAGAAGATAACGATCCTTATCCCGCTCGGCGTGCTGAACAAGGCATTGGTGACGGAATTGGCGGAACTGACGAAGGAGCGTCCCGGTACAACGGAACTTTACTTTAAAGTGACCGACCCGGAGAGCAAGATGACACTTGACCTGGTGTCCCGTCCGGTGAAGCTTTCCGTAGGCCGTGAGCTGATCTCTTATTTAAAAGAACGTCCGGAGCTTGATTTTCGGATAAATTAATTATCTTTGCTTCACTGATGGCAGTAGGCGGATAACGCTGATACTGTACTGTTGAATTGATATTTAACTTAATATTTAGAAGAAATGGCATTAGAAATTACAGACAACAACTTCAAGGAAATCCTGGCAGAGGGTAAACCTGTGGTAATTGATTTTTGGGCGCCGTGGTGCGGACCTTGCAAAATGGTGGGTCCTATCATTGAAGAACTGGCCGGCGAATATGAAGGCAAAGCGCTTATCGGTAAATGCGATGTAGACGAAAACGGAGATGTTGCCGCCGAATACGGTATTCGCAATATTCCTACCGTACTGTTCTTCAAGAATGGAGAACTGGTGGACAAGCAGGTGGGTTCTGCTCCTAAACCGACTTATGCAGCGAAAATTGAAGCACTGTTGTAAGCTGGTGGTACTATTAATCCTTTAAAAATATAAAACTATGGGACTGGAAGACGATTTTTTGAAGAATGATCTCGATGATGAAAAGACCATTGAGTACATCAAAAACTATTTGCCGCAGGAGTTGAAAGAGAAGTTCTCTGACGATGAGTTTTATTATTTCCTCGATTTGATTGACGAGTATTATTCCGAGAGCGGCATCCTCGATGTGCAGCCCGACAGTGACGGATATATCGAAGTCGATCTGGGAAAAATCGTAGATTACATCATCAAGGAAGCTCATAAAGACGAAATGGGCGATTATGATCCGGATGAAATCCTTTTCATCGTGCAGGGCGAAATGGAATACACGGAGTCATTGGAGGATGAGTAATTCACAGTTTGGATTATAATGAAAAAGGAAAGGCGCGGGATGAAAACCTGCGCCTTTCCTTTTTTCCGGTATGTTGTATATCAGTCTTTCCGTTTATGCTACCGGCGGAGTATTCAGAAAAAAGAATACCGCCGTGCCGATAAGTATCATTCCCAATACCCCGTAAAACCAGCGTGCTTGCCGGCGGCCTACATTCTGTACGACAAACTGCGTGTTCTGGGCGGTAAAGAACCAATCCCAATCTAAGATTGCAGTCAGCAGGGAGATAATTCCCGCAACGGCAAAGATACCCTGAACGATGTACTGGCTCATGTAGCGCGATTAGTGGTTGATGATTAACGGCCGGTACTAATCCAGCGGTTGCAGTGTAACTTCCCGTTCACCGTTTTCTATCTCTTCGATGGTGACTTTCACGGTATTTCCCGGCAGCAGCTCTTCAATCAGTTCCGGCCATTCGATAAAGCAGAGCGCACCGCTGTACAGATAATCTTCGTATCCCATATCGTACACCTCTTCCAGTTTCTTGATCCGGTAGAAATCGAAGTGGTAAATCAACTCTCCGGCAATCTCGGAACGGTATTCGTTTACGATGGCGAAAGTAGGAGAGGTAATGACATCGGATACGCCGAGCTCTTCGCAAACCGCCTTGATAAAGGTGGTCTTGCCGGCTCCCATTTTGCCGTAAAAAGCAAACACGGTATTGTCGCCCATTGCCTCGACGAACCGGCGGGCGGCTTCATGAATCTGGTCTAATGACTGAATCTTGATTTCCATTATTTTGTATTTTTCTGCAAAGATAATGCAAACCGAGAGCATAAAAAATGAACGTGTTCATTTTTTATGCCGAGGCGCAGCTTATCTTCGCTTTTTCTGCAAAGATAACCAAAAACTTTTTCCCCCTTTACAGATTGCATAAATAATAATGGAGAAGAAGATGATGGCTGCTCCCGAAGGAACATTGAGATAGTATGAAATGAGCAGTCCGCCCAGGCAACTGAGGTAACCGATGCCCACAGACAGCCAGATGATGCGGTGAAACCTATGCGAAAAGAGATTGGCAGTCATCTGCGGGATTGTCAGCAATGAGATGACCAGCACGATGCCTACCATACGCAGGCAGGCTACGATAGTCAGCGCAATGAACATCATCAGTACATACTCAAAGGTCTGTACGGGTATTCCTTGCGAGCGGGCGAATTCGCGGTCGAATGCCACATGGATTATCGGATGCAGAAAAAACGAGAAGAACAGGATGAGCAGTGCTGCCAGTCCGCCCAGCAGGGCGATGTCGCCAAACGTAATAGTCAGGATATTCCCGAACAGGTAGGCGGAGAGGTCGGGTGCAAATCCGGGAGACAGGAATGTGAATATGATGCCCAATGCCATTCCCAGTGTCCAGAATACCGCAATGGCAGAGTCCTCGCGCATGTCTTTCCGCTTGCTGAGCCATTCCACGCCGAATGCCGACAGTACGGAAAAGACCGCTGCCGACAGAATCGGTGAAATCCCCGCATACAGTCCCAGGCCTATACCGCCGAAAGAGGCATGCGTCAGTCCGCCGCTGATAAAAACCAGCCTCCGGGTGACGATGTACGTACCGATAATTCCGCAGACAATGCTTGCCAGCAGACTGCCGATAAGGGCATGTTGAAAGAATGTATATTGTAAAAGTTCCATGCGGCGGGGGTTAGTGATTATTTCTTCTTTCTCCTACAATCAGGAATACTTCGTCTTTTATATTGTCGGGCAGTGCAATGCCGCGCAGTTGCAGGCTGCGCACCCACCCTGCCACGTCTTCCGACTGCATGGTGTAGAACACGTCACGGAACTCATCTTCCTGTTCGGGCGTATACTCGTCGGGAGCGGTTCCGATGTATTTGTCCAGCTCCTCGTCGTCATAGTATTCTATCTTCTTGCTGACGGCGGCGAGCAGGCTCTCTTTTTCGCATACCTCGTGCTGTCCGCAACATTCCGCATCCACTTCCTGTACTTCGGGCATAGCGTCCAGTTCGCCATTGTCAATTTTCTTCTGGAGTCTGCGGTTGCGTACGGTTCCGGCTATGGCAGCTACGACGGCAAGGGCAATCAGGCTAATAATCAGTATCCACATACGTTCTCTTTCCTTGAAAAAAGTGTCCTTATACAATAGAACGGACAAAGATACACATTGTTTTCGTATCTGCCCGCTTTTGAACAGGCAAAAAGAAAGTGTGCCGGAATGCTTTTCGGTTGTCATGCAATCAGGCTGTCCGCAGCGGTGCGTCGGGCGATGTTAATGACAGATGGTAAAGCCTGCTTGCTTCAAATCTTCCCAATAGCCCGGATAGGATTTGGATACTACCTGGGGTTCGTCAATCCTTATCTGCGGCAGTGCGATGCAGGCGGGGGCAAATGCCATTGCCATGCGGTGATCTTCGTAGGTGGCGATAACGGGAGCGCTTTCGGCAGGGCAGCGTTCACCCTCCCACAGCAGGATGCTGTCCTGCTCGGAACGTACCGCATAGCCTAATTTGCGCAGTTCGGCGATAAGGGCGGTGATGCGGTCGGTCTCCTTGATTTTGAGGCTTTGTAGGCCGGTAAAGCGGAAAGGGATATTCATCAGGCAGCAAGTGACGACAAAGGTCTGCGCAAGGTCGGGAATATCTACCATATCTTCTTCGAGACGGTCAACGGGCGTCCTCGCAAGTGTGAGCCGCACCCCTTTGTCCGTGTATTCGGTATGTACGCCCAGGCGGGAGAAAATCTCCGCACCGCGGCTGTCACCCTGATAACTGTGGGGGAACAGTCCGAGCAGCTCTACCGTTTCCTCTTCATTCCCTTTCGGTGACTCTCCACTCCCCGTTTTCCGTTTTTCATTCCCCCTCAACGCCAATATCTGATACCAGTAGGATGCCGCGCTCCAGTCGCTCTCTACAGTGAACGGAACGTCCCGGTAACCGCCGGGATATACAGTGATACTGTTTTCGGAACTCCATTCGGCACGTCCGCCGAAGTCCCGTATGAGCTTGAGGGTGAGTTCGATGTAAGGACGGGAAATGATACAGCCCGTAAGATGCAGGTGCAACCCTTTGGGAAGAACAGCTCCTATCATCAGCAGGGCGGATATATATTGTGAACTCACGTTCCCGGCAAGCGATATTTCACAGCCTTGCAATTCCGAACCGGTGATGCGCAGGGGCGGGAAGCCCTCATTGCCTGCGTACTCGATGTTTGCACCGAGCTGGCGCAGGGCGTCTGTCAGAATACGGATGGGCCGCTGCTGCATACGTTGCGTTCCGGTAATGATACGGACACCGGGCGTTACGCTGAGGTAGGCGGTGAGAAAACGCATGGCTGTCCCTGCCGCCATGATGTCTATATGTTCGGGATTGCCTTGCAGCGCACGCACCATGACGCGGGTATCGTCGCAATCGCTCAGATTGCAAAGTGCCTGTCTGCCATGGGCAAGGGCGTGCAGGATAAGCGCACGGTTACTGATACTTTTGGATGCCGGCAGCCGGATAGCGGCATGCATCGGTGCATCGGGAGCGGAAACGGTATAACGCATAGTTGTATTTGTTAAGTTACGGTAGCGGATGACTTTATACTCCGCTTGCAAAAGTAAGACAAATCTTTGGGAAATGGAAACTGTTGGCTCCACATTCGTGCTTTTCAGAATACCGGATGCAGGCAATCGGCGGGCAGTTCCGCTTCGCCCCAGTCTATCATTGCATTGAACAGGCGGACGGTGGAATAAGCCGAAAGTTCTTCCATGCGTATGTCCTTTTCCGTAAGAATACCTTTGTCCAGCAGTTCGGCGCGTTTGGTCCCTTTCAGCAGGGGGTGTTGCGGAGTATGCCAATGGCTGCCGTCAAAGAGGGCGATGTTGGCGATGCTGGTGTCGGTGAGCAGATGCCGGCGTACAATCAGAATATCATCATACGCGCCGCGCCGGGCAAACAATTGGTTGAGCGCACTGCGGTCGGTGCTTTTGCAGGCGTAGTCGATGTCGTCGGCCTGTATCAGTGCCAGTGAGCGGACGGGGCGCAGGGTATAAGGGGTACAGGTCACTTCCTCGATGCCGTTTTGCCCGTACACTATACGCAGCTTGTGTACGCCGCTTCCGGGAATGGCGGGCAGGTAGCCGGTCAGTTGCAGAGCGGGGCTTTCAGGCCAGAAGTGCGTACGGGTATCGTTCATTCTCCGTTCATGGTAAGCCATGTTGCGCACTTCTCCGCAATCCACCCGTATGGTTTCAATAAATCGGCACATATATTTTCTGTATTACTTCGTTGTATTCGCTTTCCCAACGGCTTTGGGCGGTGATGCCGCCGCCGGCTTTGAAATAGAGCTGTCCGTCTTCCTGCTCGATGAAGCGTATCATGACGGCGCTGTCCAGCCGTCCGTCGGCGTAGCAGCCCATGACTCCGGTGTAGAATCCCCGTTCGTAGCCTTCCGCTTCGGCAATGATTTGCATGGTACGCGGTTTGGGAGCGCCGGTAATGGAGCCGGCGGGCAGCAGGCTGAACAGAATATCGCCGAGACGCTTTGTGTAATCGCCGGGCAGCATGCCGCATATTTCGGAGCTTGTCTGCAGGATAGGCCCTTTGTTGGTCTGCAGGCGGTCTATGTAGCGGTAGGACGCTACGGTGACGTGTTCGGAAACCATGCTGAGGTCGTTGCGTATCAAGTCTACAATCGTGGCATGTTCGGCAGCTTCTTTGGCATCGTCCAGCAGGATTGATTCGGCATGGGGCAGGGTGGCGTCAATCGTGCCTTTCATCGGGAAGGATTTTATCCTGCCCTCTTCCATGCGGACGAAGATTTCGGGCGAGAAGCAGACGAACCGGTCTTTCAGCCAGAGTTTGTACAGGGCGTGTGAATGCAGGAACACATCTTTCAGCGTCAGGTTGGTGCGGAGCGGCACTTTGCATGTCAGATTGGTCAGGTAGCTGTTGCCGCCCAGCAGGTTGCGCCTCACGGTATCGAAAGAACGGCGATAGTCGGCGGGAGCGGGCGGTGTGAATTCCCAGTCTATCGTTCCGGCATACCGGGCACCGGCATCAGGTGCATTGCCTGTTCCTCTGAACTGGTAGAGGCATACGGACGTATCTATCCCGTCGAGAGGTTCTACGTACGAATGTTCCTGCATGTAGTCGATAACAAACAGGAAGGGCGTACCGTTGCGCCCGAACGTATTCATCCGGGCAATAGCTGTTTCTTTATCCAGTGCTTTCATTGTCTTAAATCATTGTAGCTATGATTTGAATGGACAGTATGAGGAATACCATTGCAATGGGGTAGACCGTTGCGTATGCCACGCTCGGAATATTACTGTCGGTCATGGAATCGGCGGCCGCCAGACCGGGGGTACTTGTCATGCCGCCGGTAATGGTTCCCAAGAGGTCGAGAATACTGATTTTAAACACCATCCTGCCCACAATCACGGCTATCAGCATGGGAACCAGGGTAATGGCTGCGCCTACTCCGAACAGCAGCCAGCCGCTTTCCTGGAAGGTGGCAACCAGGTTCTTTCCTGCCGACGTACCTACTTCGGCGAGGAACAGCAGCAGTCCCAACTGTCGCAGCAGTTGGTTGGCAGGGCCCGACATCGACCAGATGACAGGACCCGTCTTGCCTATTGCGCTGAGGAACAGGGCCACTATCAGGATACCGCCCGTCAGTCCCGGTGAGAACGACAAACCGCCGGGAAAGGATATATTCAGTTTGCCGAACAGCACTCCGAGCACAATACCCATTGCAATCGGGAAGAAATCGGTATCGGACAGTTTCTTGGCGTTATTGCCCAAGAGGCGCGCCAGTCCTTTCAGTCCTTCCTTTTCGCCTACCACCGTCAGCTTGTCGCCGAATTTCAGCGCGAGGTCGGGCGAGGGGGCAAGGTCTATTCCGCTTCGGCGGACACGCGTTACGGTACAGCCGAAGTTCTTCATCAGGTTCAGGTCGCCCAGTTGCTTGTTTATCATATCCTTTTTGGTCAGCAGCAGGGATTCTATCTCTTGGGTGTGGCTGAGCGGGAGTTCCCCTTCCTCGCGTTCGCCCACCAGGGTGGCAAGCTGGTTCAGGGCTTCGTCACTGCCCACTGCCTGTATGTAGTCGTTTTCACGGAGTACGGTGTGTGCGGTGGGGATGGAGATTTGCTCGCCGTGCTTGTGGCGGGAGATTACAGCACCGGTTATGGCACGGGCATTGATTTGCATCAGGCTGCGTCCGAAAACTACGGGGTTCGTGACACGGTAGATGCAGGTGAGCAATTCGGGAAACTGTCCGCGGCGCTCTGTCTCCAGGCGGCGGGCTTCCCGGTCGAGGTCGATGTGCATGATGCGGGGCAGCAGTTTCACGAACAGGATAACGCCGATTACTCCGAACGGATAGGCGATACCGTAGGCAATGGATGCCAGCGGCGAGTGGGTGCTGTCAATGGCAACGGCAAGTCCCGGCGTACTGGTAAGCGCTCCGGCTATGAGTCCCACCACGCTCGGCGTGTCGATGTCGAAGGCATATTTCAGTCCCGTTGCCGTAAGGGCGGCGGAGCAGATAATGAGCAGGGTGATGATGATGAGGGTCTTCCCTTTGCTCCGGAAGGAGTCGAAGAAGCCGGGTCCCGCCTGTATGCCGATGGTGAAGATGAACAGTACGAGTCCGAAGTTACCCAGCTCCTTGGGGATGATGACGCCGAAATGCCCGAATAGCAGGGCGATGAAAATAACGGCGGATACGTCGAGTGACAATCCTTTGATTTTAATCCTTCCCAACATGAAGCCGAGGGCTACGATGAGGAACAGGGCGAAATAAGAGGAATTGAGCAAGTCTGTGAACATAGGCTTTGATGAATTAGGTCTTTTCTTGGGAACAAAGGTAATGGAAAAAAGTTAGATAGGGAAGGCTATTTTCCTTTTCGGTTTTATTGCTTACCTTTGCAGGTTTTAAAAGAATGAAGAAAAACGTTTTATGGAAATTGATTTAACTACCCCCGCTTTGCTGTTCTCGGCAATATCTTTGATAATGTTGGCATATACCAACCGTTTTCTGTCCTATGCCGGTCTTGTACGTGCTTTGAAAGAGCAACATCAGAAGAGTCATTCGTCGGTGACGGCCGCACAGATTGCCAATCTGCGGCAACGGCTTTACCTGACGCGGGCTATGCAGGTAACCGGCATAGCAAGCCTGCTGCTGTGTGTGGTCAGCATGTTCTTTATCTATATCCGGCTTCATCTGGTATCGGTCTATATCTTCGGCCTGGCATTGGTGCTGCTGATTATCTCGCTGGCAATTTCGGTGTATGAGATTTATATCTCGGTGAAGGCATTGGAGATACATCTGAATGATATGGGCGATTGAAAAGGAGCTGCCGGAAGCCCCGACATATTGTTATACAAAAAAGAGGGTGTGCCAAAACTAACATTCACTTGCTATTTGTTTCTTTTTAGGCACGGATTACACGGAAAATACAGATTTTCTTTGTTCTTTTTCCGTGAAATCCGCGAAATCCGTGCCTAAAAGAAATCATCATTTGTCCAGCTCTTTCAGCAATTCTTCTACGGCAACTTTCAGTTGGGTATCTTCACCCTTTACGATGATTTCGGGCGAGTTGGCCACTTTGATGTCCGGTTCCAGTTGGCTGTTCTCCAGGTAGCTGCCGTCGGGCAGGCGGTAACCCACCACGGGGATGCCGAATACGAGCGACGGGTCTTGCAGACGCTCCCAGGATACGCTTGTCATGGTTCCCGGAACGGGCATACCCACCAGTTTGCCGATATTCCGGTGGCGGTACACCCACGGTGTGCCGTGTGCATTGGAATAGTTGGCTTCGCAGGTCACCATAATGGAAGGCTTGTTCCAGCGGCGGCTGGGCATGTCGCAGGCTTCGCGGCCGCGAACCACTTGCGTGAAGTATTTCTGGCCGCTGAATAGAATTTCGATGTCCTCGTGCAGGCGTCCGCCGCCATTGAAGCGGGTGTCGATGACGATGCCCTCGCGGTTGTTGTATTTGCCCAAAATGTCCGAGTAGACGGAACGGAAACTGTCATCGCCCATTGATTCGATATGAACATATCCCAGCCGTCCGCCGGACCATCTGTCCACATCTGCCGCACGTTGTTTCACCCAGCGGGTATAGAGCAGGGTATTCAGCGCGCTGCCGCTTATCGGAATTACCACCTCTTCCCAGCGTTCTTTGGTTTGCGGGTTGTAGAGTGAGACGAGGGTTTTCTTTTTGGCTTTATCATTTAACAATGTGTAGTAATCCATTTCAGGGGTAATCTCTGTGCCGTCAATCTTTTCAATGATGATGCCTGCCTTTGCTTTGGTTGAGGCGTTATCGAACGGACCTTTCTCTATGACTTCGGCAATGCGCATCCCTTTGTCCCGGTAATTCCAGTCGAAAAGCAGTCCCAGACTGGCAGTCGGTTCGCTTTGTCCGGAAGCGTAGTAACGGCCGCCGGTGTGCGACACGTTCAGCTCGCCCAGCCACTCGCTCAACAGTTCGGCAAAGTCGTAGTTATTGTCTATGTGAGGCAGGAACTTGCGGTAGGCGGCGCTCATGGCATCCCAGTCTACGCCGTGCATATCGGTGTTGTAGAAACGCTTCTTCTGCTGTTTGTACACGTGGTTGAACATATATTCGCGTTCCGTCGCCAAATCCATTTTGGCTTGTGCTTGGTAAGTGACAGGCTTCAGCTCATCGGATGCCATATTCATCTTCTGCATGGTTTTGCTGCCCAGCAGGAAAAGGTTCTTGCCGTCTTTGTCCATTTCCATGGAAGCCCAGCCGGCATCCATTTTGTGAAGCAGCCGGGTGTCTTTCTTGCGGAGATCCATTTTCCAAAGGTCGTAACCGCCTTCAAAGGCGGCAAAGTAATAAAGGGTCTCACCGTCTTTGGAGATGATGACGCTGCCCATGTCCGAGGAATTCGGGGTGAGGCGTACCATGCGGTCTTCCATGTTTTTCAGTTCTACGGTGATGTCCTTTACCTGAGCCTTGTCATCGTCCGCGGCTTTTTCTTTTCCTGCATCTTTCTTGCTGCCTTTCTTACCTTTGGCAGTGTCCTTGCTTTGCGCTTTTTTCTGTTCGGCTTCCAGCTCCTTGCGCAGTTCGTAGTCTTCCTTGCTCAGGCAGTATTTGTCGTAGGCGTCCTGATTGAGGAAAACGAGCATGGCATCGTCCTGCGAACCCCATGAGGCATGAGCGCGCATGCCGTAACGCTCCGTCTTGAAGAGAATGGCATTGCCGTCGAGGGCAAAACGGGGCGAACCGCTCATGTAGCCGCTGTTGGTCAGGTTGATGATGGGGCTGTTGCCTTGTGCGCTGACAAGACCTATATCGGAATACGGGTCGTGCCTGTTGCCGATGAATTCGAGGGTGAACCATTTTCCGTCCGGCGACCAGGCATAGTCGAACCCGCCGTCTGTGCTGTACCAGGTGGAGCCATCGGTAATCTGGCGCACTTTCTTCGTATCAAGGTTCACCACCATGAGGCGGGTACGGTCTTCTATGAATGCCAGCTCTTTACCGTCGGGCGAGAATTGCGGGAAAGCACGCTCAACGGTGGCTGACGGCAACAATGCCTCTTCTTTTACAATGGTGGCGTTCGGGAAGTTGGGGTCTTCCTTGCGGACTATTTTGGCAAGATACAACTGCCAGTTGCCGTTGCGCTCACTGGCATAAGCCAGCGTGCGGTTGTCGGGTGCGAAAGACAGGCCGCTTTCACCGGCAGGGGTGTGGGTTATCTGTTTGGTTGTGGCATAGTCTGCCGAAGTGACGAACACTTCGCCACGGGCGATGAATGCCACTTGCTTGCCGTCCGGCGAAACGGTTGCCGAGGTGGCTCCGTTGGTAAAGGTCAGGCGGGCTGTATCGGGCCGGTCGTCGCGGATAATCTCTATTTGTACTTTTTGCGGGGCGGCGCCATCCTGCTGGGTATATATTTCACCGTCGTAACCATAGCACAATGTTCCGTTGCCGCTTATGGAGAGGAAGCGCACGGGATGGGTCTTGAAACTGCTTACCGCTTTTACCGCTTCGGGGTGTACCGGTTGCAGGGAGTACACATTGAACGAACCGCCGTTGCGTTCGCTCAGGAAGTACAAGGTCTGTCCGTCCGGCGAGAGGACGGGGTTGCGGTCTTCGCCCGCGTGGCGGGTGAGGTTGGTGTGCTTCTCTGTACGGCAGTCGTACATCCATATGTCGCGTGTAATGGAAGAGGTGTGGTGCTTCCGCCACTGGTCTTCAAATCCTTTTTGGTCTTGGTAGAAAAACATGTCGCCTGTTTTGTCGAAGCAGAGGGCTTCGGCGGGAGTACCCAATACCTGTTCGGTGCGTCCGCCGGTTGCGGGGACTTTATAAAGCTCGGTCATGGCAGAACTGGGGAAGAGCGCACTTCCGGCCGGGTCCTGTATGGCGGCGGAGAAAAGGATATACTTGCCGTCGGGCGTGAATGCGGAAGGGATTTCTCCTGCCGAGTTGGTGGTCAGGCGTTGTGCCGCACCGCCATCGGACGGCATTACGAAGACGTCGAAGTTTCCTTGCCTGTCGCTGGCAAACGCTATCTGTTTGCCGTCCGGCGACCATACGGGAGACGATTCGTAAGACTCCTGCGTGGTGAGCTGCGTGGCCGTACCGCCTTTTGCGGAAACTTTGTAGATGTCTCCCTTGTAACAGAAAACGATTTCCGTACCGTCGGGTGAAATCTGTATGTCGCGCATCCAGAGAGGAGTTGCGGCATAGGTGGTGAGGGTAGTGAAACCCAGTGTGAGATAAGCAAAAATTTTCTTCATATCGGATAGGGTTCTATTAATATTCTTGGGGGATTGAAGCCTTTTTCGGTGAGACAGTCTTTCGCGGCTATTTGATACCTCTTGCTTTGTAGATTATCTCTTTGGCATTGTTGATGTCCTGGAGTTTCTCTTCGGCGGCGCGTTTGATGTCTTCTCCCAGTGTGGCTACCCGGTCGGGGTGGTGCTTCAGTACCAGTTTGCGATAGGCGGCACGCACCTCCTCATCGGTGGCTGTAGGAAGAATTTCCAGAACTTTGTAGGCAGCTTCCAGGGAGTTGCCGCCCAGGTTGAGCATGGATTCCACTTCTTTTTCGGACAGTCCCATATAGGTTGCCACTTCTTTCAGCGCTTCTATCTCTTCGCGGCAGACGTTGTTGTCGCTCCGGGCTATGTTGGCAAGGAATCCCAGCAGTTGCAGGCGTTCCTCGTATGTGAGGTTGGCGGCTATCTGCCTGCCGCAATCACGGATGGTCTGTCTGAATGCGAGAGGATTCTGCATGTCCATTCGCTTGCGTTGCTCGAAGAGGTTGAGCAATATCCGTTCGCCTTCGCCTACTGCCGCAACGCCGAAGTTGGTTCGTAGGAAATTGCGGACGTATTCCATTTCACTGTGCATGATGCGTCCGTCTGCCCGTATGATGTACGAGGCCATTACCAGCATCGAAAAAAGAAAACTGTTCCGTTGCCCGGCAAAGACATCTTCCTCAGTCTGTCCGTTGCCATAGTCTGTCGTATAACTTGCAGTATTGCCACCGAGCTCTATCAGCGACCCGAGTGCATATCCTGCCAATGCGCCGAGCGGTCCGCCTGCCATGAAGCCGATGATACCGCCAATCCATTTTCCTGCTCCCATAATTTTGTTCTTTTATCTGCAAAAATAGCAATTCTTATCCGAATAAGAGAAAGGGGTTAAAAAGAAAAACGGTCGTCACTCGTCACTTTTAGTCTTTATCCCTTTGTGGGAGAGCGATACAGACGTGGTGACACGGACGACGACAGGTGACGACCAAATTCGGTCGTCACGGAAAAAGGCTCTTTTTATCCGTCTTTCAGTTTTTAATCATCCTATAATCAGCGTATTATTGTTTAAAACAAGATTTCCTGCATTTGGGGAGATTTTGTTCATATCAGGGGCTAAAAAAGGTTAAACCGTGACTTTGCATCCCGAATGCGTAAGATAAATGTGATGTTGCCTTGTTGTTTTTCCGCTATCGCACCTTGTATAATGTTGCAACAGCATGTAGTATTCCTCGTTTTCCAATTGCGGGCTGTAGAGCCCGCAGCTGCAAACCCTGCGGTTCGCAGTTGGCAACCGCAGGGCCCGCAACTGGAAAACGGGGTTTTTATTGTGGTACGGCTACATTTATCATGCTGCTTTTCAACAAAAAAGAATAAGGAAAGTGCTGTTTTTGTGTGGGAAAAGCGGGTTAGGCTTAGGCAAAAGAGAATGGAAGAAGCGGGGATTTTTTACGTTGAGCTGTTGTTGTAGATTTATTTTATTAAACTTGTAGCAAAGCATTGATTTTTCAGAAACTACAGACATTACTGCATCAATCCACCTTCAACAAAGAAAACGACTTCATTCAGCCGTTGTTTATTTTTTTTCTCGTCTTTAAAAACAGCAGGAATATGTAACACATTATCTTGAATCAGATTATCCATTAAATACCACATAACCTCATGGTACAAAATCACCATTGCTGTTTTTTCATCACTTATATTATATTGGGTTGCTATATTGCTGCAATTACTTTTAAGTTCAGAAGAAATGGAGTCAACCAGCTTTTTGATAATGTGATGAAAACGGTCTTGCTGTTTTTTTATAATAGGAAATTGTATATCCCCGTTACTGTTTGTCAAGCCATAAGGTATGAGTTTAGAAATAAGTTGTGGATTGTTTATTTTCCCAAATTTGGATATTTCTTCAGCACTTTCATCCATCGTTTTACTGCTTGGTGAGACTTCGCTGTTGAGATAGGTTAGTATAAAGTTCATATCACCAAAGCCATTTGTTCCGAATTTGAGGTCTTTGCGTGGCTCATATAAAACCCAGTAGCAACCACTCCAACCAGCATGGTTGTTTATCTCATCGAATAAGACAAGTTTAGTCCACATCCTACCATCCAAAAGATATGAAAACACCAATGAAAGTGCGTTATTTTCAAATCCCATCTCCTTGATTGTATGTACGAGAGAGACAAAATCACTTTTAGTGTTTGAATACATGGATTTCGCAATCTCCTTACTGATATTTCTTAAAGAGGTTGTCTGTTCTTCGTCAAGAATAGGAATTGTGCATCTCCATTTTCCTTTGGTTCTGTCAATTAGTCCTCCTACTTCCAATAATAATAATTGGCTGTCAGAACACTTAACTCCCATTTTAAGAAGTTCATTTAGGGTATGAGGCGTTCGTAGATTATATATTATTTCCCAATTATTATCTGCAAGAACATAGTCTTCCGGTTGATGTCCACTTACAGCAACGAATTGCGTAGCTTCCCACTTCTCATAAGCTCGGACATTAGTCTGAGCTTGTATTCTTGGTAATGAGATTGATAGCAAAAAGATTGTTAAAACAGAAAGTTTGAATTTGTTCATCATAATAAATTTAATTTATAATTCAGTGTTTACGTGTATTTTTGCTCGTCACGATTTGTGTTATAAATGTGTCATATATAAAAGAAAAAGGAGCTAAGTTTATCACTTAACTCCTTCATTTTTACCAGTCGGGGTGACTGGATTCGAACCAGCGACCACACGCCCCCCAGACGCGTACTCTAACCGGGCTGAGCTACACAGTTATAAACCGTATAAACAATATATTTGATGATGGATATACCTAAATTGCGCTTGTTGAACCAGCAGTTGGCGAATCCTTTGTTTCATTCTCCGAAAGAGTTGGTGTCCTGGATGGGAGCCGTCCAGGCACAGGATTATGCAATGGTTAAATGGGCGGTGGGTATGCGCCTGGCTTCGGCCACTGTCCGGACGGTGGAAGAAGCGTTGCAGAAAGGAGAGATTTTAAGAACGCATGTAATGCGCCCTACATGGCATCTGGTGGCGGCAGAAGATATTCGTTGGATGCTGAAGCTCTCTGCCCGGCGTATAAAAGCTGCCAATGAGGCATACGCCAAAGGCAGGGAAGAGATATCCGAGGAACTTTACAGTAAAAGCAATCGTGCATTGGAAACGATTCTTGCCGGAAAGAAAAGGCTGACCAGGCTGGAAATAGCGGAACAGTTCCGGCATTCGGGGCTGGCGGCGGACAACTATCATATGACCCGCTTTATGGTACGGGCGGAAGTGGAAGGCATCGTTTGCGGAGGAGAGTCTAAAGGCGGAAAGCATGCTTACATGCTTCTGGAAGAGTGCGTGCCACCTGTGCCGGACATAACGAAGGACGAGGCTCTGGCACGTTTGGCAAGGAATTATTTCCGTAGTCATACCCCTGCCACTTTACAGGATTTTGTGTGGTGGTCCGGACTATCCGTAACGGAAGCGAAACAAGGTATATATCTGATAGGCAGTGAACTGACGGAAGAGCAGTGGAAAGGGCAGACCTGGTATCTTCATGACTCCGGCAGGACCCGCGGCAGCATAAAAGGGCATATACGGTTTCTGCCGCCGTACGATGAACTGCTGCTGGGTTATAAAGACCGGACGGATGTGCTCCCTTCCGAACACTATTCCAAAGCCTTTACGGGGAACGGACTGTTCTTTCCGGTAATACTTTACGAAGGGCAGATTGTAGGGAACTGGGACAGGAAGGTTAAAAGAAACGGATGTGACCCGGGGTATTCTCTCTTCCGGCAGGAAAGCCGTATAGATGAGGCTTTATTGGACAAAGCACAACAGCAGTATATGCAGTTCTTGGGAAAGTGAGGGATTTATACCCCCATACATTCCCGGTAAAAGTCGAACACCTCGAAAATCGTTTCTTTGTCCGCCGTCTGGTTCAGGCAGATATCGCCTACCTCTTTCAGCAGCGTGAAATTGATGATGCCGGCAGTGTTTTTCTTGTCATGCAACATCAGTTCGTAAAGGCTGTCGTATTGCTTGCAGCTAAAGGCGAAAGCGCCGTAATTCTCTTTGATAAATTGGATGGTCTGGCGCATTTTATCTTTAGGAAAGCCGGCTTTGAGGTAGGAGAGGTAAAGTTCGCATACAAGTCCCCACGCCACGGCATAACCATGCAGTACCGGACGGTTTTCGGCCAGGGCAAGACTCTCGAAAGCATGTCCTATGGTGTGTCCCAGATTGAGCGCCTTGCGTATGCCGTGCTCTTTGGGGTCTTGTTCCACAATATCTTCCTTTACCTGTACGGAGCGCCCTACCATTGTCCTGAGTGCGGAGTAATCTATGTTTTCTGTATCGAAAGACAGCAGCTCCGCCAGATGGTCGGAAGTGCTGATGAGTCCGTGCTTCAACATTTCGGCATAGCCGGAGAAAAAGTTGCGGGCATCGAGGCTGCGCAGGAACCCGGTTTCCAGCAAGACGGAGGAAGCAGGGGCGAAGACACCGATTTCATTCTTCAGTCCGTTGAAGTTGATGCCTGTTTTTCCGCCTACGGATGCGTCTACCATGGCAAGCAGGGTAGTAGGGATGTTGATGTATGCAATGCCGCGTTTGAAAGTGGCAGCCGCAAAGCCGCCGAGGTCGGTGACCATTCCGCCGCCCAGGTTTATCAAGAGCGAATGGCGGGTGGCTCCCTGTTCGCTCAGAGCCTGCCACACGGAAGCCAGCGTCTCCAGGTTCTTGTGCACGTCTTCTGCTCCGATAATGATTTCGGCGGCATTTTCCAGTGCGGGGATGCTTTGCAGTTGCGGCAGGCAAAGGCGGTGTGTATGTTCGTCGGTAAGGATGAAAAGCTTGTCGTGAGGACATTTTCCGATGGCATGCGTCAGGTCGTTTTCCAACTCCTTGCAGAGGATTACTTCTTGTTTACTCATTTGACTTATTACGGATTAGAAGTTGTAAATTATGGAAGGGAGCATTGCTCTCTTTATTTATTATGCTACAAAGATAGTTCTTTCAACAATAAAACGTTATCTTTGTTTCCGAAAATCTATGTATTTGTAAGGTGTCCGCACCGTAACCTTTAATTTGTATGTAAGAAAATGAAAGCTTTACTTCCTGTATACTGCCGTCCGTTGGGCTATTTCGTAATTGCGCTAGCCTTGTTCCTTCCGTTCCTGATGATGCTGACGGGCAGGGTTACAGATGCCAATCTGCTGTTTTATAAAGAGTGCTCCAAACTCCTGATGATGTTGGGGGCATTGATGATACTTTTTGCGCTGACGAAAGGCGAATGCAAGGCGACAGAGGAGATACGCAACAAAGCCACGCGCAATGCGATGTTCCTTACCGTGCTCTTTATTTTCGGAGGCATGCTGTACAGGGTGGCGCAGGGCGATATTATGTCCGTCGATTCTTCTTCTTTCCTGATATTCCTGATTATGAACGTCCTCTGCCTTGAATTCGGCATAAAGAAAGCGACCGTGGACAACCTGTTCAAGCGGAATAACCGGTAATTAAACAAAATCATTCTGTAGCCCGTTAAACCTTTTGCCCGTACTTTTGTCAAAAGAATCAGTTACAAATAAACAGTGTTGATTATTTAGAAGACAGGGCATGAAAAAAATTATCACTGCGGCGGTGCTGTTGCTGGCAACGGCATTGTCTGCTTTTTCACAAACCAAAAACATCACCGTATCCGGCCGCGTGCTTGAAGACACGAACGAGCCTGCGGTGCAAGCTACCATTCAATTGCTATCGTTGCCGGACAGCGCTTATGCAGCCGGTGTTGCCACTACGGGAAACGGCTACTTTACCCTGCCGAAGGTGAATGCGGGGAAATATGTGCTGAAAGTTTCCTATATAGGTTTTAAGAATAAGTTTCTACCGCTGCATCTCTATGCCAACGTGCGCAATAAAAATGTGGGTACGATAACGCTCGAAACGGATGCCATTATGCTTGCCGAGGCTGTGGTAGTGGCGGAAGCGCCGCAAGTGCAGGTGGTGGAAGATACGCTGATGTACAGTTCCTCTGCCTATCGCACGCCGGAAGGGGCGATGCTGGAAGAACTGGTGAAGAAACTGCCCGGTGCGGAAATCGATGATGACGGCAATGTGACGATTAACGGCAAGGAGCTGAAGAAAATCATGGTGGACGGCAAAGAGTTCTTCGGGGGGGATATAAAGACGGGCTTGAAGAACTTGCCGGTGGATATAATTGATAAACTGAAAACCTACGATAAGAAGTCCGACCTGGCACGCATCACCGGTATAGATGACGGTGAAGAGGAGACGGTGCTTGACCTTACCATAAAGAAAGGTATGAATAAGGGGTGGTTCGGCAATGCGGATGTGGCTTATGGTACGGAAGACCGTTATATGGCACGCATGATGGTAAATTACATTGTCGATAAGACGCAATTCTCTTTGATTGGTTCTGCCAATAATGTCAACGACCAGGGGTTCTCCGGTGGTGGCGGCGGTCCGCGCTGGCGCAGGAACAACGGTTTGGTAGCCACGAAAACACTGGGAGCGAACTTTGCGACGGAGACTTCAAAACTGGAGCTCGACGGTAGTGTCCGCTATGATTATAAAGGTGCGGACATTATCAGTACCAACTCTTCGGAACGTTTCCTGCAGAACGGAAGTTCATACTCCAATTCGAACGCTGTCAACAAGAACAAGAATTCGGATGTCTTTGCCAACTTCCGTCTGGAGTGGAAGCCGGATTCGATGACGAATATCATTTTCCGTCCTAACTTCTCTTACGGCAAGACAAACGGTACTTCCGGTTCGGAATCGGGAACATTCAACTCGGACCCGTATAGCCTGATTGCCAACCCGAACGATTTTCTCGACTTCGACAAGCTGGAAGACGACCCTTTGGAAAATATCCGTGTCAATGCAACGAATGATGCTTCTCTGACCAAAAGCAAAAGCATTTCGACGTCCGCCACGCTGCAACTCAACAGGAAGCTGAATAACCGCGGACGTAACATAACCTTCCGCGGACGCTTTAGCTACGGCGACAACGACAACGACCAGTACAGGCAGTCGGAAACCCGCTATTACCAGATATTGAACGCGTTGGGCGGAGACTCCGTGCTGTATCGCAACCAGTATATCACAACACCTACCAACAATTATAATTATAGCGCCCAGGTTACGTACAGCGAACCGATTGCACGCGCCACTTTCCTGCAGTTCAGCTATCAGTTCCAATACAAGTACAGCGAGAGCGACAAGACCACATTCGATATGCTGGACTATCCGGAGTGGGACATCAACGGGCCTTTGCCGTCCGGATACGAGTCGCATGCCGTGGATAGCCTGGGCAAATATGCGGAGTACAGATACTACAACCACGATGCGTCCGTGTCGTTGCGCTTCATCCGTGAGAAGTATCAGTTGAGTGCGGGGATGTCTTTCCAGCCGCAGCATTCGGTATTGTCCTATAAGCGCGGGGATTATATGATTGATACGGCCCGAAACGTATTCAACTTTGCCCCGAACATTGATTTCCGTTACCGTTTTTCTAAAGTGAGCCAGTTGCGTTTTATGTATCGTGGACGCAGCAGTCAGCCGGGCATGGAGAACCTGCTGCCTATTGCCGACAACTCGAATCCGCTGAACATCAGAGTCGGAAATCCGGGACTGAAGCCGGCATTTACGCACAATATGCGCCTCTTCTACAATACTTATAATGGGGAGTTGCAGCGCGGAATGATGACACATCTCAGCTTCTCGACCACGCAGAACAGCATCAGCAACAGTACGGTGTACAACGAGCAAACCGGCGGACGGACCACTACGCCCAAGAATATCAACGGCAACTGGAGCGCTTTCGGTATGTTCGGATTCAATACGGCGTTGAAGAACAAGAAGTTTACGGTAAACTCTTTTTCGCAACTCAGATACAATAACAACGTGGCTTTCCTATACGATCAGAATACGAAACAGGATAACAAGAATACCACTACCGAACTTATGCTGAGCGAGCGGGTGAACGGGGCCTACCGCAACGACTGGTTTGAATTCGGAGTGAACGGTTCGGTTTCCTATACGGCAGAGCGCAGCAAATTGCGCCCGGAGAATAACCAGAATCCCTATACCTTCTCCTACGGTGCGCTGACCAACATCACGATGCCCTGGAAGATGACGCTTTCCACCAATATCACCAATCAAAGCCGCCGCGGCTATACGGACAGCAGCATGAACCGCAACGAGTTGATTTGGAACGCGCAGCTTTCGCAATCGTTCCTGAAAGGTGCGGCGACTGTGAGCTTCGAGATGTACGATATCCTGAAACAACAGAGCAACATCAGCCGCTCGTTGACGGCGGATGGCCGGTCGGTGTCGTCTTATAATGGTGTCAACAGCTACTGCATGCTGCATTTTATTTACCGTTTGAATATTTTTGGCGGTAAGGGTGCGCGCGAAAGCATGCGTGGCAGGCAAGGCTTCGGCGGTCCCGGTCCGGGCGGACACCGGGGTGGCTTTGGCGGCGGGCGGCGTCCGTTCTAATGTTAATCAATGTAATAGGTCGTAAAACTTCCTTCCTTTTTCATATATTTGTTTTAAAATCTGTTTTGATTTTTATTCGGGACTTATTTCTTCTTGTGACAAATGTATGCTTGATTGGAACTTCATAGCCGGCCTGATTGCCACAGTAGCATTCGATATTATCTATTTTGGCGCGATTATCGGAACAATCACGGTTATCATTCTCGATAACCGGAATCCGGTAAAGACAATGGCGTGGATATTGGTGCTGATGTTCCTTCCGGTGGTGGGACTGGTGTTTTACTTCTTCTTCGGCCGCAGCCAAAGGCGGGTGCGTGTCATTGGCAAGAAGAGTTACAACCGTCTGTTGAAGAAGCCGATGGCCGAATATCTTGCCCAGGATTCCTGTGCGCTCCCGGCAAATTACGGCCGCCTTATCTCTCTGTTTCGCAACACCAACCAGGCTTTTCCTTTCGATGGAAACCGTGTGGAAGTCTATACGCGGGGACTTTCCATGATTCAATCCTTGCTGCGCGAATTGCAAAAGGCGACCGGACACATCCACATGGAGTTTTATATCTTCGAGGATGACGCCATAGGCCGTATGGTGCGCGATGTGCTGATGGAGAAAGCGAAGCAGGGAGTGGAAGTGCGTGTGATTTATGATGATGTGGGATGCTGGCATGTTCCCAACCGCTTTTATGAACAGATGCGCGAGGCGGGAGTGGAAGTGCGCAGTTTCCTGAAAGTACGTTTTCCTTTGTTCACCAGCAAGGTGAATTACCGCAACCACCGCAAGATTGTAGTCATTGACGGGCGCGTGGGCTTTGTGGGCGGAATGAACCTGGCCGAACGTTATATGCGCGGCTTTTCATGGGGCATCTGGCGTGATACGCACCTGCTGCTGGAAGGTAAGGCTGTGCATGGTCTGCAAACGGCTTTTCTGCTCGACTGGTATTTTGTAGACCGTACCTTGATTACGTCTGCCCGCTACTTCCCGAAGGTGGATGTCTGCGGCACTTCACTGGCGCAGATTGTAACGGCCGAACCGATAGGTCCCTGGAAAGAAATCATGCAGGGACTTGTCATGGCGATAACCGGCGCCCGGAAATATTTTTATATACAGACTCCTTATTTTCTCCCGACGGAAGCCGTGCTCGTAGCCATGCAGACGGCTGCACTGGCAGGGGTGGATGTGCGTCTTATGCTGCCTTATCGTGCGGATAACAGGCTGACGCATCTGGGCTCCTGCTCGTATCTGGCAGAGGCGTTGCGTGCAGGTGTCAAGGTGTACTTTTATAAAAAAGGTTTCCTGCACTCCAAACTCATGGTATCGGATGACGAATTGTCCACAGTAGGCTCTACGAACGTGGATTTCCGCAGTTTCGAGCATAATTTTGAGGTGAATGCCTTTATATACGACACCGAGACTGCATTGCAGATGCGTGAGATATTCTTGCAGGACCAGCGGGAATGTGTGCAGGTGTTCTCCAAGAATTGGGAGAAACGTCCCTGGCACCGTAAGGCGGCAGAAAGCATAGTGCGGCTGCTGGCACCGTTACTGTAGCTTTCAGCCTTGAATGCCGAAGAAAGAGAAATTGACACTGCCGTAGATTCTTCTTTCCAAAAAGCAGGGATGTTCCTCGAAGTTATTGGTTTTTCCATGTTCCAGCACGAACAGGCCGTCTTCTTTCAGCAGGTTGTTGTCGAAAATAAGGTCGGGCAGGGTTTCAAGCTCTTTGAGTCCGTACGGCGGGTCGGCAAAGATAAAGTCGAACCGTTCGCGGCTGCCTTGTATGTATCTGAATACATCGCCGCGGACAGGCAGGCATTTATCGGTCTTGAGTTCTTTCATTACCTTGCAGATGAAAGCGTAATGGTCGCGGTCTTTCTCTACGCTGATTACCTGGTCGCAGCCTCTGGACACAAGCTCGATGCTGATGCTGCCTGTGCCGGCAAATAAATCGAGTGCGCGTACGCCTTCTTCAAAGTCCATGTAGTTGGACAGTACATTAAACAGATTCTCTTTGGCGAAATCGGTTGTGGGGCGTGCCTTGAAAGTATGGGGCACGTCGAAACGCCTTCTTTTGTATATTCCGCTTATTACTCGCATAGGTTGATGGCTTGTAGGTCGAGATTGGCGGCAGGGTTCATGATGAATGCCTGCCGGATAAATTTTTTCAGTTCGGGCAGCAGTTGCTCTTTGTCGTACAGTTCGCCGGTGAGGTGGAGCTCGTCGCGTTCCTGCGCCATGCCAAGCTGCTTCCATACACAGAGAATGTAATAGAGGCGGTCGTTTGTCTCCTTGCAGGCAAAGGTGTTGGCGAATGCCAGCCGGCCGCGTTCGTAGGCGTATATCTCTGCCGCTTCTTTGCGCAGGTGCACATACATTTTCCGGCAATTGCCCAGGCGGCTCTTTGCCGCAAAGTACTCTATGAGAGGGCTTGCCTGCGCATAGAAACGGACGTCGGGATACTGTTCGCGTAAAAGGGAGCAGGCGCTTTTGTCCATTCCAAACAGTACGACTATATTGTTCTTATGCAAGATGTTGTATTGCACCAGTTCGTTGTCTTGTCTGGAGTGATTATGATAGAATACGGTTTCCGCCTGTTCGTCCTCAAAGAATTCCAACGGAATGAATGTAAAGCGTTTGCCCGCCATAAGGACATTGATACGGCGGAAAGGATTCTTCAGCCAGTCCGTTTCGCGGAAAGCCTGTTTCAGGTTGGCAGTGAGGGACAGGGAATCGTCCACTCCGTGCTCGTGGAAAGAAAATCTGCCTTCGCCGAGCGGATTGAATATAGAAAAAGAAAATCCATCCGTACTCAGACGGATGGATAAGGTATATTGTTCCGATTTACTAAAATCAGTCGTTTCTATCATACGTATTGTGTCGGTGGATTATTCCCAGTTACCGGCGTTGTTGTTGGCTGTTTCCAGGCTACCGATCATCAGACCTGAGTATTTGCCCAACTTGGTTTGAACATCTTTCAGGTTAGCGATTTCCTGTTTGTCGAGACCGTTCAGATATACTTCATACGGAGTCTTGACTTCGAGCAGGCAGAAAGGAGCACCGGATTTGGCAGTATCGTTCTTGATAGCCATTTCAAACTGTGCACCGTTGCCGAAAGGAACATATCTCATAGAGTCGGCATTGAAGCCTTTCGGGAAGATAGTGTCCAGCACGGCTACCCACATGGTATCGCGTTTGAAGTTTTCCAATCCCCATTTCTTGACTTCTGCATAGTTGCCCGTCTTTTTGGCCTTATTGATGATGTTGATAGCCTTCTTTTCAGTCAAGCCGTCTTCCAACTGCTTGTCGTCCAATTCACCCTGCTTGAAGATAAACGGAAGTTTCTGATTCTTTACGAAGTCAATCAACGTATCGAAGCTGGCAGTATATTGTTGGTTGTGCAAACCACGGTATTCCAACTGCGCTTTACGAATGTCGATAAGGCGGGCAATTACTGCTGCGTCTCTTTGTTTCTTGGCTTTTTCAAAGTTTATAGGACCCATGATGCTGGCATAGCAGATGTAAACCAAAGCCAGGGCACACAAGCCTAAAACGATATTAAAAACTGTTTTCATGATAAATATGTTTTTTAGTTGTTATATTCGCACCGCAAAAATAAAAGAAATAAATTTAAAAACGACAGTTCCCGTTACTTTTTTCTCTTACAAAAATGATAAATAACTATTTAGAAAGGCAAATTAAGGAAAATTTTCCTTATCAACCAACTCCGGAGCAGGAAATTGCTATAAAATCTTTGTCGGACTTCCTTCTCGCGCCCCGTAGTGAGACGGTTTTTCTGCTCCGTGGCTATGCAGGTACGGGTAAGACCTCGCTGGTGGGCGCTCTGGTCAGGACTTTGGACAAGCTGCAACAGAAGTCGGTATTACTGGCTCCGACGGGGCGGGCGGCGAAGGTTTTCTCCGCTTATGCGGGACATCCGGCGTTTACAATTCATAAAAAAATTTATAGACAGCAATCTTTTTCCAATGAGACAAGCAACTTTTCGGTGAACGATAATTTGACAACTCATACATTATATATTGTCGACGAGTCGTCGATGATTGCCAATGACGGTCTGTCGGGTTCGGCATTCGGCACGGGGCGTTTGCTGGACGATCTGGTGCAGTTTGTCTATTCGGGTATGGGATGCCGCCTTTTGCTGATGGGAGATACGGCACAGCTTCCGCCGGTGGGCGAGGAGCAGAGTCCCGCTCTGTTTGCAGATGCCTTGAAAGGCTACGGACTGGAGGTGCAGGAAGTGGACTTGACCCAAGTGGTACGCCAGGAGCAGCAATCGGGTATTTTGTGGAACGCTACGCGCCTACGGCAACTGATTGCCGAAGATGCCTGCGAGGCTCTGCCGAAGATAAAGGTTGCGGGGTTTGCCGACATCAAAGTCCTGCCGGGCGATGAACTGATAGATGCGCTCGAAACGTGTTACGACCGCGACGGACTGGACGAGACGATTGTGATATGCCGCTCCAACAAGCGTGCCAATATCTACAATAACGGCATCCGCTCCCGGATACTCTGGCGGGAAGATGAACTGAATACGGGCGACTTGCTGATGGTGGCGAAAAATAATTATTACTGGACGGAAAAACAGAAGGAGATGGACTTTATAGCCAACGGCGAGACAGCGGTGGTGCGCCGCGTGCGTCGCACCCGCGAACTGTATGGTTTCCGTTTTGCGGATGTCACACTGGAATTTCCCGATTACAACAACTTCGAACTGGAAGCAAATCTTCTGCTGGATACATTGCACAGCGATGCACCTGCACTGCCCAAGGCGGATAACGACCGCCTTTTCTATACCGTTCTCGAAGATTATGCCGACATCACCGTGAAGCGGGAACGGATGAAGAAGATGAAAGCCGACCCTTATTACAATGCCTTGCAAGTGAAGTATGCCTATGCCGTGACGTGCCATAAGGCGCAGGGCGGGCAGTGGAAGAATGTTTTTCTGGATCAGGGGTATATGACGGACGAATATCTGACGCCCGATTATTTCCGTTGGCTTTATACGGCATTTACCCGGGCCACGGGCACTCTCTATCTGGTGAACTATCCGAAAGAGCAGATCTGCTGAAAAAGAGACGGATAATGATGCAGTATTCCGTTATTTTCTGTATTTTTACAGATAGAACAATTGTTATCTGACGATTATGAAGAAACAGTATTTTCTTTTGACTTTGGCATGGTTGCTGTTTGCCGTTTCCGGCTGTAAGGACGATTATCGCAGTGTGGTGCTTTTTGAGGGTGCGGAACCGGTTTATCAGGTTGGAACATGTGATAACCTGGTCTCGTCTCTGGCTTTCTTCCTCTCTGAAACCGAAGGGGAAACGGTGCTCGGCATAGACGGTGGCGACGGTGCTTATACCTTGACGAATGAGCATGAATCGGTGGCTTCCGTAACGTTTGCGGGTGATAGCAACGGTTACAGGCGTATAAGCATACAGCCTTTGGCGGCGGGAGAAACGGTAGTGCGGGTGATGGACGGTTCCGGGTCCGGTGCGCAATTGCGCATTACGGTGAAAGAGCGTCGGGAATATAAGATGTCGAAGCAGGGATTTGAGTATGGAATCAGCGGCGATGCGCCCGTGGAACTGTTGGGTAAGGTGTCGGAAGAACTCTCCGGCCGTTCCTGGTTGGAAGATTCCGGATATTATGTGTTGATACCCGACAAGGGCTCTTCCTATTACCTGGATGAGGGAGTGCTGGAAATCTATCCTACGGGGAAGGAAGATGCACCTCTTACGGGAAGTTACGAGACAGTTCCGATGGCAGGGGAAGACGGGGACGTACATGCGCTGTGGCGGTTTACTTATGACGGAGAGCAGAGAATCTTTACGCGAAGCCTTGCCGGAAGTGACGGAGTGGCTACGGTGATATGCGTGCTTGCAGAGAATGTAACCCCGTTCTGTTCGCCCGGACTGCTGCCTGAGGGGGTGACGGTCATTTATCGCGAGCACTTCCTGTTGAAGTTGGAATAGAAGCCGGGCCCTTTCGGGCAGGAGTTGCAAGCGGGAAAAATAAAAGGAGAAGCGATGGCTTCTCCTTTTATTGTAAATTGAAGTTGAAATATCTGCCTCTCCGGCAATCTTACGGATTATAATCCTGCCAGTTCCAGGACTTTGTCTACGGCTGCGCTCAAGCCGTCAGGGTTCTTTCCGCCGGCAGTTGCAAAGTGGGGCTGACCGCCGCCGCCGCCTTGTATCAGCTTGGCGGCTTCTTTCACAAGGTTACCGGCTTTCAGTCCGCCGGCTACGAGGTTGTCGCTCAGCATCACTGTCAGCATCGGTTTGCCTTCGAATACCGTTCCCGCAACGAAGAAAAGGTTTTCCGTAATCTCTCCGCGCAGTTGGAATGCGATATTCTTAACCGTGTCGGCGGGTATCATGGCTGCACAGAACTTGATAACCTTCGTACCGTTCACCTCTTGAATATTCTGTAGAAGTTTCTCTTTCAGTTGTGCTTCTTTCTCTTTCATGAAATCTTCCACCTGTTTTTTCAGACCGGCGTTCTCTTCGATGTATTTGCGGATGGCGCCTGACAGGTCGGGGGCGTTGTTGAAGAGTGCTTTCAAATCGCGCATCGTATCCTGGAAGGCATCGAGCATCTCCTCTACGCGTGCTCCGGTATAGGCTTCGATACGGCGGACACCGGCGGCAACGGAACTTTCGGATACAATCTTCATCATTCCGATGTTTCCGGTAGCGGCTACGTGCGTACCACCGCAGAATTCAATGGAAGAACCGAACTGGATGACACGTACGCGGTCACCGTACTTTTCGCCGAAAAGAGCGATGGCGCCCAGTTCCTTGGCTTCTTCGATAGGTATGTTGCGGTACTCTTTCAGAGGGATGTTGGCACGTATCTTGGCATTCACGATGTGTTCCACCTGGCGGATTTCCTCGTCCGTCACTTTTTGGAAGTGCGAGAAGTCGAAACGCAATGAGTCCGGAGTCACCAAAGAACCCTTTTGCTCTACGTGATCGCCCAATACCTCGCGCAATGCGGCATCCAGCAGGTGGGTAGCAGAGTGGTTGGCGGCGCAGGCGGCACGTTTGTCCGTATCTACACATGCCATGAACGGTGCTTCCAGATGTTCGGGCAGCTTCTTGGTGATATGGATAGGAAGGTTGTTCTCCTTTTTGGTGTCGATGACTTCAATCGTTTCGAACTCATTGACCAGTACGCCGGTATCGCCTACCTGTCCGCCGCTTTCGGCATAGAACGGAGTCTTGTCCAGTACAATCTGGAACAGTGTCTGGTTCTTTTGCTTTATCTGGCGGTAGCGCAGAATGGATGTCTCATATTCCGTATAATCGTAGCCTACAAATTCGGTAGTGCCTTCCTGCAGTGTAATCCAGTCTCCGGTTTCAACGGCGGCGGCATTGCGTGCACGTTGCTTTTGCTGCTGCATTTCGGCATCGAACTCTTTGATGTCGGCGGTCATGCCGTTTTCGCGGAGGATGAGTTCGGTGAGGTCGAGCGGAAAGCCGAACGTATCATAGAGCGTAAAGGCGTCTTTACCGCTGATTTCGGTCTTGCCGGCTGCCTTGGCATCCGCCATGGTCTTATCCAGCAGACGGATACCGGTCTCCAAAGTACGGAGGAAAGAATCTTCTTCTTCTTTAATGACTTTGGCTATCAGTTCTTTCTGTGCATTCAACTCGGGGTATGCGCCGCCCATGTTCTCGATGAGTACGGGCAACAACTTGTACATGAAAGCCTGCTTCTGTCCGAGGAACGTGTAGCCGTAGCGCACTGCACGGCGGAGGATGCGGCGGATTACGTAACCTGCCTTGGCATTGCTCGGAAGCTGGCCGTCGGTGATGGAGAAGGCGATTGTACGGATGTGGTCGGCAATTACGCGCATGGCGATGTCCTGCTGTTCGTTTTTGCCGTATGTGGCTCCCGTCATGTCACCGATGGCTTTCAGTATCGGTTGGAAAACATCGGTGTCGTAGTTGGAAGTCTTGCCTTGCAGTGTACGTACCAGGCGTTCAAAGCCCATACCGGTGTCGATTACTTTGGCGGGAAGTCCTTCGAGGCTGCCGTCTGCCTTGCGGTTGAACTGCATGAATACAAGATTCCATATCTCGATAACCTGCGGATGGTCTTTGTTCACCAGTTGCGAACCGGGTACTTTGGCCTTTTCTTCTTCCGAACGTGAATCCACGTGAATTTCGGAGCACGGGCCACAAGGGCCGGTATCACCCATTTCCCAGAAGTTATCGTGTTTGTTTCCGTTAAGGATATGGTCTTTCGGCAGGAACTGTTCCCAATAGGAAGCGGCTTCGTTGTCGCGTTCCAGGCCTTCTTCGGGGCTGCCTTCGAATACGGTGGCGTAGAGGTCTTTCGGGTCGAGCTTCAGCACATCGACCAGATATTCCCATGCCCAGGAGATGGCTTCTTTCTTGAAGTAGTCGCCAAACGACCAGTTGCCCAGCATCTCGAACATGGTGTGGTGGTACGTATCGTGTCCCACTTCTTCCAGGTCATTGTGCTTTCCGCTGACGCGCAGGCACTTCTGTGAGTCTGCCACTCTTTTATATTTCGCCGGGTGATTCCCCAAAATAATATCTTTAAACTGGTTCATACCCGCGTTGGTAAACATCAGCGTGGGGTCGTCCTTAATCACCATAGGAGCCGAAGGCACAATCTGGTGACCTTTACTTTCGAAGAAACTCTTGAACGAGTCTCTGATTTCATTTGCAGTCAACATACTTCTTATTTATGATTTATGATTTCCGATTTACAGCTTGCGATTTATGACTTACGCATTCTATGACCCATCTTTCTATGAAATCATAAATCATAAATCATAAATCTTATAATTCTTGAAAAAACTGTGCAAAGATAGCTTGTTTTTCGTATTTTTGCCGCATTGATAATGAAATATTTACTCTCGATGCGCAAAGTTTACTACATTTATAATCCGCGGACACAGACTTACGACCGAATTTATCCTACCGTCCGGCAACGGGCGTTGAGCATATTGCGCCGGTTGTTTTTCGGTATGGGGCTGGGAGCCGGCAGCTTTATCGTACTGTTGCTGATTTTCGGTTCGCCGTCCGAGAAGGAACTGCGGAAAGAAAACAGCCGGCTTCAGGCGCAGTATAACGTCCTTTCGCGGAGAATGGACGAGGCTATGGGAGTATTGCAGGATGTGCAGCAACGCGACGATAACCTGTATCGCGTAATATTCCAGGCCGACCCTATTCCCTCGGCTATCCGTAAGGCAGGATACGGCGGTACAAACCGTTACGAACATCTGATGGATATGGCCAATTCCGATTTGGTGGTGAATACTACGCAGAAAATGGATATGCTCACGAAGCAGCTTTATATCCAGTCCCGTTCGTTCGATGATGTGGTGGAGATGTGCAAGAACCATGATGAGATGCTGCGTTGCATCCCTGCCATTCAGCCCATTTCCAATAAGGATTTGCGCAAGACCGCTTCCGGTTATGGAACGCGCATCGACCCTATTTACGGAACTACCCGTTTTCATGCCGGCATGGACTTTTCGGCCCATCCGGGAACGGATGTATATGCAACCGGTGACGGCACTGTTGTTAAAATGGGATGGGAAACCGGTTATGGAAATCTTATCATCGTAGATCATGGCTTCGGTTACCAGACGTGGTATGCCCACTTGCAGGGATTCCGTACCAAACTCGGCAAACGGGTGGTGCGGGGCGAGGTTATCGGTGCGGTTGGAAGTACCGGCAAAAGTACAGGACCTCACCTGCACTACGAAGTGCATGTGAAAGGGCAGGTCGTAAATCCTGTGAATTATTACTTTATGGATTTAAGTGCCGAAGACTACGACCGTATGATACAGATTGCGGCAAATCATGGAAAAATGATGGATTAGCGGATTATGAATGTTTAACTGACAGGCTGTTATGCTGAATACCGATAAAGAACTGAAACTATATTACTCCATCAGCGAGGTTGCCAGAATGTTCGATGTCAATGAATCGCTGCTGCGTTTCTGGGAGAAGGAGTTTCCACAGCTCAGACCGAAGAAAGGCGGGCGGGGGATACGCCAATACCGTAAGGAAGATATTGAAACGGTGAAGTTGATTTATCATCTGGTCAAGGAGCGCGGCATGACGCTGCCCGGCGCACGCCAGCGCATGAAAGACAATAAGGAAGCCACTCTCCGGAATTTTGAAATCGTAGAGCGGCTGAAAAGTATCCGTGAAGAACTTATCGGTATGAAAGAATCCCTCGATGCCTTTACTTATGAGGATGTAGAGGCATTGAAAGAGAATCTTATGAAGGAACAGCCCGGATAGGGGTTATCCTTCTATTCTTGTCACCTGTTTGATGTTCTGTATCTGTTTCAGGTTGTCGCAGATGCTGCGTACATCGTCCACATCGTGTACGTAAAGTTGTATCTTACCTTCAAAAATACCGTCGGTGGTTTCAATCGTCAGCTTGCGGATATTGACATTCAGCTGGCGCGAGATGACCTGCGTTACTTCGTTCAGCAATCCCATACTGTCGATACCTTTCAGATAAATCGTCACGAGGAATGACAGCTCCTTGTGGGTGTCCCATTCGGTGGCGATGATACGGTTGCCATAGCTGCTCTTGAGGCGTGCGGCTACCGGACATTGGCGTTTGTGGATGATTATCCGGTTCTGCTCGTCTATATATCCCAATACATCATCGCCGGGGATGGGGTGGCAGCAGTCGGCCATGATATAGTTCTTCTGGATGGTCTCTTCCGTCAGTTTCAATATCTGCTTGGTATTGATTTTTTCTTGCGGAACTTTCTCTTCGGACTGCTCTTTCGTGTCTTTGTTGTCTTTATTGCCGAACGAGAAAGTCAGGAATTTCTTCCAGTTGGTGCTTTGTTTTTCCTTGAAGGCGTTCCGGTCCGCATCACCCAATACGAGTTTCTTGCTGCCCACAGCAACGAACAGCTCGTCGCGGGTATGGAAATTGTGCAGGCGGGTGAGCTTGTCTATTGCGGAGTCATCCATGCGTATATCCTCGTTCCTGAGAAAGTCTGCAAGGATTGCCTCGCCCTCTTTCTGATGCGCTTTCGCTTCTTTGCGCAGGATGGATGCGATTTTGGCACGGGCACGGGCGGTAGTGGCATAAGCTTCCCATTCCGGTTGCACGCGTTGCGATTTGGATGTAAGAACCTCTACCTGGTCGCCGCTCTGCAACTTATGGCTGAGGGGAACAAGCTTGTGGTTTACTTTGGCGCCGATGCAATGGCTGCCGATGTCGGTGTGCAGGGAGAAGGCAAAGTCCAGTGCTGTGGAGTTCTGCGGCATGGTCTTGATTTCGCCTTTCGGAGTAAACACAAAGATTTCCGAAGCAAACAGGTTCAGCTTGATTGTATCCAGAAAATCAATGGCATCCGGTTGGGGGTCATCGAGTATCTCCTTGATGGTACGCAACCATTTGTCCAGCTCGCCCTCATCCTCGCTGCCGCCGCCTTCCTTATACTTCCAATGTGCGGCGAATCCCTGTTCGGCAACGTCGTTCATGCGTTCACTGCGAATCTGAACTTCGATCCATTGTCCGTTATTGCCCATGAGGGTGACGTGCAGGGCCTGATAGCCGTTGGCTTTCGGGTGGCTCACCCAGTCGCGCAGGCGGTCGGGATGCGGTTTGTATATTTTGGATATGGATACGTATATGTTGAAGCAGTCATTCAGCTCTTCTTCCATGTTACGGGGCTCGAAGATGATACGTACGGCAAGCAGGTCGTAAATTTCCTCGAACGGCACATGCTTTGTCTGCATCTTGTTCCAAATGGAATAGATGGATTTGATGCGGGCAAGGATACGGTATTTCAATCCCATTTTATCCAGTTGGGCACGTATCGGGGCGGTGAACTCTTTGAAAACCTTGTCGCGTTCTACGGCTGTCGCTTCAAGTTTCTTTTCTATCTCGCGGTATTCTTCCGGATGCTCGTAACGGAAGCTCAGGTTTTCCAGTTCCGTCTTTATCTTGTACAGCCCCAGCCGGTTGGCAAGCGGCGCATAGATATACAATGTTTCACCGGCTATCTTGAACTGCTTGTTGGGCAGCATGGAACCGAGTGTGCGCATATTGTGCAGCCGGTCGGCTATCTTTATGAGGATAACGCGGATGTCGTCGGACATGGTAAGCAGCAGTTTCTTGAAGTTCTCTGCCTGCGCCGAGGCGCGGTCGCCGAAGATGCCACCCGAGATTTTAGTCAGTCCGTCAACGATTTGGGCGATTTTGGGGCCGAAGATGTTTTCGATATCCTCAACGGTGTAATCGGTGTCTTCCACCACATCGTGCAGCAGGGCGGCGCAGATGGAAGTAGACCCCAGCCCTATCTCATTGCACACAATCTTCGCTACGGCGATGGGGTGCATGATATACGGTTCGCCCGAGCGGCGTTTGATTCCCTTATGTGCCTGATTGGCAAAATTGAATGCCTTGGTTATTATTTCGACACGCTTGCGGTGTTTGGTTGCCAAGTAATCGTTCAACAGTTCCTGGAATGCCTGTTCAATCATTGCTTCTTCGGCTCTCTCTTTCTCCTTCTGGCTTACGCTCTCTTCCATATACTGTTTCTCCTTTCTTCTTCACTTTTTGCAAAAATAAGCAATTTTCAACACCGGACAAGCATTTATGTTTTTATTTGTAAATCTTCAGTCTCTTTCCCGCATTGATTCTGGTGCTTCTCAATCCGTTCCAGCTTTTTATCTGGTTGACGGTGACGCCATATTTGCGGGCGATGGTCGACAGGGTTTCCCCATTGCGTATTCTGTGGTAGGTGACGTCGCCCTGTGAAGAACTTTTCCCTTTGCTGCTACGTGCTGTGCTGCGGGTATTGGCCACGGAAACAGTTCTGCGGTTTTTAAACAGTTCCGCACTGCGGTGGGCGTAAATCGTGTCTTGGCTGTCGATGAAAGTGCTGATGTAGTTTATAGGCAGACGGAGTGTCTGAGGCTTGCTGTCTCCCGGAATGATATTCTTCTTGTACTGGGGATTCAGGCTTTTGACCTCATCCATTCCGATGCCGCAAACATCCGTGATTTGTTCGAAATGCAGGTTGCGGTTCACCTGTATGGTATCTGTGGCGTCCGGAATATTGGTTTCCATCGGGCAGATATTGTGCTTGCAGTAGTACGTCATTACGTAGTTGGCGGCTATAAAAGCGGGTACGTATCCGCGTGTTTCTTTGGGCAGATAGTTGTATATTTCCCAATAATCCGTTTTGCCGCCTGCGCGCCGGATGGCTTTGTTGATGGTGCCGGGGCCGCAGTTGTAGGCGGCGATTACCAGGTTCCAGTCCTGGTAGATGGCATACATATCTTTCAGGTAGCGTGCGGCGGCCCAGGTAGCCTTAATCGGGTCGCGGCGTTCGTCCACAAGGCTGTTGCTTTCCAGGCCGTATATCTTGCCGGTGTTCAGCATGAACTGCCACAGGCCGGAGGCTCCGGCGCGGGATACGGCCGAGGGATTAAGCGCAGACTCGATAATCGGCAGATATTTCAGTTCCAGCGGCAGCCCGTAAGTGTCGAGCGCCTCTTCGAAAATGGGCATGTAGAAGTTGCAGGCACTCAGCATGAAAGCCACCTGGTTGCGGAGGCGTCCGGTATACATGTCGATGAATTTGCGTACAATCTCGTTGTAGGGCATCTCCATAATGGTCGGCATGCGCGAGAGCCGGTCGATGTATACGGAATCGCTGAATTGGGGATTGACGGTAGAGGTACTGCAATCCTTTCCTAAATCTATGTAGTTCTTGGCTTTCCAGTCGCTGAGCAGGCTGTCTACAGGGTAGGTCATGCTCTTGGGCAGGTCGATTACTTCCCGCCGTTCCGTTCCGTTTTCGCGGATAATGACGTCTACGCTTTCTTGGGCGTATGCTTGCGGAGTTGCCAGCAGTATGCTGAACAGAAGTGAGGAACCCGCGATTATTCTTTTCATATATGTAGGTTTATTTGTCATGGATAAATCTGTTTATTTGTTTTTAAAATCGGAAACTGCACTGCAACCCTACGGAGCGGTTGGAGGAGTTGTTTATCCGGTTGTCGATGACAGCCGGCTCCACTTTCATGCTGAGGTCGGGGGTGATGTCGAAATTGGACAGTTCGGCATCCACATAGGCATCGATGACGGACAGCAGGTATACTCCGATGAAGGCGAAGATACTTAAATCGCGGTATCTGCGATAGGTGTCCTTGCGCTTGCGCAACAGCTCTTTCAACTGGGTTTCGGAAATCTTGTATCCGGGCGGCAGCAGATCGGTGATGCTGCTGGACTGCATATTGCCGTTCATCGCGTCTTTATATGCGGTGGAGTAGTCCTTGTACATTTTGCTGTTCCACGTCAAGGCATAGGCACATCCGGCAAAGCCACCGTAGAATATGGGCAATTTCCAGTATTTCCGGTTGTAGATTTGTCCGCCGCCGGGAATTACGAGCGCCAGCCAGGTGGCTTTTGTAGGGTTGGGAATCCATATTTTCTGATCGATTTCTTTTTTGAGGCTGTCTGCCGGCACTTCCGATTCTTTCAGGACGGGAGCGGAAGTCATTTCCAGCAGCTTTTTCTTGTTCTCGGCAGCAATGCTGTCGGCAGTAGCAATGCTGTCTGCCGGGGCAACGGCCTGGAGAGGCGGCACTTCTTCCATAGTCCGGTTCAGGCTGTCGGCCTGTATCCGCGCTGCTTGCCGTACGGCGGCAAGAGAGTCTGCCTGCAGCCTGTGTATCCTCTTTGCGGCGGCACGCGGGCGGCTCTGACCATACATAGCAATCCCTGCCGTCTGCATCAGGCAAAGCAGCAGGGCGATACTGATTTGATATATTCTTCTCTTCTTTGTCATTTATTTTTTCAGCGTATCGAGAATACCGATGATACGTTCCAGTTCTTCTTCGTTACTGAACGGGATACTGATTTTTCCTTTGCCTTTTTCGGAGCAGGTCAACTGTACTTTGGTGCTGAAGAAACTGGAAAGCTGCAGCTTCAGCATATTGAACTCTTCGGGCAGTTTGGCGCGCTTGGGGGCTATCTTGCGGCCGCCGCTTTTCACGGCTTCTCCTTCGCTCAGGGATTTCACGATTTCCTCTACTTTGCGTACGGAATAACCTTGTTCGAGTATCTCTTCAAAAATCTTCACTTGCAGTTTGGGGTCTCCCAGCGTTACCAGTGCACGGGCGTGCCCCATGTCTATCTGCTTGTTCTGCAATCCCATCTGGATGGGAGCCGGCAGTTTCAGCAGGCGCAGGTAGTTGGCAATGGTGGTACGCTTCTTGCCTATGCGTTCGCTGAGGCGTTCCTGCGTCAGTCCGTATTGTTCCAGAAGGTGCTGGTAGGCAAGTGCTATTTCCACGGAGTTCAGGTCCTCGCGCTGTATGTTTTCGATGAGCGCCATTTCCATGACATTCTCGTCGTCGGCCGTGCGGATATAGGCGGGGATGCTCGTCAGCCCTGCCATTTGCGAGGCGCGGAAGCGGCGTTCGCCGGCAATAATCTGGTATTCATCATCGGACAGCTTACGCAGGGTGATAGGCTGGATGATACCAATCTCTGCAATAGAATCGGCAAGCTCCTGCAACGCTGTCTGGTCGAACTCGCGGCGGGGCTGATTGGGGTTGACGGCAATCTTCGACAATTCTATTTCATTGATAGAGGAAGAGCCTTCGGTCTGCACCTCATCCATGGAGAGCAGGGCGTCCAGCCCACGTCCTAATGCATTTCTTTTCTGTACCATCTATTCTTTTCTGTTTTACGATTTACTGTTTACTATGTTTGCCATGCGGACGGTTAGTCCTCGTTGTGGCTGATTAACTCTTTTGCCAGTGCGATGTGGTTTTTGGCTCCGGTGGAGTCCGCATCGTACAGGATTGTGGGGAGTCCGTAGCTGGGGGCTTCGCTCAGTTTTACATTGCGCTGGATGACGGTGTTGAACACCAGTTCCTGGAAGTGGCGTTTCACCTCGTCGTATATCTGGTTGGCCTGGCGCAACCGCGAGTCATACATGGTCAGCAGGAATCCCTCGATTTCGAGTGCGGGGTTCAGCTTGGACTTGATGATTTTGATGGTGTTCAGCAATTTGCTGATGCCTTCCAGTGCAAAGTATTCGGCCTGTACGGGAATGATAACCGAGTCGGCGGCCGTGAGCGCGTTGATTGTAATCAATCCTAACGACGGTGAGCAGTCTATCAGGATATAATCAAACTCTTCCCGTAGTGGGGCGAGTACCTCTTTCAGTATCTTTTCCCGGTTTTTAAGATTGAGCATTTCTATTTCGGCGCCTACCAGGTTGATGTGGGAGGAAATAACTTTCAATGTATCAATCTCCGTGTCGTGGATAGCGTCGCGCACATCGGCGCGGTCTATAATACATTCATAGATAGTACATTCTGCCTGCTTGATGTCTACGCCCAACCCTGACGAGGCATTTGCCTGCGGGTCTGCGTCTACGACAAGCACTTTCTTTTCAAGTGTGGCGAGAGAAGCTGCGAGGTTTATGGTTGTTGTTGTTTTTCCTACACCACCTTTTTGATTTGCCAAAGCAATTATTTTTCCCATAATTTCAATGTTTATTGGCAGCGAAATAAGTGATAATTCCGTATAGCACCTACTAAAAAAGAGAAAGATTGCAAAAACGGTTGATAAGTCACCCTTTTTGTTAATAACTCCCGGATGCCTTTACCGTTCCGTTGCCTGAAGACGTGTGTCTCAGGCACTCTTTTTCCTGATTAGTGGGGCAAATATACGTATTTATCTTGAAAAGGAACAGCTTTTTTGTCTCACTTGCAGAAGATTAAGATTTCTAAAGCAATGAGATGGCGGGCGGCGGGATGTTCGGGTTATAAGCTGCCGCTGCTGCCGTGTCCGGGGAAATGCGTGCCGTTTCTCCGGAGTTTACAATAGTTTGTCCGAATTAAACTCGGAGTTTATTCCTATTAAACTTCGGGTTCATTAGGATTAAACCTGAAGTTTAATGGGGATAAACTTATGTTAAAGCAGTGCCGATGCAAACTCCCATGCGAAGTATCCGCACAACACACATTTCAGTACCGTACCGAAGAGGAAGCCGAACAGGGAGCCCAGTCCCGACTTCAGAGCCTGCCGGGTTTCCCTGCCGCCGAAAAGTTCGCCGATAAAAGCCCCTAAAAACGGGCCGAGTACAATGCCCCAGGGCATGAAGAACAGCCCGATGAGGGTTCCGGCAAGGCATCCGCGTGTTCCCCAGCGCGTTCCGCCGCTGTATTTGCTGCCCAGCATGGGGACGAAATAGTCGAGCACCTGTACGATGACGACAATCAGCAGCCACAGCAACAGTTGGGTGGCAGAGTACTGCACCTTGTCGGTGAAGTGCAGCAGCAACAAACCGGCATAGGCCACGGACGGACCGGGAATTACGGGCAGGAAACAGCCTGCCAGTCCCGTTATCAGGCAGAGGATACCCATCAGAATGAGAAAGACGTCTAACATATCTTTTTGTGTATTGGTGGTTAATATGTGGTTCTCTTTTGCTAAATTTGTAGCAAAATTAAAAAGAAATATGGAAAATCAGAGACCTTTGATATTGATTTCCAATGACGACGGTATCATTGCGAAAGGAATCAGCGAGTTGATAAAGTTTCTCCGCCCGCTGGGGGAGATTGTGGTAATGGCGCCGGATGCGCCTCGTTCGGGTAATGCGTGCGCGCTTACCGTGACGGAACCGATTCATTATCAGTTGCTTCGCAAGGATGTAGGGCTGACGGTCTATAAGTGTTCCGGTACGCCCGCCGATTGCGTCAAGCTGGCATTCCATACGGTGCTCGACCGCAAACCCGACCTTGTGGTGGGCGGCATTAATCACGGCGATAACTCCTCGGTCAATGTGCATTATTCCGGAACAATGGGTGTGGTTATCGAAGGCTGCCTGAAAGGTGTTCCCTCTATCGGCTTTTCACTGTGCAACCACGCGCCGGACGCCGATTTTGAGCCGGCGGGAGAGTATATCCGCGAGATTGCCCGCAAGGTTCTGGAAAAAGGCTTGCCGCCGTTGACCTGCCTCAATGTCAACTTCCCCGATACCAAAGAGTTGAAAGGGGTGAAAATCTGCGAACAGGCAAAAGGACAGTGGACCAACGAGTGGGAGAACTTCGCCCACAGAGGCGATGCGCACTACTATTGGCTGACCGGAGAGTTTGAGGAGTCGGAAAAGGAGAATGAAAAGAGCGACCATTGGGCGCTTGCCAACGGTTATGTAGCGGTGACTCCGACCACAGTGGATGTAACCGCCTATGGCCTGATGGACGAATTGAAGACCTGGTTCTGACGGATTGCACAGGATATTGAAACATAGGCGCTTATGAAGTATTATCTGATTGTGGGCGAGGCCTCGGGCGACCTGCATGCGTCGCACCTGATGACTGCCTTGAAGGCGGAAGACCCGCAGGCCGAGTTCCGCTTTTTCGGCGGTGACCTGATGGCGGCTGTGGGCGGAACGTTGGTGAAGCATTATAAGGAACTGGCGTATATGGGCTTCATTCCCGTCTTGTTGCACCTGCGTACCATCTTTGCCAATATGAAGCGTTGCAAGGAAGACATTGCAGCCTGGCAGCCGGATGTTCTTATTTTGGTGGATTATCCGGGGTTCAACCTGAATATCGCCAAGTTTGTCCATGCCCGTACGCAAATACCGGTGTTCTATTATATTTCTCCCAAGATATGGGCCTGGAAAGAGCACCGTATCAGGAATATCAAGCGGGATGTGGACGAACTCTTCTCCATTCTTCCGTTCGAGGTGGAGTTCTTCGAGGGCAAGCACCATTATCCCATACATTATGTAGGCAATCCGACGGTGGATGAAGTCACTGCCTTCCAAGCCGCTTATTCGGAAACTGCGGATGAGTTCAAACGGGCCAATGGCCTTTCGCCGAAGCCTGTCATTGCCTTGCTGGCTGGCAGCCGCAAGCAGGAGATTAAGGATAATTTGCCGGATATGATTCGGGCGGCCGCTTCATTTCCGGAGTATCAGTTGGTGCTGGCGGGAGCGCCGGGTATCTCTCCGGAGTATTATAAGGAATATGTCGGCAATGCAGACGTGAAGATAATCTTTAACCGTACTTATCCTTTGCTCCGGCATGCGGAAGCGGCATTGGTTACTTCGGGCACGGCAACGCTGGAAACGGCATTGTTCCGGGTTCCGCAGGCGGTGTGCTACCATACGCCGATAGGGAAGGTTATCGCTTTCCTGAAACGGCATATACTGAAAGTCAGGTACATTTCTCTGGTAAACCTGATTGCCGACCGTGAGGTGGTGAAGGAACTGGTGGCCGATACCATGACGGTGGAGCAGATACGTGCGGAGCTTCAACGTATCTTATGCGATGAGGCGTACCGCCGGCAGATGCTCGACGGTTACGAATATATGGCATCCCGCCTGGGCGAGGCGGGAGCACCTGTGCATGCAGCCCGTGAAATGGTGGCTTTGCTTAAGAAACGTTTTAAAAAGTAGGACGATATTTAATTTCTTGTTAAAAGGAATAAAGCCGGTGCAGTAAATGCCCGGCTTTTGTATTTTCTATACAGAAAGAAATAAACAAAAGAACTTTGATTATGAGAAAGCTACATTGGTTATTTATGGCAGTTTGTCTGGCTGTGATGCCGGTACTGCAATCCTGTGATGACGATGAAGGGTATTCGATCGGTGATTTCACTCCGCCGCTGTGGGCTACGGTGCGTGTTACCGGCAATGCTTTTTATTTGGACTGTGATGTGTGGGGAACGCTCTGGCCTGTGAATACAGACTTGTGGTGGTACGAGCCGGTTGACGGAAAGCGTGTGATTACCATGTTCAATCCTTTGTCCGATGAGTTTGACGGTTACGACCATGCTGTGAAGATCCTGAGTTTGCAGGATGTGCTGACGAAAGAGGTCGAGACGCTGACTCCCGAGACCGAGGAGGAGTTCGGCAATGACCCTGTCCTGATATTTGAAGGCGATATAAGCATCAGCGGGGGATATATGAATATCATATTTATGCAGAATCTGCCTTCCGGCACTAAACATCGTATCAGCCTGGTACGTCCGCAAGATGATGCGGAGTTGTATGGAGAAGACGGTTATATACATTTGGCTCTCCGCTATAACGACTATGACGATTTGACGGGGTTGCGCAAGCCCGGTGCGGTGTCCTATAATCTGAACAGTCTCAACGTGACCTCTGAAACCAAAGGTATCAAGTTGAAAATTAATTCGGAAAAGAATGGCGAGGTGGAACTGACGTTCGACCTGGTGGTTACCGGTGATAATACGAAGAATATACAGAACCTTGATTTGTCGAAGATGCAATTGAAGTAAGCGTTTCCTTATACCGTATATATAGGCCAAAGGGCATAGAGGCTACAGTATCTTTCCTCTATGCCCTTTGGCTTATATTCGTTTAAGATTTCCTGTCAAATCATTGTCATTACATACAGGTAGACTACCGCTGCGGGAATCGCCATGAGAGCGCTGTCGAACCGGTCGAGCATTCCGCCGTGTCCCGGAAGAATGTTGCCGGAATCCTTGATGTCCAGTTGACGCTTCATCAGCGATTCGGTGAGGTCGCCCCAAGTGCTGAAAATCACTACGGTAACTGCCAGTCCTGCCCATTGCCATGTAGACATGAATGGGAAGAAATGGGCAAATACAAAGGATGAGGCGATGGAGAAAACCGCGCCGCCTATGCTGCCTTCCCATGATTTCTTAGGCGAAATGCGCTCGAACAGGCGATGTTTTCCTATCAGAGAGCCCACGCAGTAAGCACCCGTATCGCTCAGCCAGATGAATACGAATATGGAAAGCGGTAGGATGGGGTTATAGGTTACGCTGCTTGTTTCAGGTGAATTCTGGAAAGCGAGTACATTCAGCAGTGCGAAAGGCAAGGCTACATATAGCTGGCTCAGCATTGCATACGCCCAGTTGCCGATGGGGTTCTCCTTTTTCAGGTATAACTCCGTAATCATCAAATAGAGCAATAAGCCCAGATAGGGAAGGAATACGCGCGCATCGATGGCGGATGTGCAGAATCCCATGAGTGCAAGGAACAGATAGGCTCCGCCTAAAGCGGTAATCGTCTTGTTGATGCTGACTCCGCCGTTCCTGTTTACCAGATGGGCAAACTCGTGTACGCTCAATGCGCCGATGATAGTGAATAGAATCCCGAATGAGAGGGGGCTGTAAAGGATACAACCCACCAGTATAACTACAAATAATGCACCTGTAACAGCACGTTGTATGAAATTATTTTTCAAGGTGTTTTCGTTTTAATTGTTCGAGCCGGTGTTATGGCTTTCTTCTTCTTTTACCTCTTTTTCCGCTTCCTTTGCCTTGGCAGCCTCTTTTTCTTCGGCTTCTTTCAGCTCCCTGGAAGTTTTGCTTGCGCTGATAATCTCTTCGGAACGGGAAGCCCACGGACGCTTGCCGAAGATTTCTTCCACATCTTCTGCAAAGATTACTTCCTTGTCTATCAACAGTTGGGCCAGCTTGTTGTGCCCTTCTTTATTGTCGGATAGTATCTTCTTGGCACGCTCGTACTGTTCGTTTACCATACGCTTCACCTCTTCGTCTATCAGTTCGGCGGTCTTCTCGCTGTACGGACGGTTGAACGAGTATTCGTCGTTATTGTAATAACAGAGATTCGGCAGTTTGTCGCTCATGCCCAAATAGGCAATCATGCCGTATGCCTGCTTGGTTACACGCTCAAGGTCGTTCATGGCGCCGGTAGAGATTCTTCCGATGAACAGATCTTCTGCGGCGCGTCCGCCCAAAGTGGCGCACATCTCGTCCAGCATCTGTTCCTTTGTGGTAATCTGGCGTTCTTCGGGCAGGTACCAGGCTGCTCCCAAAGCACGTCCGCGTGGAACGATGGTTACCTTAATCAGCGGGTTGGCATATTCCAACAGCCAGGAGATGCTGGCGTGTCCGGCCTCGTGTATGGCAATGGAACGGCGTTCTTCTTCGGTTGTGATTTTGGTTTTCTTTTCCAGACCGCCTACGATACGGTCTACCGCATCCAGGAAGTCCTGTTTCTCTACAAATTTCTTTCCATGACGGGCGGCAATCAGGGCGGCTTCGTTGCAGACATTGGCGATGTCGGCGCCGGAGAATCCCGGAGTCTGGCGTGCCAGTAACTCTACATCCACCGTATTGTCTATCTTGATGGGGCGCAGGTGTACGCCGAATACTTCTTTTCGTTCATTCAGGTCGGGCAAGTCGACGTGTATCTGTCGGTCGAAACGTCCGGCGCGCAGCAGTGCCTTGTCCAGTACATCCACACGGTTGGTTGCGGCAAGGATGATGACACCGCTGTTGGAACCGAACCCGTCCATTTCCGTCAGCAGTTGGTTCAAGGTGTTTTCGCGTTCATCGTTACCGCCCATGGCAGCAGCTTTTCCACGGGCGCGTCCCACGGCATCGATTTCATCGATGAATACGATGCAAGGTGCTTTCTCTTTGGCTTGGCGGAACAGGTCGCGGACGCGGGAAGCACCTACGCCGACAAACATTTCCACAAAGTCGGAACCGGCCAGTGAGAAGAACGGTACGTTGGCTTCTCCTGCCACAGCCTTTGCAAGCAGGGTCTTACCCGTTCCCGGAGGGCCTACGAGCAATGCACCCTTGGGTATCTTACCACCCAGGTCTGTATACTTCTGGGGTTGTTTCAGGAATTCTACGATTTCCTCTACTTCCTGCTTGGCCTCTGCTAGTCCGGCAACGTCCTTGAAAGTAACCTTTACCGGAGAGTTCTTTTCAAACAGTTGGGCTTTGGATTTGCCGACACTGAAGATGCCGCTGCCGCCACCCATGCCACCACCGCTGCTCCAACGGCGGGACAGGAATATCCAGAAGCCGATAAGGAATGCAAATGGCAATATCTGCCAGAGGATTGCACCGAAGTAATTGTGTTTCTTTTCGTAGCTGATAGAACCGTCGAAACGTGTCTCGTCCTTTTCTTTCTGCAGGAAGTCGCCCAAGCTTTCGCGTGAGGGAGCTTCTGTTGTAATCAGGGGATTCTTGCCCACACGGCTTGAATCTGCTTTGAATACATTGGGCACATATTGCGGCTTGACGTATGCCTCTACGGAGTTGTCGTCATAACCGGTCACTTTGCTTATATAGCCGTTGCGCACATACTCCTGAAATTCATCATAAGGGATGTTTTTGCTGGCCGAACCGCTTTCATTGGTGAGGTACAGTCCCAGCAACATCATGGCTATAATCATATACAACCAGTTCAAGTTGAACTTGGGCATATTGGTTTTTGTGGGCTTTTTATTGGTGTTATTGTCCATAAGTCTAAATTAATCGAGATCGGGAATTTGGGTTAGTTTGGCATCTGCCCATAAGTGTTCCAAGTTGTAGAATTCACGCGCTTCCGGCTGGAAAACGTGAACCAGTACATCAGAGTAGTCCATGGCTACCCACTCGGCATTGCGCAGACCGTCTATCGCAAAAGGTTTGCTGTTCGCTCCTTTGCGGGTGAAGTCTTTAACGGACTCCACTATGGCGCTTACTTGGCTTGGGGAGTTTCCTTGACAGATGACAAAATAATTACATATTGTGTCGTCTATCCGGGTAAGGTCTGCTATGACGATTTTTTTTCCTTTTTTATCTTGAATACCTTCTGTTATTTGTTGAATTAATTTTTTAGCTTCGTTCATTACACATTATTAATATTAAACAGGCGACAAATATACGTTGATTTATCATATCAAACACGCAAAAGGGGAAAAGTCTTTCATTTTTTGTTTTTTTTTAGGTATATAATTCTTTGTGTCATGGTATCTTATCAGATTTTAATGAAAAAAATAGCGAAAAATGTTTTGGATTAAAGAAAAGTTTGTATCTTTGCACCGCAAAACAGAAATGAAATGCTCAATTGGGCTATGGTGTAATGGTAACACTACAGATTCTGGTCCTGTCATTCCTGGTTCGAATCCAGGTAGCCCAACACAATACACCGATAAAAACCCACTAAAATCGCAAGTTTTAGTGGGTTTTTTATTGCTTTTCGACCATGTGCAAATTTTTCATAATCGGTATTCGGGTTCAGCTTGAAAACGGGTCAACGTAAAAACCTGAGGGATTCATAGTTTATGCATAAATTTTCGCCAGTCTGAACAGGAAGAAAGCTCTGTCC